>Ga0126307_10000290_pt1 | contig 33098 bp, 34 predicted proteins | sample Plot28_FD_89955 | JGI IMG/M metagenome (GOLD analysis project Ga0126307, IMG submission 89955) | Serpentine soil microbial communities from UC McLaughlin Reserve, CA, USA - Plot28 | ecosystem: Environmental > Terrestrial > Soil > Grasslands | place: USA: UC McLaughlin Reserve, Lake County... | reverse complement strand
GTAAGTACTCCGCGAGCCTGGGGTCTATGCCCAGTCTTACCGCCAGGCGGTGTCTTGCCAAGGTTTGTCTCTCTTCTGCGGCGATATCCGGAGCACGGTCCTTACTCTTCTCGGTGTCTTCGTCGCTCCAGGTAACGGATGCGCTCATTGATCTCCTGGTGGAGACGTTCTTCGCCCTGTCGGCTGGTCAGGTGTGCCTGATCGGTCATCTCTTGGTCGCCTCCCGATCTACGCTCCTGTCCCACACGCCCATCGTAGACCCTTCGGAGGCCCTGCGCAGGCGCTCAGACCGCGACGGGCATGTCGCCCATCAGATCGCATCCCTCGTCGTCGCGCTCGGGTGGCCGCCGACTCGTCACCAGCGGCTGAAGATTCTGCAGTGCGCTCGTTACGGTACTTCTCCCACTCGGCGCGTGCGTCGCCGATTTCCTAGATCCTGATTTCCTCTGCCCTAGTGCAGTCACCGATGACAGGATCGTAGTTAGAAGCCGCTATTCGGAGAGGTCCTCCGGTGGCAAATAGGAGATGGGCGCGAGCCGCCTCTCATGAACGAGTGCTTCAGCGTCGAAGAGCTCGGCCACGTTCACAAGCGAGACCTGTGGGTTTTCGGACTCTAGCTGCTCGATGACCGCAGCAGGGTCTTTGGCTTCACATATCTTGCGGTAGATCTCCGGTGGTTCGTCCCACTTGTCAGCGTCGCCTAGGAGCACATCTAGGGCGTGCAGAAACTGTTCCTTATAGGTCTCTAGAGGATCGTAGTAGTAGCGGCTACCGTCCAGGAGCTCGAAGCTCTCCAGATCTTCGCTTGCCTCGCGCTCGAGGCGCTTCAACCGGCTCCTAAGCCCCATGGCGTCTCTCTCCCTTTCGTTGCTCTAGGGCCTCCTCCAGAACCTCTAGCCTCTCTGTTAGTTCCTCCTGCTCGCGTGCCCTCAGCGTGACGCCCACAGCCCGGATATCGGTGTTGATGGACTGGACAGCGACGGCCGCAACGCTCGGTAGCAGATCTCCCTCGAGGAGCCTGCGGCGGATAACTGCGTTCTCCTCTCTTAGGCTGCCGAGCTCTGCGATGGGACGCCCTCGGCCCGCGCGCTTACCGCCCTTAGACGCTCGCCGGCGGCGGGCTTCGGCCCGCTCCGGGTGATGGTTGATGCACCACTCGGAGTTACGCATAGCTTGTGCTCTGCAGCGCCCACCATCAGCGCGAATACCGCTACACAGGCTCATAGCTTGTCACCCTCCCCGCCCGTGATTGTGCTCGCCATGCTCACGCCGCGCCTCCGAGTAACGCCCTGATCCCATCCCGCTCCTCTTGCTCAACCATGTGGAGGAGGTCCAACCGCCTCGGGCCCATGTGCCTCTCGATGGCCTCCCTGACAAGACTCCTTGCTTCGGAGGCTGGTATAGCGTCCAGTTCCACTGTTTCGGTGCCAAACATCCCTATGAACTTGCGGGCGCGGCTATGGGTGATGGTGACGGGTCCGTGCTCTTCTATCCGCTCGACGAACACATCTACTGGGTAGGCCATCTGCGCGAGCTTTTCGTCGACCGTCTCGGCGATGACCATGCTCGACACCAAGCTACCGCTCTTTGTAGTGATGAAGCTGTTCAAGGTAGTCGCGGCGGCTATCGAACAGCCAGCCAGCCGCCGATTCCTCCGGCTCTTGGCCTTCGACCTCGGGTAGCTCGACAGTATCCTCTAACCCTTCGAGCCTTCGGCGTGTGGCGTAGAGAACGCGTTCCATGCGGTCCTCCAAAGGGTCTATATCGTCGGCGAGTCTGTCGGCGAGGGCTTCCATTTCCTCGACGTAACGCTGGCCTATCTCCCGCGCCTCGTTCTCTATCAGGTCGATGGCGCGTCGGGGCCAGCGGAGCCTCCGTTCCAATTCCTCATCCAGTATCCGCTGCGCCTCCCTGCGCGTGTTGAACAGCTTGTGTGGTAGCTCGCCATCGCGCAGCTCATGGATAGCACCGCGCAGCATCCCCTCCGTGTAGGCGCGGCGGTTTTCGTGCATGAGCGCGTTTAACTCGGTTGCTCCTGCGCCGTGCCTTGCCTCGAAGTTGTGCTTGCGGGTATCCGTGTCCTTAATCGGGATGCGCGGCAGCGAAAGTTCCATGACCTGATCTTCGGTCAGGGCCAGATGGTGCAGGCGTATGTCGGGACGCTCGTCCTCGGGCATGTCTCTCAAGGCGAACTCTATGTGCCGAGCTGGCGCACCCGGCATGTGCTTGCCCGCAGGGTCGAAGTCCGAGAGGTACAGGATGCGTAAGGGCTTCCCGAGCCGTGCCCGACGTTCAAGGAGCACGTACACGGAAGAGATCGTCATAAAGCCGATGCCAGTGATAAGGTTGACGCCTTGCTCCCGACAAAGTTCTTCGATCATCGGATTGTCGGCCTCGTCCAATGACTTCTCCATCCACATCTCGACCAGCGAAGGCTCGAAGCCCACGCTGTACGCGTAGCCGGTCGGGTAGGCCCACCCGTGCTCCGTCTCCGGCTCAAGATTTTCGACCTGGATGGTAGGGAGGTCGATGCGCGGCTCATGCACCGCGACACCGGGCGCGTCGGGCGGCTCGTCGGGAGCGTTCAGAAACGGGCGCGGCGTGCGCTTGTCAACGATGCGACGCGGGTCTACCAGGCCCATGTTCCGGGCGTGCTTGGAAGCCGCCTGGATAAACGTCCAGTTGTCATCCGTGTTCTCGTAGGGGCTGCCGTCGGGCAAGCGCTCCTGTTGCTTCTCGCCCGTCGCGGGGTTCGCCTCTTCGCCGGAAGCGACGTAGTGGACGAACCTGACGTGTATCCTACGCCCCTCGAAGCCGAGCCGCCGGAATGGAATAGATCGGCGAACCAGCGGGCTTGTTCGAGCTGCCAGCCCTGCCCGGCGTAGAACGGATCATTGGAGCGAGCCATCGCCAGGATGCTGCGCTCGCCCTCCACAGTCCAGCGTTCACCACGCCGAACGCCTTCGTTAAGTCGCTCCAGCCGGGCCTTCGTTTCCTCGTAGGGAGTTCTCTTGTGGCCGTTAGTGTCTAACTCTCGCTCCCCTCGTGGAGGGCCGAGGCCCCGTGGAACCCCGGCCCGTTTACCTGCCTACGCCGCGTCGTTCTTGATCGGGAAGCCGTGCCCGATGACGCTGGCCTGGGCCAGGTAGTCGTCGGTTCGGTGTCCCCACCGCCCGAGGGCGTAGTAACGTAAGAACTCACGACTCTTCACCCAGGACCTCGGCCCGCGCCCACTTCTCGCTCATGCCCTCGCTTACGAGGCGCTCGATCCTCTCGGCTTCGTCTGCGCCCCCCGTAACCCCCGTAACCGGAGTAACCGTAACCGCGTCCGGGTTATCGCGGTTACGGGGGTTACGGGTTACTGTAGAGTAACGACCGTCGGCGGCGGACACTTGCCCATCCCGCGACATGTGCCAGAGGCGCTGTTTGATGGTGTTGGAGTTCTTGCCGAGAGCGTCTGCTACGTCGGTGGGGGTCATGGGTTCGCCGTGTACTTCGAGAACCCACAGAATCTCGGCACGCTCCCGAGACAGCCTGAACTCGCCGGCGTCTCCCGCGAGCGTCCAGCAGGCGGTGTTCGGGTTCCAGGTCAGGGCTAGTTCGGCAGCTTCCTCTATATCTCTACCGTCTACGTGCAGGTAGGCGTCTCCGCGGCCCCGGTCGCGCTTGAGGAGCAACATCCCGTCGGCGGCTCCGGAGAGACCTGCGGAGCCTGATATCTCGTCCACAGGATCGTCTGCCACGGCCTTGCGCAGATGATGGATGCAGAGCACCGCGACACCGTGCTTGTCGGCGAGGGCGTGTAGAGCCTCCAGGCTCTCATAATCGGCATCGTAGACCGACTGATAGCGGGTAGGCCGCGGACGCACCCGTTTGAGGATATCCACCGCCACAAGCCGAGCGTCGGGATGGTCTGTCAGCCACTTCTCAAGCGCCTCCTCACCGCCCTCGTCAATCCGCGGCCACGCAGTAGATATGTGCAAGCCTTCCGGCGCTCCGTCGCTGCCCAGGAGTTTGCCGAGCCGCCCCTGAAGGCGGCGCTGATTGTCTTCGAGGGCGAGGTAGAGGGCTTCGCCCTGCTCTGCCTTCTTCGTGCCGAGAACGACGCCCCCGCTCGCCACCGCGACGGCCATCCCGAACGCTAGCCACGACTTCCCCAGCTTCGGTTTCCCGGCAAGCAAGGTCACGCCCTCCGGCAAGAGGCCCGGAACAACCCACTTTACCGGGGGAAGCTCCATCTCCATCAGCTCGGCGGCGGTGAACGTCTCGGGAGCATGGCCGTTGCCCTTCCAGACTGCCTCGAAAGGGGTGTCTGCCTGCGTCATGACAGGCCCCGTTCCGCCAGCCGACGCGCAGCACGTTTGCGTGCGGCGGTCCACAGGCCGTCCCATGCTGCCCTAGCCTCGTCTTCGGTCACGCCGTCGAGCAGCGGGCGAAGGACTTTAAACAGCCGGATACGATAAGCCTCAGCCAGACCGTCGCGCAGCGCTTCGAGACCGCGGAGCCTATGTGCCTCGGCAGAGGATACTGGTCCCGGTTCCTGGCATCGGCAGAGCCGCCGACCCGGTGGGCCGACGACGAAGCCGTGACACGTCCAGCACAGGACGGGCGGCTCGTCCTCGTTGTGGTAGGGGACGAACGGCCCGTCCGCTTCGACGGTGCAGCAACATAGCTGTTCTGCTGGCATATGTCGCGCCCGAACCATGCGTTACGTTGGCCCTACTCGCCGCGTCTCCAACAAAAACCACTCTAACTCCGCTCTGTTCACGCGGATGGACCGCTCGCCGATCCTGACCGCGGGCAACTCGCCACGCTGAATTAGTTCGTAGGCTCTGGACCTGGGGACCTGCAGTAGCTGCGCCGTTTGCGGCACCGTCAACCACGCGCCGTTTGTTGTTTCCATCAGCGTCTCCCCGCTCTCATCCGGCGTCTTGGGCTGCCCGCCCGCTCGCGTCGAGCATGGCGTTTAGAATGTCTACTACCGCCATTGAGTATTCGTTAGCGGTGATCTCACCCGCCTGGCGCTGCTGGTAGAGGCGTTCCAGTTCCGTCTGCGCGTACTCGATCTGCCGGTCGCTCGCCACATCCCCGAGCCGCACCCGCTCCGCCGGCTCAAACCGCGGGGTATGCGGTTTTGGGTAGAGGTCCCGTACCTCGACCCCGAGCGCCGACGCGAGTTTTCGCAGGGTCCCGGCCCGCGGCTCCCTCTTCCCGGTTTCGATTTCGCTAATGACACTCGGGGCAAGCCCCGCGTGGAACGCCAGCGCCGTCTGCGTCCACCCCTTCGCTTTCCGCAGCCTCCTTACCTCTAGCACCACCACCTCCGCGCTTCGCCGACGCTGTGACATATTGTAGGGCGAAATTTCGCGAAAATCAAATTTCACTTGTGCGAAGTTTGTACTAACCTCGCATTCGAGTAGTGGCTGCAATAGACGCCAGAACGGATCCGGACGCACCCGGACGCCCTACCCTGTGAAAGCCGGGGTTTCGGCTTACCTAAGCCACAAACTAGGATGGGATGGGACGCACCCGGACGCGGGCATGCGGACTCAAAATCCGATGGTGCGTGAGCACCGCGCCGGTTCGAGCCCGACCTCCGGTTCCACAAATTTCCTGCAAAAGCCGCACAAACCTACCGAGTAATGAGAAGCCCCGGCCCTTGTACCGGGGTCAAGTGGCAGCAACCTGCGCAACACTAGGCGGTGGCGCCCCTCCCTACCAGCGCCCTCCCCACACTCCATGGAGCACTGATCACAGGAACACCATCAGGCCGCTGAAGGCCACCAGGCGAACCCGCAGGGCGACCAAGGTGACCCTGTAGATGCCCTTGGTCATCCTGCGAGAAGAGGTTGACGCTAGCCGGTGGCCACGCTCAGGGTGTGCGAAGCTCCCGTCGATGTCTTGACGTGCACCTCCCTACCCCGGGTGGTGTCCACCACATCGTATGTGGTGGGCTCACCGTCTAGGGTGACCGACTTGACCGTCGCGCCTGTGGGCAACGTCTGCCCGATAGTCAGCGTCCAGCCAGCCGGCGCGGAGACCTGGGTAGTGTACTGTGAGCCCTTCCGTGAGGCTGACGCTGACATAGTACCTCCACCCACTTTGAGGTTCTGCACGGAGAGTCCCGGCCAGGACCCGGGGATATCCGGCACGACCGACAGCATGCCTGCGGGCACGTCGGGCCTGATACCAAGGAAGTTGTTTATCACCGGCCACTGCACCCCGTATGAGGACCAAGCCTGCATGAACATCGCCCGCTCCCTGAAGTCCACGAATGGGTCGTATTGAGGGCTCGGGGCGATCTCAGGGAGTGCTCCAGGCATCTCGAGGTCTAGCTGTTTGGCGATAGAGTCCATGTAGAAGAGAGCCTGCTTGTTCCCCAGCCTGCCGTAGTTGGCCTCGGCCACAGCCATGACCGAGCTTGGCAGCGTCCAGCACTTCTGTTCACCGCTACCATCGGGACCCCCGCCAGTTCCGGTGTGGTAGAGCCCACATTTGCCGGTAAAGGTGCCCGACTCAAGGGTGTTGAGCGCGGTGGCGGCTCGGTTTTCGGGAGCCAGCAGGGTCTCCATCGGGGTAGCGTTGATCCAGTGCTTCTGCTGCAGCTGTTGTCCAGGCTGCTTACAGTAGTTAGTCCAGCTTGGATCCGGGTTTTGGGTGGCGCTGTTGCACAGCGAGTCGGCGTAGAGATTCTGGTCGGGCATCCACCAGGCGGCGTCGAGCTTAACCTCCATTCTGTGGGCTTTCTGGGCAGCCCAGCGCGCGGTTGTCGAATCACCCTTGCTCTCGGCCATGTCCTGTAGTGCCCTTAGCGCCTGCCAGGTGTAAGCAGCGTTATCGAGCTTCTCCTGGCCCATGCCACCCCTCTCGACCATACCGTAGCCCTCGGGCCAGCCGTCGCCGTCGTTGTCGCAGGTACCCTCTTGAGACGGTCCAGAAACGGGACAGCCGGAGGAGGTGATATAGTGCATGCCGTCGTTGACGAAGTCGTACATCTCGTCCCTGAAGGCGTTGTCTCCGGTCCATCTCCAGAGGAGGTCGACCGCGCTAGCGAATTCAGCAGTCTCGTTGGTGTTGCCCGGGTCAGCATTGGTACCGAAGTAGACGGAGCCGTCGGGTACAATCTCGTGGACGACCTTGCCTGTCGAGCCGTTGACCGCGCGTGAAACGTCACGTATCGATCTAAGGTGTTCCTCGGCCGTGTCCCACTGGCCCGAGACCACTAGTGGGTAGGCGGTGTAAGCACCATCCGTACCAAAGTACCACGGATAGTCCGGATAACCCGCGCCGATACCCGTCAGCTTCGGGATCGTGGCGACCGACGGGGGGTACGCATTGCCCTCATCGACATCTCGGATTTGGGCGTTGGTCACCGTACGCTTGAGGTCGGCCATGTTGAGCTTGCCCCAGTCGAAGGCCCCTTGTAACCCCGCATCGGGCAAGCTTACTTTCGTGTTGGAAAGCAGGGCCTGGCGATCGTTGACCTTCTGGGCTAGCAGATTATCCGGGTTGTTCAGTGCGCTCTGCAACGCACTCTGCGCCTCGGACTGAGACGAGTTTGAACCTGCCACAGCAATCCAAATAGTACTCTGCTGGTTGCCACCCACGTTGAGGTTCCACACCAGCTCCCCACCCGTACCCCTGGGCAAGGTTGGGCAGCTAGTGTCGCCACCGTAATCGTAGTAGTCAGACTGTTGGTCCGAGGCCACGGTCCCCCAGAACTGGTCTCCGGTAGACCCACCCGCCGGCAGCGTCGATGCGCCCACCATGGCATACCAAGGTTTGCCGCTCTCTTGGAACATTAGCGTTCCTGACTGGCTGTCGAAGGAAGCTACATCCTTCTGATTGAAACACTTGGCGCTGGGTTTCGTCCAACCCCAAGGGTAGGCGCTCATGATCTCGCTTCGCGCATCCATTGTCAGCTCAACCGACTTGCTTGTGCTGTTCGGGTTTTGAAGCGTCAGCCCTACGAGCACCACGGGAGAACCGTCCGATGAGAACTCCGTGCGGGTGACGTTCAGGCCATCGGTTGTTGGGAACTGCATCTGCGCATAGCCGGGCCCGGTGGTGAACTTGGAGGCCTGCGGGATCCACTGGCCATCGAGCGCGAACCAGTAGCCGTCGAGGAGCTTGATGGGGTGGGCCCACACCCCTCCCATCTCGCCCCGGATGTGCCAGCCCATGGGCGGGAAGCGACCGTCCTCTGAGCCTATGGCGTAGGCTCTATCCCCCGCGGCGACGTAGCGCTTCTGGTCTAGCTGCTGCGTGGTCGAACGGGTTGGACCGCCCGGGTTCGGGGCGGCTCCCACCACGGAGGCCATCAAGACCATAACGCAGGTCACAACCACCAGTTTGAGTACCCGGGGCCATCGAGGTCGATTAACCATCATCTTTCCTGCTCCCTGCTCTACCCTATCCTGCAATCATCGCGCCATCGTGCAGCTGCTGTGTCTCCTAATTGGGGCAATTCCCCGTATACCGGCAGGCGACTATCTGGGGTTGCTCAACCGGACGATCATCTTGGATGGACCACGCCAGGCGCACGAACTGGGCGTGAGTCCAGGCCAGCGGGGTGGCCGAGAACGTGCCCTCTCCCTTGGGGAACCCAGAATCGCCTGAGGGTGGGTTCTCATCCCACACCTGCTCGGGCAGCATGTAGCCTTCGTTACCCGAATCGGCTATCGACTGGAGCCGTGATGAAGCGGAGTCACCGGCCAAGAGCTCGTACTCACCACGTTCGCCGGCGAAGATGGGCCAGATGCGACCGATGGTAGCCTGGCTGCCTGGATCGAATCCGATGTCCCAGGGGTCACCCGTCTGAGTCTCGCCGTATCCGTCGAAGTTGTACCGGTGCCAGAAGGTGCCGTTCGGCGTGCCGGCTCCGAGTTGCGTGTCGACGACGCTGACCGTGTTACGGACTATCGGATCGTCCCAACGCTTGACGCCAAGGCGCACGAGCTCGAGGTAGCTCGGGTCCACAATGGTACGCTGGTCGACGTCGTTCGGTCCGCTGTCGCCGATATTGTATGTAGTCCCTGAGTTCGGGTTGCCGTCCTTGGTCAGCCGCAGGTAGTAAGGCCGCGGCGAATACGGTCCGTTCCTCGTGGCCGTCCAAGAGTTTACCTTGGCCTGCCAGTTGTCGGCGGTCTTAAGGTACTGGTCGGCCGTCGCCTGGTCGCCGTTTGCGCGCGCGATGTCGGCGGCGCACACGAGCCCAGCTATCTCGGCGGCGATGGTAGCCGGAGAATAACCGCCCTGGTTCTCCCACCTCTCTTGCGGCGTCTGCGGGCCGTTAGCGACTATGTAGTCGGCGGCCTTCTTGACGTGGTCGCGGTATGTTTTCCCATCAGTCTGTCCGAGCTGCCAGGCGAGTACCAGTGGGAAGGCGACCTCGTCGAGTTGAACGTTGTTCCAGTGCTCGGCGCCGTCAACCGTAGAGTTCTGCGGGAAGGAACCGTCAGGCTTCTGCTGCCTGTTAAATAGGTAGGTGAGGGCACGCTTTGCTCCGGCTTTGTCGCCGGCCGCCAGGAGAGCCGTCGCGATCTGGTAGAGGTCGCGTGACCAGACCAGGTGGTAAGCCCCCGAGGTCTCGTCTTCTCCCCTGCTGTCGAGCAGACTATTCCCGTGCGCACCAACGCCCCCCCATACCCACGGCATCGTCGGCGAGGCTACATAGGCTCCCCTGTAGGTCTTGTCCTCGTGCGCAGCAAGCGTCATGACAGAAACGTCATAGGTCGTGTGTAGCAGGGTGCCGGAGGCCCCCACGCTGGCCGGGTCAGGCTTCTTGAGCGAGCTGAAGTATTTGTGCCAGCCGCCCACGTAATCCGTCTGCGCCTTATCGAAACCGGTTCCGAGCGAGCCCTGCGCCGCGTTGAGTGCTCCCGAAGTCGTACCCTCGAAACCGAGGGCGAGTGTTAGGTCCTGGCTGCCCGAGAGGCCAGTGAGCGTCGTCTTACCTATCTGGACGACGTTACCGGGTGAGGAAGCCGAATCATAGCTCGAGTCTAAACTGTAGATGGGAGAGCTCGAGTTGGGGGAGCTCAGGTCAATCCACCCGTCGCTGGAAGTCCCCTTGTATCCACTCGAGGTCTGCCCGAATCCTGGGGCGCTCACGAGGGCGCTGGCGACCTTTCCATCACTTGCCAGAAGCTGTCCGTTCTGGCTGGTGGCCGTGTCATTGTCGCCACCGTTCGAGAGCGAAGGATCGTAGAGTGCGTAGAGCTGGTAGGGTTGGCCCGTCAGAGACTCGAAGGTCACATCGACGAGGAGCGTCGAGCGGGCAGGGTCCGTAACGTAGGTCTTGGTGATCCTGTACTTTTTCTCTATGTCCGTGTCGATCTGGCGGTATTCGAGCGCCCGTCCATCCACGAGTTGCACCTCGTGGGTGGTAGCGTCGGTCTCGAGGTCCGCAAACGTCTCGCCGTCGCTTACTATGAACTGCAGATCGCGCACGCTCGGCGTGCCCAGGTTGGGGTAATAGACCTCGGTGAGCTCACCTTTGTTTAGCGTGTACCAGACCTTGCTGGCCGTGGTTGTAGAGGTCCCAAAGCCGTCTTTGTCGGCTGGGGTCCACACCGCTTTATCGCCGGGAGCATCCGATGACGAAGAGGCTGCCTCAGCCAGGCTTGTCGATACGAGCACCAGCAAGCTTGCTACCAGGACCGCTGATACAACCACAACCCACGGCCTTAGTACCCCGGACCTCACCATGTCTTCCCCCTATATTCTCTTGTAGAACGGAAATCCGCCCTTCGCCCTCTTGACGTAACAATAGCATCATACAAACAAACGAAATTAGAAGCAATACACTTCCCCAGCGAACGGGCACAGATCCCATCAACTCGTTTATGGTCGGCAGCGGACGTCGCAGGGCGAGCGCAGTAGTCGCGTATTACCCAGTGGGTTTCGGACCCTCAAGTCGTCACAGTGTTAAATTCCCAAGTCGTGCCGCCTGGCAGCAATGTGGCAGCAATAGACGCTAGAATGGGGTTGGACACAGAAGGATACCCCGCTCCATAAGAGCCGGGTTTTCGGCATACCTACGCTACATACCAGGACATGGTAGGACGTACCCGGACGCGGGTTCTCGGACTCAAAATCCGGTGGTGCGTGAGCACCGTGTCGGTTCGAGCCCGACCTCCGGTACTCGGGAATGCTCCTGGAGATCTGCTCGTTTAGCGGCCCTGAGGCCGCGTATATGGGCGCCTCTTATTTGGACAAATTCGGACTTTTGCGGAGGAAATTAGTGTGGGGTTGGACGCGCCGTTTAGAGATGTTTACAATCCGACGAGTGATGTTGACTTGCGAGCACTGGCATTTGCTTGCCATGCACGGGTAACGGCGGGGGGTCCTTGAGAAAGAAGAGCAGCTTGTCACGTTCGAAACGCAGCCGGCGGAAGCGGGCGCGTTATCGCGGGCGAAGGCTTGTGGCCGTCATTATCCTAGCCTGTCTATTTTTCGGTATCGGGACGCAGGCAGCGGCGTTCTTCGCGGGCGAGCCCGAGAACTCCGCGGGAAGTGCGGGGACGGACGGGTCCCCTGGTTTCGTCCCTGCCGCATTCGATAGATTGCTCGCGCTGGGAGACACCAGCACGGCGCCGGCAGACACGGCCAATGCCCCGGCCCACAAGAAAACGGAGAATCTGGCAGCGTCCCGCGGCCCGAAGCCAACCCCCGAGCCCAGGGACCACTCCACCAGCAAAGCGGTCCATGAAGCCAAGCAGAAAGCAGCCAAGCAACAAGCCAAACACGAAGCAGCAAAGGAAGCCAAGCAGAAAGCAGCCAAGCAAGAAGCAATCAAGGACGCCAAAGAAGCTTCGGGCGACCCGCTCGACGTGCTCGTCCTTGGTGTTGACCGGAGGCCCGAGGCGGCCAAGGGTTCGTCCACCCGCTCGGACACGATCATGCTCGTCCGGATAATTCCCGCTACGGGAGAGGTCAAGCTGCTCTCCGTCCCTCGCGACCTCTACGTGGAAGTGGAGCCCGGAAAGCAGGACCGTATCAATTCCGCTTACGCCTACGGCGGCGTGGACCAGGCCAGGGCGGTTATGGAGGGCCTCACGGACATCGACATAGACAACTACGTGATCGTGGACTTCGAGGGCTTCGAGAAGGTCATAGATGCCATCGGCGGGGTCAGGGTAGACGTCGGGGAGGGGGTGTTCCCCGAGAAGTGGAACATGGGCGAGGGCATGGAGCATCTGAACGGGTACAAGGCGCTCAAATACGCGCGCTACCGCGGCACCCCTCGGGCCGACCTCGACAGGATAGATCACCAGCAGAAGCTGCTGGCGGCGCTACGTCGGCAGGCGCTCCGGTGGAACACCGTTACAAAAATACCAGGGGTCATCAAGGCTGCAAACGAGAACGTAAACACAGACCTTGGGGTTCTGCAGGTGATCCCACTCGCGCGGGCGCTCGTGCTCAACGGCAAAGACTCCAAGATGACCAGGGCCGAGTTAGAGGGCAGCCCGACTTACCTACGCAACGGCGAGCAGGTATTGATGCCTGACGAGAAGGCCAACGAGGCCATCCTGCAAGACTTCCGCAAGTAACCGCCGGTGGTATCAGGGCCTAATGTATAATCGCGGGCGCCTGTGCACCCTGCCATTACGCCCTCCGAAAGGAGCCACCAAGATGCCCCATCCCTGGCATGACGTCCCGATCGGGGACGAAGCCCCAGAGGAGTTCACGGCTTTGATCGAGATCCCCAAAGGCTCCAGGATCAAGTACGAGCTGGACAAGGAGACTGGGCTCTTGAAGGTCGACCGTATCCTGTACTCGGCCGTGATCTACCCGGCCAACTACGGCTTTATCCCACGAACCCTGGGTGAAGACCACGACCCCCTCGACCTACTTGTGCTGATGCAGGAACCGGTCCAGCCGCTCAGCATCTTGAGGGCGCGTCCCATCGGGATGATGCACATGGTCGACGAGGGCGAGAACGACGAGAAGATAATCTGCATCCACCTCGACGACCCGGAGTACCGCTCCTACGAACATCACAGCGAGCTGCCAGAGCATCGGTTGGCTGAGCTCCGGCGCTTCTTCCAGGACTACAAGGTGTTGGAAGGCAAGGAGGTGGATGTTGGCGAGTTCTCCGACCCTGAGGAGGCGAAGGACGCCGTCAGGCACGCTATGGGCCTCTACGATGAGCACTTCGACCAGGCGGGCCGCGCCTCGGGAGCGAAGGCACAGTGAGCGGGCTGGCGAGTTTAAACGCCCCCCCTGAGGGCACAAACGTCGGACGGAGTTGCCAATCGCGCGGAAGAAGGGAGACCGAGTGGCGGAGCAGCACACCGAGCAGACGATCAGGGTCCGCCAGGTCACTGACGTGCAGATCTCGTGGACCGAACACGGGCGTGGGGAACACGGAGCTTTCACGGTTCAGTTGATCCTGGACAACGGTGCCGAGGAGTACATCCTGCGGCCCACCGCCGAGGACGCCAAGGTCATGGTCGAGCTCTTCAAGCGGGCCAAGAGCCTCTATTTCGACCTCGACCGGAAGGTCCTCATCCCCAATAATATCCCACTGGGATAACGAACCCAACGGAACCACTGGAGGACTTAAGTGGCTGAGCAAAACACCGAGCAGAGCATCAAGGTTCGTCAGGTCACTGACGTGCACGCGAACTGGAGCGAGCAGGAGCGCGGAACCCCTGGCAAGTTCTCATTCCAACTCATTCTGGATAACGGCGCTGAGGAGTACGCGATCCGGCCCCCCGCCGACGACGCCGATGTCCTGGTGGAGCTATTCAAGCTTACCGACAATATCTACCTGGACATGAGCAGGCAGGTCTTGATCTTCGGAAACATACCGCTAGGGAGCTAGAGCTGTTTGCAAAGAGTCAAAGCCTCTTTGCCAGCATGTCAGCACTTCAGCAAGAACGAGAGCTGCCTGGCTGAGATGCTGAAGTGCTGACCAGCGCGGTATGCAGGAGGCTATGAGCCTCCTGCATACCGCATTAGAATTCGAAGATGATACGGGACTTGCCGCGAGAGGAGCCGCGCCTTCTGAGCAGTAGCCAAAGGACGAGCGCCCCGCCGAGCACAAGGAGGCCGGTACCCGAGGTCAGGAACGCCACGGCGCTGCTCTGGGCGGTGGCGGCTGCGGGGCGCTGCTGGATGTCCTCAGGGGTCGCCGAGCCCTCCAGGATCTCTTTGAGATTTTGCAGGTCCTGCTGCACCATCAACTGGGGGTTGGCGACGATCCTGGAGGCAACCTCACCGGCCTTGCCGCCCGGCGCGTCCCAGTAGTTCATCTGGACCTCGACGCGGGTGCGCTCTGGCGACAGCTCCTGGAAGCGCACCTGGCCCGATGTCTGTACGTCACCGTTCTCGGTATTCCACCCTATCGCCTCGTTGGGTTGGTTCTGGGTCGTCTTAGCATCGAACTCGAGCTTGGCTCCCAGAGGGCCCTTGACTACCCAGTGGGTCGTATCCGGACCGGTCGCTTGGATCTCCTCGACGTTGGTCATGAATTGAGGCAGGTTCTCCAGGGTCTTCCAGTAATCGTAAACTTTCTCGGCCGGAGCCACCACCTCTATGCTTCCTTCGACTCGCTGTGGCATCTGTCCTCCTGTGCAGGTTGCAAATATCCAAGCGGACTTCTTACCCCGCTGGGCCACGGATAAACCAAACAGCTTTTAGAAAGCGGTTCAAAGAGGGTCACAATGACCCTCTTTGAACCGCGCGTTCAGCTGTCAGCCATCAGCTTCTTGTTCTCGCTGAAAGCTGTTGGCTTGCAAAGGGGCACTTGAGCCCCTTTGCGAATCGCATTAGGCGCTTCTCCTCTGCTCCTCGTGCACGCCCTCGGCGAACTCCTCGACGATCTTGGAACAGAACGCCGGCAGATCGTCGGGGTTGCGGCTAGTGACGAGCCCCTGGTCGACGACGACCTCCTCGTCCACCCAGTTGCCGCCCGCGTTGCGGATGTCCGTCTGGAGTGTCGGGTATGAGGTCAGGGTGCGTCCCTTCACCACACCGGCTTCTACGAGCTTCCACGGTCCGTGACAGATCGCACCGACCGGCTTGGCCTGCTCGAAGAATGAATGCACGAAATTCACAGCTTCCTCGCTGCCACGTAGGTTGTCTGCGCCCACGGTGCCACCAGGCACGATCAAACCGTCGTACTCATCGGCGGAGACCTCCGAAAACGTCTTCTCCACCGTGAACGTGTCACCGGGGTTGATATCACTGTTCATGGTCTGGGCCTCTCCTGTCTGGAGGCCTACGACGTCCACCGTGGCGCCCGCGTCCTCTACGGCCTTCTTCGGCTCGGTGAACTCGGCCTGTTCTGTGCCTACCGGTGCCAGGAGAATAGCTATCTTCTTGCCCTGTAACTCATTGGCCACTTGGGTACTCCTTTCGATCTACTTACACCTTCCGGATACCCGACGAGAACAGCGGCTAAACGCTCGTGACGGCCGCTTAACAAAAGCTTTACAAGCTTGTTACGAGCGAGTCAATATCTCGGGACGGTCTTGCCCCAGGACGAAGGTCTCTTCGGCTTTGGCGCCCACGAGCGAAGGATTCCAGGCGAAGGCCTGATGCACTCTTATTTCCTCATGCGTTCCCTGAGTCGCGATGATCTCCCGCGAGGCGTAGCCCGTCATCCCTCCCTGATGGTGGTCCCTCCATCCATCGGGGAAGCCTGCCTCGGAGTAGAAGCGGCGGCAGTCCTCGAAGGCCTGGGCCAGGGTACTTCCCACTCGGGTCGCCTCCTCCCTCATGCGCCTCAAGACCTCCTTGCAGGCGTCCTGGCGCCTGGCCGTCTGAGGGTCTGGCTCTTCGAAGTAGACCATACGCGTAACGCTCGCGAAGAGGCCGCCCCGCTCGGCGCAGGCGACGAGCATGGCCTGCTTGCCAAGTGGCCCGCTGTGCGGGACCGGATGCCGGTAGCGTACGAGCCGCTCCTCAGAGGCGGCGAGGAGGACAGGTACGAAGATGTCGCGCTCGCGGCACGCCGCCGATAGCATTGCCGCAGCCTCCAGCTCATCCGTTTCCGGCGATAGAGGGTCTGCGGCCTCAGATACCGCGAGGACCGTGTCTTCGCACAGACGACGGTAAGCCGCGATCGCTTCATCGTCGAGGACGTAGCGTAGGGGTGAGATCTCCGCCGAAAGATCCTGGCCAAACTCGGAGGAGAAGTCCGTCCCCATGCCGGCGCCGGTCAGCTCCCGCAGGAGCGCGGCGGGCCCTTCGTGCCAGGGATGCTCGACCACCTCCATCTCTGGCGTCTGCTCCTCACGCATCCTCGGCGCTTCGATGTTGTTCGTCAGAATGTAGGTGCCGTCCCTGGTGAGTAGGATGCTGGCAACGCCTACGGGGTCACCGTGGTCCACCCTGTTGTCCGCACCGCCCGTATACCAGGCGAAGTTCGCCGGTCTGCTCAGGAGGAGCGCCCCGACGCCATGTTCGTCCATCAGCTCCCGTAAGCTGCTGTCTCTGGTCTCCCTGCTCATCTACGTCCCTCCCATTAGTAAAGCATTTCAGCTGGTCAGCTCTTCGTTTTCGCTCTTAGCCTCGCACTCTTAGCTGGATGTGCGATTCGTGGTGGGTCGATACTTCCGCGAATCGCTTTAGGGCGTCAGCTGGTTCGCGCCGGGATTTAGCGAGCAACCTCCGCCCCTGCCGCGGGGACGAACTCGTAGAAGGCGGGTTCCTCGAATTCCCGTTCGGCGAACGCCTGCCAGCAAGAGTCCGTAAACGCGGCGGTCTCGCTCCTTGGAACGAGGGCGATCGCGCACCCACCGAAGCCCGCGCCTGTGAGACGCGCGCCCCTGGCACCGTGCTGCTTCGCCGCTTCTACAAAGGTGTCCAGCTCGGGGGTGGAGACCTCGTAGTCGTCGCGCAGCGAGGCGTGCGAGGCGTACATCAGGCGCCCGAACTCGTCGAAATCTCCTTCCTCGAGCGCCTCGACCGCCTCGAGAAGGCGGGCGTTCTCGGAGACGACGTGCCTGGCGCGTTTTAGCTCTTCCCCCGAGAGGCTGGTCAGGTCCTCCTCCGTGGCGTCTCGCAGTACCTCGACACCGAGCATGCTGGCCGCACGCTCGCACGTCGCCCTCCTGTCGTTGTAGCCGGTGTCGGCCAGACCGCGTTCGACGCGGGAGTCGCAGACGACCAGGGCCAGGTCGGCTGCCGTAAGATCCAGCGGGACGCTCTGTGCTTCGAGCGAACGGCAGTCGACGAGCAGGGCTGCGCCGGCCTCGCAGAGCAGGGAGGCATACTGGTCCATTATGCCGGTGCCGACCCCCACGTAGTCGTTCTCGGCCCGCTGGCAGATGATAGCGAGGTCGGTGCGTCCTACCCCGAGCCCGAAGAGCGCGTCGAGGGCGAGCGCCGTGGCCGCCTCGATGGCGGCAGACGAGGAGAGACCCGAGCCGAGCGGCACATCCCCTGCGAAGGCGGCCATGAACTCTCCTATCTCGTGTCCTGCCTTCCGCATCGCCCACGCAACCCCGCGCGGGTAGTCAGCCCAGGAAGAGTCCTTGTCCTCTATCTGACGCGTCTCGTCGAAATCTGCGGAGTAGAGGCGGGTTTCAAACCCGCCTTCGCCGGCCCCTACCGCGACGGCGATGCGGCGATCGATGGCGCAAGGGAGGACGAAGCCGCCATTGTAGTCCGTGTGCTCCCCTATCAGGTTCACCCGGCCAGGAGCGCTGACTATGAGATCCGGCTCCCCACCGAATTGCTCCCTGTAGGCCTTTGCCGCATTCTGCTCCGTCTCTCGCAAGGCGGTCTCCTATTCGTAACCGTCGGGATGGTTCCGCATCCAGGCCCATGCGTCAGAGATCATGGTCTGCAGTTCTGGCTTCTCGGGTTTCCAGCCCAGGTCGGTCTGAATCCTCTGGCTCGAGGCCACTAGCACGGGTGGGTCCCCCACCCGCCGCGGCGCCTCGACGGCGTCAATGCTCTCGTGCGTGACGCGGCGGGCGGCTTCGATGACCTCCCTGACGGAGAAGCCCGCGCCGTTGCCAAGGTTGTAGACGCGGTGCTCACCTGGTCCGGCCGCCTCCAGCGCCAGCAGATGGGCGCGGCCAAGGTCTTCGACATGGATGTAGTCGCGTACGGCGGTGCCGTCGCGCGTCGGGTAGTCGGTGCCGAAGATCTTCACGGACGAGCCCTCCGCCGCGGCCCTGAGGACGAGGGGGATCAAGTGCGTCTCCGGGTGGTGGTCCTCCCCGAAGCGGCCGTGCGCACCCGCCACGTTGAAGTAGCGGAGGCTCGTCGCGGCAAGCCCACGGGCCTCGGAGACGGCGCCGATGAGCCGGTCCACAGCGAGCTTGGAGCTCCCGTACGGATTGGTCGGCAGTGCCTGGGCCGTCTCCTCTATCGGCACCTCCTCGGGCTCCCCATAGACGGCGGCCGTGGATGAGAACACGAGCCGCCCGGTATCCGCCTCGGCCATCGCCTCGAGGAGGTTGAGTGTCCCGCAGACGTTATTTCGGTAGTAGCGCTCGGGCTGCTCTACAGACTCACCGACGAGGGAGAGCGCAGCGAAGTGAAGCACGCCGTCGAAGCCCTCAGAGAGCGTCTCGCGGGTGAAGTCGGCATCCATGAGGTTCCCCTGAACCAGGCGCGCCCCTTCGGGGACGGCCTTCCCATGACCCTTGGAGAGGTTGTCGAGCACGACCGTCTCGTGGCCCTCTTCGATGAGCTGGGAGGCGACGACGCTACCGATGTAGCCCGCCCCGCCGGTCACAAGGACCCTCATGGGCTCTCTATCTTCCCGCGCAGGATCTCGGCGGTCCTCTCTGGCAGGACGTCCATGATGAAGGCGCCCGCCCCGGTCTCGCTTCCCGCGAGGTACTTCAGCTTGTCCGCGGTCCGGTTCGGCGGGTAGAACTCGATGTGGAAGTGGGCGATGCTGTCGTAGGAGCCGCCGTCCGTCGGGGCCTGGTGCATGACCATCATGTACGGGAGCGAGAAGCTGAAAAGGGAATCGTAGCCCACGAGCAGCCGCTTGAGTACGGCCGCCAGGTCGCGACGTTCGGCGTCGCGCAGGTCTGCTATCGAGGGCGCGCAGCGCCGGGAGTAGACGTGGGCCTCGAAGGGGAAGTGGGCGTAGAACGGGATGAAGGCCGTGAAGTGCTCGCCCTTGGTCAATACCCGGCGGGCGTCCTCGTGCTCCTGGGAGAGGAGGTCACAGTGCAGGCAACGGCCATCGTTTCGAGCCCTGTATTCTCGGGCCGCCTCCAGTTCCTTCGCGGGGCGCGGCGGGATGAACGGGTAGGCGTAGATCTGGCCGTGCGGGTGGTGAAGCGTCACCCCAATGGCCTCTCCCTTGTTCTCGAAGATGAAGACGTACTCGACCTCTTCGCTGGCGCCAAGCTCTTCGTGGCGGTCGGCCCACACCTCGATGAGGTTCTGGATGCGGTGCTCGCTCAAGGTCGCGAGCGTAGCGGCGTGATCGTCCGAGTAGAGTACGACCTCGCAGATGCCGCGACCAGGGGCCGTCGGCGTCAGGGCGCTGCCCTCCTCGTCGGGATCAGGGGCGCCAAGGGTGAAAGAGGGAAACTTGTTCTCGAAAACGACTATGTCGTAGTGTTCCCTAGGCACCTCCGTCGGGAAGCCGCCAGGCTTCGTCGGGCACAGGGGACAGTACTCAGCCGGCGGTAGGAAAGTGCGGTCTTGACGATGGGTGGCGTAGGCTACCCACTCGCGCAGCGTCGGGTCCCAACGGAGCTGGTTCAATCTTCCCCTTCCTCATCGTCCTCGAAGGTGTAGAAGATGATGTAGCGGCCGTCTTCCTTCTGCTCGATCTCTTTACTCATCGCTCCGATGTCCTCTCTGCCGCGGGGTGATTGTAGTCGCGCATGATGGCCTCCCGCCACTCGGCCGTCATGCGCCGCACGTAATCAGGGCTGTACTGGTAGGCGTTAGCCATCTCGCCCCAGACGAGGAGGCCCAATGTGTCGGCCCAGAACAGCCAGCGCGGGTCCTCGACCTTCTGGTGCTTTCTCGCCCCGTTGAAACCCTTCTCTTTGGCCAGCTCTACGTCACGGCGCAGATCCTCGTCCGTAGGGGCGGTCAGGATGCCGTCGGGGAAGTAGCCCTGATCGAGGACGAGCCGCTGGCAGAGCGGATGGTCGTTGAGGAACACTCTGCCATCCTTCACCTCGATCTTACGCATCCCGAAGTAGCTGTCGACGCGGTCCAGGACCTCTCCACCCCGGTCCAGCAGCTCGAGCCGAAGGTCGTAGAGGTTGGGATGCTCGGGACTCCAGAGGGCAGGCCACTCGGTCAGGTGCGTTAGGGGCTTCGCCGCGACGGAGGAGTGGTAGGCTCCGTTCGACGAGCGAAGAGCACAGGCTGAGGGTATCTTCGAGCACCTGCTCTCCCTCGAATTCTACTGTCGTGCGAAGGCTCATCTCCGGTTCTATGCCTGCGACAGAAACCTCCACCTCGACTCTGGCGTCGTCCACGTCCGGGGTCAGGCGGAGAGTGTCGATGCGACGGCGGTTTACGGGCTCGAGCCAGACGGTCTGCCAGATCCCGGTCGTTCGCGTGTAGAAGTTACCCTCCGATTCCTGCTTCCAGTACTGTTTCCCCCGCGGGATGGTTACGTCTTTACTGGGGTCTTCGGCCCTCACCACCAAGACGTTGGGCCTACCCGCGAGAGCATGCGTCACGTCCGCTGAGAACGGCGTGTGGCCGCCCTCGTGGGAAGCTACCTGCGCGCCGTTCACCCAGACCGTCGCCAGGTAGTCCACGGCGCCGAAGTGGAGCAACAGACGCTCGTCGCGCTCGGACGCATGCTCGAAAGTGCGGGCGTACCAGACGACGTCGTGGAAAGCCGTCTCGCCGATGCCGGATCTCTTTGACTGGTAGCAGAAGGGGGCGACTATCTCCTTGTCGAAGGGCGGACCACCCGAGCTAAGGGTCGTGGCATCCGTGTTCTGCCAGCCGCTAGCGAACCCGACGTCCGAGTTGTCGAAAGCGAACGCCCAGGCGCCGTTCAGGTTGGTCCAGTCCATCCGGCAGAACTGCGGGCGCGGGTACTCAGGACGCGGGATTCTATATTGCAAAGTCCTGTCCTTTCCGGGGTGTTCTCTATTCCAGGCCGTTGCGCCGGATGACGTCAGAGTACCAGCGGGCGCTCGATTTGGGGACGCGCCGCTGCGTTCCGTACTCCACGAACACTATGCCGAACCGTTTGGAGTACCCCTCGGCCCACTCGAAGTTGTCCAGTAATGACCACACTATGTAACCGCGCAGGTCGACGCCGCGCTCGATAGCCTTGTGGGCCGCCCTGAAGTGGGCGTCCAGGTAAGAGACACGCTCCTCGTCGTCCACGCCGCCTTCTGGGTCTATATAGTCGTGGACGGCACGCCCGTTCTCGGTCACGTAGATCGGCACGTCAGCGTAATCTTCCCTTATCCGCACCAGAATTTCCGTCAGGCCATCCGGCTCCACGGGCCAGCCCATGGCGGTCTTCTCCGCCGCGTGGGGGACGACGACGCGGGCGTCGAGGTCAGCAAAGGGTACGTTCTGCCCTATTTCCTCGCTCGCGTCGCGGACGTGGCGGCGGAAATAGTAGTTGACGCCCAGGAAATCGATGGGGGCGGAGATCTTGTCTAGGTCCCCATCGTGGGCGAAGGAGAGATCCGCGCCTCGCTCTCTGTAGTGCGAGAATAGGTCCTCCGGATACTCGCCGCGAAACAGGGGATTGAGGTAGAGCCGGATCGCCTGCCCGTCAACCCTGCGCGCGGCCTCCTTATCGGCTTCATGGTCTCGCGAGGGGTGGGCAGGATACAGGTTCAACGTGACGCCGAGCTGGTTTGCGTCCCCGGTGGAGCGCATCCTCTCTATAGCGAGGCCGTGGCCGAGCAGAAGATGGTGCGTCGCGGCGAGCGCCTTGGAGGCATCGCTGATCCCAGGCGCGTGGCGGCCGAGGCCATAACCCATCCAGGCAGAGACCCAGGGCTCGTTCAGGGTGATCCACAACCCCACGCTCTCCGAGAGGGTCTCGTAGACGATTCCGGCGTACTCCGCGAAGCGCTCGCTAGTATCTCTGGTTGTCCAGCCACCCAGGTCCTCGAGTGCCTGCGGCAGATCCCAGTGGTAGAGCGTGAGCACCGGTTCGATAGAACGTTGCCTCAAGCCGTCGACGAGCCTGCGGTAATAGTCGACTCCATCCTGGTTGGCGGGACCGCTCCCTTCGGGTTGGATGCGGGGCCAGGCCACGGAGAAGCGGTAGGCCTGCATCCCAAGCTCGGACATCAGGTCGAGGTCTTCTTCCAGGCGGTGGTACTGGTCGCAGGCGATGTCGCCCGTATCGCCGTGGAGGACCTTGCCAGGAGTGTGGCTGAACGTGTCCCAGATCGAGGCGCCGCGGCCGCCTTCGTTCACGGCGCCCTCGACCTGGTAAGCCGCCGTGGCCGTGCCCCACAAGAAGTTCTCCGGGAAGCGCATGGTATTGACCTCTCCACTCAGTATCAAACAGGCGACCGTGTCACGACGACGAGCTTAGCCCGTTTCGGATGCTGGTGCACGAGGAGACGGCTCATGGGTCTCTCGGTTGCCTGAGCTACCGATGGTCACGGCCCGCGCCGGAGGTCCTGACGCCGTCGGGTAGGGTTTCGCCGTGGGCTTATATGAGCTCGTCCACCATTTCGGCTATCTCGCGCGCGGTGTAGGGGACGCTATGGCAGAGCCCTACGCTATTTACATCAGGGCATGCGGTGTACAGCGCCTCCGGACAGAGCTCTCGCATCTCGCCGGCGAGGTCGAGCACGAAAGGGATTGTGCGCACTCCGCGGAAGATGCCGCCGATGCCCATCGAGTCGGCGATCGTCTGCTTGAGGCCGTACTTCTTGGGGATCTCGAAGTCGAGGAGGGTAGCCTCGTGCATGCCGATCTGGACCATGTTTATCACGAAATCGGCCCCTTCGAGCGCCCGTCGCCGGTCGAGATGTTCCTCTACCTTCGCTTCTGCGCCGATCCGATCGGAGGCCCAGCGGGCCATCATGCCGGCGGTCTCGTGCAGTTCGGGAAAGCTCAGCGTGTCTGCCAGGAGGTTCTTGGTAAAGACGACGCTCCCCGCGCCGATAAGGACTATCTTCATGATTTCACCTCCCCGTGTGCGACGACAGTCTTTTGTCTCCCATTCCACCTGATGACCAGCTCCAGGGGGACGGTGGAGCGTATTTGTATCTCTGGCTCTTCTCCGGCGGCGCTGCGGGCTGCACAGGAGAGATCTAGCACGCCGTCCCTACCGAACGGGTAGCCGTTGACGCCGTGACGTTCCTGGAGCCGTACATCCCACAGGAGCCGACCGTTACGCGCGTCGGCGCGCAGTCCCAGCACGTACTCGAAGAGGCCTGCGACGGGCGCCAGCCCACTCCAGCCTACGAAGTCGTCTTTGGCACGGTTACCAGGGGCCGCACGCTCCGGGGCGTAGTTCTCCCAGAGCGTCCGCGTCTCCCCGAAGACCCTCGCCACGTGGTCGAGGTCCTCGCGGGATATCTCGTGCGCCAGCTCGTGGTAGCCAGCTTGGTCCAGCCCTCGCAGAACCATGTAGTTCGTGGGCGGCCACACCCCGCCGAGCCAGTAGCCGCCGCCTGCATCATACTCCGGATGATCGGCCGATAGCGAAGGCACGCGATGGGGACGTCCGAACCCACTCGGGTCCTGGAGGTGTCCGACGAACGGGGCGATCCTCTCCTGCGGCACCACGCCCGCCAGCAAGGCCCAGTAGGCCCCGATGGTCTTTACCTCTGAGAGCGTCCCATCCGCAAGCTCATCGTGGTAGAAGGAGGTCTTCTCGTTCCATAGGCGCTCATTGACGGCCAGGGAGAGCCGGTCACGCTCCTCGCGCAGGTCCGCGACCTCCTCGCGGCGGCCGAGGGCGTCTGCCATCCGCGAGAGTAGAGCCGCCGAGAGTACCTGTTGGAGGCACGCGTCGATCCATACGGCGTGCCCATGGTAGGTGAGGCGCTCGGGCCACCCCACCCTCCCCGCCGGCCTCTGCTCGAACCGCGGCTGGTTGTCCATTCCGGAGCCAAGACCAGACGTCCAGTATGTGCCGTCGCGCCAGGTGCGGTGACGCCGCAGCCACCTATGGTAGGAGACGAGAACGGGGAAGACTCGCTCGAGGCGCTCGTGGTCGGCCGTGTCGCCGTAGTGCTCCCACTCCGTCCACGGCATAACGTTGGGTCCCGTGCTGGTCGCGTCGAAGCGCTCGAAGCGATCTTCGCCGTCGAGGGTGCCGATCTCACGGCAGATGAACCCGTCGGGGTGCTGACGGGCATAGAGGTTATCCAGGGTGCGCTGAAAGTCGAAGGCGTGGCGGCCGTAGCGGGCGAACAGCAATATGAACGCCGAGTCCCACATGAACAGGCAGTCGTTGAAGGCCGTGTCGATAAAGTTGACGACGAAACCGCTCCCCGCCTCGGGCCGGCGCAGGTTGGCGAAGGCCAGCTCCCAGGCCCCGCGGTAGCAATCTATGACTCCCTCGTGACCCTCCCAGAAGGGTCGGGGCAACACATCCCACGCGTCCTCGAACGAGGGCGGTGGGACGTCTTCTTGGGGCATACGCACGAAGGCGTTCTCCTCGACCAGCGGTTCCCTGAGATGGGTGTCGATGTAGCCGTCGTTCGTTCGCAACTCGCCGACCTCCTCTATCGCCCGATCCAGCATCGCGTATGCGTCGTCCACGCACAAGGTGTGAGGAGAGCGGCTGCGCGAGACTCTGGCCGCATCGCCGGGTGTGGCTGCACGAATGAATGTGCTAGATAAGTCCCCCGCCGCAGATCCTATCCGCTGGTCAGGTCGCGCAGATTCCGCAGGCTGGTCCGCACGTCTTCGAGCGCGTCTCTCGGGTTGTCCTGTTCGGCGATGTACCACTCGACGCCTGCTGCGTCGGCGGCTTCGAGTAGCCCGTTCCACGGCATGGTCCCTTCTCCTACCGGCAGGTCGGAGCGCCGATCGTCAGAGGCCATGTCTTTCAGGTGGACGAGTGGGATGCGATCTGCGAGGTTCCGGAGCAGCTGCCCCGGGTCGGCGCCACCGTAGCGGACCCAGTAGAGATCCAACTCAAAGTAGACCAGTTCGGGGTCGGTCTCCCTGACAAGGACATCCCACGTCGTGGTCTCGGCCAGGGGTGCGAACTCGAAGTCGTGGTTGTGGTAGGAGAGAGTCACATCGCCCTGGCGGCACAGCTCCCCCCAACGGTTGAGGTTCTCGGCCAGCCTGGTTACCTGAACCTCGTCCCTGCGATACCTCGGCGGGGCCGCCGGGAGGATAGTGTGGGCGCACTCGAGGATGTGCATGTCGTTAAGGACCCCTTCTGGATCTGTTCTCCAGGAGTCGAAGGGGACGTGGGCGCCGGAGACGCTGAGGCCAAGGTCATCGAGGACGGCTCTGAGTTCTTCCGGGGAGAGAGCGCCGTACCCGGCGAACTCGACGGCGGGGTAGCCTATCTCCTTGATCCGGCGCAGCGTCCCCGGAATGTCGCGGGCGGTCTCTTCTCGAACCGTATAGAGCTGCAGCGAGATCTGGTCTCGCCTCATGCCGCGCCCCCGAAGATCCCATCGGGGGATCCGGCCGGCAGCGGTTCCGGTCGCTCGAAAGTGCTTCTTACGGCGACGTGCTCGCCCCGCTCGGATGAGTCGAGGAACGCGTGGATGACCTCAAGGACGTGCATGCCTAGCTCACCGCTAGCCCTGTGCTTCCTGCCCGAGCGCAGGGCCTGGGCCATGTCCGCGAGGCCTATCCCCCTGCTGTTCCCCGTGTACGGATGGGTCAGGGGGACCTCCGTCCAGGCGTCTTCATTGGAGCGCCAGAGGCGTACGGGGCCATCGGCAAAGTTAGGATCGGGGAGGCTCAGGGTACCTTCCGTACCGTAGAGGTCGATCCTGGACTGAGACTCTGCCCAGACGTCGAAGGTCGTGACCAGGGTTCCAACGGCGCCACCCTCGAAGTCCATCACGCCGGCCACGTGGGTCGGGGTGTTCACCGTGATGGTCGCCCCCGCGAGGGGTTCGCTCGTGATCTTACGCTCGGGGAACGTGATCCGCGCCGACCCCGCGACCCTCTGCACGGGCCCGATCAGGGTCGTGAGCGCGGTGAGGTAGTAGGGGCCCAAGTCGAACATGGGACCGGCCCCCGGCTGGTAGAAGAAGTCAGGGTTCGGATGCCAGTCTTCGGGGCCGTGGTTCAGCATGAACGCCGCCACGGCGACGGGCTCGCCTATGATCCCCTCGTCGATGATCTTGCGGCAGGTCTGGAGGCCGCCTCCCAGGAAAGTGTCGGGAGCGCAGCCGATCCTGAGGTCTCTCTCTGCGGCCACTTCCAACATCCTTCGCCCATCCTCCAGCCTCACGGCGAGCGGCTTCTCGGTATAAACCTGCTTGCCCGCTTCGAGGGCCGCCAGCGAGACCTCGGCATGGGCGACCGGTACGGTCAGGTTGAGGACGACCTCGACCTCTTCGTCGGCCAGCAACTCCTCCGGACTACAAGCCTTCGTCACGCCGAAGGCTTCAGCCTGGGCTGCCGCGCGCTCCGGCACAAGTTCCGAACAGGCGACGATCTCGATATCCTCGAATGTCGCCCCGTTCTCCAAATAGATGCCGCTGATCTTGCCGCACCCGATGAGACCGACTTTGACTGCTGCGCTCTCGCTGATGTCGCTCCTTTCGCTCGCTTAAGCACTTCAGCGAGCCAGCACGCCGCCCTTCAGGCGGCTCTCAGCATTTCAGCAACGGCAAGCGCAGGCGAAAGCTGAAATGCTGAAGTGCTTAAGTCATACAGCTTCATCTCTGACTATCTCTTCCAAAGAGACTTCGCGGTTTTCGAGGGCCGAGGCGTAGCAGGCATCTATGATGCGGGCGCGGTTCAGGCCGTCCTCCCCGTACTGTCCCTCCCAGTCGCCACCCCTGATGGTCTCGATGAAGCGCCGAACAACGGCGAAGTGTCCTTCGCGGGGTTCGATCTCGGGCGCGACGACGGCTGGCACGCCGGCCACGTCGGTGTAGATACGGACGGTATCGCTGGTGCCGTAGTTTTTCACCTTCATCTCGGCGCCTCCGTCGGTGCCGTACAGGGTGACGCCGAAGTCGTCGCTCGACTCGCGGTAGGCGGCCCAGCCGGCCTCCAGGTTCAGCGTCGCCCCACCCGAGAGACGGATGAAGGCCGTCGCCAGGTCCTCGACCTCGTACGGTCTGTCGCCCTGCATGAGCCCGAAGTCGCCCCTGCCGCCCCGCCCACGCGGACCGAGCTCGGCATAGGTGGCGCAGCTCACGCTCTGGACTTCGGGATCTCCCATCAGGTAGAGGGCCATGTCTATCATATGAACGCCGAGGTCTATGAGCGGACCTCCACCGGCGAGCTCTTTGCTGGTGAACCAACCGCCCATGCCTGGGATGCCGTTGCGACGCATCCAGGTAGCCTTGGCGTGGTAGATCCTACCGAGGTTTCCCTCCACGATGTGCCGCTTGAGCGCCTGCACGTCGCCCCGCTCACGCTGGGTGAAGGCGATGTGGACCGCGCGTCCGGCCTTCCTGGCCGCGCGCACTATCCGTTCTGCCTCGGCGCCGTTGCGCGCGAGCGGCTTCTCGCAGAGCACGTGCCTGCCGCCTTCGAGGGCTGCTATGGCGATGGGCGCGTGGAGGTGGTTCGGCGCCCCGATGCTTACGATGTCGAGGTCATCGCGGGCGACTAGCTCCTCCCAACTCGTATACAGGTCAGGCACGCCGTATCGTCCACCGAGCTCCCGCAGCAGTACCTCTTCGAGCCCGGCGAGCGCGACGGCCTCTACACCGGGCACCCTCACGAAGTTCTTCAGGTGCTGCTCTCCCGCGTAGCCGAGGCCAACGACCCCGGCACGCAGGGGTTCTGCAGATGATCTCTCTCGTACCAAACGGCTCTCCTCTTACGGGTCCGGATCTGACCTTAATCTAACCTATCGGTTCCGCGTGGCCGTAGATCGGTGTCGCCCCTGGAGTTGGGGCGGCCCAGCGGACGGCGTTACTGATGACGCGCTGGACGTCCTGGTTGTGGTAAGAGGGGTTCTCCTCGTGGCCAGGGCGGAAGTAGAAGATCCTACCCCGCCCCCTCCTGTAGCACAGGCCGCTCCTGAAGACCTCCCCCCCTCCGAACCAGCTCACGAAGACGAGCTCGTCTGGCTGCGGGACGTCGAAGGGCTCGCCGTACATCTCCTCTTCGAGCTCTATGTACTCACCGATTCCCTCAGCGATGGGATGCCCCGGTGCTACTACCCAGAGCCTCTCTTTATCGTCGTGGCGCCACTTGAGGTCGCAGGTCGCGCCCATGAGCCTCTTGAAGATCCTGGAGAAGTGTCCGGAGTGGAGGACTATAAGCCCCATGCCGCCGAGCACCCGCTCGTACACCTTCTCGACGATCTCGTCCGAGACCTCGCCATGGGCGGCGTGCCCCCACCAGAGGAGCACATCCGTCGTATCCAGGACCTCATCGGGCAGCCCGTGCTCTGGCTCGTCGAGGGTCGCCGTGCGGACCTCGAAGCCGTCCCTTTCGAGCGCTGCGGCGAGTACGGCGTGGATGCCTTCGGGGTAGATCTTCGCCGCCCGCGCGTCGCTCTTCTCGTGCCTGTACTCGTTCCAGATGGTTACGCGCGGCTCTTCCGCCAAATCTATATCCCTTCCGTCTGTGGTCTTGTCCACTCGCCGCTCGCGGCGCTGCGTTCGACGGCGTCGAGGACGGCCTGGCAGCGGTAGCCGTCCTCGAAGGTGGGGGCCGGACTCTTTCCCTCCTTTATACCGTCCATCAGGTCTTTCACGGTATGGACGAAGGTGTGCTCGTAGCCGAGGATATGACCCGGCGGCCACCAAGCACCCGTGTACGGGTGGTCTGGCTCCGTCACGTTCACCGTCCTGAAGCCCTGGACGTCGGGCTCGTCCTCCGTGAAGAACACCTCGAGCTCGTTCATGCGCTCGAGGTCGAAGGCGAGGCTCCCTTTGGAGCCGTTGACCTCGAAGGAGTTCTGGTTCCTGCGGCCCGCCGCGAAGCGTGTGGCCTCGAAGGTGCCTACAGCGCCGTTCTCGAAGCGGGCCAGGAAGGCCGCGGCGTCGTCGACCGTCACCTCCCCCATCTGGGTGCCACCGCTCGCCGAGAGGCCGGCGCTGGCTTCTTCGAGGGGACGTTCCTTTACGAACGTCTGTGTCATACCTGTGACCTCCGAGATAGGTCCGACTATGAAGTGGGCGAGGTCGATAATGTGGGCCCCTATGTCGCCGAGGGCGCCGGAGCCGGAGGCCTCTTTGTCGAGGCGCCAGATCAGGGGGAAAGAAGGGTCCATTATGAAGTCCTGCAAATACGTGGCCCGCCAGTGCCTTATCTCCCCGAGCCGTCCATCCTCGAGGAGCTTCTTCGCGAGCTGCACCGCGGGGGCACGCCTGTAGTTGAAACAGACCATGTTGACCGTACCTACGTTGCGAGCAGCTATGAGCATCTCGCGGGCCTCAGAGAGGGTGTTGGCGAGCGGCTTCTCGCACAAAACATGCTTGCCCGCTTCGAGGGCGTTCAGCACGATCTCGCGGTGCGTATTGCCCGGCGTGACGACGTCAACGAGACCGACATCGTCACGCGCTATGAGCTCGCGGTAATCCGTCTCGTAGGAGTCCCAGCCTAGAGTGTTCGCCGCCTCCCTCACGCCGGCCTCATCGCGGCCGCAGATGGCGGCCATCCTTGGGGCAGGGTCGACGTCGAAGAAGCTCGCGACCTGGCGGTAGGCGTTGGAGTGGGCGCGGCCCATGAACTTGTAGCCGACGAGGCCGACCCCGATCTCGTTTCGCTCCATTACTCCTCCCTCGCGAAGGCCGCATCGAATGCCTGGGTCGAAGGCTCGAAGTCCGTACGTCTCGCGAAAGCCAGGGCGTCCCTGGCCCCGTACTCGCGGTCCATCCCCGAGTCTTCCCACTCGATGCTGAGGGGACCCTCGTAGCCGATGCGGTTGAGCGCCCTTATGCAGTCCTCCAGGTTCACGTCGCCGTGGCCTGGGGAGACGAAATCCCAGCCCCGCTCGGGGCTGCCGAAGTCCAGGTGGCCCCCGAGTATGCTCCTTCGGCCGTTCAGCCGTTTGCGGCTGTCCTTGATGTGGAAGTGGTAGATCCTGTCCGCGAACTCCTCGATGAAGGCGGCGGAGTCGAGGAACTGGTGGGCGAAGTGGCTCGGGTCGAAGTTGATACCGAACCCTTCGCGATTGCCGATGGCGTCGAGGGCCTTGCGCGTGGTCACGAAGTCGTAGGCGATCTCCGTCGGGTGTACCTCGAGGCCCCACCTGACGCCCTCCTCGTCGAAGACGTCGATGATCGGGTTCCACCGTTCTGCGAAGTCCTTGTAGCCGCGCTCCATCTCCGCGAAGTCGTTGGGCGGGAACGAATAGAGCAGGTGCCAGATGCTCGACCCCGTAAAGCCGTTGACCTGCGTAACGCCGAAGCGCGAAGCGGCCCTGGCCGTGTCCATGACCTTCTGTGCGGCACGCCGGCGCACGCCCTCAGGGTCGCCGTCGCCCCACACCTCGGGAGGGACGGTCGCCTTGTGGCGGGCGTCTATGGGGTCGCAGACCGCCTGGCCGACCAGGTGGGTGCTTATGGCCCAGCAGTTCAGGCCGTTGCTGCGCAGTATCTCCCAGCGCCCCTCCACGTAGCCGCTCTCCGACAGAGCCTTATCCACATCAAAGTGATCCCCCCAGCACGCGAGCTCGAGCCCGTCGAAACCCCACTCCCCACACTTCTTTGCGAGCTCCTCCAGCGTCAGGTCGGCCCACTGTCCCGTAAAGAGCGTTACCTGTCTGGCCACGTCTCTAGCTCCTCTCCCTCTCTAACTCACTGACCCGCCCCTACAGCTTAGCGCCCTTCGCACCCAGAAGCGCGGCCACGTCCACCAGCTCGCGGCCTTGATGGACCTTGCGCAGACCCCTGTGAGGTTGCGCCGGCTTTGCGCCGCCTGTTGAATGGGTGCACGTCTACCCTGAAGGAGCGATCAGTGGAGTACAGAAACCTTGGAAGGACCGGCGTAAAGGTCAGCGAGCTCTGCCTCGGGTGCATGATGTTCGGGGGCCGGACGGGCGAGGAGGACTCGGCGGATATCATCGACCGCGCCATCGACGCCGGCGTCAACTTCCTCGACACGGCGAACGTGTACAACAGGGGCGCCAGCGAGGTTGCCGTCGGGAAGGCGCTTAAGCGGAACGGCAAGCGCGACACAGTCGTGCTCGCCACCAAGGTGCACATGGTGATGGATGATGAGGATCCCAACGCCTCAGGCAACCACCGTCGGCACATCATCGAGCAGTGCGAGGCCTCGCTGAGGCGTCTTCGGGTGGACTACATCGACCTCTACCAGATCCACCGCCCGAGCTCGGAGGTCCCCATCGACGAGACTTTGCGGGCTCTGGACGACCTGATCTGCGCCGGCAAGGTGCGCTACGCCGGCACGTCTACCTACGCCGCCTGGCAACTCGTCGAAGCGCTGTGGGCAGCAAAGGAGTTCGGATTGAATCGCTTCGTCACCGAGCAGCCCCCTTACCACCTACTCGACCGGCGCATCGAGCGCGAGCTGGTCCCCTTCTCTCAGACTTACGGGATTGCCCTGATACCCTGGTCTCCCCTCGCGGGCGGCTTCCTTACCGGCAAGTACACCCGTGACGAGAGCCAATCACCCGGCGACAGCCGCTACGGCATCGAACCCAGGCGCATGGGCCGCAACCACTTCACAGACGAGGCCTTCGGCGTACTCGAAGCCGTGCAGGCTATAGCGGGTGAGAAGGGCTGCACCCCCGGGCAGGTTGCCCTCGCCTGGTGCAAGGACAAACCAGGCGTCACGAGTCCCATTATCGGGCCGCGCACCATGGAGCAGCTCGAAGACAACCTGGGCGCCCTCGAAGTATCGCTCGACGAGGGCGCCCACGAGCGCCTCGACGCCGTTGCGCCCCCGGGACGGGCCATCGTCCCTTACTACGAGGGAGACTTCGGCCCGCACCGTTTCCGCTGGTGATAGCGGATTGGGGAAGGGTCGAGACCCTTCCCCAATCCGCGCTGGTTAGCGAGTCAGCACTTCAGCTTGTCAGCTATTTGTTTGCTGAAATGCTGAAACGCTCTATTGTTGCCGCTGGTTCCTGGCTGCGCGGCGGCGGGGCGAGGCGAGGGTCAACCCCAGGATCACGCATCCTGAAACAACCATCACCAATCCCCACCACAGGTTCACGTTAAAGCCGAGGTCGCCCTCTGTCCCCGTTCCGGCAGAGAGCATCCCGACCAGGACCATCGTGACGCCATAGATAAGGATGAGGGCCGCGATATAGAAGCCTATCGCCATGGAGTGGTTCGTTCCTGAGTGCTCCGGCACCCTCTCATCTTCCAAATAAGCTTGGTGTTCTTCTTGGTGTTCTTCTGTCTGGTGTTCTTCTGTCATGTTCACCTCCTACCAGAAGTAGATATTCAGGGCAACGGTGATGGCGAGCACGGTGACCGCGAGGACCCACGGTTTCTTGTACCAGGTCTCCTCCTTGCCCTCCTTCTGCTCGGTCAGGCCCCACACGAGGCCGCGCAGTTCGGAGTCCGGCTTGGGTTGGGTGACCAGAGAGACCGAGATCGTTACGGCGAGGGTCACGATCCAGGCCCAGAATGCTCGTGCCATGGACGCCCCCAGGCCGCTGGCTACGTCGAACCCCTGCAACTTCACCGCGACGATGAACGTGATGAGGCCGTAACCCGTTCCGGCAACGAGCCCGGTGAACCCACCCCAACCCGTCGTGCGCCTCCAGAACATGCCAAGGAGGAACGTCCCGAACAATGGGGCCAGGAACATGCCATGCAGCACCTGGACGTAATTCATGATGGTAGCGAAGCCAAGAGCCAGATAGGCCGTTGCGATGCTCAGGAGCACCCCAGCAACGGTGGCGATGCGACCCACATTGAGATAATGGCGGTCGTCGGCGTCCCGGTTGATGTACGCTTTGTAGAGGTCATAGGTCCAGACGGTATTAAAGGCCGTAATGTTACCGGCCATCCCGCTCATGAAGGCCGCGAGCAGCGCCGTCAGACCAAACCCGAGCATCCCGGTGGGGAAGTAGTAGGCCATCGCGTAGGGGACGGCATTGTTGGCCTCGGCCGCCG
>Ga0126307_10000289_pt1 | contig 33132 bp, 33 predicted proteins | sample Plot28_FD_89955 | JGI IMG/M metagenome (GOLD analysis project Ga0126307, IMG submission 89955) | Serpentine soil microbial communities from UC McLaughlin Reserve, CA, USA - Plot28 | ecosystem: Environmental > Terrestrial > Soil > Grasslands | place: USA: UC McLaughlin Reserve, Lake County... | reverse complement strand
TCGACGCTGCCGTTCCTGCGGGCCTTCGCCCGTGACCTCACCCCGGGGGTCCGCGAGCTGCCGGCAACGATCGCGGCCTCTCAGCCGTGGCTCAACCAGACCGCGGCGCTGCTCCAGCCGAGCGAGCTCGGCTTCATCGCCCAGCAGCTGCGGCTCGCCGGCCCCGGGGCAGCCAAGTCCGCCGCCGACGGGCGCGGGCTGTTCTCGCAGATCGGGCTGACGAGCGGCTGCGTGGCAAACGTCCTCGACCCGGCCGGCGACGTGGTTCTCGACGACTCGGGGACCGGCTACGACTTCACCACGGGCGTGCCGAACTTCAAGGAGTTCGGCTACGCGGTCGCCAACCTCGCCGGCGAGAGCGGCTTCTTCGACGGCAACGGCCCGCTCCTCCGGTTCTTCTCGGCCGGCGGGGCTGTGCCATCCGGCGGTCCCGTCCCGAACCTCCGCGCTCCCGTCCCCGGCGGCGGCCCGCAGCGGGACGCGCTCTGGGCGGGCACCGCTGTGCCCGGCGGGACGATCGGCACCCGGCCGGTTGCCTCCGGCGCCCCGCCCTTCAGGACCGACGTCGCCTGCCAGAACAACCCCGTCCCCGACCTCAACGGGCCGGCCGCCGCCCAGGGCCCGCCGGACCCGGCCAACTACCCATGAGGCGCGCACTGAGAGCACACCTCCGCGACGTCCTGGCGGTCATCGCCCTACTCGCCGCCGCCCTCTTCGCCACGACGGTGATCCTGATCAACCAGCGGACCAGCCTGCCGAGTTGGGTGCCGCTGATCGGTACCGACCGCTTCGCGCTCGAGGCCGACTTCTCGACGGCGCAGGCCATCACGCCCGGTCAGGGACAGTCAGTGGACATCGCCGGGATCAAGGTGGGCGAGGTCACCGGCGTCAAGCTCGAGGACGGCCACGCCGTGGTCGGCATGGAGGTCGACAACAAGTACGCGCCGCTGATCCACAAGAACTCCTCGCTACTGCTCCGTCCGAAGACGGGGCTCAACGACATGGTCGTCGAGGTCGACGCAGGGACTCCCTCGAGCCCGGAGATCGAGGAGGGAGCGACGATTCCGCTCTCTTCGACCCAGCCCCAGGTGAACCCTGACGAGTTCCTCGCCGCGCTCGACGCCGATACTCAGCAGTTCCTGAAGCTCCTGCTGGCGAACGGCGCCGAGGCTCTAGACCCCGAGCAGGGTCGAGGCGTGAAGCTCTCCAACGCACTGCGCCGCCTTGATCCGTTCGCCCGCGACATCGGACGCCTCAGTGGCGCATTGGCCACACGCCGGCAGAGCATCGCGCGCTCGATCCACAACTTCCAGCTCCTGTCCACGGAACTCGGCAGTCGGGACCAGGATCTGACCAACTTCGTGGACGCCTCTGACGCCGTGCTCGCCTCGTTCGCCAGGCAGGAGAGTGCGATCCGCAGCGCGGTCAGAGAGCTGCCCGGAACGCTCAAGGAGACCAAGGGCGCCCTGACCAGCGCGAACGAGCTCGCGCTGCAGTCCGGGCCCGCGCTCAAGAAGAGCCTGCCGGGCGCGAGGGCAACCGCTCCGGCGCTGCGGGCCCTGCGCCCGCTCTTCCGGCAGACGGCCGGGCCGATCCAGAACCAGATCAGGCCGTTCACCCGACAGGTGAGGAGCCCGGTTCAGCACGTCGCCCAGATCTCCCAGGGCCTTGGCGTCGCCACTCCCGGGCTCAAGCTCGGATTCACCCGACTGAACGACGGGCTCAATGCCCTGGCGTTCAACCCGCCGGGGGACCAGGAGGGCTTCCTCTTCTTCGTCCCGTGGCTCAACCACAACCTGGTCACCAACTACACGATCCAGGACGCCTACGGACCGATCCGGCGGGGTCTGGTCCAGCTCAGCTGCGCGACCGCCGGGACCGCCGAGCAGACCCTGCTCGCTGAGCCGTACCTGCGGCTGCTCTACCAGCTCACCGGAACGCCGCGCACGAGCAACATCCCGGACTGCGGAACACCACCAGGGGTGACGCCATGAGGACGCGCGGGCCGACACTCGGGCAGATCGCCGTCGCGGTGGCCTTCGCGTTTTCGTGCTTCGGCCTGCTGCTCTTCCTTTGGACGACCTTCGGCGGGCCAGTGCCATTGAAGCCGGAGGGCTACCGGGTCAAGGTCCCGTTCGACGAGGGGACCCAGCTCGCGGTCGAATCCGACGTCAGGATCAGCAACGTCTCGGTCGGCAAGGTGAAGTCGATCGAGCTTGAGAACTCCGGCCCCAACAGAGACCTGGCGGTAGCCACGATCGAGGTCGACAGCCCCTATGCGCCGATCCCGGCTGACACCCGGGCGATGCTCCGGCAGAAGACGCTCCTCGGCGAGACCTACGTCGAGCTCACGCAGGGAGACCGCGATGCGCCGAAGCTGACGGAGGGCGGCACCCTGCCCAGGGCGCAGGTACAGCCCTCGGTGCAGCTCGACGAGATCTTCCGCACCTTCGACGACAGGACGAGGGCGTCGTTCCAGACCTGGATGCAGCAGCTTGCGATCGCCAGCGCCGGCCGCGGCGCCGATCTCTCCGCCGCGATCGCCAACCTCGAGCCCTTCGCCGAGGACGCCAACCGGGTGCTGCGCGTGCTCGACACCCAGCAGAGCGCCGTCCAGCAGTTGGTCCGCAACACCGGCGAGGTCTTCGGCGCTCTCAGCGAGCGCCAGGGCCAGCTCCAGGGCCTGATCCGCAACTCGGGCACCGTCTTCCACACCACCGCCGTGCGGAACCGCGACCTGGAAGCGATCTTCCGCGCCCTGCCCACCTTCCTCGATGAGTCCCGTCTGACCTTGAACCGCCTGGACAGCTTCTCGCGGAATGCCAACCCCGTGATCACCCAGCTGCATCCCTCGGCGAGGTTGCTGAGCGCCAACCTGAAGAACGTCGCGAAGGTCGCGCCGAGTTTCCTTGACTTCTTCGTCGGTTTGCGCAAGCTCGCCAAGCGCTCCCAGACCGGGCTGCCCGCCCTCAGGGCCCTTCTGGACAACGACCTTCCGCCCCTGCTCAACGAGACGACGCCGTTCTCGCAGCAGCTCACCCCGATCGTCCAGGGCATCGGGCGCTATCAGAGCGACGTGACCGGATTCCTCGGCAACGTCGCGTCGGCGCTGAACGCCACCGGCACGATCGAGACCGGCTCGAACATCCACTACATCCGCAGCACTGCGCCGCTCTATCCCGAAGCCCTCGCCGCCTTCACCCAGCATCGGCTGACCTACTCGCGGACGAACCCGTACCCGGCTCCGGGCAGCGCGCTGAAGGTCGCCAACGGGCTCGAAACCTTCGACACGCGGCCGTGTTCACCCGCCTTCGGCGTCTTCGCGGCCCTCGATCCGACCGACACCGCCTACACAGGGGACACCAGCTTCTCCAACCGCGCGACGTTCGACACGGCGCAAGAGCTCCTCGACCAGATCAGGCGGTTCGCGTTCGCGGACCGGCCGAACACGGCTGGCTCGTTCCCGGCTCCGCCATGCACCGCGCAGGGCCCGCAGCCGTCGATCGGCCAGTCCGGGGGCGACACCGCGAGCCAGTACACGCACATCTACGCGAATCCGTAGACGCCGGCGGTTACCCAGTTTTTCCGGGACTGGGCGTTCACGCGGGAAAAGCCCCACAACTAGGCCGTTTTCGCTGTGTTAGGTTCAGCGAAGAAGGCAATTTCAAGGGCTGGCGGTCCGGGATCTTCGGGTGCCGTCAGGGAACTTGCCCAACGGAAAAAGGAGTGGTATGCGTAAGCGCAAGTATCTGATCGGCGCCCTGCTGGGTGTGATCGGGAGTGTGCTCGTGGTGGGCGCCGCGTCGGCGACGGTGACCGGCCAGAGCGTGAGTTCGATCATCAACCCCGCCAAGGCGCCGAAGAAGACGTTCGTCGCGGTGAAGTCGATGAAGACCACCGTCGACACGGCGTACACGGGCGCATTCGCGCCCAACGGCACGCAGACTGTTGTCACATTCAGCAAGGACGTCAAGTTCACGCCTGGGAACATCGCCCAGTGCAACTTGAGCACGATCGCGACTGTGCCGGAGGCCACGGCGGACTCGACCTGTGGCGCCAGCCGAGTCGGTAGCGGCAGCGCCACGATCAACGGCGGTGCCCTGACCGGGAAGGTGGCGGCGTACAACGGCGTGCCCAGCGGTGGCAACCCGACGATTGGGCTGCACACCGATGTGTTCACAGCCGCTGGGACGTACGCGTTCAGTACCACGCTGACCGGTGTGCTCAACAGGGGCGCGAACACGCTGACGGTCGCGATCCCGCCGACCGGTACGTCGATCACGCATTTCGAAACGACGATCAACAAGAAGAAGTCGGGCAAGAAGACGTTCTACGTCATGGCCCGCTGCAAGAAGAAGAAGTGGGCCACTTCTGAGACCACGACGTTCAACGACGGCACGTCCCAGAGTGCGACTTCTGTCCAGAAGTGCAAGCAGACGAAGTCGAAGAAGAAGAAGTAGGGCTCTTTCAGAGCTGAAGTTCGAGAAGGGCGGCCTTCGGGTCGCCCTTCTTTTTTGCCGTAGATCCAGGGCCCGGGGGGATGTACGATCCCCGGCGTTCACAACGGTCGGTGGTCAAGGGAAGTCCGGTGAGAAGCCGGCGCGGTCCCGCCACTGTGACCGGGAGATGAGGCCGAGGCATGGCCACTGGGGAGTCACCGATTCCCTGGGAAGGCGCCTCGGCCAGCCCGGAAGCCAGGAGACCTGTCCCCGGCCCGCCAACACGACCCTCGAGGAAGGGGTGGCTCAGATGAGAACGATTGCCTCCATTGCGACGCTGGCGTCGCTGATCGGCCTTGCGGCGCTCGGAGCATCCAGCGCGGCCGCCAGTGTGCCCGTCGACATCCACGTCGTCACCAACGACGGAGCACAGCTGGCGAACCTCCGCCAGTACGCGCCGTCGGCGGCGAAGGTGAGGACCTTTGCGGGCGACGACTGCATCGATCCGACGCCACCGCCGAAGCAGAGCAGCGGGCAGACCTACACGCAGTCCGCGCCCAACATGCTGAGCGCGCTGGACGAGGCATCCGACGCGACGCCGTCACTGCAGCCGTTCCGCATCTCCGATGCGGACTACGCCAGTTTCGGTTCGCTGACGATCTGCAGCATCGGCGTGAGCACGCCACCCGGCTTCTGGTTCCTGGCGACCAACCACGTCGGGAACCCCGCCGGCGCGGACCAGACGTTCATCAAGCCGGGCGACCAGCTCACCTTCTATCGGACGCCTTCGGACTTCACGGCGGACGAGGAGCTGACCCTCGACGCACCCGCTCGAACCACGCCGGGCTCGCCGATCACAGCACAGGTCCGCGCGTACTCGGGTGAGGGCGCGGTGGCTCCCGGTGCCGGAGCGACTGTCACCGGCGGTGACGGCCCGGTCTCGCCGGACGCCGCCGGCAACGCGACGGTCACCTTCGCCACGGAGGGGGTGCACACGCTGGTTGCGAGCAAGGGCTACAACGACGTCCCGAGCCGGGCTCTGAGCGTGTGCGTCGCCCGCGACCTCGATCGCTGCCCGCCGGCGCGCGGCCTGCAGATCGTCGGGAGCCATGAGCGCGACGTGATCGTCGGCACAGCGGGCGCAGACCAGATCAAGGCGCGGGGCGGCAAGGACAAGGTGAAGGCGCTCGCGGGCGATGACCGGATCGACGTCCGCGGTGGCGGCAAGGACCGCGTCAACTGCGGCGGGGGTGATGACAGCGTCAAGGCCGGCAAGGGCGACAAGGTCGCCAAGAACTGCGAGCACCGCAGCCGGTCCGCCAAGAAGGGCAAGCGCGGGAAGGGGAAGGGCAAGAAGTGACCCCTGTCCGCATCCTCGCGGCCGCCCTGGCGCTCTGCGTCACGGCGGTCGCGGGCTGCGGGCTCGGGCCGGGCAAGGACGAGGGCGACGTCGATCTGACCGTGACGCGCGACTACGGGACCAAGGTCATGCTGCAGAAGAGCGACTCGATCCGCGAGTCGGACACCGTGATCCGCCTGCTCGACCGCAACACGGACATCACCACCCGTTACGGCGGCGGCTTCATCCAGTCAATCGACGGGCTGGCAGGGAGCGAGAGCGGCGGGCATCGCAGCGACTGGTTCTTCTACGTGAACGGCATCGAGTCCCCGGTCGGCTCGGCCGCGTACGACCCATCGGGGGGCGATCGGATCTGGTGGGACTACCGGGACTGGAGCGCCGCGATGCGGGTCCCGGCGGTGGTCGGCTCGTGGCCCGAGCCGTTTCTGCACGGGTTCCAGGGCCGACAGTGGACGACCCATCCGGTTTGCCTGACCGTCGGTGACGTCTGCGACACGGTTGCGGACCACCTGGAGTCGGCCGGGATCCGGTCTCGCGGCTCCGGTCCCCAGTTGGCCACGTTGTTGGTGGGTCCGTGGAGCGCGATCCTGGGAGAGCCGCCCGCTGATCTGCTCGCGCACGGGCCCGACCGAAGTGGCGTCTTCGCCCGGTTCGTCGGGACCAGGAAGCCATTACTCGACCTGTTAAACCAGGAGGGTCAGCCCGCCGGAAGCATCGGCAAGGGTGGCGGGCTGATTGCAGCTCTGCGTCCGGGCGAGGGCCCACCCACCTGGGTGGTGACCGGCACCGACGCCGAAGGCGTTGCGGCGGCCGCGAACCTGCTCGGTGACGCGCTCCGGAACCACTACGCGGTCGCGACCCAGCCCGGGGCCGGCCCGATCGGGGTACCCGTCCCGTGAAACCGGCGCTCGCCTACTCGCCGGGCCGCAGCCCGCTCCACCGCGCCTCGCCGGGCCCCGCCATCGCCTACCTGGGTGCGCTCGCCCTCGTCGGCTTCATCTACTCGAGCCCGCTTGTGCTGCTCGCCGCCGGGCTGGCGACGGCGCTGGCCGGCTACGCGGCCGGGGTGGGACGCGCAGTCCGCGCCTCGCTGCGGCTGGCCCTGCCGCTGCTCCTCTTCATGATGCTCGTCAACGCCCTGGTGACCCACCGCGGTGACACCGTCCTGGTGCGCGGCTGGGAGATGCCGGTGCTCGGCAACACCGACATCACCCTTGAATCCCTTGCGGCGGGGGCCGTGATCGGCCTGCGCGTGGTCGCCGTGGTGCTGGTCTTCGCGGTCTACTCGGCCTGCGTCGACCCCGATCGTGTCCTGCGCGTCCTGCGGCCGCTCGCGCGGCGCTCGGCGATGACTGCGGGGCTGGTCACGCGCATGGTCCCGCTGGCAGCCGCTGATGGTGCCCGGCTGAGGGAGGCCGCGGCGCTCCGGGGACCCGCCGCCGAGCCTGTGGGCCGTGCGGCGCTGGCGCGCCGGCTGGTCGAGGGCTCGCTGGATCGCGCGGTCGACGTCGCCGCCACGCTCGAGCTGCGCGGCCACTCGCTCGGGGTGCGCCCGGTGGCGCGTCGGGAGCGCTCACGGGACGACGCGCCGCTGGTCGCGACGGGAGCCGCGATCGCGCTCACCGCGGTGGCGGCACGGATCGCCGGGGCGGGCGGTTTCGAGACCTATCCGCGGATCGAGCTGGGGACGGGACCGATGACCGTCGCTCTCTGCATCGCGCTGCTCGCGCTCGCGGCGGCGCCGTTCGCCGTTCGGAGGTGGCGTGCGCGTGGCTGATCCCGCCTTCCGCGCAGCCGGCCTGACCTATCGCTATCCGGACGCGATCCGGGACGCGTTGCGAGACGTCAGCCTAAAGATCGAGGCCGGGGAGTTCGTCGTGCTGGCCGGACGCTCCGGCTCGGGCAAGTCGACGCTGCTGCGCGCCGCCTGCGGCCTGATCCCGCACTTCCATGGCGGGCGGGTCGAGGGAAGCCTCGAGGTCGCGGGCCTCGACGCGAGCGCCCACGGGCCCGCCGAGCTCGCCGAGGTGGTCGGTCTGGTGGCGCAGGAGCCCGAGACCCAGGTGGTGAGCACGACGGTGCGAGCGGAGATCGAGCTGCCGCTGGAGCTTCGTGGGATCGCGCCGGCCGCGAGATCCCGAGCGGTGGAGGAGGTGTCGCTCGCACTGGCGATCGACGGCCTGCTGGAGCGCACCACCGACACCCTTTCCGGAGGCGAGCTGCAGCGGGTCGCTCTGGCGGCCGCGCTCGCGACCCGCCCTTGCCTGGTCCTGCTCGACGAGCCGACCTCGCAGCTGGATCCCGTCGCCGGGGACGAGCTGACCTCGCTGCTCCGGCGGCTGAACGAGGAGTGGGGGGTCGCCGTGCTCCTGGGCGAGCACCGGCTGGAGCGTTGTCTGGCTGCAGCCGATCGCGTCGTCGCGCTCGACTCCGGCGCCATCGCTTTTGACGGCGCCCCGGGGGCGTTCCTCGAGTGGGCCCTGAGCTCCGACCCGGTGCTGACGACGCCCGGCGCCCGGCTGCTCAGCGGCGCCGGTCTGCCGGCGCCGCCGAGTGTCCGCGAGGCGCGGCGGGCGCTCCGGTCCGCGAACCTGACGCCGAACGTCCCCGAATCGCCCCTCGCGGGGGGTACGCGGGACGTTCGCCGGCGACGGGACGGGGGCGCACTGTCATTCCGCGACGTCTGGGTGGAACTCGGCGATGGCCAAGAGCGAACCGAGGCGCTGCGGGGGATGGACCTGCGGATCGGGCCCGGTGAGCGTGTCGCGCTGATGGGACGCAACGGGGCCGGCAAGAGCACACTGCTGCGGGCGGCCGCCGGTCTCGTCGAGCCGGATCGGGGGCGGATTGAGGCTTCACGCGGCGTCGCTCTGCTGCCGCAGCGGCCCGGGGACCTCTTCGTTCACGAGAGGGTCGGCGACGAGGTCCGTGGTGAAGACGGTCTCGCCTCGCTCCAGCGCTTCGGCCTCGAGACGAAGACGGAGGCCGATCCGCGCGACCTCTCCGGCGGCGAGCGCCAGCGCCTCGCCCTCGCGATTGTCGTCGCGGGCCGAGAGGGCGCGGGGGGCGGGCTGCCCGGTGCGCTGCTCCTGGATGAGCCGACCCGCGGGATGGACCGGGCGCGCAAGGGCGAGCTGGCGGAGCTGGCGCGGCGGTGGTCCAAGGGCGGCAGCGCGGTGGTGATCGCGACGCACGACGTCGAGTTCGCCGCCACCTTCGCCGATCGCGTCGTGCTGCTCGGGCGGGGGGAGGTGGCCGCCGACGGGTCCGCGGAGGAGCTCCTCTCGGGGGGCTGGTACTTCTCCAGCGAGGTGGCCCGGATCCTCGACGGCGCGGCGATCACCGTCGAAGACGGAGTGGCGGTTCTGCGAAAGGCCGCCGCCGGCGCAGCGCGGACCAAGGAGCGGGCCCGATGAGATGGGAGCTCGCCGCGATGCTGGTTCTCGTGTTCACGCTGCTCGGCGGATTCGCCTGGTACGAGCGCTCCCGTCCGCCCTCGCAGACCGTGGCGCTGGTGGCCGCGCTGGCGGCGATCTCGGTCGCGGGACGCGTCGCGTTCTCGCCGATCCCCAACGTCGTGCCCACGACGGACATCACCCTGATTGCCGGCTTCACCCTGGGTGGTCCACCGGGATTCGCGGTGGGGGCGCTGTCGGGGTTGGTCTCGAACTTCTGGCTCGGGCAGGGCCCGTGGACGCCGTGGCAGATGGCCGGCTGGGGCATGACCGGCCTGCTCGGAGCCTGGCTCGCGACGCTCACGGGCCGCCATGTCAATCGCTTCGGTCTCGCGGCGGTCTGCGCGTTCGCCGGTTTCGCCTACGGGGCGCTGCTCGACTTCTCGCTGATGGTCACCTACGGCGGCGAGCAGTCCCTCGACCGCTTCCTGGCGCTCTCGGCCAGGGGCGTGCCGTTCAACATCGCGCACGCCGCCGGCAACGCGGCCCTGGCGCTCGTCGCGGGCCCGGCGATGGTGCGGATGCTGCTCCGTTACCGGCGCCGCTTCGAGTTCGCCTGGAAGCGGAGCGGCAAGGCTCGCGGGACGCGTACTGCCGGAGCGGCCGCCGGCGCCGCCTGCCTGCTGGCTGCCCTGCTCGCCGTCACCACCTTCCTCCCAGGCGGGCGGGCGGACGCCGCCGGGGGTGGCCCCGGCGCAAGTGTCGCCTGGCTCAGGGAAGCCCAGAACGACGACGGAGGCTTCGGCTTCGCTTCGGGCGAGGAGTCCAGTGGGGCGATGACCGGCTGGGCAGCGCTCGGGCTGGAGGCGGCTGGGATCAACCCGCTGGACCTGGAGCACGGCGACGCCACGCCGATCACCTATCTGGCGGACAACGTCGGGGAGATCACCACCACCGGTGATATCGAGCGGACGATCCTCGTCCTGCGCGGCGCCGGGCTCAAGCCGCGGGGCTTCCAAGGCCACGACCTGGTCAGGCGCCTGCTGGCGAGGCGGGGGAAGGACGGCTCGTGGGGAGGACAGGTGAACCAGACGGCGTTCGGGATCCTCGCCCTGCGGGCGGCCGGGGTCACGAGCGGCAACGCTCGCTCCGCGGCGTGGCTGCGCAGTCACCAGAACTCCGACGGCGGCTGGGGCTTCGCGGCGGGATCGGCCAGCGACGCGGACAGCACCGGCGCCGTCCTGCAGGGCCTGGCTGCATCCGGAAATCGCGCCGGCCTTCGCAAGGGCGCCTCCTACCTCCGGGGCGTGCAGCGCCCTGGCGGCGGGTTTCCGCTCGCTGGTGGCGTGGTCAACGCACAGTCCACGGCCTACGCGGCCCAGGGCCTGATCGCCGCCGGCGTCTCGCCATCCTCGGTCCGCGAGGGAGGCCGCTCGCCCCTCGCCTATCTCGACTCGGTTCAGGCCGCCGACGGGCATTACCGCTATTCGGCCTCCAGCGACCAGACACCCGTCTGGGTCACCGGCCAGGCGCTGCTGGCGGCCAACGGCGCGGCCCTCCCGCTCGGCCCGGTGCCGAGGAGCGCCGCGGCGGCCCCGGTCGCGGCGGCGGGAGGTCACGGCAGCACGAAGTCGGCCGAAGGCGGGGCTAGATCCAAGCGAGCGTCGAAGCCGGCCGCAAAGGCCGATCCCACGGCGGCCGGCGGGTCGCAGGCGGGCGTGGAACCCGCGACGGTGCCGCTCGCTCCGGCCGCGTCCGCCACGGACGACGGGGATGGAGGAGGCGTCCCGGCCTGGCTGATCGCGATCGCCGTGATTGCAGCGGCGGGCGCGGCGGTCTGGGGCGGCTGGGTGCTCTACCGGCGTCGCCTGCCGGCCAACCGCGCCAGTTAGCCTGCCCCGCATGGAAGTCGAGGAGGCGATCCGGACCAGGCGGACCCACAAGGCATACCGGCCCGAGCCGGTCGACCGCGAGTTGCTCGAGGAGATCCTCGATCTCGCCCGCTGGGCGCCCAACCACAACCTGACCAACCCATGGCGTTTCCGCGTGATCGGGCCGAGGGCCCTGGAGGGCCTCAAGGAGGCAGCAGGGCCGGAATCCGCCTCCAAGCTCGATCGAGCCCCGACGCTGGTCGTCTGCTCGTGCGCCCTCGTTGGCGACCCGGTGCAGGATGAGGAGGACCTGCACGCCGCCGCCTGCGCCGCCTACATCGTCCTGCTCGCCGGCCACAACCGAGGCCTCGCAAGCTACTGGCGAACGCCTGAGGTCCTGCGCACGCCCGCAGGCCGGGCCGCGGTGGGCATCCCGGAAGGCGAGCGATTCGTCGGTCTGCTCCACCTCGGAATCTCCGTGCAGGAGCAGCGTCCGCCCGAGCGCCTGCCCGCCGATCAGGTCGTCGAGTTCCTGGATTGACGCGGTGATCTCGCGAAACGACGCGCTCCAAGCGATCCAGGAACACGCCTTCGACGTGGTGGTCGTCGGAGGCGGAATCACCGGAGCCGGGGTGGCGCTCGACGCCGCTTCGCGAGGCTACTCGGTCGCGTTGCTCGAGCGCGACGACTTCGGCAAGGGCACCTCGAGCCGCTCGTCGAAGATGGTCCACGGCGGCCTCCGCTATCTGCAGAACTTCGATCTCGGCCTGGTCCGCGAGGCCCTACTGGAGCGCCAGCTCCTGGTCCAGCTCGCGCCCCACCTGGTCTACCCGACGCCCTTCCTGGTTCCGGCGCTGGGGGAGGAGCGCCGCGACCGGCGCATCGGGATCGGCCTGAACATGTACGACGTGATGGCGACCTCGCGCATCGGGCGCGGGCGCAGCCAGCGAAGCGAGCACTCGGGCGAGGCCGACTATTGGTCCCCGGATCGCCACCGGACCATCACCGGGGAGGAGGCGGCCGAGCTGATCCCGGCGCTCGGTCCGATGGAGCCGAGCTCCGCCTATCTGTTCTACGACTGCCAGACCGACGACGTGCGCCTCGTCCTCACGGTGCTCGGGGAGGCGGAGCGCTTCGGCGCGGTCGTGCTGAACGGCGCGGAGGTGACGGAGGTCCTCGATGACGGAGGGCGGGCGTCCGGGGTCGCCTTCACGGAGGCGGAGTCAGGAGTTCGGATCGCGGTCCATTCCGACAATGTCGTCAACGCGACGGGCGTCTGGGCCGACCGGATCCGCCCGGACGAGCTCCTCACCGAGGAGGAGATCCCACGCATCCGGCCGAGCCGGGGCACCCATGTCACGGTCTCGACCGAGCAGCTCGACATCGGCACCGCCGCCTGCATCGTTCCCGCCGGCGGAGAGCGCACGATCTTCGCGCTGCCCTGGTACGGGCGCGTGCTGGTCGGTACGACCGACAACGACTTCGACGGCGACATCGACCGAGTGCCGCCGAGCGGCGACGACGTCGAGTACCTGCTCGATGCGCTCAACTCGTATTTCGGCACGGATGTCGGGCCCGAAGACTTGACGGGGGCGTACGCGGGAGTGCGTCCCCTGATCTCGACCGGCGACCCGAAGAAGTCCGTCGACATCTCGCGGAAGGCGGAGCTCTATGAGACCTCCTCGGGGATGCTCACGATCACGGGCGGCAAGCTGACGACGTTCCGCCGGATGGCGACCCAGGTCGTGGATCGGATCACCGACCGCGACGGGCGGGAGGCAGAGTGCCGGACCGACGACATCCCGCTCGGAATGGCGGCGCGTCCCGACGACCTCGAGACGAGCATCGAGCTCCCGGACGGCGCCCGTGACCAGCTCGCCTTTCGGTACGGCCATGCGGCCCGGGAGGTGCTCGATCTCTGCGAGGAGACCCCCGCGCTGGCCGAGCCGATCGTCCCGGGCCACCCCGATCTGCTCGCCGAGGTGGTGCTCGCGGCCCGTCGGGAGCAGGCGCGGTCCGTCGCGGACGTGCTCCTGAGGCGCACGAGACTCGGCCTGGTGGCCGCCCCGGAGCTGCGCGATCCGGAGGCGACGCTCGCGATCGCGAGGCTGCTCGGCGAGGAGCTCGGCTGGAGCGGGTCGCGCGTCAAGGCCGAGCAGGTGGAGTGGGGGCGCGTGGTCCAGGCCGAGGGCACCGATCCGACCCGCGTCTCGGCGCAGCAGTCCGCCGCGCCTGACTAGCATCAGGCGCTCGAAGTGGCGTTGCGGGATCAACACCTGTCCGACCTGCACCGGCGCGCACGTGAACTCGACGTGCCTCGTTACCGGATGCTGCGCCGCGACGAGCTGATCGAGGCGATCGAGGAGCGCGGGGGCGGGGGGGACGCCGAACCCGCCGGCCGCGAGGAGGCCGTCGACGCCGGCCTCGAGCGACCGCGCCGTGAGCCCGAGGACCGGCCGGATCGGGAGGAGCCTGACGGGGACGAGGAGGGGGAGGAAGCCGATGCCGCGGAGAGCGCGGAACCCGAGGCCGACACCGAGCCGGTCACCGGCGTGCTCGACCGGATGCCGCCGGGCTACGGCTTCCTGCGGTTGAGCGGCCTGCATGAGGACGAGGGCGACGTCTACGTCTCCGCCTCCCAGATCCGCCGTTGCGAGCTGCGCCCCGGGGACGAGGTGAGCGGCCCCGCGCGCCCGCCGCGCCGCGGCGAGCGCCACCGTGCGCTGGTCCGGATCGAGGCGGTGAACGGGCAGAGCCCCGAGGACAAGCGGCGCCACTTCGAGGACCTCACCCCGGCGCCGCCGCATCGCAGGATGTTCGCTCCGGATGCCGAGCTTGACCCGATGGTGCGCGCCGCCGACCTGCTCGGCCCGCTCGCCTTCGGCCAGCGGGTGTTGGTTCTCGCCCAGCCGCGCTCGGGGCGGACCACGTTGCTTCGGACGCTTGGCACCGCCCTCGCCGCTACGGACGCGCAACTCTGCGTCGTGCTCGCCGACGAGCGCCCCGAGGAGGTTCCCCAGTGGGAGCAGGCGCTTCCCCAGGCCGAGATCTTCGCCGCGACCGCCGACGAGGAGCCACGCGATCAGGTCCGCGAGGCCGAGCTCGCGATGGGTCACGCGAAGCGCGTTGCCGAGGCTGGAGGCGACGTCGTCGTCCTGGTCGACTCCCTCAGTCGCCTCGCCCTCGGCTACCGCGACCCCGCACGGGTGAAGCGGATGTTCGGCGTCGGCCGCGAGCTCGGCGAGGACGGGACCGGCTCGCTCACCGTGGTCGCGACCGTGCTCGAGTCAGACGACCGGGGAGCGGAGGTCCGCCACGCCGTGGAGACGACAGAGAACCTGCTGGTCCATCTCGACGCGGGGCTTGCCGCCAAGGGAGTCTTCCCCTCCCTCGTCCCCCAGGACAGTCGCGCCTCCGGCGAGGAACAGCTGCGTGAGCCGGAGGAGCTCGAGAAGGTCCGCGCGCTGCGCGCGGAGCTCGGCGCGATGCAGCCCGAGGAGGCTGCGCGGGCGCTGGCCGATCAGATCGCGGCGACCGCGAACAACGCGGAGCTGCTCAGCCGGCTCTAGGCGCGGTCGCGTCCGCCGTAGGCGATTGAGCCCCAGGAGGGCTCGGCGGAGAGCTCGATCAGCTCGGAGTCGCGGTCGGGCTGGACGTAGCCGAAGGTCTGGGTCGACTCGTCGAAGACGATGTCGAGCTCGCCCTCCTTGACCCGCTGGTCGAGCCAGGCGCCGCGGAAGACGAGGCGGCGAAGCCAGTGCACGAGGCTCTTGCTGGAGGGCCCGACCAGGTCCTCCCAGTTCTCGTTGACGTGCTCGCCGAGTGGGGAGCAGGGCTCGCGGATCTCGCCGTTCACGGCCAGCTCGAGCAGGTCCTCGAGCTCGTGCTCGTCGAGCCCCTGCCTGACGAAGTCGAGCTTGACCGCGGCCTGCTCGACTCGCTGGGCGAAGTCCCGCTCGTTGAACGAGAACCGGAGCTCTCCGTACTCGAGCACGTAATCCGCGCCCGACTCGTAATTGCCTCTTCGTGCGGTCTCGTCCACCGGTCGGAGCATCTTCGCGCATGAGCGAAGTCGTCGCCAACTCCGGTCCCCTCCTGAACGGGCGGTTGCAGCAAGAGGGAAACCAGTCTCGGCGTCGACGGTTTGCTAGTCCGCGACGCGGCGGAATGCGCACCCGGCGAGATGGTCGTTGACCACGCCGATCGCCTCCATCGTCGCGTAGACGGTCGTCGGCCCGACGAAGACGAACCCCCGCTGCTTGAGCTCCTTGGCGAGCGCCTTCGACTCGGTCGTGGTCGGCTCGAGGTCCTCGAGGCTCTCGGGCGGTGACCCGGGGTCTTCCGGAGCGAATGACCAGATCAGCCCGTCGAGGGTGTCGCCCTTCGCATGGAGCTCGCGGGCGGCCTTCGCATTGGCGATCGCCGCCTCGATCTTCCTGCGGTTGCGGACGATGCCGGCGTCGCCGAGGAGCCGCTCGACGTCCTTCGGCCCGTACTCGGCGACCCGCTCGATCTCGAAGCCATCGAAGGCGCGGCGGAAGTTCTCCCGCTTGCGCAGGATCGTGAGCCAGGAGAGCCCGGACTGGAACGCCTCCAGCGTGAGCCGCTCGAACAGCTCCGCCTCGCCGTGCAGCGGCCGTCCCCATTCGGTGTCGTGATAGCCGAGGTAGTCCTCGCTGCCGAGCGCCCAGGGACAGCGCGGCTTGCCGTCGGGGCCGGGCTGGACGCCGCTCACGGCCGGTAAGGGGGCGCCTCGCCCCAGCCCCAGTGCGGGACCGGGGCCTCCTGCGGGACGTCGGCCCCCGGCCGGGAGTTGTGCATGGCGAGCCTGGTCCCCCACTCGACGTAGGCCATGAAAGCGGAGCGGAACTCCGGATCGTCTGGGAGACCGGCGTCGTCGGCGGCCTGGCTCATCAGGGTCGCGAAGCGCAGGCGCTGCTCGGGCGTGATGCCCAGGTCGCGGTGTTTGGTGACCATCCGGTGGTATCCACCCAGGTCGTCGGTGTACCGCGTCGGCCCGCCGAAGACCTCGGACCACCAGAGGATCACGTGCTCGCGATGCTCGCGGCTCACCCCGCCGGGGAACAGCGGTGAGATCAGCTCATCGCGCTCCACCCGGTCGTAGAAGGCCTCGATCAGCCGCTCGAGCGCCTCCCCGCCGCCGGCCCACTCATAGAGCGTCGGTGGATCCCCCGATTCGGCCATGAGGTGAAGCTACCGAGCCGCGATCGCGGGCTAGCGCTGCTGCCCGAAGATGCGCAGCAGGAAGAGGAAGAGGTTGATGAAGTCGAGGTAGAGGGCGAGGGCGCCCATGATCGCGGGCCGCCCAGCCGCCTCGCCCGAGATCCCCTCGCGGTTGATCTTCGTGAGCTTCTGCATGTCGTACGCGGTGAGCGCGGCGAAGATCGCGACGCCTGCGTACGTGGTGATCCAGTACAGCGTGTCGTTCGCCCAGAAGATGTTCACGATCGTCGCCAGGATCAGGCCGATCAGCGCCATGAAGGCGATCGCGCCGAGCTTGGAGAGGTCGATGTCGGTGATCGCCCCCCAGACGGCGAGCGCGCCGAACATCCCCGCCGTGATCAGGAACGCCGTGAAGATCGACTGCGTCGTGTAGAGCTCGAAGACGAAGGCGAAGGTGACCCCGACCGTCGCCGAGTAGAGCAGGAAGAGGAAGGTCGCCAGACCGACAGAGATCCGGTTGATGGCGAAGCTCAGTCCGAAGACGATCCCGAGCTGGACCACGATCACGCCGATGATGATCCCGGGGGTCTCGGTGATGTCGGTGAGCAGGGTGTCGCTCGAGCCGATGATGGCGGCGACGCCGCCGGTGACCCCGAGCCCGATGAACATCCAGAGGAAGACCCTCTGGAGGAAGTTCGAGTCTGCGCGTGCGACCGCGACGGGCGGCTGGGCTGCGTATTCCACGGCGCGGACGCTATCTGTCCATCTGGACGGCTGGACAGGGGGCGAGGATCGGCTTCCGAGCGATGACCAAGGTGTGGAGACGATGCCGTTCAGATTCCGTGCCCTCGAGCGCAGTCGCTTGCTGGGCTTCGAGGTTCCGCTCGCGACGACCTGGCTCAGTCGCGTGCTCGGTTTGGCGCTGCTCTCCCGCGGGCGGGCCGGGGCGGGGCTGCTGATCCCGGGCTGTCGCAGCGTCCACACGTTCGGCATGCGCTTTCACCTCGACCTCTTGTTTCTCGACAGCGAAGGCGTCGTGGTCGAGTTCTGCCGCGACGTGCCGCCGGGCCGCTTCTTCCGCTGCCGTCGCGCGGCTGCCGTGCTCGAGCTCCCCTCTCCGTAGGCGGGGGAGAGTGGCGGCGCCTCCGCGCTTATAGGGGCGTGCTGCCCAAGGTCGAAGAGCTCGCGACGGTGGTCGTCTGTGAGGACGATGACGCGACGCGCGAGCTGCTCTGCGATCACCTCACCGCGGACCGCTACCGCGCCCTGGCGGCGCCGAGCGCGTCCGACGCGCTCCGCCTCTGCGGCTACAACCAGCCGGACCTGATGGTGCTCGACCTGGGGCTTCCGGACGCATCCGGGATCGATGTGCTGAGGGAGATCCGTGGATCGGGCGAGCGCTTCGACCCTGAGCTGCCCGTCCTCGTGCTCTCGGGGCGAGCGAGCCAGGCGGACCGACTCCGCGGCTTCGAGGCGGGCGCCGACGACTACCTGCCGAAGCCCTTTCACGTAACCGAGCTGCTCGCACGGATCGCAGCGGTCCTCCGGCGACGGAACGGGCGGCGCCGAGGTCCGATTCGCGTCGGGGACCTGACCGTCGATCCACTGACACGACGGGTGGAGGTCGCCGGGAGGGAGGTCGAGCTCGCCAACAAGGAGTTCGCCCTGCTCCGGGCGCTGGCGTCGGAGCCGCGCCGGGTCTTCACCAAGGACGAGTTGCTGCGAGACGTGTGGGGCTTCCGGTCGCAGGGAAGGACGCGGACCCTCGACTCTCATGCCAGCCGCCTGCGGCGGAAGCTCGATCCGAAGGGCGCGCGCTACGTCTGCAACTGCTGGGGCGTGGGCTACCGCCTGCTGGACGGCTACGGGTGATCACCCCCGGGCACAAGCGCGCCCTCAATCGCGCCCTGCACGAGCTCCGGCGACCGCTCCAGGCGCTGCTCTTGATGGAGGACGGATCCGACCGGCCCGCCGCTGCGCCGCCGGTAGCCAGCCGCCGCGGCCTGCTCGAGCTCCTCACCAGCGCGCTCCAGGACCTCGACGGAGCGCTCAACGGGGAAGCCCCGGCAAGGCCGACCAGCCGGTTCTCCTGCCGGGAGTCGGTGATGGCATCCCTGGAGCGCTGGCGACGGCAGGCCGCAAGGGCCGGGGGGATCCGCGTCTACTGGGACGCGGGGCCGGCGATGATCGAGGGTGACGCCGCCCGGCTGGCGCAGGCACTCGACAACCTGATCTCGAACGCCGTCGAGCACGGCGCACCGCCCCTGGTGATCACTGGCGCCTGCGTCGCGGGGTGGATCAGGATCACGCTCGCCAACGGCCTCCGGCCCAACAGGGCTGCGCGCCAACCCGACCCGCGCCGGGGCCATGGCACGCAGGTCGTCTCGGAGGTCGCCCGTGCGCATGGCGGCCGCTTCGCCCTCTGTCAGACGGGAGACGGCTGCGTCGCCGCACTCGAGCTGCCGCTCGCCGAGCCGGGTTACGCCCGCGCGGCGTGAGCAGGCGGACTCGGGCGCTCGCCTTCCTGGTTGCCGCGCTGATCTGCGCGCTGCTCGCCGCGACCGTCGCGGGCCGCTATCGCTCCCGGGTCGAGGGGCGGTACGGGCCGCTGCGGCCGGTCGTGGTGGCGACCTCGGAGCTCCCGGCCGGCAAGCCGATCGGGACGGCTAGGGTCCAGGCGGCGCTGATCGTCCGCCGCGTGCCGTCGAGCTTCGTCCCGCCGAGCGCGCTGACCCGCACAGCCGACGCGCTTGGCCGCGCCCCAGGCGCGACGATCCCCGCCGGCTCCTATCTGCTCGGGGCCCAGCTCGTTCTCCCGCATCCGAAGGAGCCACCCGAGCCGGGCGTCGCCGTCGGCCTCCGGCCCGTGCAGGTCGCGGTCGCGGGGGCGGAGGCTCTCACGGTCGGCGGCCCCGCCCCCGAAGGCCGGCGAGTGGACGTGGTCGTCTCCAGGCAGGCTGGTCTCGGTCGGTCGGCGAGCGCCCACATCGCGGCCAGCGCCGTGAGGCTGCTTGCGTTGGCGGCGCCCGCGGGCCCCGGCGAGCCCTGGAACGCGACGCTCGCGGTCACCGAGGAGCAGGCGCTCTCGCTGATCGCGGCGCAGAGCGCCGGTCGGGAGGTTCGCCTGCTGCCTCGTGGCTGAGTCGGTCAGCCGACGGTCGGATTCCCGAGCCTGAACGCGTTCCCGGAGGGGTCGCGGAACTCGGAGTCGATTCCGTAGGGCCGCTCGGCGGGCGCCTCGGTGAACTCCACGCCACGGCCCTTGAGCTCCTCGTACGCTGCCTGAACGTCGTCAGTGGTGAGGAAGACAGTGCCGGCGACGCCCTTCGCCATCAGGTCCTCGACCTGCTTCTTGGTGGTCTCGTCCATGACCGGCGGGCCCGGGATCGCCATCAGCGCCAGCGAGAAGTCGTCCTGGCCCGGGGCGCCGACCGTGAGCCAGCGGAAGTCGCCGAGCTCGGGCATGGTGATGTCGGCACGAACCTCGAAGCCCACCTTGTTGGTCCAGAAGTCGAGGGCCTCCTCCTGGTCGTGGACCCACACGTGTCCGTTCGCCACCCTGATCTTCGCCATTTCGGTCTCCTTGGTCTCGAGTTGAGTGTCGGCGAGAAGCTAGCCCCGGGTCAATCCGCTGTCTTCTTCAAACGTGCGGTCTCGGGACGGAGGTAGGTGCGGAGCAGGCAGCTGGGCACCCTGGCGGCGAGGGTGGCAGCGGGTTGCCTCGCCCTGTACTCGGTCGGCGTCTCCCCATAGGTGCGTTTGAAGCTGGTCGTGAAGGACCCGACGCTCTGCAGGCCGATGGAAACGCAGATCTCGCCCACCGTCCAATCGGTCATCCGCAGCAGGGAAGCAGCCCGTTCGAGGCGCCTGGACAGCAGGTAGTGATGCGGGGACTCGCCGAAGGTCCGGCGGAACTCGCGGCTGAAGTGGAACTTCGAAAGACCGGCTGCAGCCGCCATGTCCGCAACCTCGATCCGCTCGGAGTAACGGGCATCGGCGAGATCCTTGGCGCGAAGCAGGTGCCGCGCGGGTGGGGCGAAGGCCATGGCTCTCTTAGAGACCGGCTCAGCCGCCTTCACTCATCGCCGCCTGGAAGGCGGCTTCGGCATCGTCTCCGTGCACTGCGAAGACGATCCGCTCGAGGCCGCTCCCCAAGTCGAGGTGTCGGCGGACCTCCTCGACCTCGATCCGAGCCGCGTCCTCGAGCGGGAATCCGCCGACGCCCGTGCCGAAGGCCACCAGCGCGAGGCTCTTGGCCCCGAGCTCATCGGCCTTCGCGAGAGTGCTGGCGGTCGCGTTCCGGATGATCTCCGCGGAGGTCGGACCGCCGAGGACCATCGTCGCCGCGTGGATCACCCATCGGGACGGCATGTCGCCCGCGGAGGTCTCGACGGCTTCGCCCAGCTCGATCGGCGCCCGCTCGTCGCTTTCGGCCTGGATCGAGTGGCCGCCGGCGCGCGAGATCGCACCCGCCACGCCGCCGCCGTGCTTCAGGTCGGTGTTGGCCGCGTTCGCGATCGCATCGACCTCGAGCTTCGTGATGTCGGCCTGCCGGACCTCGATCTCAGCCACGTCCGCAGCGCAGGCTACCGTCGCCACGTGGCAGAGGAGATCGATCGCCAGCAGCTGCTCACCGCCCTCACCACCGAGCACTTCGGCCTGGCCGGGGCTAGAGCGCAGGCGACCGGGGAGAGCTCTGCGCGGGCCGCCCTCTACATCAGCGCCGTTTCCAGCACCCTGGTCGCCCTCGGCTTCATCGGCCAGATCTCGGAGGTCGGCGACGCCTTCAACCTCTTCGCCCTGACCGCGCTGCCGACTCTCTACGTCCTCGGCATCTTCACCTTCGTGCGGACGATCGAGAACGGCGTCGAGGACCTGATGATGGGCCGTGCGATCAACCGCATTCGCAACTACTACCTCGAGCTCGCCGGGGAGGAGGCGAGCTACTTCATGCTCTCCGCCAACGACGACGCGCTCGGAGTGATGAAGAACATGGGGGTGAGCCTGGAGCGAAGACAGCAGTTCTTCACGACGGGCAGCATGATCGCCGTCATCAACAGCGTCGTCGGGGGAGCAGCCGTGGCGATCGCGATGGGGGCTCTTACGGGCGCACCGTTGGGAGTCTGCGCTGGGGCAGGCGGTGCGGCTGCGTTTTTCTCGCTGTTCCGCCTGCTGAGGATCGAGAACCGGATGTACCACGAGATGGGCGGCTTCAGCGAGGCCCTCTTTCCCTCGCCCGAGGCGCCGGCCGCGCCGGGGGCGAACAGGGGCCGCTGAACCCTCAGCTCTAGGTGGACGATCGCGTCCGCCGCAGACACCTGGACGACTTGGCGAGCGAGCTCCGGCGTCGCCTGATCGAGCGCCGACGGGCGGAGGCCGCCGCCGGGCCGGGCGCGCTCGGCCCGCTGCCGGAGGCCGTTCGCGACCTAGTGGACGAGGACGCGGCCGTCCTCGAGCCGTCCACGCGGGATCGCCTCTGCGAGCTGATCCGGCGTGAGGCGGTCGGGCTCGGGCCTCTCGAGGAACTGCTGGCCGATCCGGCTGTCGAGGAGGTGATGGTGAACGGCCACGAGCGTGTCTACGTCGAGCGCCGTGGGCGGATCGAGCGCACCGACGTCCACTTCCCCTCCGAGGGGGCCCTGCGCGATGCCATCGAGAGGATCCTCACGCCGCTCGGGCGCCGGGTGGACGAGCTCAGCCCGATGGTCGACGGCAGGCTCGAGGACGGCTCGCGGGTCCATGTCGTGATTCCTCCGCTCGCGGTGGACGGGCCGACGATGTCGATCCGGCGGTTCTCGGCGGCTCGCCCGGGGCCTCGGGAGCTGGTCGAGCTCGGCACGCTCACGGAGGAGCTCCACGACGAGCTCGCCGCCGCCGTGGGCGCGCGCCGAAGCATCCTGGTGAGCGGTGGGACGGGCTCCGGCAAGACGACGTTGCTGAACGCGCTCTCCGCCTTCATCGATCCGGACGAGCGGGTGATCACGATCGAGGACGCCGCCGAGCTGCGGCTGCGCCAGCCCCACGTCGTGCGGCTCGAAAGCCGCCCGGCAAACGTGGAGGGGCGCGGGCAGGTGACGATCCGCGAACTGCTGGGCGGGGCCCTGCGGATGCGGCCCGACCGGATCGTCATCGGCGAGGTGCGCGGTTCAGAGGCGCTGGATCTGCTGATGGCGCTGAATACCGGCCACGAGGGCGCGCTCTCCACGGTGCACGCGAATTCGCCCGAGGACGCGCTTCGGAGGGTGGAGACGCTCGCGCTGATGGCCGGCATAGGCCTCCCGCACGACGCGGTCCGCGAGCAACTGGGGCGTGGTCTCGACCTCGTCGTTCACATGGCGCGGCTGAGCGACGGCTCGCGCCGCGTCGTCGAGGTGGCCGAGGTGGTCAGAACCGCGGGTTCGGTCGGGGTCCGAGGCCTATTCAGGCTCGGCAGCGAATTGGAGAGGCCGCAGTGGGCGCGGCGGTCCTGATCGCACTTGCGGGCCTGGCCGGCGGCCTGGCCGCCGTGGCGACCCGGGAGGCGATTCTGTCCGCGCCGCCGGTCGCGGATTGGCTGCGCGACGCCGTCACGCCCCTGGTCCGCGTCAAGCGCGAGGGGTACGTGCCGAGTTCCGAGGAGCAGCGGCGTCTCGCCCTGCTCGGCAGCGGCGCGATCGGGGCGGTGGCGGTGATGGTCAGCGGGCTCGGGCCGCTCGCGCTGGCGGCGGCCGCCGGGCCCTGGTCGGTCGGCGGGATAGTGGCGCGCAGGAAAGAGGGTTATCGGCGGACCGTCGAGCGCTCGGTCCCGGACATCGCATCGGCGATAGCCGACGCCATCTCCGGCGGACGGTCGTTGCGCGGCGCGCTCGCGGCGGCCGCTAGGTCGCTCGAGGGGCCTCCAGCGGCCGAGCTCGCGCGAGTGGCGGCCGATCTCGAGCTTGGCGCACCGACGGCGGACGCACTCGACGCGATGCGGCGGCGAGTCCGCTCCGAGCGGGTCGATTCCCTGTCCGTGGCCTTGCTCAGCCAGCAGGTCGCCGGAGGGGACGTCGCCGCACTGATGCGCCGGCTCGCAGCCGCCGCCGCGGAGCGCGACCGCGTGGACGACGAGGCCCGCGCGGCGACCACCCAGGCGCGCTTCACGGGGCTCCTCGTCGTCGCGCTGCCGGCTGGCGCGGCCCTGTTCGCCGAGCTGCTCCAGCCCGGGTTCATCTCAAGAGTCCTCGCCGAGCCCGCCTCGGCCGCCATGCTGATCGTCGCAGCGGGGCTGCAGGTTCTCGGGTTCGCCGTAATCCGCCGTCTCGGGAGGCCGTCGGAGTGACGGGGGCTCTTGTCCTCCTCGCCCTCGCGTTGGCCCTCGGGATCGCCGCCGTCGCTCAGGTTTTGCCCGAGCGGCGGAGACGCGCGGGCGCCGAGTCCCGATCGGGTGGCCCGCCGGCACAGGCCGTAGTCGAGTCGCTGCCCGGGGGGTCCGCGCTCATGGTGGCCGATGCGCGCCTGGGCCTTTCAGCACGGATCGCCAGGGCCGGTCTCGGGGACCGGATCACGCCGCCCTCACTGCTTGCCGCCAAGCTCGGCGGCGGGATCGCCGGCGCGCTCTGGGCTCTGGTGATCGCGCCCGCAGCTCCAAGCCGGCTCGCCTGGATCGTGGCCGCCGCGCTGCCGGCCGCCGGCTTTCTTGGGCCCGATGCCTGGCTCGAGCGTCGGGCCCGGTATCGCCTCCGGGCTCTCCGTGCCGGCCTGCCGGACGCGCTCGACCTGCTCGCCGTCGGCACCGCCGCCGGCCGCAGCCCCCTCGCCGGGCTCGCGGAGCTCGGAATGGGGGAGGGACCACTGGGACGGGAACTCGCGATGCTCTCGGCCGAGAGCTCGTGCGGGCTGCCGCAGAGCGAAGCGCTCGATTCGCTGCGGCGCCGGGCGCCGGTGCCCGAGGTGGCCGCGATGTGCGGCGTGATCGAGCGCTCGCGGCGCTACGGCTCGCCTCTGGCGGATCAGCTTCGTGAACAGGCGACGCTCCTCCGCGGGACTCAGCGGCGCCGGATCGAGGAGCAGGCCGCCCGCGCGGCGCCGAAGATCCAGCTGGCCGTCGCGCTGCTGCTCGTCCCTTCGGTCCTCCTAATGATCGCCGCGGGCCTGCTCGCGAACATCGATCGCTTCATGGCTGGCTTCTAGACCGCGACGAGCTCGAAAGGTTCGGGAGCGGTCCTCCTTTCTGCAACCGCGGTTGCAGCGGACGGTCGTTTTGGGCCCCCGTTCGGCGGCTGCTCGCGGGGCGGGAAAACCGCATCGGAATGCGGTTTTCAGGGCCTCGGAGGGGCGGGTAGCAATTCCGTCCGACGGATCGAGTCAAATTCCGTCGGCCACGATGTGTTGCGAAGTGGGACAGAGTGGGTTAGCGTGGCGGAGAAGAGTTGGTCATAGGGCCGGGGTGATGAGGCTCCTCCCACCTCACCACCCCGGCCCGCTCCGAATCCAGGAGTGCCAACTCAACCTCTGGAGAGGAAGCCCACCTTGTCGTTTCTCGGTCAGTACGAGCACAACCTCGATGCGAAGGACCGCCTCACGGTCCCGTCCAGGTTCCGCGCGGCGCTGGCCGATGGAGTCGTTCTCGCCAAGGGGCTCGAACCCTCCGTGTGGGTGTTCGCGCCCGCGGGCTACGAGCGGTTCACGCAGCAGTTCCTCGGCAAGACCAACCCGCTCGGCCGGCAGGGGCGCATGATGCGCCGCCACTTCCACGGCGGAGCCTTCGACGACACCCTCGACTCGGCGGGCCGCATCCGGCTGCCGAAGAAGCTGATCGAGCACGCCGACCTGGGGGAGGGCCCCTGCGTGATCGTCGGCTCGGACGACTGGTTCGAGATCTGGAACGCCGAGCGCTGGACCGCCTACGAGAAGGAGATGGCGGAGGAGGTCTCCGGCGTCGCGGAGAACCTCTCCGAGGACGAGCGAGGAGGCTGAGATGGGAACGGCAACACACCGGGTGGTGAAACCCACATATGCGGCGGCCACAAACACCGCCGCCGAATCAACCGCGAACCTTCAGTACGTGCCCAAGGACCACGAACCCGTTCTCGCCGAAGAGCTCGTCGATCTGCTCGATCCGCAGCCGGGCGAGACCTTCGTCGACTGCACCTTCGGGGGCGGTGGCCACGCCCGTTTGATCGCAGGGCGGCTCGGCACCGACGGGGAGCTGATCGCAGTTGATCGCGACCCCGCCTCCGAGGAGCGCTGGAGGGAGTTCTCGTCCGAGGTCGACTGCCGGGCGCGCTTTCTACGCGCCGACTTCGTCGCCGCGCTCGAGGGGTTGCGCGGCGAGGGCGTGCGGCCGGACGGGATCCTCTTCGACCTCGGCATGTCCTCGATGCAGGTCGATGCCTGGGAGCGCGGCTTCTCGTACTCCTATGACGCGCCGCTCGACATGCGAATGGACCCGGGTCAGAGCCTCTCGGCCGCCACCGTCGTCAACGAGTGGGCCCAGGACCGCCTGGCGCGCGTGATCCGGGAGCTCGGCGAGGAGCGCCGCGCGGGATCCATCGCCAGAGAGATCGTCAAGAGGCGGCCGCTCGAGACCACCGCGCAGCTGGTCGCGGCGATCAAGGCCGCGATCCCGCCGTCCGAGCGCTTCGGCCGCGGCCATCCCGCCAAGCGCACCTTCCAGGCGATCCGGATCGCCGTGAACGGCGAGCTCGACTCACTGGACCGGGCGCTGCCGCTCGCCTGGGCGATCCTGAAGCTCGAAGGGCGGCTCGGCGCGATCTCCTTCCACTCGCTCGAGGACAGGCGCGTCAAGCGCTTCCTCGCCGACCGCGCGCGCGGTTGCGTCTGCCCGCCCGACCTGCCGGTTTGCGTCTGCGGCCGTGAACCCGAGGCCGAGCAGATCACCAAGCGCGCGGTCTCGCCGGGACCCGAGGAGCTCGAGCGCAACCCGCGCGCTGGTTCCGCGCACCTGCGGGCGGCGCTGAAGATCCGCGAGGCGGAGGAGGCGGGCTGATGGAGGCCGCAACCGCCCTACGTGAAACGGGTCGCTCCTCGGCTTCGCCTGCGGAGCGCCCTCGCACTAACGCCACAAGGCCCGCGCCGCGGCGCAAGCCGCGCCGGAAGCCGGCCCCAGCGAAGCGCCAGGCGCGCCCGGCAAACCCCCGAGCGCGGGCCCAACAGGCCCCCACCGGCCGCCTGATCAGGCCCGCGATGGCCGGCGCCGCGCTCTTCCCTCAGGCGGCGGTGCGCAGCGCCGGCGCCGTCCGCGATTTCTCGGACTCGAGCCTGATCGTCCGCCTGACCCGGGGGCGCGGCTGGATCGCCGTCCTCTGCGTGCTCCTCGGCGGGATCGTCGCCCTCAACGTGCTCAGCCTCAGCCTCACAGCCGGATCGGGCCGCACCTCCCTCCAGATCGACGAGCTCAAGACCGACATCTCGTCCCTCGAGGCCCAGATCGAGGAGAAGCTCGCGGCGGGCAAGGTCGAGGCCGAGGCGGCGAGGCTCGGGCTCGCGAACCCCGACCCGAAGGCGATCACCTTCCTGGGCGCGAACGACGCGGATGCCAGGCGCGTGGCCCACCTGCTCGCCACCGACGGCTTCCTGCTTGCGCCGAGCCAGCCCTCGAGCTATCCGGAGCCTGGGACCTCTTACGCGCCCGTTCCCACCACGAGCCCGGCCGAGGCGATCCCGACCGAGCCGACAACCACCGCCGCCCCCACGACCACAGCGCCGACCAGCACCACGTCGACGCCGAGCGGCGGCGCCACCGGAACCACCTCGGGCAGCGCCACCTCCACGGGCAGCGGCAGCTCGAGCGGCGCGTCGACGGGCACGACCGGAGGTGTGGGTCTCTAGGAGGCCCGGCCCATGCGCGGGATCGACCGCCGACTGGGACTTCTCTTCTGCGGCTTCCTGCTGATCTTCTCCTTCGCGGTCGCGCGCTCGTTCTGGCTCCAGGGGGTGAGGGGCGGCGCCCTGCGCGCCGAGGCGCACAGCCAGCAGGTCACGCCGGTGACGGTTCCAGGCCAGCGCGGCCGCGTCCTCGACCGGAACGGCAAGGTCCTGGCCGCGTCGGAGGATGCCGCAGACGTGATCGCCACGCCCTACCAGGTCGAGAACGTCGGGCGGACGGCGCTCAGGCTCCATCACCTCCTCGACGTGCCGACCACGGACCTGGTCGCGAAGCTCGGCGACCGGAGCTCGGGGTTCGAGTACCTGGCGCGAAAGGTCGATTCCGGTACCGCGGCGACGATCGAGAAGCTCCAGATCGCTGGCGTCTCGACCGTGCCGACCAGCCGCCGGCTGTATCCGCAGGGCGAGCTCGCCGCGCAGGTGATCGGGGCCGTGGGAACCGAGAACGAGGGCCTCACCGGTTTGGAGCACGCCGAGAACGATGTTCTCGGCGGAGCGAACGGCGAGCAGGACGTCGTCCACGACGCGCTCGGCAGGCCGCTCCGCATGGAGACCGTGAAGCCGGCGAGCGTCGGCGAGGACATCCAGACCACCATCGACGCCGCCATCCAGGGGAAGACCGAGGAGGCCCTCACGCAGGCGGTGGAGCAGTACGGGGCCAAGGGCGCGTCAGCGATCGTGATGAACCCGAACACGGGCGAGATCCTGGCGATGGCGAACTGGCCCGGCTTCGACCCCGACGAGTTGCAGAACGCGACTCCCGAGCAGCTCGAGAACCGCGCGACCGGCTTCACCTATGAGCCCGGGTCGACGTTCAAGGCATTCACCGTGGCATCGGCTCTGTCGGACCACGTGGTGACGCCGCACTCGAGCTTCTACCTCCCGCCAGAGATCCGCGTCTACGACCGGACCATCGGCGAGGCCCATCCGCGCGGGGCGGAGACTCTGACCACCGCCGAGATCCTCGCCCAGTCCTCCAACGTCGGCGCCGTCACGATCGGGATGAAGGAGGGGGCGACCCGCTTCTCGCGGTGGATCAGCCGATTCGGCTTCGGCCGTCCGACCGGCGTGGACTTCCCCGGCGAGGAGCAGGGGATCGTCCCCGAGTTGAAGGACTACTCGGGCTCGACCATGGGGAACCTCCCAATCGGCCAGGGCCTGGCGGTGACGCCGATCCAGATGGCGGCCGCCTATTCCGCGATCGCCAATGGCGGCATCCTCCGACGGCCCACGCTGATCAAGTCGGTCGGGGGCCAGGCCGCCGAGGAGGACACCGATCCGCATCGCGTGATCAACCCGCGGGTCGCCGGACAGCTCCGGCGGATGCTGGAGGGTGTGCTCGAGCCGGGCGGCACGGCGTCCGCGGTGAGCGTTCCGGGCTACGTGCTCGCGGGGAAGACCGGAACGGCGCAGAAGGTCGAGAGCGGGACCTACTCGGACACCAAGTACGTCGCCTCGTTCGTCGGCTTCGCGCCCGCTCAACACCCGAAGCTGCTCGTGGCCGTGGTGGTCGACGAGCCGCAGTACGTGCACGTCGGCGGCGCCGTGGCCGCCCCGGTCTTCGGCCAAATCGCCGCGTTCGCCCTGCCCTACCTCGGGATCTCGCCTCACTAGGCGGGGGAGCCAAGCCCGGGAGTCGCTCCTAGAATCGCCGGGCATGGAGCTGGGAGAGTTGCTGAGAGCCGCCGGTGTGGCGGCGGAGCTGCGGGGCGACCGAACCGTCGGGATCCGCGACCTCGCCTACGACAGCCGGCGGGTCCGCGAGGGCACGCTCTTCTTCTGCTTTTCGGGCGGGCGAACCGACGGCCACGACTTCGCCCCGGGGGCCGTGGAGGCGGGTGCGGCGGCGTTGGTCGTGGAGCGACCGCTCGAGCTCGACCTGCCGCAGGCTCAGGTCGAGGACGCCAGGGCCGCAATGGCGCCGATCGCCGCGGCATTCAACGGCGATCCGACCTCCGAGCTGGGCGTGATCGGCATCACCGGCACCAATGGGAAGACGACCACGGCGTTCCTGGTTCGGCACCTGCTCGAGTCGGCGGGCCATCGCTGCGGCCTGCTGGGGACGGTCCAGCAGTTGGTGGGTGGGCAGATCGAGGAGGTCGAGAGGACGACGCCGGAGGCCATCGACCTGCAGCACACCTTCGACCGCATGCTCGAATCGGGCGATCAGTACTGCGCGATGGAGGTCTCCTCGCACGCCCTTGTCCTGCACCGTGCCGACGCGATCCACTTCGCGGCCAAGGTATTCACGAATCTGAGCCAGGACCACCTCGACTTCCACTCCGACATGGAGGACTACTTCGAGGCGAAGCGGCTGCTCTTCTCGAGTGAGGGCGGGGCCCCCATCGTCGAGCTCGAGGGTGGGGTCTCGGTGCTCAACGTCGACGATCCCTACGGCCGCCGCCTGGCGGAGGACCTCGAGTGCGGCGCGGATGGGGAATGCGTGAGTTACTCGGCGGCGGGCGGCGAGGCCGATCTGAGCGCTCGGGAGGTCTCCTTCGACGCTTCCGGCTCCCGCTTCAGGTGCGTGACGCCCGACGGTGAGATCGAGGTACGCATCCCCCTGCCGGGAGACTTCAACGTCGCCAATGCCCTCGCGGCCCTGGGTGTCGCCCGCACGCTCGGTCTGGATTTGGGCGCGGCGGCCGCCGCGCTCGCCTCGGCCGAGCAGGTCCCCGGCCGCTTCGAGTCGATCGACGAGGGCCAGCCCTTCGCCGTCGTGGTGGACTACGCGCACACGCCGGATTCCCTCGAGAACGTGCTCGCCGCGGCGCGGCGCGTCACCGGCGGTCGTCTGATCTCCGTGTTCGGGTGCGGCGGCGACCGCGACCGTGACAAGCGGCCGCTGATGGGCAGGGCCGGCGCCGAGCTCTCCGACCTCGCCGTCGTCACCTCAGACAACCCACGCTCCGAGGATCCGGCGGCGATCATCGAGCAGATCGGCGCGGGCATCGACGACGACGCCCCCGCCGAGGTCGTCGTGGAGCAGGACCGCCGTGCGGCGATCGCCATCGCGCTGGGGCGGGCCGGCGAGGGCGACACCGTTGTGATCGCCGGCAAGGGCCACGAGCAGGGCCAGGAGTTCGAGAACGGGCGGAAGATCCCGTTCGACGACCGCGACGTAGCCAGGGAGGAGCTCCGCAAGCTCACGAAGGCCGCCACGGGTTGAGGACGCTCGACGGCGACCGACTCGCCTCCGCAGCGGGGGCGGAGGTGCTGGCCGGTGGGGCGGAGGGCGGCCCGCGCCGCGCGGTGGTCGACTCACGTGACGTCGGCAAGGGTGATCTCTTCGTGGGGCTGCCCGGGGAGCGCTTCGACGGCGGCGAGTTCGGAGCCGAGGCCCTCCGTCGGGGGGCCTGGGGCATCCTGGTCGCAACTCAGTGGGGCCGCGAGCTTGCGATGCAGCGAGAGGTCGGGGCGACGAGGCCCGGGACAGGCTGGGTGCTGGGCGCGACTGACCCGCTGGCGTCGCTGCAGTCACTCGCTCGGGCCTGGCGGGATCAGCTCGACTGTCGCGTCATCGGCATCACCGGATCGACGGGAAAGACCTCGGTCAAGGACATCTGCCGGACGCTTCTGCCCGGCGAGGTCCACGCCAGCCCCGAGAACTTCAACACGGAGATCGGCATGCCGCTCGCCATGCTCGGCGCCCCCAAGGGCACCGACGTCCTCGTCCTCGAGATGGGCATGCGGGGCCCCGGGCAGATCGCCGAGCTCTGCGCGATCGCCGAGCCCGACGTGGGCGTGATCACGAACGTGGGCCCGGTCCACGTCGAGCTGCTCGGCTCCGTCGAGGCGATCGCGGCGACGAAGGCCGAGATCATCGATGGCCTGCGGCCGGGTGGCGCGGCGGTCGTACCGGCCGAGCCGGGGCCGCTCGAGCCACACCTGGAACGGGCGCCGAGGCTGCTGCGCTTCGGGGCAGGCGGGGACGTCGAGGCGGCGGAGGTCGTGGTCGAGGCGGCGCAGACCGACGCGCTCGTCCGCACCCCGGCGGGCGAGCAGCGCTTCAAGCTGCCCTTCGACCAGGCGCACAACCTCGACAACGCCCTTGCCGCGATCGCCGCGGGGGTCGCGCTCGGCTTCCCGCTCGATCAGATGGCGAGTCTGGCCCCCGGGATAGTCTTCTCGCGGCTTCGTGGGGAGCTGGTGGAGCTCCCGGAGGACGCCATCCTGATCAACGACTCCTACAACGCCAACCCGATCTCGATGCGGGCGGCGCTGGACTACCTCGTCTCACTGGACGCGGGGGGCCGCCGGCTCGCCGTCCTCGGCGAGATGCGCGAGCTCGGCCCCGACGCCGCCGCCTATCACCGCGAGATCGGCGAGTACGCCAGGGAGCGAGGGGTCGAGCACATCATCGGAGTCGGGGAGCAGGCGTCCGCGTACGAGCCCGATCGGCAGGTGCCGGACGCCGAGGCCGCCGCCGCCGCGCTAGCCGAGGCGCTTCGGCCCGGCGACGCCATACTCGTCAAGGGCTCGCGGGCCGTCGGGCTGGAGCGGGTCGCGGAGAAGCTCACGGAATCGGACGACCGCTAGATGCTCGGCGAGATCCTGATCGCGGGCATGGCCGCGATGTTGATCTGCATCTTCCTCGGGCCCCAGTTCATCGGGTACCTGCGGCTGCGGGAATTCGGCCAGCAGATCCGCGAGGAGGGGCCGGAGGAGCACCACGAGAAGGCGGGCACGCCCACGATGGGCGGGCTGATCATCTTCACCGCGATCGCCATCCCGTACCTGGTCCTCTCCGACCGGAGCACAGCGAGCCTCGCGGTGTTCGGCGTGGCCCTGGGCTGCGCGGCGATCGGCTTCATCGACGACTTCCTGAAGATCACCCGGCGCCGTTCGCTCGGCCTCTCGGCTCGCTACAAGCTCGTCCTCCAAGCGGCCCTCGCCGTCGGGCTCTGGTACGTCGCGAGGCACTCGGTCGGGCTCGACTCGAGCCTCGAGCTGCGCATCTCCGACGCCTCGCTCGACATCCCTGACTGGGTCTATCCGATCGTGATCTTCCTGGTGATCGCGGGCTCGGCCAACGCCGTGAACCTCACCGACGGCCTCGACGGCCTTGCGGCCGGCTGCTGCGCGATCGTCCTGCTGGCCTACATCGCGATCACGTTCATCACCACCGGCGAGCACGACCTGTCGCTGCTCTCGGCCACCTTCGTCGGGGCATGCATCGGCTTCCTCTGGTTCAACGCGTTCCCGGCCTCGATCTTCATGGGCGACACCGGCTCGCTCGGCCTGGGCGGGGCGATCGGGGCACTCGCGGTGATGACTCAGACGGAGATCCTGCTGATCATCACCGGGGGCATCTTCGTAATCGAGGCGCTCTCGGTCGCGCTTCAGGTCGCCGCCTTCAAGGCCTTCCGGCGCCGCGTCCTGCTGATGGCCCCGGTCCACCACCACTTCGAGCTGATGGCGTGGTCGGAGACCAAGATCATGCTGCGCTTCTGGATCATCGCCGCGGTCTGCGCCGGGATCGGCTTCACCCTCTATCAGCAGGCGATCGGGAGCTAGCGACCTGCGCCGCCGCGGTGGGCGTGCTCACGCACGATCTCAGCACTAGGGCCAACTCAATCGCGACACCAGGCCCGATCGCAGTTCTGGCAGACATGGGCACCGACGATCGATCCCCTACGCCGGCAGCCCGGCGGCTTCGAGGGCCTCGGCTTCCTGGTGTTCGAGGTAGATCTCGACCCGGGTTGCCACCCCGTTCTCGTCGAAGGCCCAAACGGCCCAAATATGGAACTCCGCCTCGATCCCGCTACCCGCGCCTCGGATCTTGGTGCGCGCCCGGACCAGGACCTTATCTCCGACGACGCGAAGATCCACCGGCTCGATCACTTGGGACTCGAAGGCGTCTGGCTCCATCCAAGCGCGAACCCGCGCCGCACCTTTGATCGGAGGCTGATCGCCTGCCGGGATGAGCTCGATGTCCGGGTGGAGAGGGTTGGGGAGATGGTCGAAGTCGCGCCGGTTGTAGACCTCATAAAACGCGCGAATGGTCTCGACGT
>Ga0126307_10000288_pt1 | contig 33146 bp, 34 predicted proteins | sample Plot28_FD_89955 | JGI IMG/M metagenome (GOLD analysis project Ga0126307, IMG submission 89955) | Serpentine soil microbial communities from UC McLaughlin Reserve, CA, USA - Plot28 | ecosystem: Environmental > Terrestrial > Soil > Grasslands | place: USA: UC McLaughlin Reserve, Lake County... | reverse complement strand
GATACCTTACTAGCGCTTTCCGGACATAACTAGGCCCCCTCATATCGCGCCGGTGGCTCACGGGGTTGCAAGACCTCCACAGGGTCTTCCCTCCTACTAAGCCACCGGGCTTCTCTCGCCGGCGGGGGTTCCGAGTTCTTCGGGACCTCCGCCACCTTTTCTTGAGGGACGATTGGGTTCTGAGAACTATCTGGGGAGAACCCCCTCACTTAAGCCAGCGCCAGCTTCACCTCGTGTGCGCCGTCGGTCAGCAGGGCGCGGAACCTCAGTTCAAGGCGTTTTGTACTTTGAAACCCATCCCAGAAGCTGTGAGCAGCTCTAACTCAGCCAAGCAGAAGCGATCTAACGACCTATGCACGGTTTGGAAACACTATACAGTCCTAGAGACTGTCGCGACCTTCATTACCATCTACTTGATGCTCAAGCTAAAACTTCTCTACGGAAGGGCGTAGATCGAGTTCCAGCGTCCAAGCAGTCGAGTCCTGAGAGTGAAGCTGCCAGTAGGTCTCGGCGATAGCATCGGGGGAGAGCATCGTGTACTCCTCCCGCTCTGGTGACATCTCCCGCATCCTGGGAGTGTTAATCTGACCGTCTATGATGACGTGCGCCACATGTATACCCTGAGGTCCTAACTCGCGAGCCATGGATTGAGCTAGGGCTCGCAGTCCAAACTTTCCTACGGCCAGACACGAAAAACGTGCCGAACCCCTTAGTGACGCTGTAGCACCCGTGAAGATAATCGTGCCCTGTCCATTCTCTAACATCGCTGGCAGAACCTGCTGTGCCCCTAAGAATGCCCCCAGGCAGCTTGCACGCCAGCAGGCCTCAACTGCTCAGGCGCGATCTCCAGAATGCCTCCCATCTGGAAAGCGCTGGCGTTGTGGACAAAGACCTCGGGAGCACCAAGGTCCTTTCGCACTTTATCAAATGCAGAAGCTACTGAGGCCGGATCAGTCGCGTCAGCAGAAACCGGCAATGCTACCCCTCTGCTCTTCTGAATGTCAGCTTGTACTGGCTCAAGCTCTTCTTCTCTGCGAGCCATCAATGCCAGTGCGAAACCCTCACGGGAGAAGCGCCGGGCGACTGCGGCCCCGAGTCCTGGTCCTATACCCAGTACCACGGCTACCTTCTGGCTCAAGGATCCTCCTTACTTTTTTGCTACCCCGTCGTGTACTGGCATTCGTCGCTACTTGGTAGGCCAGTACCTCGGGCCTCCAGATATACCCTTAACACACTGCTATATGATCATAGCGTTCGTCTTCTACGCCGCTTGCTAGGCGTACATGAAAACTTACGTTGCTAAGTTTTGTAGTTTGGTACCAACCTCGCGGCGCTCGCCGCGGGCAAGTTCGGCCTCCGGGCTCTGGCCCAGTCCACGGCTCGCGAGTTCGGGCCTCGGGGGGTGCACGTAATTATAGACGGCCAGATCGACACCCCCAGGATGCGGGAGATGTCACCGGACCGCGAGGAGCACACGATGCTCTCCCCCGACGCCATCGCCGAGACCTACTGGCGGTTGTACTCCCAGGACCCGACCGCCTGGACGCTGGAGCTGGACCTGCGTCCTTCGGTGGAGCGGTTTTGAGGCTGGCTTTCGAGAGCTTGGGCGAGGAGGGCAACCCGCTCGCCGTGCTCATGCACGGGGTTACGGCCTCGTCGCGCACCTGGTGGCGGGTCGGGCCGTGGTTCGCGGAGAACGGGTGGCGCGTGGTCGCCGTCGACCTGCGCGGGCACGGTTCTAGCCCGCGGATACGCGGCGGCGAGGGGATCGAGGACCTCGCTAAAGACGTGCACGATACGGCAGCAGAGGTGCTCGAACCCGGCGAACGGATGGACGTCCTGCTCGGACACTCGCTGGGTGCCCTCGCCGCGCTGAAGTTCTGCGAGCTTCACGGCGACAGGGTGCGCAGGGTTGTCCTGGAGGACCCGCCGGGACCGGAGAGCACCGACTTCGAGGAGGTAGCAAGGGGCGTAAAGACCGACGCGGCCCGGGCGCAACAGGACCCCGACGCCCTGACGCGGGAGTGGATCGCGGAGAACCCCTCGTGGGTCGAAGAAGACGCCGCCAACGGCGTCCTGGGGCTTCGCAATTGCGACGCCGGACCGGCCGCGGAGCTGATCCGAGGAGGGTTACGCTACGATCTGGTCGCCTTGACGAAGGCCGTCGAGGCTCCAACGTTGCTCGTGCTGGGGAGCGAGGAACACGACTCCGCGCTGATAGGAACGGAACGCGCATTAGTCGCTAACGCGCTTCGACGCGGCACGCCGGAGGCGTTCGACGCTGGGCACGGCATCCATCGGGACGACTTCGAGGGCTACGTCCGGCTACTCGGAGACTGGCTCGGAGGGCCGGCGCACCGGGACCCTGGCTAGCCCCTCTGGCGCCCGGTCAGGCGGCCGGCGACGGATTCGAAAGCGGACCGTTCCGTGGCGTCGTCCAAGGGCTCGAGCTCGACGTTTTCGTCCACGCGGCGCAAAGCGTTCAATAGAAGTTGATCGGTGAGCCAGGGGTTCTTGGGGAGCAGCGAGCCGTGAAGGTAGGTACCGTAGGCGTTGAGTTTCCGCGCGCCCTCGGTGCCGTCGCGACCGTTGTTGCCGTAGCCCACGATCACCTCACCCAGAGGCTCCACGTCCCCGAGCTCGGTGCGGCCGCCGTGATTCTCGAATCCCGCGATCTCGCGGACAATGTCGTCCTCCGGGGCGCGGACGCGAGCGAGCACGTTCCCGATCAGGCGCGTCTCGTCCGGTTTGCGCGGCCTGGTGTGCATGTCGAAGATGCCCACCCCCGGCAGCTTCTCCCCCTTGGACGTCTTGTAATGGTGCCCCATGAGCTGGTAGCCTCCGCAAACGCCCAAGACGACCCCCCCATCCTCGACGATGGCCCGGAGATCCGCACCCTTCGTCCCCGAGAGGTCATCGGCCAAAAGCGCCTGCTCGCGGTCCTGGCCCCCGCCGAAGAGGAAGAGGTCCGCGGAGGACGTCGGCCTTATGGACTCCTTGAGCCCCACGTCCACGACCTCCACGGCGATACCGCGCCACTCGGCGCGCTTTTTTATAGCGATGACGTTCCCGCGGTCGCCGTAGAGGTTCATCATGTCTGCGTACAAGTGGTGTATGGTCAGCTTCACTCTAATCCTCCCAGAAGGGGTGGGTGTACCCGAGGTCGCTCAAGGTCTGCCGGAGCTCCAGCATCGCCGTATAGGTCGGCAAGACATAGAGCCTCTCGCCCGGAGGGGTGGCGTCAAGGGCGGCGAGGAGGGCATCTTTGCGGTCGGGGATCACGTCGCCCACCGGGACCTCGGCGTACTTGAGGCGTACGGCCATGTCCTCGGCCCGGATGCCGCTCACGGAGAACCGGGGGGAGGCGTTCACCCGGGTGCCGGCCAGCATCTCGAAGTCCACGTCCCAGAGCCAGGAGACGTCCCGGCCGTCGGCGTGGTTGTCGTTTATGGCGATCAGGACGTGCCTGGCCGCGTCGGCCCTGGCTTTGTCGTTCGGGCTTGCGACGAAGGTGCGCAGGATCTCGTTGAAACCTACCGGGTTCTTGATGAGGAGCAAGAAGACCTCCTTCTCCCCCGCCTTCACCCGCTCGACCCGCCCGAATGCCCCGCTGAACCCACTCAACCCCCGGACCACGACCTCCGACCTCACCCCTGCTTCGCCGGATACCGCCGCCGCCGAGAGGGCGTTGTACACGTTGTAGAGCCCCGGCAGTCCGATGCGCGCCTCGTGCTCCCCTTCGGGCGTCGTGAGGAGAAAGTCCGTCCCCTTGGGCCCGTCCATCCGAACATTTCTCGCCACATACAGCGGCACCGGGCGGGCGAAGAAGCAGCTCGGGCACCGGTAAGTCCCTACGTGACCGAAGTAGACGGCGTCGTAGGACAAGGCCGTACCGCAGACCGGGCAGTCCTTCGAATCGGCGACGTGCTGGAGGGTGCCGGTGTCGAGGGCGGGGTCGTCGACCCCGAAGAAGACCGCCTTCTTCGCGCCCCTTCCAAGGCTCGCGACCAAGGGGTCGTCAGCGTTCAGGACGACGGCGCCGATCGGCGACAGATCCTCGAAAGCCGAGGCTATGACCTTGCCGACGTGGGCCAGCTCCCCGTAGCGGTCGAGTTGGTCGCGAAAGAGGTTCAGGACGGCGAGGATAAAGAGTTCCGCCTCGGCGGCGACGCCCGGTGCGCTAGCCTCGTCCACCTCGAAGACCCCCATCTCCGAGGCAGGACGGCCGGAGAGGGAAGCGTCCGAGACCAGCGCGGCGGTCACGCCGGTGACCAGGTTAGCGCCCGTCGAGTTGTTCACGACGCCGACGCCGGCGGCCCTCAAGATCTCGCTCACCATCCGGGTCGTGGTTGTCTTGCCGTTGGTGCCCGTGATCGCCACGGAGCCTCGCGTCAACCCCCGCGAGAGCTTCGCGAGAACCTTCGGATCCACCCTGCGCGCAACGACGCCCGGATACGTCGAACCTCCCCCTCTCTTCAGCACCCGGCTGGCGATCCGGGCGGTCTTAGCCGCCAGCACCGCCGCCGGGAGGCGCGCCTTGTCCAGGACCGGCCTCATCAGCGAGGATTATATCTCTGTGCGAGCCGCCGGTTTCCTTTCGGGCTCGCGGGTGGCCGTCGCACCTAGCCGTTCTTCCGGGTGCGATGATATCTGGCGTGCGGTAAAAATACGGCATGGAGATCTTCGAGAATTTGTCCGCGAGTTCGCGCCTGGAAGCCGACGAGCTCGACTCCTATTCTCGGGCCATACGCGAGGTCACCGAGCAGCTTGGGCCCGCGGTGATCTCCGTGGGGACCCAGTCGGGACGCGGCGGTGGGAGCGGGGTCATCCTCGGCTCGGACGAGGGGACGGCGACCGCCGTGACGAACAGCCACGTCGTGCGGGGCTTGAGGCAGCGGGCCATGCGTAGGTCCGGAGGAATGCGGGTATCGCTCGCCGATGGCTCGACGGTGGACGCCGAGGTTTTGGGCGACGACCCGTCGAGCGACCTAGGGGTGCTGCGCTTCGCGCCCGAAGGGGAGTTCACGGTAGCCCCTTTGGGGGAGGCACAGAACCTCGTCGTGGGACAACTCGTCGTTGCGATCGGGAACCCCTTGGGGTTCCAGCGCACGGTGACGGCGGGGGTGGTGAGCGCGTTGGGGAGATCCTTGAGGGGCCAGGACGGACGCCTGATCGAGAACGTCATCCAGACGGACGCGGCGATCAACCCGGGCAACTCTGGCGGACCACTAGCGGACGCTTCCGGGAGGGTCGTCGGGATCAACACGGCCATCATCGGCGGTGCCCAGGGGATAGGCTTCGCCGTGCCGGTCTCGGCGGCTTTCAGGCGCGTGGTCTTTGCTCTGGTGACGGAGGGCCGCGTACGTCGGGCCTACCTCGGGGTGATGGTGCAAAGCCGGCAGGCGCGCGACGACGCCTCGGGCGGTGCGCAGATCGAGAACGTCGCACCGAACAGCCCGGCCGACAGGGCGGGACTGCGGCAGGGGGACCTGATCGTGGGCTTCGACGGTAAGCCCGTGCACTCTACGGACGACCTCTTGAACTTCCTGGACGGGTCGGCCATAGGACGCGATGCGGAATTGCGGGTGCGGCGCGGCAGGGGCGATCTGAGCATGAGGGTACGGCCCCAAGAACAGCCCGCGGAGTGAAAAACCGACCGAAGGGAGGACAATGCCAGACATAACGCTGGTGGTCCGCGGCTTCGCGGAGACCGGGGAGTCCGATCGCCTGCAGCGGGCCCTCGCACGACTCGGATTCGTCGAGGAGGTCAACGCGGACCCTGCGAAGGAGCTCGTGGCCGTTTCCTACGAGGGCGGGGAGGCGGAGCTCGAGGAGATCGGGGAAGCAGTCCGGGAAGCCGGGTACGAGTTCGAGCCCTCGCCCGGCGCCGAAGAAGTGGCCGAGGGCTCGTAGGTAGACGAGGCTTCGCTCACTCCCGCTGAGGCGGCGCTCGCGTAATAAGCCCGCCCCGACGGTTGCGTCCCGCTTAAGACCGCCCGCGACCGAACGGGCAACGCGGCGTTGGAGCTCGCGCGGGAACTGGGTCGCATCCGGGAGGAGGTCGGATGCCTCAAGGGGCAGCTAAAAGAGATCAGAGCAGCGAACTTGAGGCTCCAGAAGGAGGTCAAGGAGGGCATCGAGGAGCGCCGGCTCATGGAAGAGGACTTGGAGCTCAGGGCGTCCGAGGAGCGCTTGATGTTTATGGAGCGCATAGCTTGATTTGTCCCGATGCATAACTCCCTTCGTGCATGTAGCCCCTATCGTCATCTCCATGGTGCCGTCCGCGTGGACCGCAGCCCGAAGGCCGAGCCTCACGTAGAGCTCCCCGAACCTCGCGCCCCGGGTGGCTTCGGCGGCGAGGCGCTTGTCGGCCAGTTCCCCGTCCGTGAGGTGCCTTATCTATCGGGGGCGAGCGTGTAGATACCGAGTGGGTTGTCGGACGTCCGCTCGGACGCGCACGGCTTCTTCGAGCATTGCGGTTACCGTATATCAGTCTCATGCTAGGTACGCCACCACGCCCTTGAGGACAATTCCTGTTCCCAGAAGGGTGACAATGACGGCGCTGACAAGCGGCAGCAGCCGCTGCCAGGAACTTCCCGACTTGCCCAGTCGCCCCAACCTAGATCCGAACCGCACCAGCAGGATGCCTAGCATGATAAGCACCGCTGCCAGGCCGAAGCTGAACGCCACGATCAGGCCCAACCCCAACGCTATACGGTTGAGACCGATGGCAATCAGCATAACGCCCAACGCCTCCGGGCAGGGCACCAGCCCACCCGAGACGCCCATCGCCAACAGGTCGCTCGCTCTAACGTCTTTGCGTAGACGATGGTGGTCGTGATCATGATGGTGGTGACCATGGCCATGGTGATGATGCTTGCCTTCTCGAAGAGAACTGCGGCGGTTACGTACCAGCCGGATGCCCATAGCAACTACCACCAACCCCGCGCACACTTCCAGCGCCGGCACCAGCATGTTCGGGACGATGTACCTGTTGGCAAATAGCGCCAGCAGGCCGACAGCGATGACCGAGGCGGTGTGGGTGAAGGTGACGATACTGCCCAGGGCGGCGGCGTGCTTGGCGGTGCCGCGGCTGCCGATCAAGTAAGCGGCTACTAAGGTCTTTCCGTGACCAGGTGTCAGGGCGTGTAACCCCCCGAGTAGTGCCGACAGGCCCAGACCCAAGACGAGCAGCCATGGCGATAGCGTGGTCTCGTAGAGGTAACCGACCATTTGCTGTCCCCGCTCCGAAACGCTGCCAGATGCTTGAACGTCCGCATTTGTCTCGTCGGGTTCGTTCGCTGCCAAAACGTCGGGTGCAACGACGTAGCCTACCCGAGCGCCGTGCTGGAGCTCGTCGCGGTCCTGCTGGGTGATCTCCACCTCACCGATCTTCTTGAAAGCGTTGACTAGATACTTACTGTTGACGGGTTGGTGATCGTTGCGGTAATAGAGCCAATGGTCGCCGGGGGTGGTCGACGGCGCCTCCGCGGCTACCTGTAGACGGATCGTGCCCATACCGGCGCTCATGTCCAGCGGTGAAGGAAACGAGCTGCCGACGAGGGTCAGAGGTTGGGACTGGCCGTCTACCTCGAGGGTGACGTCCTGTAGCACGGCGTCCGCGAACGCCTCGCCTTCGCCTTCGGAGATCTGACCGTCCCCGTCAGTATCGATCAGCGCGACAACCTGGGGCGCGACGAGCACGCCGGGGGTCAGGTTGATCTCCAGAGCCACGCGGTCATATGCCGGGTCTATATACGTGGATTGCACGTACTCGTCCAGAGGATGAGCCACTGCCACCGCTGCGGGTAGCGCTGTCATCAGCAGGCCGATCAGCCCGACGAGGCCAGTAGTTGCCCACAGTCGGTAGCGCTTCACGGTCCGTCCTTCTTATTCTTCTTGCTAGCCGGCCACCTGCTCGCCGTACTCGTTGGTCGGGTCGCGGTAGATGGAGTGGACGTGAAGAATGCCGCCGGGGGCTGGTTGCGCCTGGTGCGAGAACTCTATGTGCAGCGTCGGACCCGTTATGCGGTAGTAGGTGGTCTCCCCGTTCGTGGTAGGCCCGCTCCAGGCGAAGTAGGTCTCCGCTAGGCTGTCTTCTATCTCGGACATCCTGGTCGCGGCGGTCTCGTCGTTGACTAAGCCTACCCACTCGCCCACCAGGCTCAGCAGCAGGGCCTGTTGGCCGGCATCCAAATCGGAGGCGAGGATCCCCTCCGGTTCCAGCGTTCTGCCGTCCTCGCCTGGGCCCAAGACCACGTCGGAGAGCTCGTAGTCCAGGGTGGCCTCTTCCTGCTGGTCTTCATCCAGGGCGTTGATCAGCTCGAACGCCTTGTCGTTCTCGTCGCCCATCGGGCGCACCGTTTCGCCGTCGAGCTCAAACTCCGACGGTTGAACACCGACGAAGCTCGGCGTGAGAACGTTGTCCTCCCCGGCGACCGTAAGGTTGAGCACGAGGTGGTGACCGGCGAGCTGCAACATCCAGGGGTCGGTCTCCGAGGGGGTACCGAAGATCCCGGCAACGAAATGATCTATCCCGAACTGCCCACCGCCCCCCTCGCCTGCCAAAGCCTCATCGCCTTCCATGATGCCAACGGCTTTCTCATAACCTTCTTCGCTCATCGCCGCCTCGAGGATTGCCATCGTGGCTTGTTGTTGCTCTTCCGTCATATCACCGAACGGCACGCCGTTGCGTTCTTCGTCCGAGGTGGGAACGTTGGTCCAATTCGATTTCAACTCATCGTCGAAATCGAAGGTGGCCTCCGCGCGCTGCGCGTCGTCCAGCGTCGCAAGGAAATCTTCGGCCGCCGCGGCCGCCTGAGATGTAGCATCTTCCGCCGATGTGGCTGCGCGAGTCTCCTCCTCCTGAGAGGCTTGCGCTCCCTGAGCTCCGCCATATCCAGCCAGAAGCACGACAAGCAAGTAGATTGCGAGCGTGCGGCTTACGAAGTAGTTCACTAAGCTTCTCCTTTTGACAAGGCTCTTTGCTATTAATGGTTGCTTAGATTGAGACGGACTGGATCTCGGTGTCGATCTGAGGGATCAGTACTTCCTGCAGAACGGCCCACCAACCTAGGTCTTCTTCTTCTAGGGCCCGCCCGGCTTCCTCGACCAGCTCGCGGTACAGCTCCTCAAATTCTGCAGTCCTTACGAGAGATGCTCCTCCAGCTGTGATCCTCTCCTCCTGCTGATAAGCCGCTGCACTCATCTTTTTTCACCGCCTCCCTTCGTAGTCTTGCTTAGCTTGCGTGCCTACTGTTTGTCCACAATAAATGCACTACTTTTACGCACCACCCGCCCGGTTCGGTCAAACGATGGCGCCATCTTACCCGCCCCATGTAAAGAATCTGTAAAGAGATGGTTGAGAATGCTTTATGAAGCCTGATTTCGGTCCAGACGACCTACTGCTTCGTCTTTTGGGGCTCTACTTCGGACTGACTATCACAACTCCATAAGTTCGATTTCCTCGATGCGTTTGTCATAGCCTAGCCACTATCCTTCTTCTATGCTGTAAGTAGACCTCATTGTCTTTGTGTTCTATAGACTGGCAACGTTGGCTATGAACAGCCTGTGATGACACTATGAATCTTCATAGTAATGAGAGCGAGATGCCTCACCCCCTCTTAGTTCGAGCAGGGCGGCTACGGTTATCCTGGATGCCCCTGCGGCCGCCCGTGGGTCTCTCCAGGCTACCCTCCGGGCGAGAGCGACACCGCCACCGCAACGGGATCTCCGCCCGTGCTCACTAGCCTAGAGAGCACGGCGCGAAATGCCAGGGCTCCCTCTATTGCGCGATCACGCCCGCTGGCCCACCGCCTCGAACCACCAGCGTTCGCCCCCCTCGGCCCCGAGCGTGGCGCTGACGACGAGCCCCGGCGCTCGCCTGCTGTTATGTCCGGTGACGAATGGTGAGAACGCTTTGCCGGCATCGAGCAAGACCTCGCGGAGACCGAAAGCGGAGCTCGATAGGCTGCGCGATCGAAGCATCCTCGCCCGGCTCCTGAATCCTCGCTAAGAAGGGTCGCGCTATCCTCGGGTCTCCTCCTCGGCCTGTGCCGCTTTTCTGGTGCGTCGCATCCATAGCCAGGCTATGGCGGTGAAAACGGCGGCGGTGCCCAATCCTATCAGCCACTCAACGTTTGCCAACGGCTCGAGGTAGTCGTGGAGGAACACGTCCTGGAAGAGCATCTCCACCGCTATGTACACTAGGAGTCCCGCCCCGGCGTAGACTAGTATGGGAAAACGGCTCAGTAGCGAGGTTAGCAGCGCGCTGCCGAAGATAACCAGCGGTATCGTCAACGCTATGCCAGCTGCGAGAAGCAGCAAGTTGCCTCCCGAGACGCCGACGAGGGCGATCACGTTGTCCAGCGACATCACGACGTCGGCCAGGATGATTATCTTGACCGCCTCCCATGTGCTCTCTGCAGCTTGTACCTTCTCTTCTTCGTTCGGATCTTCGTTGACGAGCTTCCAGGCGATCCAGAGCAGCAGAAGGCCGCCTGCCGCCTGAAGAAATGGGATCAAGAGCAGGTAAGTGATGATGGCCGCGAAGATAAGCCGTAGCACCACGGCTCCGCCAGCCCCCAAGATGATAGCCTTGCGCCGGTTGGAGCCTTCGAGGTTGCGGGCTGCCATGGCGATAACCACAGCATTGTCGCCGGCGAGGAGGAGGTCGACGCCCAGCACGCCCAAAAACCGGGCCAATATCTCCCCATTCAAAAACTCAAACAATAAATATCCTTCCACTGCTTCCAGTCCCGGCACGCATTTGGCGGTGCAGGGAAGCGAGAGGCGTATGTTTAATCTTTACGCTCTCCATCCTATCAGGAACGCAAAGGCCACTTCGTCGTGTCAGCCTCTTCCGCACCATCGGAGAGGATCCTTAGCACGTACCGTTTTGCGACTAGAGACCGAGTTGGTAGATCGCGCCACCAAGAAGGCGACGTACAGGATCCCCGCGCCGAGCAGATAGTACGCTTTGATCGGGCCTTTGCGGAGGAGAAGCCCCAGGAGGACGACGCTGGAGGCGAGGGCGAGCACCGCGGAGAAAACGTTAATGAAGTCCAGTTCCCAGCGCGTGAACAAGAGGCCCAAAGAGACCGGTAGCGTGCTCTGGAAGACCATGGCGCCCGTTATGTTGCCGAAGGCTAAAGTGTCCTTGTCTTCCCTGAGCCAGATCACGGAGTTGAACTTCTCGGGCAGCTCCGTCGCCAGGGGAGCGAGGACCAGCGAGATCAATCCGGCAGGTATCCCGAGTGATTCGGAGGCGTGCTCCACGCCCCGCACGAAAGTGTGGGCGCCCACCCCCATCACCACCAGGGTCCCGAGAAGCTGCGCTGCGACGGCCCAGGTCGGCGCCCGGCCCCACGAGGACTCGGGCCACAGCGTCAGGTTGTCGGTCGTCTCCCCTATCGTCTCTCCCCCGGCCACTATGGTTCGCCACACGTAGAAGACGTACGCTCCAACCAGCACGATCGCCACCAACACCTTCACGTAAGTCGGCAACGCCACGATGCCCGCGCCGGCGGCCACGGCGAAGGCAACGAGGAAGTACACTACGTCCCGTCTGGTGGTCCGCTTCTCTATGATGAGCTCCGTCCCGTTCTCCCTGCGGCGCCGGAAGCCCAGGGCCGTGATCCCGACGATGAACATGGCGAGCGTGGCCAGGAGGAACGGCGCCCCGAGGATCGCGCCGATGCCGATCTCGCTGGCGGCCGCCCCGGCACTCTCGCCGGCGAGGGCCGCCCCTATAAGGGCGACCACCGGGATCATGGTCTCCGGTAGAGCGGTCCCCACCGCCGCGAGCACGCTCCCCACCGCCCCCGAGCCCAGGTTCAGCCGCTCACCGAGCATCTCGACGGCGTTGGTGAACAGGACGGCGGCCCCCAGGATCGCCACCAGAGAGCCCACCAGCTCGATAATAGTCGTCACCGAAAACGCCTTTCCTCGTAAACGGCCGTGGCCAGGGCGCTCACTGTCTACCCTCTTGCGAAGTCGGTTACACTAGAGCCCGATGCCGAAACCTCCGGACAACCTGGAAGAGATACTGACCGCCGTCGCTGGCGGCAACCTCTCCCCCGCCGAGGCCGCCGGGCGTCTGAGAGAGGGCGCGGTCCGCTACCTCGACGAGTTCGCCGCCCTCGACCTGGGCCGCGCGGCCCGCAAGGGCGTACCCGAGATCGTCTACGCCCCAGGCAAGACCCCCGAACAAGTCGCCGGCATCTGCGCCGCCATCCTGAAGCATTCGGAGCGCGCGATCGTCAGCGGCCCCACCTTCGAACAGGAACGCTTCTTGCGCGATACGCTCCCCAACTTCCCCGCGCGGAGGGCCGGGAAGGCCCTCATCGTCGGCTTGGGGGAGCCCGCGCCGACCGGCGGGCGCGTCGCCGCCGTAAGCGCCGGCACCTCGGACCTGCCCGTTCTGGAGGAGGCCGTCGCGGTGGCCCGAGAGATGGGCGTCGCCGTAATGGGTTTCCACGACGTAGGCGTTGCGGGCCTCCACCGCCTTGCCGGGCCTCTCGAAGAGATGCGCGCCTTCGATCCGGATTGCGTGATCGTCGCCGCGGGCATGGAGGGGGCACTCCCGAGCGTGGTCTCGGCCCTCGTCGCCGTGCCGGTCGTGGGGCTGCCGACCTCGACCGGCTACGGCCTCGGCGGGGACGGCACCGCCGCCATCCTCGGCATGCTGCAGAGCTGCTCCCCTGGCCTCTCGGTAGTCAACGTGGACAACGGCGCCGGCGCCGGCGCCGCCGCCGCCCTCATAGCCAACCGCGCCGCAAGCTACCGCAATCGGAGCGACGGCCAAACCCCCGGTGCCGAACGCTAGGCGAGGGTAGGTGCGCGTCTTCGTCGCCGTCTTCCCGCCACTGGAAGTCCGGAAGACGGCGCTCTCCGGGGCGCTTGAAGCGGTGCGGCGCTCCGACGACAAGGTGGGGTGGGTCAGACCCGAGAACGTTCACCTGACGCTGAAGTTCCTTGGAGATATCCGGGAAGAGGCCTTGAACGACCTTTGCGCCGCCCTCGAAGAAACCTGCAGGCACCATACGCCCTTTGATGTTGGGCTGACAGGGCTCGGGGCCTTCCCGTCGGCGCGGCGCGCCCGCATCTTGTGGGCCGGCGTCGGTGCAGGCTCCGAACGGCTGTGCTCTTTGGCTACGGACGTCGACGCTGCCTTCGCACCTTTGGGCTTCGAACGCGAGGGGCGCCCCTACGTACCGCACCTGACGCTCGGTCGCGTACGGGGCCGACCAGCGAGCTTCGAGCTGTCGCGGGCGTCCGTGAATCTCAGTTTCTGTGCCCGGCGCGCCGAGCTGGTAGAGAGCACGCTCACCGAAGAAGGGGCCGTCTACAGAACCGTCGAAGCCTTTGCCCTGGGGAGGGGAGCTAACCTTAAAAGGTGACGAGGGGGCCGATGTTCACGAGGACAAAGAGTAGTATCAGGATCATGATGACCATCACTATGAAGTTGGTCCCGCTCACGTCTTCTACTTTACGCCTTTCGTAGGGGAAGCTCCACCAACATTCTATCTTTCGGCCGAACGTGCCGCCAGGAGACGCCCGGCGGCTAAAACTCGTTCTGGTAGAACACCCGCCTCGAAGGTGCGGGAATGTTTTCTTCGACGAGCCGCTTGCGGAGGGCGTGAAACTCCTCGACCTTGCCGGAGGCGAGCCGGACGTTGGAGTCCGGGTGCAAGCGGAGCGCCAGGATGGAGCCGAGAGCAGCGCCGACACTGATCCGCTCAAGCCCGTAGGATGGACGCGGTTCTTTGTAGAAGATCCTGCACTCGTAAGCGTCCTCGGCAGCGTCGTAAGTGACCAGAATCATCTCCGGCTGGGCCACCGCCACGCGCGGGAAGTTCCGCAATTCGTACAGCACCTTTCGGCGTCGATAAACCTCCCGCTGCCGTTCCTCGAGCACGATCTCCGCCCATTCCTCGTCACCCTCAACCACAGAGTAAGCCTCGTCGCGAGCCCTCTCCGCCGCCCGCACCCACCGCTCGACACCTTCCAGATCCAGGCACACTCCACAGACCGGACACCGGAACTCCAATCTTGAAACGTAGGACAGGCCCTCCAGATGCAGGCACTTTTCCGCCACTCCGTCCATATAGCTGCCCATTGTACCCGGTTCTGGCCAGAACGCGACACTGATCCGAAGAATTGGGGTACTCTGTACCTGCACATCAATGTTACTGTTGAAGCAGCGCAGAGTCCCGAGGAAGGCTACCCTGGGGGACGCTGAGAGGCTCTCATACACGCGTTTTGCAGGCAAAAGATCGGCGTCGGTGGTCTCGCTTTGGGCGGACGGTAGAAGCATTGTACACGTTGTTCTATCTAACAAGAGTGGGACAAACCGTGCCCGGTGGTTACGACGGGCGCCGACTCCGGCGGGAAGTCGTGGTAAAGCTCGAAGCGGACCGCAGCCTTGTTTGAGCAGGAACCCCTAGGGGTTGGTATTCTCCACGGCATGTTGGATGAGCGGCGCGTGGCGCACCTCGTATTGAACCCTGCCGCAGACAGGGGCCGGGCGGCTGCCCGTCGGGAGTACATCCGCGCGTACCTGGAGGGGCGGGGATTAGGTATTGTGTGGCACGTGACGGAGGGACCGGGAGACGCGGGACGGATCGTTTCGGGATTGCCGGATGGAGCGCTGGTTGTGGCGGTAGGAGGAGACGGAACGGCACACGAAGTGGCGGCGGCGTGCGTGGGGACCAGGCGGGTGATGGGGATTTTGCCGGTAGGAAGCGGCAATGACTACGTCAAGGCACTTGGGGTGGGGACCGACCTCGGGCGGGCGCTAGGGGTCGTCGTCGAGGGCACGGTCAGGGTCGTGGACGCGGGCGAGGTCAACGGGATCAGGTTCAACAATGGTTTGGGGATCGGGTTCGACGCCGAGGTCGCCGCGGGGATCTCAGAAGCACCCAAGGCTTTGGGGGGGGTCGGAGGGTACCTGTGGTCGGTCGGACGGCTCCTGTGGGGCTTCGAGTGCCACGAGGCAGGTTTCAGGCTCGGCACCGGGGAGGAAGTATCGGCCAAGACTATACTCGTCGCGGTGGCCTTGGGGACAACTTACGGGGCGCGCTTCAGGCTCGCGCCCGGATCCAGCTTGGAGGATGGCGCGTTCGACGTGGTGTGGAGCGAGGAGGTGACGAGGGCCGAGGTATTGCGCCTCATACCGGCCGTGCTCCGGGGCACACACCTCGGGCACCCGAAGATACACTTCGCCCGGGCCGCCGAGGTCGAGGTAGCTTTGGCGAAACCGACCCCGGCGCACGTGGACGGCGAGATACTCCCCCCCACCCGCGACTTCTGGGCGCGGGTGCTTCCCAAGGCGCTGCGCGTCTTGGCGCCGAAGTCCGCGAATGCCGTTCGTACTCATACAGTGGAAGCGGTTTCGTAAGAAGTTCGCGGAGCGCCGGTATGGGCGCTTCTAAAAGTTGTTAAATTGTGGCAAAATCACCGTCCCGAGGTCGAGACGGTGAGCTGTGGGTCGAACAAGGTTTGTGGGGACGCGGTAGGTATGAGGGCTTTCGTTTTTCCGGGACAGGGCGGGGCAGTAGTCGAGCCCGATGCCCGGCTGCTGCCAGTGGTCCGGCGGGTCGTGGGGGATCACGTCCCGGATCAGGTCAAGGTCTTCGCGCGTGCCGCGCAGGACACCGAAGAGAGCCGCGAGCTGGGTCTTCGCCCGGACGTGGTGGCCGGGCACTCTTTGGGCGAGTACGGCGCGGCCTACGCCGCCGGATGCTTCGATCTGGAGATAGGGCTCTGGCTCGTCGCCCAGCGCGACCGCTTTCTCGCCGAGGCCGCCGAAGTCGCGCCGGGCGGCATGGTCGCCGTCCTCAGGGCCGATCCTGCGGAGGTGGAGGAGGCCGTGGGCAGCTCGGAGGGTTCCGTGATCGCCAACTACAACTCGCCCCACCAGACCGTCATCTCGGGGTTAAGGGGCGCTTTGGGGGACGCGGTCTCCAAGATCCGGGGCCGCGCGGTCCGGTTGAACGTTTCGTTCGCGGCCCACTCGCCATACGTGGCCGCCGCCGGGGAGAGGATGCGCGAGGTATTGGATTCGGTGGAGTTTCGCCGTCCCGAGGTACCCATTGTGAGCGCTGTGGACGGGAGCGTAATCGAGACGGCGGACAAGGCGAAAGAAGGCCTGAAGGGTCAGATAGTCGCGCCGGTCCGGTGGGTCAAGGTCGTCGAGACCCTGGCGAGGATGCAGGTCGAGGAGTGGATAGAGCTCGGCGGCGGCAGCGTCCTGACCCGGATGCTAAGGGACTTCGAGCTCCCATCGCTCAAAGGCGTAACCTTCGACGACCTGCGCGCCCGCCTCTACGGGCAGGCCCAGAGCCTGCTGCCGCGCAAGGACGAGACAGAAGAGACCCCTTAGAAGACGCGGAGGGCCGGGGCACAACGTGCCCCGGCCCTCCGTTCTCGCAATTGAGGGTTCGCCTAGCGGGCCGCCTCGGCCTCGGTCTCCTCGCGCGCCTCCTCCTGGGAGAGAGCGCCGCCTTCTATAGCGACTATGTCCTCCTCTATGGAGGAGACCGTCCCCTCCATGCTCGCCCAGACACCGATAGAGAAACCTCCGTCCACAGGCTCCCCGATCTTCTGCTCGTACTCGACCGAGTCGCCCTCGGTGATGAGTGACGTGGCCGGCTTCAGGAAGCGTCCGCCCAAGGGTAAGCTCACCCCGCTGATCTTCCCGACCAACGAGACGATGCCTTTCTCGGGAAGCTTCGTCTTGATGTCCGCGAATTCCTTGGAGGCCACACCTTTCGGGATCACGAGAAAGCCGTTGGTCGTCCGACGCACGTAGGCGTCGCCCTCGCCCAAAGACTCGATGCCCATCTCGTTCAGGTACGGCCCGCCGTCGATAACGGAGAGCTTGCCCGCCTCGGCCTCTACGTCTATCCCGGAGAGCTCGAGAAGCTCGGTCGCCGACGCCCCCAAAGGTGCCTCGAAGAGCTTCAGCTCGAGCTCGGGGCCGAAGACCTGCAGGAACTTCGTGGTGGTGGGCTTGCCGAGGAAGAGCGCGTTGTAGATGTTGAGCAGCGTCTCGGAGTTGTTGACGATGTGCCCGGCGTCCAGCGGGAGCCCGGGACGCTTGTTGCCGTCGGGAAGCTCCACTCGGCGCGGCACCCACTTCTCCTTGTCCTCGTTGAAGATGTTTTTAATGAGCGTCTTCTCCTCGCCCATCGAGTACTTGTTCGGTACCAGGCTGACCTCGTAGAGCCCGTCGGCGTTCTCCTTGTAGCGGGAGAACCACTCCTCGTCCTTGAAGTGAACACCCAATATGACGTTCTCTATGCCGAAGATCTCCTTCATCGCCTCGAGGAGTTCGAGGAACTCGTCGAAGTACTCCCGGTGGACCATCTTGTCCGCCCAGTAGCCCGGCTCGGACTCGGTGCAGTTGACGATCAGATTCGGCTGCGGGTTCTTGTACTTGAAGTACGTCGGGAAACCGCCGCCCCCCGCCCCAACGATGCCGGCGTGGCGCATGATCTCCGTCGTCTCTTCCACGCTTAGAGCCTTGACCTCGTCAAGTGTGCGCTGCTTCAACTCGACCACAGTAAGTTGCCCTCCGTAAAAGTTCTCCGATAAGGTACTTGCAGTTGCAAACTACGTGAAAACATTGCAGAAAGTATACCCTGTGCTGCTTTATGTTGCTAGCTCCAAGCACCCCTTCTGGTATACTCGAAGCCCTCCATGAAGCTTTCGAGGCGCACGTCGAACATCCTGATTACGATGGGTATCGTCATGCTCTTTTTCTGGATACCGCGCGCCTTCACCTGGTACGCCAACGACCTGCAGGGGTCACCGTACCTGGCCCTCATACATTTGCCCATCATCCCGATCTCGCTGGGCATCGGCAGCTACCTCTTCTACCTCGGCGTGAAGGGCCGCAGGGCCACCCGGCAAGCGGGTTAGAGGTCGAGAGCTGCGGCGGCTTAGAGCGCCTCGGGCATGGCGCCGCTCTCTATGGCCGGGTAGTTTGGAACGGCGTGCCGCAGGAGCTTGAAGGCCTTCTCGTCGTCGCCTTCGCGGGCGAAGAAGGTCATCTCCTCGGAGGCTTCCAGCAGGTCGGAGGAGGGCGGGTTCTTGGGGACGAGACGGAAGACCATCGGGTGGTCGGTCGCGGCGTGCTGTTCGGACTCCTCGGAGAGCATCTCGTGCAGCCTTTCGCCGGGCCTTAAGCCCGTGTACAATATTTTCACGCTCTTGGCGCCCATCACCTCGATCATCTTCTGCGCCAGATCCACTATCTTCACGGGGCGTCCCATCTCCAGCACGTACGTGCCGTAGGAGTCGGCCATGGCGCCCGTCTGCAGGATCAGGGAGACGGCTTCGGGGATGATCATGAAGTAGCGCGTCATATCAGGGTGGGTGACCGTCACCGGTCCTCCGGCCTCTATCTGTCTCCGGAACGTCGGCACGACGCTCCCCCGACTCCCGAGCACGTTTCCAAAGCGCACCGAAGCATAGAGCGTCTCCGGATACTCCTCCGCCGCTGCACGCACGAGCATCTCCGAGAGACGCTTCGTTGCCCCCATGACGTTCGTCGGGTTCACCGCCTTGTCGCTAGAGACGTTGATGAACTTCTCCACCCCGAACTCCCCGGCGGCCCGCGCCACCCAAAGCGTCCCGCCGACGTTGTTTGAGATGGCTTCGGAGACGTGCAGCTCCATGAGCGGGACGTGCTTGTAGGCGGCGGCGTGGAAGACCAGGTGGGGCCTAAGTCGGGCGAAGAGGGCGCGTACCCTCTCCCAGTTTGTCACATCGCCGACGACGAGCTCGGCCCCCGAAAAGCCCTCGCGGGCGAGCTCCTCGTTCAGATAATGCAGCGCGCTCTCGTCACGGTCGAAGAGGACCAGGCGAGTGGGACCGAAGCGCGAGATCTGGCGGGAAAGCTCGCTACCGATGCTGCCTCCCGCCCCCGTGACGAGGACACGCTTGCTATTTATGAACTCCGCCATGGCGTCAAGGTCTATCTCGACCGGTTGGCGCCCTAATAGGTCTTGAATCTGGAGCTCCCTAAGCCGCACGGCCTCCTGCCCCAAAAACTCGCTCAGCTTCGGGACTACCTTGACCCGGGCCGAGGTCTTCACGCACTCGCGCCAGATGAGGTCTATCTCCTCGGAGGTGGCAGTGGGAAGGGCGATCAGAATCTGGTCTATTCCCTGCTCCTCTACGAGCCGCTCGATGTCCTCGACCCCGCCCAAGACCGGGATACCTTCTATCTGTCCGCCGCGCAGTTGCGTGATCGCGGCCGGGTCCGCGGCGACGAAGCCTACCGGCTCGAGATCCGCGTCGGGCGTGCGCCAGAGCTGGCGGGCAAGTGTGACCCCTGCCTCACCCGCGCCGACGATGAGGGCCCGGTTCCTCTGACCCACCTCCCGCAACGACAGCTCGTAGAACACCCGCGGGTAGAGCCGCACGGCCACGAGCTGCACGTAGGCGAGCACCGACCCGACCGGGATGACCCACAACGGGACGGGGTTGAAGCCCAGCATCCCGAAGCCGTAGGGTCCCACCGCGAAGACCACCAACAGCAGGACGCCCGTCGCGATGAACGTCGCGCTCGCGACGCGCACCCCCTGGTACACCCCCGTATAGCGCAGGACGTTCCGGTACACCCCGCTCTCGAAGAGCAGCGCGACGAACACGACCGCAGACAGCGCCCCGAACGGCCAGAAGCTGGGCCACCACTCCTCAGGCACCCGGCCGTCGAACCGGAAGAGCAGGGCCACGAGGAACGATTCGAGTACTATCGCCGCGTCCACGAGCATGGCCCCCGCGCGCCGCACAGCGGGCGACGCAGGGCTGACTAAACCCCTCAACCTGCCCAGTACAAACGTTAGAAGCCTTAGGCGCATCACCAGAATTCTATGAACGCCAGCCGGGTAAGTCTACCAGTGCTTTCGTGCCGCAAGCCGCGGCAGACTTCTATGACAACTCATCGAGGGTCCTGACGAGGGCGGAGACGACGTACTCGGCGTCGGTCTCGGGGAGCGCGTTGTGGAACGGTAGGGCCAGAGTCCTCCTCGAGGCCTCCTCGGTCACGGGGAACATCCCTTCGGAGTAGCCGAACGCCTCTCGCACGTACGGCTGGGTGTGGACCGGGGCGAAGTACCCGCGGCTCGGCACTCCCTTCTCCGCCAAGCGCCTCATAACGTTGTACCGCTCGAATCCGCTTTGAAGCTCTACCACGTACACGAAAAAGCTCATCTTCACGTCTGACCGTACGATGGGGGTCCGGATGCGGGGTTCGTCGGCGAGCAGCGTGTCGTAGGTGGCGGCGACGCGAGCGCGCTTGGCCACGAATTCGTCTATGCGGCGGAGCTGGGAGACACCTAATGCGCCGGAGAGCTCGTCCATCCGGTAGTTGAAGCCGAGCCTGGCATGTTCGAGCCAGGGACTCATCTCGTCGCGCCCCTGGTTGGCCATGCTGCGACACAGGACGGCCACGTCGCCCCGATTCGTAACGATCATGCCCCCCTCCCCGGTGGTAATCTGCTTGTTGGGGTAGAAGGCTAATACCCCGCCCGCGCCGAACGGGCCAGTCTTGCGGCCCTTGTACTCCGACCCCATGCTCTCGCACGAGTCAGAGATGATCTCCAGACCGCGCCGTTCGGCGACCTCCTCTATGGCGTCCCAGTCCGCCGGATGGCCAAAGACGTCCACCGCGAGAATGGCCTTCGTGGCCGGGGTGATCGCATTTTCTATCAGCGCGGGGTCGAGGTTGTAGGTGCCGGGCTCGATGTCCACGAACACGGGCCTCGCCCCTTCGTAGAGGAAGCAGTTGGTCGAGGCGACGAACGAGAAGGGCGTCGTGATGACCTCGTCCCCGGGTTCCAACCCCACCGCCCTACACAGGAGGTGCAACCCACTCGTCCCGCTGTTCACCGCAACCGCTTGTCTGGCACCCGCGTACTCGGCCGTAAGCCGCTCGAACTCGGCGACTTTGGGCCCGAGGGCGAGCCGACCACTCCGCATCGCCTCCAAAACGGTCTTCTCATCGCCCTCGTCGAGGTCCGGAGCTGACATCGGGATCCAACGCGAATCCAACGTTACCGAACCTCCCGGACCGCGGTCCTGGGCTCGATCTCCTTGGCCGGCACCCCAACGTAGGTCAGCCCCGGCTGCGTGTCTCGCACCACCACCCCGCCCGCCCCTACGGTACACCACTCGCCTAAAGTACGGTTCGGCGTCACGACCGCACCTGCCCCGACGAAGACGCCCGCCCCGAGCGTAACCATCCCAGCCAGCACGGCGCCGGGCGCTACGTGGCAGAAAGCACCGATGTCGTTGTCGTGGTCCACCCGGCAGCCGGTGTTGAGGACCGCATGCCGCCCGACCACCGTGTCGGCCTGTACCACGGTTCCGGCGAAGATAACCGCACCCTCTTCCACGCGCGCTCTCGGAGAAACAGTCGCCGCCGGGTGGACGATCGAGGCCCAGCGAAAGTGCCCGTCGAGCCGCCGGGCGATGTCGCGCCGGGCGGCGTTAGAGCCGACGGCGATCACCACCCGCACGCCCGGCTTAGGGCGTAGCCTTTCGGGTGGACCCAGGTGGGGCAGACCGAAGACCGTGCGATGCGGGTCCCCGTCCGCCGTCCCGAGAACCGTCCATCCGGCGGCCCAACAGGCGTCCACCACGACCTTCGCGTGGCCCCCGGCCCCGATCACTACAAGTTTCAAAGGCGAACCTCCGCGTTCTTTATATCCCGCATACTACTAACGTGGCAGTGTGTCATCAGTGGTGTTATCCGAGCCCGTAAACTTCGGCATCGTCGCGTGCTCGGCTGCCGAGACGCCGCTGCGCTCGAGCACTTTGAGGAGCGTGAGACACAAGATCTTTACGTCGACCCAGAGCGACCAGTTGTCTACGTACCACAGGTCGAGCTCGAACTTCTCCTCCCAGCTTATGGCGTTGCGACCGTTGATTTGGGCCCACCCAGTCACGCCAGGCTTTACCCCATGTCTCCGGGCCTGCTCCAGGTTGTAGAGCGGCAGATACTCGGCTAGGAGCGGCCGCGGCCCCACCAGGCTCATGTCGCCCTTGAGGGCGTTGAAGAGTTCGGGCAGCTCGTCCAGGCTGGAGCCGCGCAGGAAACGTCCGAAGCGGGTGAGCCTTTGGTCGTCCGGCAGAAGGCGCCCGAACTCGTCGCGCTCGTCGGTCATCGTACGGAACTTGTACATCCTGAAGATTTTGGCGCCGAGCCCCGGTCGATACTGCACGTACAGCACCGGCCGCCCGTGCAGCCTCCACACGAGGGCGCCGAACACGGCCAGAAGCGGCGAAGCGACGACAAGGCCGAGACCGGCCCCCAGCATATCGAAGAGGCGCTTACCCCTTCTCACGACCACCCCGCGCGGCCAACTCTCTCTTCCCTGTAGAACCTCAACCATCCCTCCCAGACCTTCTCGTTCGAGAAATCCTTCAGCACACGTTCCCTGGCAGCCGGGCCCATCGTTGCCCGCAGAGCCTCATCGCCCAGCAGCCGGATGACGGCCTTCGCCAGCGCGCCGCTGTCCCCCCGTGGTACTAAAAGCCCGGTCGTGCCATCGACCACCGCATCCACAGTGCCCGTCACCTCGAAGCCGACAACGGGCACCCCGGCCACCCCGGCTTCGAGCGGTGCGTTCGGGAAGCCTTCCCGGTGCGACGGGAACGCGAGGACGTCCATGAGATGGTAGTAGGGGGCCGTGTCAGGCACGACACCGGGCCATATCATCCGCGGGTGATTCTCCAGCTTCCTAGTGTAGGCCGAGGGGATTGGGTCCCCCTCTTCGAGCCATCCCAGCAGCAGGAACCACGTCTCGGGGAAGACCTTTAACACCACTTCAGAAGCAGCAAGCAGCTCCATGATGCCCTTGTCCCGCGTGAAGCGGCCGACGAAACCTACGACGGGCACGCCGCGCGGGAGCCTTAGCCTCTCGCGTAGCACCTCGGAGGAGCGGAGGTTCTCCTCAGTGGGCAGGAAACGTTTGGCGTCAACGCCGTTGCCGGATCCTCCACCAAGTATCACGACCTTCGAAGCGGGCGCCAGGTCACGATCGACGTATGCCTGGCGAAGGCTCTCGCTAACGCTCACCACTCGGGCGGCGCAGGCCGAGGTGATCCGTTCGGTGAGGGTCGTGATCCAGCGCTTGACCCCTCCCAAAGTCTCGAGGCGCAGGCCGCGCAGGGTGTAGACGCGGACGGGTACCCGGGCCGCCTTCGCCGCAAGCATCCCGAGCAGGCCGGCCTTGGGCGTGGAGGCGTTCACTATGTCCGGTCTGAGCTCCCGCAGGATCTTGAATAGCTTCCAGAGCGAGGCCAGATCCTGTAGCGGGCTGATCTCACGCCGCATCGAAACCTTGAGCACGTCAACACCTTCCGCGACGGCCACCGCCTCGATCTCCTCGCCGGGTGAGGTTACGACGACGACCTCCATACCACCATGCTCTTGCATGTACTGCAGCTGGCCACGCAGCAACGCGAGCGCGCTCAACGGCACGGTAACTACGTAGACGAGCTTCGGCTTTTTAGGGATATTTACGTACACAAGGACAATCTAGCAGACAGCGCACGAGGAGACTGCCCCACTCAGGGACATCTAGCGTCCCGGTTCTCAGCATACCAGCCGACGGCCTCGGAGAGCCCCCTTTCTACGGAGTGGGTCGGGGTATAGCCTAGAAGCCTGGCCGCCTTGCTTATGTCCGCCAGCGAGCGACGCACGTCGCCCGGACGGCACGGCCCGTAAAGCGGTTCGAGGTCGGCCACCCCGGAGAGGTCGGGCCTGACGCGTACGAGGTTGTCGCGGATGAGGACGTAGAGTTCGTTTAGAGTGGTGCTCGTGCCGTAGGCGACGTTGTAGACCTGGCCTAACGCGTCCTCGTTCTCCACGGTCGCGGCGAGCAAGTTGGCCTGCACCGCGTTGTCTATGTAGCAGAAGTCCCGGCTGGTCTCGCCGTCACCATTGATGACGCAGCGCCTGCCGCGGAGCAAGTTGCCCGTCCACTTTGGGATCACGGCGGCGTAAGGCCCGTCGGGGTCTTGGCGCCTCCCGAACACGTTGAAGTAGCGCAGGCCAACCACCTTCATCCCATAGGTCCGCGCGAAAACCCCAGCGTAGAGCTCGTTGACGTACTTGGTCACCGCGTAGGGTGAGAAGGGTTCGCCGATCCTGTCCTCTATCTTCGGCAGACCTGAGTGATCGCCATAGGTGGCGCTCGAGGCAGCGTAGACGAAGCGTCCGGCCCCGGCGTCGTGCGCGGCTACGAGCATGTTCAGAAAGCCGGTGACGTTGCTCTCGTTGGTTGCGATGGGGTCCTTGATGGAGCGCGGCACGGACCCGAGGGCGGCTTGGTGCAGCACGCAGTCTATCCCCTCGCAGGCCCGGCGGCAGTCCTTTAGGCTCCGAACGTCTCCCTCGATGAACGCAAAGCGGTCCCACCTTTCGCTGGAGCCGCCTTCCCGTACCTGATCCAGGTTGTACCAGCGACCCGTGGAGAGGTTATCCAATCCCACCACCCTCTGGTCCAGATCGAGCAACGCCTCTACCAGGTTGGACCCGATGAACCCCGCCGCCCCGGTGACGAGCCAGGTCCTCGGTTCCTCCCTGAGCCGAGCCTTTGCCTCCTCGTAGACGCCCGCCGACACGGTGTTCACGGGAGCTCCCTCACAAGCGCCAGACTCGCACGCCTCTCTCCCGGAGGCGGTTGGCGTCGAAGACGTCCTTCACGTCCATGAGGACCGGCTTTCCGTCGAACAGGCCCGCCAGGCGCTCGGGAGAGAGGTCGCGGTAGGCGCGGTGCGCCACCGCCACGACGACGGCGGCAGCCGGCTTCAGCTCCCTCCACGACTTGAGGCCGACACCGTACTCGCGCTCAGCCTCGGCGGGATCCGCCAGCTCGTCGTGCACCTGGACCTCGACGCCATAGTCCTCGAGCTCGCGTACGATGTCCACAACCTTCGAGTTGCGCAGGTCTGACACATCTGCCTTGAAGGTCAAGCCGAGCACCGTCACGGTGCTCCCCAGAACGTTGCGGCCGGCTTTGATCATCTCCTTTATCGTCCGCTGCGCCACGAACTTCCCCATACTGTCGTTGATGCGCCGTCCGGCCAGTATGACCTGCGGAAGGTAGCCCAGCCGCTCGGCCTTGTGCGTCAGGTAGTACGGGTCGACCCTGATGCAGTGCCCGCCGACGAGCCCTGGCTCGTACTTGTGGAAGTTCCACTTGGTGCCGGCCGCCTCCAGCACCTCTCTGGTATCCACGTCCATCCGGTCGAAGATCAAGGCCAACTCGTTCATGAGCGCTATGTTTAGGTCCCTTTGGATGTTCTCGATAACCTTGGCCGCCTCGGCGGCCTTGATGCTGGACGCGCGATGCACGCCGGCCTTTACCACAGACCCGTACATCCGCGCGATAACCTCCAGTGTCTCCTCGTCCTGCCCCGAGACGACCTTGATGATCCTTTCGAAGGTACGCTCTTTGTCGCCCAGATTGATCCGCTCCGGGCTGTAGCCTACCTTGAAGTCGGCGCCGCACTTGAGACCGGACGCCCGCTCCAGTATGGGCACGCACTCTTCCTCCGTGGCCCCCGGATAGACCGTCGACTCGTACACCACGATATCACCGGGCTTCAGCGCCTTGCCGACGGTCTTCGACGTCCTCAGAAGCGGGCTCAGGTCCGGCTGGTTGGCAACGTCTATCGGGGTCGGCACGGCGACCACGTGGAAGTTGGCCTGTCTGAGGTCCTCAACCTTGTCCGTGAAGAGGACGTCGGTCGCCTTCAGTCGTTCCGGGGCCACCTCATGGGTACGGTCGAAGCCGCTCTCAAGCTCGCGTATCCGGTCGGCGTTGACGTCGAAACCAACAGTTCTGAAAGCCCTACCGAAGGCGAGGGCGACCGGCAGGCCCACGTAACCGAGTCCTACCACCGAGACGGTGCGATACCCGTCAAGCATCGCTACAAACCTCGCGGACAATACCAGAACGGGTTTTTCCCCGGCTCATCGGGTCTCCTCCAGTCACACCTGAACGTCAGCACGCCCCACAGGTAGCACTTCCGTATGCGCTTGCCGGACAGGTGCTCGGTCCGCTACTTTCGGATCGGGCGCGGGTTGGGAAAGCCTTTCTGACGGAGGAGTTGATGCCCTTGCCTCCCTTGATCTCATCCTTTAGCCCCGTCCGAAGCCCCTGTAGAGGAGGCCCGCGGCGGCCCTAGGATCGTAGGTGTTGCGGCCGTCCACGAGCAGCTTCGGGGGCTCCATGAGCGCGGCAGCCCAGCCGAGATCCAGGGCGCGCACCTCCTCCCACTCCGTGACCACGACCGCCCCGTGTGCCCCCGAGAGGGCCTCGTAAGGATCGAAGACGACCTTGATGCCCGGCGAAAGCCCGGCGACCTTCTTGCCTGCCACCGGGTCGTAGCCGACCACCCGGGCGCCCAAGGTGTCGATGGCGCGGGCTAATGCCCTCGTGACGACCCCCACCTAACCCGCCCCGATGACCCCGACGCTAAACTCTTCAGCCAAAACTTCGCCTCCAAAACCCGTGTCTCGGACCACCCGTGGTATGCAACCCGAAACTCCATCCTCTTCACCCGTATAGCTTACAAGAAAAAGCGGGACGACGGCGATGCAACCGGTGAACAACAGTGGCAGTTGTATCGGAGGAGTAGCCCGAATGCTATGGTCGCCAGAACTAAAGTTTTCGCGGTGCCACTTTCTCTGCCTGGATCAGCCGCTGCAGCCATTCCACCTCGGTTCGAAGCCCTTCTGGTAGGGTAACGCGTGGCTCGTACCCCAGCCATCTCTCAGCGCGAGAGAGATCCGCCTCCGTGCGATCCATGTCGCCCCTCTGCGTACCAGACCGCTGCAGACGGACCCGCTTCCCGGTTAGATCCTCCGCCAGCGAAATCGCCTCGTTCAAGGTCGCCCGGGCACCTCCTCCGACGTTAATTGGCTCACCAAGAAACGGAGAGGAATTCTCCTTAGCCCCCGTGAACAGAGCGGCCAGATTGGCCTGGACCACGTCGGTTACGTAGGTAAAACTCCGAGATTGGCTGCCGTCGCCGTACAGGGGAAAAGGCTCGTCCAGGAGGAGGCCACAGACGAGTCGGTGGAGAGCCATGTCAGGCCGCTGGCGCGGGCCGTAGACCGTAAAGTACCGTAGCGCCACGGTGGGCACCCCATAGTTGAGGTAATAAAGTCTCGTCAGGTGTTCGGCGGCGAGCTTCGTGACGCCGTAGGGCGAGACGGGGAGGGTGGGGCCGTCTTCGCGGAGGGGGAATACCTCGGTCTGACCATAGACGGACGAGGAGGACGCAAAGACGAACCGTCGGATGGAAACCTCCCTGGCCGCTTCAAGTAGCCGCTGCGTGGCCAGAATGTTGTGCTGAGTGTAACACTCAAACTGCCTGCCCCAGCTGCTCCGCACCCCCGCCTGCGCGGCCTGGTGGCTGAGGAACGGGTATTCGCTTAACCACTCCCAGAGCAACTCAGCTCTTACGTTGGAGATGTCCGCTTCGACAAAGCGAAACGATGTCCATTCCTTAATCTGTCTCAGGTTTGCTTCCTTATAATGTCGGGGGTAAAAGTCCACGAAACAGTCGACCCCTAGCACCTCGTGGCCGCCCCGAAGTAGGGCTTCGGAGACCCAGGATCCTATAAAACCCGCGCAACCCGTGACGAGTACCCGCAAAAACGATCACCTTCGCTAAATCACCAGGGCTGTCTTTAAGGACCTTCGCGCCCGGTTCAACTCTTGTTCTCCTCCAGCCACGCCTGGAACATTAGCACGTCCCACAGAGGGTATTGCCAGTTGCGCTTTCCACACAGGTGCTCGGCCCACTTCTCCCGGATCGGACGCGGATCGAAAAAGCCTTCTCGCTGCAGACGCCACTCGTCGAGCAAGGCCTCCGCCCACCCACGCAAGGGCTTGCGCAGCCAGGCATCGATTGGCACCCCGAAGCCCATCTTGGGGCGTTCGATCAGCTCTTTGGGCACGTATTGGTTGAGGACCTGCCGGAGGAGCCACTTGCTCTTGCCGTCTTTGATCTTCATGCCCAACGGAACCCGCCAGGCGAACTCCACCAACCGGTGGTCGAGGAACGGCATCCGCCCCTCGAGGCTCACGCCCATGCTGGCCCGGTCCACCTTGACCAGTATGTCGTCGGGGAGATAGGTTACTGTATCCAGGTACATCATCCGCTGGGTAAGATCCGGCAGGTCCGCCCACCGACCAGGATCGGTCAGGGTCACGAGCGGTTCCGTCCCTCCGATGACCACAGAATCGGGGCGCTTCCAGAGGGAGACCAAGTTTAGATACATAGCTTCGGGGTTCTTAACGGTCAGGACCTCGGCCAGCTTATGCAGCTTGTCTCCAGGGATACGCTGGCGGGCCTTGGTAGGCAGGACCGGCCCCAGCTCCTTGAAGGCCCGGTCCCACCCCTGCGGCGAGACTGCCGTCAGGGCCTCGGCGAGGGCGCCACGGAGCGCCGGCGGCATCCACCCGACCTTACCCCAGATGCTCTCCACCCAGAAGTAGCGGTTGTAGCCGGCGAACAGCTCGTCCCCGCCGTCCCCGGAGAGGCTCACGGTGACGTCCCTCCGGGCGAGTTGCGAGACGAGGTAGGTCGGGATTTGCGAGGGATCGGAGAAGGGTTCATCGTAAAGAGTAGGCAGCTTGGGGATGACCGACATGGCCTCCTCCGGCGTCACGTAGAGCTCTGTGTGCTCGGTACCCAAGTGCCGGGCCACCGCTTTCGCGTGTTCGGCCTCACTGTACTCTTCCTCGTAAAAGCCGATGGAGAAGGTCCTTACCGGCCGGTCGCTCTGATACTGCATCGCCGCCACGACGGCGGAGGAATCTATGCCGCCGGAGAGGAACGCCCCGAGCGGGACATCGGCGACCATCCGCATCCTGACGGAGTCACGGAGCAAGTCGTCGAGCTCGTCCACAGCCTCGGTATCCGACCCGCCGAAGGGATTCGTCACGCCGCGCTCGGCGGCCTCCTTCGCGGACCAGTAGGGAACAGGACCAGAGACGTTGCCCGCTTCGTCTATAGTCAGCCGTGTGCCGGGGGATAGTTTGCTGATGCCCTCGTAGATCGTGTAGGTGGCAGGAATGTATTGGTAGCGCAGATAGAGCGCTAGGGCGTTGCGGGAGATCTCACCCCTAAAGGTAGGATGGACTCTGAGCGCCTTCAACTCCGAGCTGAACAGGAAGGTCTCACCCATCCAGCCGTAGTACAACGGCTTCTCGCCGAGCCGGTCGCGGGCGAGGTATAGGGAACGCTCTTCTCGGTCCCAAAGCGCGAAGGCGAACATGCCGTTGAAGCGCTCGAGCGCTCCTTCGAACTCCCACTCGGTGAAGGCAGCGAGCATCACTTCCGTGTCCGAGTGGCCCCGGAAGGGATACCCGAGCCCCTCCAGCTCCTCGCGCAGCGCCCAGAAGTTATAAATCTCGCCGTTGAACGCCAGCACGTAGCGGCCCGAGGCGGAGTGCATGGGCTGGTGCCCCTCGGGGGAGAGATCCACGATGGCCAGCCGCCGGTTCCCTAGCGCGACGCCGGACCGGGTGTCCTCCCATACCCCCCCATCGTCGGGTCCTCGATGGATGAGGGTGTCCGTCATACGACGGATCGTCCGCCCCGCCTCTTCCCTTGTCCCTTGCGGACTCAAGAAACCTGCTATCCCGCACATAAAGCCCTACCAGCCCAGACTTCGAAGGTCTTCATCTTTTCTCGGGTTTCTCATACAGAAGGCAGCGTTGTAAAGATGAGTTATACAGGAGTGTAGAGTACAGCCGTCTGCTAGTTGCATGAGAGCTCCGAGTTTGGCCCCACCGGCACCTTTGCCAGCGATCAGCAGGTCGATCTTGGCCCTGACAAACGCTCCGGTCTCGACCTCACACGACTCAAAGTAGTACCTCGAGACGGAACCTACCTCGTTCATGAAACGGTAATACATTTCCTCTCGTAGATGCCGATCCAAGTTAATGGCTGTCTCTAAAGCTGATAATCCCTTCCTACTTTCCTTCCCCTTGAACAGACCTAAAGCAGCATATAGTTGCAGGTATCTAATGCGCAGAATGCCGGGTGGAAGCCAATGGGCAAAGGGAATCTTGTAATGTCCTTCGATCGGGTAGGTAGCTAAGGGAAAGTTGATCATAAGAACCCCACCTGGCTTGAGAACCCTCGCGCATTCGAACATCATCTTGTCGAAGAATCGGACGTGCTCGAAAACCTGGTTCGCGTACAAGACATCGAAAGCATTGTCATCAAAGGGTATCTCTCGTTCTGACTTCGTTACCTTGATGTGCTCGTCATATGAGTCGCCGAAGTACGGGACAAGCTGCTTTCGGCGAGCTTCATCGTAAATATCTTCGTACTTAGCAAGGTCGTACCCGTACATGTCGTAGCCATAATCGAAAAGGTATTCAAGAACCTTGCCGTCCCCACAACCAACATCGAGTACAGCTATCTGTCGACCGCCGGCGATCTCTTGTAGTCTCCTAGCGATATACAGCGTCGTAGCCGAGTTCCATTGTTTATCGGCTGCTTCTATCATCTAAGCGTTTGTCTCCCAGACCCTTTTCTGTGTTGCCGCAGCCAGCAAAGCAGATAAACAGGTCATTTTCAAGAAACAGATCCGACAACGACCAAGCAACGGCTGCTCGACGCGACCTCGCTTTGCTTCTACGTCATCTGAACCGCTATAAATCGGCGTACGCCTGAGCGGCGTTGGTAGCGGTACTTCCGAAGTTCAAAAGACTCAGTTATGCCCCCATCTGTTCTCTGTAACCCAGCGCACACCAGTAAGGCACATGGTCGCTAAAGACGATCTTTTCCAAACCAGCACGTTCCATCATTCGGCGGATCTCGTCTTTGGTAAACCTCTTCTCCAGCGTCGTGCCGAACCGATCCAACGCATCAGTACGCAAAATGTAGAGACCTTTATGCCTGTAAAAAGAGAGCGGAACGGAATCAACGTTAAAGCCTATCTTTTCCAGCAGCAAAGAGAACCGGGAGAGTGGCAGGTAAACGGTCAAGGCAATACCCTGGCTAAGCAAGTACCTGACTGGATAGGGCGTCCGTGATACCAGAAACCGGCCGATCTCACTGGTTCGCCACACCAACCTGAACCACCAAGGTCTGTTATCAAACATATAGTACAGGTAGAGTAGAAGAGGTGCGCCCTTTTTTAGCTTGGATACGCAAGACTTTATCCCTCTCTCGGTATCGGGGACGTGGTGTAACACACCAAGAGAATAGCCGAAATCAGCTGAGTCGTTGTCTAAGGGGATGTCTTCGACCCCTGCTAGATGGAAGAGGCAGTTGTGCTGATCCTTCAAGTTTCTCTTGGCAACATCCAGAGCGGCAGTACTGGGGTCTATACAGTGCAGCTCGCCGACCCTTGGCGCTACCAACCTCGCCCACCGGCCGCTGCCGCATCCAAGATCAAAACCAACAGCGCCCTCCGGTAGTGATTGCCAGGGGAAGATGGAGAAGTATGCATCGAATATATCCTCCCGGTCTTCTCGAGAGAGGCCGGACTGGTCGAATCTGCTCCACTCTTCGCCGAAGCCTTCGACGACTTCTCGGTCGAGGTTAAACCCCATACAACTGCTCTTCGTAGACGCTCTCGTACTGCTGAACTATTCTCTCGATCGAGAATTGCTCTTTGACCCGCTGACGAGCCCTCATGCCCAGCTCACGCCGAACTGCGGTTTCCATATCGACTAACTCCCGCCATGCGGCACACAACGCTTCCGCGTTTCGCGGCGGCACTACTCGCCCGGCTTCTCCAACAACCCACGCCGAGTCCCCCACATCCGTTACCACGCAGGGCACGCCACAGGACATTGCCTCACCAACAACGTTTGGGAACCCTTCATCGTAGGCCGACGAGGAAGAAGCGATGTCTAGAGCCGCCGTAAGGGGAGCCATATCGTGACGTTCACCGAGCAAATGTACTCGCTCAACGATCCCCAAACTACGAACCAGCTCACTAAGAGCCCGGTTATCCCAGGCAACCCCCCTGCCGGAAAGCACAAAATGAACGTCCGGATGGCATTTTAGCAACAACGCGGCGGCCCGAAGAAAGTTGGCGTGGTCTTTCATAGGACTGTAACGACCGGCAAGGCCGATCAGGACAGTGTTTCCAGCGACACCCAACTCATGGCGAACATCGCTACGAGCTTCCATCGAGGGTGTGAATAGTTCTGTATCAAACCCGTTAGGCACTATTAAAGTTTTGTCCGCCCGGTATCCGAAGCCTCTATATTGAACGGCACCTATCTTAGAGTTGTAGAGTATTTTCGCGGGCAAACCCGATAGTCGAGCGCCCAGTTTGATGACGATCTTGGACGTCGACTTCTCATGATCTAAAGAATAAAGCGTCCGGCGTACGTTCCACAAAACGGGCACGGCACCCGGCACAAAGGCGCCCGCTAGCTGGGCGGCCAGGTTTCCGTGAGACATCCAGCCTTGAATAAGACCAGGCCTAAGCCATCGTACTAAACGGATTAGACGCCAGAACGCGGCCGGTGTTGGGGCTCCGGGTTCCATGCCCAAAGTATAGACAGGGATATCTAGGCCCTCGATGTGAGCGCCTAGTGCACCCCGGCCCATCAAAGAGATCACGATCGGCTCGAACCTTTCCCTACTCGTTCTAGACAGCAGCTTATATAGCATCATTTCGGCTCCACCAATGGCGAGGTTGTTGATGACGTGCAGGACTTTTGCGGGCTCGGTAGCCACAGCGCGCTCAGCAGGTCGTGGGACATTCTCAACTCTCAAACCAGCACTCCAAGCGCCCAGATCCTAACGGTAGGTCAGCTGTAGTAGATAACAATACCGTAGCTTCAAGGCCGCCTCGTCTGCAGGCAGGAGCAGTTCGTAAGGCATCTTCTCCACGTCGTCGGTAGAGGTGTTGGCGAATAGGATTCCACAGGACATATACGTCAGATCATCCCAGAAAGTCCAAGTGCCGTAGTAGAACCAGGCCAAACACACGACAGGTATGGAGGCTCATATGCTGGTTACGATCAACGCTACGAGGAAAGGTAGATCCCGTCTACAGACCCAGAGCCCCGACAGCCAAACGGTAAAGGCAGCCAAAAGGAGATCGTCGGTTAAGCCTTGGGCCATATCGCTTT
>Ga0126307_10000287_pt1 | contig 33153 bp, 36 predicted proteins | sample Plot28_FD_89955 | JGI IMG/M metagenome (GOLD analysis project Ga0126307, IMG submission 89955) | Serpentine soil microbial communities from UC McLaughlin Reserve, CA, USA - Plot28 | ecosystem: Environmental > Terrestrial > Soil > Grasslands | place: USA: UC McLaughlin Reserve, Lake County... | reverse complement strand
GCCGAAGCCGCTCTCCCTGAATGTGGCGAGCTGGTCCGCCGCCGCGCGTTCCTGCTCGGACTCGGCCGGCGGCGGGCCGGCCAGCACCGTGACGAGCAAGTTCACGTGGATGCCGAGCAGCCCCTCGGGTGCCTGCCGACCCATCGTGTCGGTGACGGCGGCGCCCACGTCGCCGCCCTGGGCGACATAACGGGTGTAGCCGAGGCGGCGCATCAGCTCCGCCCAAGCCTGCGCGACGCGGCCAACGTTCCAGCCGAGCTCGGCCGGCTCGCCGGAGAACCCGTAGCCGGGCAGCGACGGCAGCACGAGATCGAACGCGTCCTCCGCGCGGCCGCCGTGCGCGGTCGGATCGGTGAGCGGCCCGATGGATCCGAGCAGCTCGATGACCGAGCCGGGCCAGCCGTGCGTCATGACCAGCGGCAATGCGTTCTCGTGCGATGACCGCACGTGGATGAAGTGGATCTCGACCCCGTCGATCTCGGTCGTGAACTGCGGGAGGGCGTTCAGCTTGCTCTCGCAGGCGCGCCAGTCGTACTCGCTCAACCAGTAGCGGGCCAGCGCCTGGATCGTCGCGAGCTGTATGCCCTGTGACCGATCCTCGACGAGCTCCTTGGTGGGCCAACGCGTGGCGAGGATGCGGCGGCGGAGCTCGTCGAGGTCCTCCTGCTGGACGTGAACTGTGAACGGGCGGACCAGGCCCGCGTTGGGCGACTCCGTGGAGACGGTGGCTTCCATCTGCGGCTCCTAACTGGCGATTGCGGGCCATCCGGGCCCTTCTCGGATTGCCGGCGCAGATGGATCGAGGCAGCGGGCGCCATCGCGCCGGACTGAACCCTATTGATCAGGTGGAGAAAATCAAGTGCCGCGCTCAGTGCTGCTCCAGCGGGGCCATTGTGAGGCCCGCCTGCTTGAGCTGCTCCCAGTAGAGCTCGGCCGGCTCGCGGGGGCCGGTCCAGACGGCCGCCTGCCCGCTGTTGTGGATCCTGTCCGCGTAGCGGTAGCCATGATCCAGGCTGACGCCCGGAATCACGCTGGAGAGGGTGTGCGCGACGTGATCGAAGGTGTTGTGGTCGTCGTTGAGGACGATCACCAGCCAGTTCCCGCCCACGCCGGAGTCGGGACCGGCCGATCTGGGGCGCTCGACGGTGGTCGTGGCCACCCGGCCGAATTTAGTGGATTGGGCTGAACCCAGAGGGGATTTTCGCCCGGCTTCGCGATATACGGCGGCCACAAACCCCGCCGCCGGATCTATCCGAAGGGGTTCGGGACCTGGACAGTGACGTTGTCGAAGATCCCGGCGATCCCGGCGCCGGAGCCCGATCCCTTGGCGCCGGAGGTGACGATGGTCTGCCGCCCGTCCGGCTGGTCGGTCGCCGAGTCGGTCGCCGACACCACCCCGCGGCCGTTGACCGTCGCGATGACGCTGGTCGCAGTGCCGCCCCGCGAGAAGGCGCGAAGCGCGATCACGTTCGGCTTCCTCCCGAGCTTGACGAACTTGCCGGTGCCGCCGGCCTCGAGCTTCGGCCCCGCGGCGCCCTTCGGGTCGCGGAAGTACTGCCACTTGTGCTTGTTCGGCAGAACGCGGAGCACATAGCCGGCTGTGTCGCTGCGGCGCACACCCACACCGACGAACGACTTCGCGGCCGTCTTCTTGGTGCCGCCCGTGACGGTGGTCGCCGCGACCATCCCATGGTCGGCGTATTGGTCCGACGAGTCGGCCACCACCGAGGAGCGGTAGACGCACGAGTTGCCCTCCCTGACCGCGATCGACATCGCCTGGTTCCCGGCCCACTTGCGCTTGCACTTGTCGCCGAAGACCTTCTGGAACGCATTCACGTCGTCCTGCGAGGAGAAGGTGTACATCGCGACCGGGATCGGGGCCGCGTGGACGGCCGCGCCGGCCACGAGAGCCGCGCAGGCGATGATCAGGGCTGTCAGTTTGGTTCCGGTGCGCATCCGAGCGTGAGCGTAACCGCGAGGGTTCCGGGAGTCTGCAAGAACACCTTGCAACGCCCGACGGAGCGGTAAAGCGCCTGCAACCGGGACGACCGTGTGCCGGCGAGAACGTGGCATTTACGATTACGGCATGAGCGAGCACCGCCTGCCGGAGCGGGACCGGCCCTGGGTCATGCGGACCTACGCCGGGCATTCCGACGCCCGCCGCTCGAACGAGCTCTACCGAAGGAACCTGGCCAAGGGCCAGACGGGCCTCTCGGTCGCTTTCGACCTGCCCACCCAGACCGGCTATGACCCCGACGCCGAGCTCGCCCGCGGCGAGGTCGGCAAGGTCGGAGTCTCGATCGCCCACAAGGGCGACATGCACACGCTCTTCGACGGCATCCCCCTCGGCGAGATGAACACCTCGATGACGATCAACGCCACCGCGGCCTGGCTGCTAGCCCTTTACGCCACCGTCGCCGAGGAGAACGGCGTCGAGCGCTCCGCGCTGTCGGGCACGACCCAGAACGACATCATCAAGGAGTACCTCTCCCGCGGCACCTACGCCTTCCCGCCCGGGCCCTCGATGCGGCTGATCGCCGACACCGTCGCGTTCACCGTCAACGAGATCCCGAAGTGGAACCCGATCAACGTCTGCTCCTACCACCTCCAGGAGGCCGGGGCGACGCCAGTTCAGGAGATCGCCTACGCCCTCTCGACCGCGATGGCCGTCCTCGACGAGGTCAAGGATCGCGGCCAGGTCGCCGAGGAGGACTTCCCCAAGGTCTTCGGCCGGATCTCGTTCTTCGTCAACGCAGGCGTCCGCTTCATCGAGGAGCACGCCAAGCTGCGCGCGATGGGCCGCCTCTGGGAGGAGATCGGGCGCAACCGCTACGGCGTCACCGAGCCGAAGTTCCTCCGCCTCCGCTACGGCGTCCAGGTGAACTCGCTCGGCCTCACCGAGTCCCAGCCCGAGAACAACGTCCCGCGGATCGTGCTCGAGGCCCTCGCCGTGACGCTGGGCCGCGACGCCCGCGCCCGCGCGATCCAGCTCCCCGCCTGGAACGAGGCCCTCGGTCTCCCCCGCCCCTGGGACCAGCAGTGGAGCATTCGCATCCAGCAGATCCTCGCCGACGAGACCGACATCCTCGACTACCCCGACATCTTCGAGGGCTCGAAGGTCATGGACGGCCTGGTCGACGAGCTCGCCCAGGGCGCCGACGCCGAGATGAAGGAGGTCGCCGAGCGCGGCGGCGCCGTCGAGGCCGTTCCGTACATGAAGGCTCGCCTGGTCGAGTCGAACCGCGAGCGAATCGCCAAGATCGAAAGCGGCGAGATCGTCGTCGTGGGTCAGAACAAGTTCACCGAGGCGGAGGACTCCCCGCTCACCATCGCCGAGGACGGAGGCATCCTCACCCCCGACCCGGAGGTGGAGCGCGAGCGGATCGCCGCCCTCGAGAAGTGGCGCGCCGAGCGCGACCAATCGGCCGTGGACGCCGCGCTCCAGAAGCTGGCCGAGGCAGCCCGCGACGAGGGCACCAACATCCTGCTGGCCACCATGGAGGCGGCCAAGGCGGGCGCCACCACGGGCGAATGGGCGGGCGTCCTGCGTGAGGTTTTCGGCGACTACCGCGCCCCCACCGGCGTGTCCGAGGCGGCCGGCGGCCCGGCGGTGAACGGCGACCTGCTCGGCGAGGTCCGCGGCCAGGTCTCGAAGGTCTCTGAGCAGATCGGCCACCCGATCCGCATCCTGGTCGGCAAGCCCGGACTAGATGGGCACTCCAACGGCGCCGAGCAGATCGCGGTCCGGGCCCGCGACGTCGGCATGGAGGTGATCTACCAAGGCATCCGCCTGACGCCCGAGCAGATCGCGAACTCGGCCGTCCAGGAAGACGTCGACGTGGTCGGCCTCTCGATCCTCTCCGGCTCGCACCGGGAGCTGGTCCCACGCGTGGTCGAGCTCCTCCGCGAGCAGGGGGCCGACATCCCCGTAGTGGTCGGTGGGATCATCCCAGCGGCCGACGCCGCCGCGATGCGGGAGGCGGGCGTTGCGGGCGTCTACACGCCCAAGGATTTCGAGATCAACCGCATCATGGGAGAGGTCGCGGAGCTGGTGGCGGAGCACCACCGCGCCGCCCAGCCAGCCTAGGAAGGGAATGAATGAATCGCCTGCTGATCAGCGTCATCCTCGCCGGAGCCTTCGTGCTCTCCCTGCTCGTCGCGGCGGGCCCGGCAGCAGCCGTCGCCTGCGGCGGCGGCGTGAGCGTCAAGGGCGGCACGCCGTGCTGGAAGGCCAAGCGGATCGTCAAGGAGTACAAGAAGACCCGAAAGGGGAGCGTCCAGGGCTTCAGCTGCAGCGGCCGGACCTCGGGTGGCCGTGTCGTGGTCGTCAACTGCAAGCTGCTGAACAAGAAGATCCACTGGGAGTCCTGAGGTCCCTGAGGGCCTCAAGGCTGGCGCCGGGAGCGCCGGGGCGCTTCAATAGGAAGAGATGAGCGAGCTCAACGGAGACCGCTCGGCGTGGCTTCGCTGCTATCGCTGCTGGGCCCGGGACCTCGAGGTGCAGATGCACTACGACGCAATCCTCCGGATCGACCCCGAGAGCGGCGAGCCCGCGGAGCGCCTCGACGAAGTCCAGGAGGCGGTCGTTCAGTGCCTGCGCTGCCTCCATGACCAACCTCACCTGACGATCCAGGACGACAGGGTCGTCCCGATCGAGGACCGCTGGGAGCGGATGGTCGCCGGGACGCCGTGGGTCGCCTCCTGCACCGTGACAGTGGACCAGGACCAGGTCGAGAGCTGCTCGGGCCCGGAGGCCGCCGAGTTCCTCACCTACGGGTCCTTCGGCGAGGCAGGCACGCGCGAGTTCTTCACCCACGTCCGCTTCCACAAGCACGACGAGGAGCGGATCATCGTCCATCTGCTGGTCGAGCTCTACGCTCGCTCGGCCGAGGAGGCGACCGAGGTCCTCGAGGAGGCCTCCCGGGGGGTCCTCGAGATCACCTCGCTTGCCGAGGAGTCACGCCCGCCGGCGCACGCGCCGGACGATGCGCACTGAATCAGGCGACGACAGTTCTCGGCGCTCTGGCTACTCCGCGGGCTTCTGCTTCTCCGCGCCGGGTGCCCCCGGGTCCTTGACCGCCTCGCCCGCGGCCTTCGCCTTGTCCTTCAGGCTCCCCTTGCCCTTGGCGATGTCCTTGAGCTCCTCGGCGTCCTCCTTGAGGGCGTCCGTTCCGCCGCGCTTGTCGACGATCTTCTTGGCGCGGTCCGTAAGTCGCCTCAGATTCACGCTCTCTCCTAACCCTTGTCCTTCCGCGGCACCAGGACGGCCCGCTTGAACTCCGCCACCAGTGTCCCATCCTGGTTGTAGGCGCGAGTGTGGACCCGGACGACCCCACGGTCCGGCTTCGACTGCGAGGGTCGCACTTCGAGCACCTCAGACTCGACGAAGAGCGTGTCGCCGTGGAACACCGGGTTCGGGTGGCTGAGCTCCTCGGTCGCCAGGTTGGCGATCGCCTTGCCGGACACGTCGTTGACCGTCATGCCGAAGATCAGCGAGTAGACGTACGGGCCCGCCACCACGTTCTTGCCCTGCTGGCTCTCGGACGCGTAGACGTCGTTGAGATGCAGCGGGTGATGGTTCATCGTCAGCAGGCAGAAGAGGTGGTCCTCGGACTCGGTGATCGTCTTCGCCGGCCAGTGCTTGTAGACCGCACCGACCTCGAACTCCTCCAGGTAGCGCCCATATTCGTGTGCGCCTGAGGCCTCTCGCTCAGCCTGGTCGGTGGTCAACTGGTGGTTCTCGTCGCTCATCGGGTGAATCGATCTCCTTGAGTCGTTTTGTGACTCCTCCCCAGGATCGGCGCGGGATGGTACCCGGGCGCCGGTGATTGAGGCGCCAGCCGTGCCATCTAACCAAGCAGCTTGACCTCCGCCTCCTCGAATCGCGCGAGGTCGGCGATCTCGTGATCGATCTTCGGCCGCAGCCGATCGAGCTCGGCCCTCGGCATCTTGAGCGAGACCTCGAGCCGCCCGTCCTTGCGCGATGAGCGCCAGCCGCCGACGACTATCCCGTCCTCGACGATCACAGGGCGGATCCAGCCCCCGCCCCCCGCCTTGACGTGGAGGGCGTGCTCGCCGGCCACCGAGAAGCTGCGGTCCTTCCAGCCGAGCAGATAGGTGTCGAAGTTGCCCAACATCCGCACCTGGCCGCGCCGAGGCCGGCGGGGCAACCGGCCGCGGAGGGCCAGCATCGACTCGTCCGCGACCGGGACCTCCTCGATTTCGTCTGAGATCGATTCGAGGGCCGTCCGGACGTCGCGCAGCGGCAGCCCGGACCAGTAGGCGAAGTCGCGCTCGGTGGCCGGAGCGAACGCGCCCAGGTAGATCCGGGCGAGCTCGGCGAGCGCCCTACCGCGATCGAATCGCGGCTGCTTGCCGATCCAGTCCTCACGCCGGACGAGGCAGGTCGTCTTGCCGCGGTCGGGGCCGAGGCAGGCGATCCCGGAGACGACGGCGGTGAGCGCGATGTGCATGCCGGTCTGGGACGTGAGCTCGACCCCTGCGGCGACGACGCGATCGCGAGCCTCGCTTCGGGTGAGGGGTCCCTCTGCCGCGAGCGACCGCGCGATCACCCGCAGGGCCTTGTCCTGCTTCGCGGCGGGCAACCCGAGCTGGCCGAGGCGGCGACGCGACCAACTCTCGATCTCCGGCTCGAACAGCGGCAGCCACCACCCGGCGTCGCCGGTGGGGATCAGATGGACCGTCATTCGCATCACCCAGGTCCTGAGCAGCGAACGCTCCTCGGTCCTCGCTTGCGTGATGTCAGCAGCCGTCAGGCTGCGGCTGCGGGAGCGGAAGGTCTGCGGACCGGCGTAGACGTCCTGCGCCTGCGCGCCGGCTATCAACCGCGCGATCTCGGCGGGATCGCGAGCCGAGGTCGGGCGGTGGAGTAGCTGCGTGGCCGCGCGGACCCTGGCCAGTCCGGCCGGATCGATCCCCCTCCCCACCGACCTAGTGAACCTTCTTCGTTCTGACGCGCTGCTCGTGGCGCTGGACCACCTGGGCGATCAGCTTCTGGATGTTCGAGTCGCCGCTCGCCCGGATGTGCCCGTTCTCGACCGCCGCGATGTAGTCGTTCACGTTCCCCTCGGTTGCAAGCTGGTTGAAGTCCGAGCGCTGGATCGCCACCGTCACCCTTGCGTCCTCAGTCGAAGCCGCCTTGGTGATCTTGGGGCCGGGTACCTCCACCCGGAACATCTGGATGTCGCCCCGCCCCCGCAACTCCAGCTCGAAGACGAGCTTGAGCTGGGCGAGTGCGGGCACCTCCTCCTGGAAGCGCTCGATCGCGGTCTTGATCAGATCCGGCGTGGACGCCATCTCACCACGGTATTGGCTTGCGGTCCCGAAAGAAGCCGCCGGTCGGACCGTCGCCGGGAAGGGTCGCGAGCCAGACGGCGGTGTCAGCCCCCTGCTCGACCGATCGCGGAGCGGCCGCGCCGCCCATGTCCGTCGCAACCCAGCCGGGGCACATCGTGTTCACCTTCACCCAGCGCTCGTCGGAAGCGAGCGTGCGGGTGAGGGCGTTCAGCCCCGCCTTCGAGATCCGGTAGGCGGCGCGCCCGCCGTTCATGTCGGAGAGCTGGCCGGCGCCGCTCGAGACGTTGACGATCCGCGGCTGGGAGCTCTCCCGCAGCAGCGGCAGGAAGGCCTCGATCAGGCGCCAGGGGCCGAAGGTGTTGACCTCGAGCACCTCGAGGGCGCGATCGAGGTCGTACTCGGCCGCCCCTACCGGGTCGCCGTAGAGACCGGCGTTGTTTACCAGCGCGTCGAGGCGGCCCGCCTCGGAGCCGATCAGCTCCTGCGCCGTGTCGACGGTCGCCTGGTCGGTGACGTCGAGCTCGACCGGGACGATCCCGTCGAACTCCTCGACGTCATCGGGATCCCGGGCCCCAGCGAACACCACGAAGCCCTGGTCCGCAGCGAGCTCTCGCGCAATCTCGGCTCCAATGCCGCGGCTCGTCCCGCTGACCAGCGCGATCCTTCGCTCCTCGGCCACCCGCCCGAGTCTAGGGAGAGGACCTCGCCGGCTAGATCTTGTTGCGCTCGAGCAGCTTCTTGCCGATCACCATCCGCTGGATCTCGGAGGTCCCCTCCCCGATCAGGAGCAGCGGCGCATCGCGGTAGAGCCGCTCGATCTCGTACTCCTTCGAGTAGCCATAGCCGCCGTGGATCCGGAATGACTCCTCGACGACCTCCTTGCCGGTCTCGGAGGCGAGCAGCTTCGCCATCCCGGCCTCGAGGTCCGAACGCTCGCCGGCGTCCTTCATCCGCGCGGCCTTCCGGGTGACGAGGCGGGCCGCCTCGACCTTGGTGGCCATGTCGGCGAGCTTGAACTGGATCGCCTGGTGCTGGGCGATCGGCTTGCCGAACGTCTTCCGCTCCTGGCTGTAACGCAGCGCGAGCTCCAGGGCGCGCTGAGCGATGCCGACGCCACGGGCCGCCACGTTCACGCGGCCGACCTCGAGCGCGTCCATCATCTGGACGAATCCCTTGCCGAGGCCTTCCTCCTCGCCCCCCAGGATCCGCTCGGGCGGGCACTTGTAGCCGTTGTAGACGAGCTCGGTCGACTCGACGCCCTTGTAGCCCATCTTCTTGATCTTGGGCGGGATCTGGAGGCCTGCGAAGTCGCCCTCGTTGGTCTCCTTCCAGGGCTCCTTCTCCGTGATGAAGCAGGTCATTCCCTTGTAGGGCGGGTCCGCCTTCGGGTCGTTCTTCATCAGCACGAAGACGACGCTCGAGCCCAGGCCGTTCGTGACCCACATCTTCTGCCCGTTCAGCTCCCATTTGCCGTCGTCGCCCCTGGTCGCCGTCGACTTGATGCCCTGCACATCCGAGCCGACCTCGGGCTCCGAGAGCGAGAAGGCGGCGCGGATCTGGCCGGTCGCCATCTTCGGCAGGAAGTACTGCTTCTGCTCGTCGGTGCCGAACTTCATCAGCAGGTAGGAGCCGATGAAGTGCGTGTTGACCACGCCGGAGATCGAGATCCAGCCCCGCGAGAGCTCCTCGACGATCATCGCGTAGGTGGTCAGGTCGAGGCCCATCCCGCCGAACTCCTCCGGGATGGTCACGCCGAACAGGCCGAGCTCCTTCATCTGCTCGACGATCGGCTCCGGGAACTTGTCCTCGTGGTCGTACTCCTCGGCCTCAGGGATGATTTCCTTGTCCACGAAGTTGCGGACCATCTCGACGATGGCCTGCTGCTCGTCGGTCATCTCCTGGTAGGTCGTCTGCTCTTGCTCGGTCGCTACGGCCATGGCTCCTCTGAAGTCGTGGTTTGAGACCCCTCCCGGAACCGCAGGATACTGCGGAGGTGAGCATGGAGCCGCGGACGAATCTCGCCAGGCTGGGCGGCGCGCTCGAGCCCTTCCAGGGCTCGGATCTGGTGCACGTGTTCGGCGACCAGAGCGCGACCGAGCGGATTCGCCTGGCTCTCGAAGAGGTCGCGGCCCCCGATCTCGTCACCCTGATGATCGGGGCGGATCGCGGGCTGACCGGCACGTTCCACGGGGTCGACGGCTTCATCGAGGCGTGGGCGGATTACTGCCAGACGTTCAAGGAGCTTCGCACCCAGATCACCGAGCTGACCGAGGTGCCGCCCAACGTGGTCTATGCGGAGACGACGCAGGTCGGCGTCACCGCCACGGCCGGCGTCGAGCTCGATTACCGGGCCGCCGCGGTCTTCCGGTTCGTCGACGGGGTCCTGCAGCAGGCCGAGTTCCACCTCGACCGCGCTGCGGCGCGAAGGGTGGCCGGACTTGACCCCGGCCACCCATCCCCCGGCTGATTACTCCTCGGCGAGCAGGCCGTACAGCTTCCGGCGGGCGTCCTTCAGGATCTCCGCCGCCTGCTTGAGCTGCTCTTCGTCGTCCGCGCGGGCCACCTGCTTGGCGGCGCCCATCAGCTTGAACATCTCCTTGCGCGCCTCGAAGCGCGGCGAGTCCTCGTCGCCCTGCTCCCACGGCATTCCACCCTCGGTCCGATCGGGCGCGGCCGCCTGGCCGGCCTCCGTGAGCGAGTAGACCTTGCGGCCCTCGACCTCCTCGGGCGTGACCAAGCCCTCGTCCTCGAGCAGCTGAAGCGTCGGGTAGATCGAGCCGGCGCTGGGCGTCCAGCGGCCGCCGGTGCGCTCCTCGAGCTCCTGGATCATCTCGTAGCCGTGCATGGGACGGTCGTCGAGCAACGCCAGGATCGCGGTGCGGACGTCCCCGCGGCGGACGCGATGGCGCCCTCGGCCATGGCCGCGCCCATGGCTCATCTCGTGCCGCCCATATCCATGGCGGCTTCTCTGTCGGTGCATCTCTGTTCCTTTCGATCAATCATGAACTAACGCGATATATCGTAACGCATCGCAAGCCTGCCAGAAGCTGGGTGCCGCCCACGTTGTGCTGTGACCGAAGCGCCGCTTCTCGTCCAAGGCAGTAGCCCCGAGGTGCGTCAGCCCACCGCACCGCGAGCTTGCCCTGGGTGTGCGCGCCGCTCAGCGCCGCGAGCACCTCGGGCGCGCCTGCCAGCTCATAGGTCGCCTGCACCGGAATCCGCAATGTGCGATCGGCGAGCAAGCCGGCAAGCCGCTGCAGGTTCTTCGGGCTCGGCTCGGCCATCACGTCGGTGCGCCCCGGCCCTTCGCCTGCGGCACCGGTCGACGAGGCGATCCGGCCCCCGGGCTTCAGCGCCGCGTCATACGCGCCTGGCTCGTAGTTGACGATGTCGATAACAGCGTCGACCCCATCCGGATGACGCCTCCGCACGAGCGAGGGGATGTCGCCGTCACGAGGCAGGACCTAGCTAACGCCCAGGTCGCGAAGAAAGGACTCATCCTCAGGGAGCGCCGGGGCGAGAATGCTGGCACCGGCCTTAGCCGCGAGTTGGACGGCGAGGCTGCCGACCCCGCCTGGGGCGCCGGCAAGGAGCGTCTCCGGCGCTGACGCGGCTGACCGCCGAGCCGACTTCCTCGACGACGCCGGCGTAGTCGCGGCCAAGGGTGACCGGGTAGTCGTACTCGATGCCCATGCTGGCGAGCATCCCGGATGCGATCGAGTTGTCGACCAGGTTGACCGACGAGGCGCGCACGCGCACGAGGACCTCGTTGTCCGCTGGGGTGGGGACGGGGACATCGTCGCGGAGGACAGGCTGTTTCTCGGCCTCGTCGACGGTGACGGCTCGGATGGTGGTCACGCTCATGGATCGGTCTCCTCAAGTCGTGCGGCGCTCGAATTCCAAACTAATGCTCGACCATCTCCGGAGCAGCGCTACTGCTTTCCGGGCAAAGCGGCTAATTCGGCCGCCGCTACAACTCCCAGGCGAAGCAGCGGGAGGTCCAGCTCGGGCGCTCCCGCTCATAGAAGCGGTGCGCGTCGGCCCGGGCGTCGCCGCTATCCAGCTCGAGGTGGGTTGCGCCGCGCTCGCGCGCCCAGTCCTTGGCCGCGTCGAGCAGGGCCTTCCCCACCCCCTGCGAGCGATGATCCGGGCTGACGGCGAGGTCCTCGACCCAGCAACGCGGGCCGAAGCGGACGGAGTTCATGTCGAGATACGCCGTGCAGATCCCGAGCAGATCGCCGCGCTGCTCGGCGATCAGCACCGCTGCGGACGGGTCCTCTATCGCCTGGGCGATCGCGGCCCGGGCATGCTCCGCATCCCACCGTGGCGGCACGGACCCCGGAGGCGCGAACAGCCACTCGTACATCCCGAGCACCCGCTCCACCTCCACCGGCTGCGCCTCTCGGACCTTGGCCATGCCCGCAGGCTATCCACGGCGCGTCCGGCCCAGCGACCCAGGTAGCGTTCCGGACATGAGAAATCCACGCGACTTCTTCGAGCCCCTGGCGATCGGCGCCCCCGAGCCCCCGCGCGAGATCCCCTTCAAGCCCTCGCGGATGATCCACTTCTTCGACGCATCCAACGAGAAGATGCGCGCCAAGGTCCCCGACATGGCCAAGCAGGCGGACATCCTGCTCGGCAATCTCGAGGACGCCATCCCGGTCGACAAGAAGGTCCCCGCTCGGGAGGGACTGATCGAGGTCGGCAAGGAGGTCGACTTCGGCGAGACCCAGCTCTGGACGCGGGTCAACGCCCTGGAGAGCCCCTGGGTGCTCGATGACCTGACCCAGCTCGTCACGGAGATCGGCGACAAGCTCGAGGTGATCATGGTCCCGAAGGTCGAGGGTGCCTGGGACATTCACTACGTCGACCGCCTGCTGGCCCAGCTCGAGGCCAAGGCGAAGCTCCAGAAGCCGCTGCTGATCCACGCGATTCTCGAGACCTCGCTCGGAGTGGTGAATCTCGAGGAGATCGCCACAGCCAGCCCCCGGATGCAGGGCATGAGCTTCGGCCCCGCGGACCTCGCCGCCTCTCGGCGCATGAAGACGACACGCGTCGGCGGGGGGCATTCGGGCTACCGGGTGATCGAGGACCCGGATCCGGAGGACGAGGACGCCCCGCGGGCGACCGCGCAGCAGGACCCCTGGCACTACTCGATCGCCCGCATGGTCGACGCCTGCACCTCCGCCGGCATCCTGCCCTTCTACGGGCCCTACGGCGATATCAAGGACACCGAGGGCTGCGAGACCCAGTTCCGCGCGGCCTTCCTGCTCGGCTGTGTGGGCGCCTGGTCTCTGCACCCCGTCCAGATCGAGATCGCGAAGAAGGTGTTCAGCCCGCCGCCCGAGGAGGTCAAGTTCGCCAAGAAGGTGATCGAGGCGATTCCGGACGGCGCCGGCGTCCACATGATCGACGGCAAGATGCAGGACGACGCGACCTACAAGCAGTGCAAGGTGATGGTGAACCTCGCGGAGATGCTCGCCAAGAAGGACCCGGAGCTCGCCGAGGCCTACGGCATGTCGAATGGCCGGCCGGTGGAGACCGAGCAGGCCGGGGCGTAGCGCTCGCCGGTGGCAGGTCCGTTCCGGTACCGGCAGCGGGTCCGCTACAACGAGTGCGACCCGCAGGGCATCGTCTTCAACGCCAACTACCTGACCTACTGCGACATCACGATGACCGAGCTCTGGCGCGAGCTCGGCGGCTACCAGGCAATGGTCGACGCCGGCGTCGACATGGTCGTGGCGGAGGCGCGGATCCTCTACCGCTCCCCGCTCCGCTTCGACGACGAGTTCGAGGCGCAGGTCGAGATCAGCCGCCTCGGCGAGACCTCGATGACTGCCGAGATCCTGCTCGTCCGCGCCGGCGAGGCCTGCGCCGAGGGCGAGCTCCGCTACGTCTTCATAGAGTCCGGGGGCAGCTCTAAGGCGCCGATCCCCGAGCCCATTCGCGCCGGTCTCTCTCGCTTTCAGGCGGTCGAGGCGGCGTAGGCTCGCGCTGGTTTGCGAGCCAGCGCTCGCGCGTGTCCGTAGGGTCGTTGGCGTGACCCGACTCACCTTCGTCGTGCAGGTCCACCCCGACGGGGTCTCGACCCTCGAAAACCTGAGCACCCACGAGCTCGTGCGGATCGCTGACCTCGGGACGGTCGGCCCGCAGATCGCTCATCAAAAGCTCACCGGCGTTCGCGGCGAACGCCCGGCACTCAGACCGGCTCGCCGGCGAGGATCTGCGCGGGCGTGTCAATCGCGCTGGCCGGTCGTTCTGCCCGGAGACTCTGGTCAGGCGAGCGCCGGCGCCTCGGGAAGGCTCTCAAGAGCCGACGTGAGCTCCTGCTCGGGCAGCTCGAGATCCTCGAGCTCGCCGGCGAAGTAGGCGGAATAGGCCGACATGTCGAAGTGCCCGTGGCCCGAAAGATTGAAGAGGATCACCCTCTTCTCACCCGCCTCCTTGGCCTGCTCGGCCTCGTCGATCACCGCGCGGATCGCGTGGGCCGGCTCCGGTCCCGGGATGATCCCCTCACAGCGCGCGAAGCGGACGGCCGCCTCGAAGGCCGCGGTCTGGGCGATCGCCTTCGCCTCGATCAGTTCCTCCTTGACCAGGGCGCAGAGGCTCGGCGCGTCGCCGTGGTAGCGGAGGCCGCCGGCGTGCACCGGTGCCGGCAAGAAGTCGTGACCCAGGGTGTACATCGGCATCAGCGGTGTCATGCCGACCGTGTCGCCGAAGTCGTAGGCGTAGCGGCCACGCGTTAGAGTCGGGCAGGCCGCCGGTTCGGCGGCGACGAAGCGCATCCCGGTGCCATCCCGGAGCTCATGGCGCAGAAACGGATACGCGACGCCGGCGAAGTTCGAGCCGCCGCCGACACAGCCGACCACGACGTCCGGCGCCTCACCCGCCAGCTCCATCTGCTCCATGCACTCCTGCCCGATCACGGTCTGGTGCAGGCAGACGTGGTTGAGGACGGAGCCGAGCGAGTAGTTCGTGTCATCGGACCCCGCGGCGACCTCGACCGCCTCCGAGATCGCGATGCCGAGGCTGCCGGAGGCGTGCTCGGCCTGCGAGCGGCCGGCTTCGGTCAGATCCGATGGGCTGCGGTGGACCGTGGCGCCCCAGGTCTCGATCATCGCCTTCCGGTACGGCTTCTGATCGAAGGAGATCCCGACCATGAAGACCTCGCACTCCAGGCCGAAGAGCTGACAGGCGAGCGCCAGAGCCGACCCCCACTGCCCCGCCCCGGTCTCGGTCGCGAGCTTCCGGATCCCGGCCTCGCGGTTGTAAAACGCCTGCGCGACGGCGGTGTTCGGCTTGTGGGACCCGGCCGGCGAGACCCCCTCGTACTTGTAGTAGATGTGCGCGGGGGTGTCGAGCTCGAGCTCCAGGCGTCTGGCCCGGAACAGCGGCGTCGGCCGCCAGAGGCGGTAGATGTCCCGGATCTCCTCCGGGATCTCGATCTCGGGATCGGCCGAGACCTCCTGCTCGATCAGCGCCATCGGGAAGATTGCGGATAGGTCATCGGGCCCGATGGGCTGGCCGGTGGCGGGGCTGAGCGGCGGAGGCGGCGGGTCTCCCGGGAGGTCGGCGAGCAGGTTCACCCAGCTTGTCGGGATCCGCTCCTCGGAGAGCTCGAACTTGACCCTCTCTCCCATCGCGACGCGATTCTATGCCGCCCCGGCCGCGCCGATTGGACGAATGTCCTAGTCCGGCGCATCCACGGCCTAAAGGACCGCGCGCCGCGCCCGATGGGTTCGTGATGCGGCTGCCTCGCTCGTCTCCCCTCAGGGTTTCGTTCCTGCTCGGTCTGGTCACCGGCGTCGTGCTCGTGCTGTCCGCGAGCAGCGCTCAGGCGCTGACCCTACAGAGCCAGACCTACCAGCTGAGCGGCGCCGACAGTAAGGAGCGGCTCACCGTCCGCTGCCCGGGAAAGAAGGCTCTCCCGTACAGCGGCGGCATGCTGACGGACCCGCTCGGCCCGGATGGTGAGGGCGTCTATCCGCACTCCTACGAGCGCCTTGGCGTCCAGCGCGGCTGGCACGTGACGCCCGTTCTCTACGCGCCCACGGTCCAGAGGAGCGCCAGCCGCTCGGTGACGCTCCAGGTCGTCTGCGGCCCGAGGCTCGGTCCGGTGAGCTCACCGCACTCCACGGTCTTCGTCTCCCCGGGCGAGACCCGGACGGCGGTGGCGACCTGCCCGCGCGGAAACACGCTGCTCGCCGGTGGATTCCAGCGGACGAACTTCGTCACGCGGGGAGGCAACTACGTGACCGAGTCCCGCGCCGCGTCGGACCGCTCCTGGCAGGTCTCGGGCAGCGCCTTCGGCAATTTCGGTGGCGAGCTCACGGCGATCGCCTACTGCCTGCGCTCCCGCACCCAGCTGGTGAGCGAGGTCGCCACACAGACGGCGCTGCCCGTCGAGGAGTCCGCCACGGCCACCACGCCGACCTGCCCACCTGGGTCGAGCATGGTCGGCGGCGGGTTCTCCACGTCACCCTCGGGCCCGGCTCTGGTCTCCTCGGCCTACTTCAACCCCGCGGGAGGTTGGTCCGCGACCGCGTACAACGAGTTCGGTCCCACTGCCACCCTCAGCGCTCACGCCTACTGCATGACCAACGCGATGATCAAGCGCCGCGCGAAGATGAAGCACGGCACCAGGGCCGCGCACGAGCGGACCATCAAGGCGCCGCCCGTCTTGGACAACGCCCTCAAGGTCGCGATCTCCGAGCGCGTCTCGAACGACGGCTGCTTCCCGGGCCCGGGCGGGCTGGTGGAAGCACTACGCGCCAACAAGATCCAGGCGCGGCAGGCCGCGGGCCCGCGCTCAGTCCGTGGCGGCGTCGTGAACGTCCTCACGGACCAGGCCTCCTGCGAGCGGGTTCGCCTCGCCGTGCGGCGCGGCCGGGACGTGATCGTGCTCGACTCGGCGACCGGCGAGGTCACCAAGCGGCACTACGGCAAGCGCTAGCTAGCCCAGGCGCTGCTTGAGCGCATCGAGCTGGGACTGCAGCGCATCCGGCAGGCGGTCGCCGAAGCGCGCCAGGTGCTCCTCGACCTGCGGGAGCTGAGCCTCAACGGCCTCCGGGTCGACCTCGAGCAGCAGCCGCATGTCCTCGGCGCTGACGTTGGCGCCCTCGATGTCGATCTCGCCCTCGGCGGGGACGCGTCCGATCGAGGTGTCGACGGCCTCGCCCTCGCCCTCCGTGCGGCGGAAGATCCACTCGAGCACGCGGATGTTCTCGCCGAACCCGGGCCAGACGAAGTTGCCCTCATCGTCCTTCCGGAACCAGTTGACGAGGAAGATCTTGGGCAGCTTCGCCCCGTCGCGCTCGGCGACCTTCAGCCAGTGCCCGAAGTAGTCGGCCATGTTGTAGCCGCAGAACGGCAGCATCGCCATCGGGTCGAAGCGGAGCTCGCCGACGGTTCCGTCGGCTGCCGCCGTCTTCTCCACGGACATGGTCGCTCCCAGGAAGACGCCGTGCTCCCAGTCGAACGCCTCGGTCACGAGCGGGACGACTGTCGCCCGGCGGCCGCCGAACAGGAAGGCGTCGATGGGGACACCGGCCGGGTCCTCCCACTCCTCGGCGATGCAGGGACACTGTGCCGCGGGGGTCGTGAAGCGGGCGTTTGGATGGGCGGCAGGGTCGTCCGAGTCGGGCGTCCACTTGTTGCCCTTCCAGTCGACCGCCTGCTCCGGCGGCTCGCCGGTCATGCCCTCCCACCAGACGTCGCCGCCCTCGGTGCGGGCGCAGTTGGTGAAGATCGTGTTCTTCTCCACCGTCTCCATCGCGTTCGGGTTGGTCTTGTGGCCGGTGCCCGGCGCGACGCCGAAGAAGCCGGCCTCGGGATTGACGGCGTAGAGGCGGCCGTCCTTGCCGAACTTCATCCAGGCGATGTCGTCGCCGACCGTCTCGGCGGTCCAGCCCTCGAGCCTGGGAATCAGCATCGCGAGGTTGGTCTTGCCGGACGCCGAGGGGAACGCGCCGCTCACGTACTTCACCTTCCCCTCGGGAGAGGTGAGCTTGAGGATCAGCATGTGCTCTGCCAGCCAGCCCTCGTCGCGGGCCATGACCGAGGCGATCCGCAGCGCGAAGCACTTCTTCCCAAGCAGGGCGTTGCCGCCGTAGCCCGAGCCGTAGGACCAGATCTCCCGGCTCTCGGGGTAATGGACGATGTACTTCGTGTCGTTGCAGGGCCAGGAGACGTCGTCCTGTCCCTCGTCGAGCGGCATGCCGACCGAGTGGACGCAGGGCACGAACTCGCCATCGTCGCCGAGGACCTCGAGCGCGTCGGCGCCCATCCGGGTCATGATCCGCATCGAGGCCGCGACGTAGGCCGAGTCGGTGAGCTGGACGCCGATGTGCGAGATCGGAGAGCCGAGCGGCCCCATCGAGAAGGGCACCACGTACATCGTCCGCCCCCGCATGCAGCCGCTGAAGAGCTTGTCGAGCGCGTCCCGCATCTCGGACGGCTCTCGCCAATTGTTGGTCGGGCCGGCGTCCTCCTCGCGCTCGGAGCAGATGAAGGTCCGGTCCTCCACGCGTGCCACATCGGAGGGGTTGGAGCGAGCGAGGTAGGAATTGGGGCGCTTGGCGTCTGAGAGCTTCTCGAAGGTCCCGGCGTCGACGAGCAGCTGGGCGAGAGAGTCGTACTCCTCCGCGGAGCCGTTACACCAACGGATCGCGTCCGGCTGGGTCAGCTCGGCGATCTCGTTCACCCAGGAAACGAGCTTGGCGTGCTTGGTCGGTGCCTCGGTCGTGGCGCTTGTCTCACTCACTGATGCGTTCAACTCCTTGCGTTGAATTGATGACCCCCTGCCCTGCCGGGCGCGAGATGCTTTCACATCCTCCGGCCATCCGGCCGCATTGTTGTGAGGGGTGATAAGGATCGTAGGGGGTCCGATATGGGGTGTGCGCAGCCTCATTCCCCGCCGGGCGCCTGGCTATGCAGGCCGCGGTACGACCAGGACCGGGCAGGGCGCCTCGCGGATCACGCGTGAGGAGACGCTGCCGGTCAGCAGGCGCATCACGGGGCCGAACCCACGCGAACCGAGGACGAGCAGGTCGACACCCATCTCGGCCGCGTCCAGGAGCTTCTCGGCGGGATCGCCCCGCTCGAACACGGCCAGGGCACGGAGCTCCGGCGGAAGCTCGGCGACGGCATCTTTGAGCTGGGTCTGGAAGTCGGGACCCGCCTCGCCGCCGGCCTGGGCGGCGGCGGCCGCGCCCATCGCCGGGACCGGGGTGGCGACGCCGATCACCCGCAGGGATCCGCCGAACTTCGAGGCGAGCCTGGCAGCCTCCTCCAGGGCGGCGAAGGACTCCGCCATCCCATCGAAGCCGACGGCCGCCACCCGCAGCCTGTCCTGGGAGTGGTCAGCCCGGGCATACCCCTTCGGGGCGATGACGAGGCGGCAGCGGGCGCCGTGGAGCAGCTGCTCGGCGACGCTGCCCGGCGATACGGATCCCAGGTGCGCGTGGTGGGTCGAACCGAGCACGATCAGATCGGCTTGGCCGGACTCGGCAAGGGCCTGGAGGCCGTCGGCGGGCGGCCCCTTCTCGACGTGGATGACCTCCAGCACGCCCCCGTCGCGCTCGACGATCCGCTCCGCGAGCACGCGCGCGTCCTCGCCGCGCTCGTTCTCCAAGTACCCGACGACGACCTTGGGGTAGATGGGGGGCGCGTCAGCCATCGCGATGTCGATTTTGGCGCGCCGCGTTCGTTGAGCTCTTGAAAGCGGCGTAAGGAGCCGCCCATAGGAAGGAGCTTCAGGTGAGGCGACTAAGCCGGAACGGCCTCGGGGCTGAGAACCGCATCGATCAGGCCTGGGAAGCGTGCGTCGAGATCCTCGCGTCGCAGTTCGGTCAGCTTGCTGGTCCCCTCACGCTTCTGCCGGATTACCCCCGACTCCCGCAGGACGCGGAAGTGATGGGTCATCGTCGACTTGGAGACACCGAGCTTGATCGACCCGCAGGCACAGGGGTCGTCGCTGCCGGCCAGCCTTCTCACGATCTCGAGCCGCTGCGGGTCGCTGAGGGCGTGAAGCACGCCGGGCAGCTCGATCTCGTCGCGCTCCGGGTGATGCAGCTTCGTTGTGTGATCTATTCCCATAGTTAGATTGTACGACGATGATCGTACTTTTGGTACGATGTTCATCGTACTACAACGACCACCTCTCATAGGGAACCAAGATGACCGTTCTAGAGCAGATCAAGGAAACGCAGACCAGCGAACAGGCTAAGCAGCAGTCGGAGAGCCCCTCTCGAGTCGCTGCAGTCGTCGAGGCCGCCTACATCCTGGAGGCCGTGCGCAAGTGAACCCGGTGACGGCAGCACGGGCGATCGCGAACCGCAATTCAAACGCCCTGCTTCTGGTCGTCTGTCTCGGCCAGTTCATGGTGATCCTCGACGTCTCGATCGTGAACGTCGCCCTGCCCTCGATCAAGGACTCGCTGGGGTTCTCCACCACAGGCCTGCAGTGGGTCCTGAACGCCTACACCCTCACCTTTGCCGGCTTCCTGCTGCTGGGCGGTCGCGCCGCCGACCTCTTCGGCCGCAGGCGCATGTTCTACGCCGGCACTCTGCTCTTTTCCGGGGCCTCCCTCCTCTGCGCCCTCGCGCCGTCGTCGGGCACGCTGGTCGCCGCCCGAGCCCTGCAGGGAATCGGCGGCGCGATCCTCTCCCCGGCCACCCTCGCGATCATCACCACCTCCTTCGACGAGGGCGCACCCCGGAACCGCGCGCTGGGCGCCTGGGGCGCCGTCGGCGCAATCGGCGCCACCTCCGGCGTCCTGCTCGGCGGCGTCCTCACCGAGGCTTTCAGCTGGCCGGCGATCTTCATCATCAACGTCCCGATCGGGCTCGCCATCGTGCTCTTCAGCAGCCGCCTCGTGCCCGAGGGCCGCAGCGAGGTCGAGAACCGGCACTTCGACCTCGCGGGCGCAGTGCTGGTCACCAGCGGAATGACCGCCCTCACCTACGGGATCGTGACCACGGACCGGCTCGGATGGGGCTCGCCCGGCGTGATCGCCCCCGTCGCGGCCGGCCTCGCTCTCCTGGTCGCGTTCGGCATCTACGAGGGTCGCCTGGCCAACCACCCGGCGCGCGTCCCGCTGATGCCGCTCGGCGTGTTCCGCCTGCGCAACCTCCGCGCGGCGAACCTCGTGATCTTCCTGCTCTACGCCGCGATCTTCGGCTTCTGGTTCTACCAGTCGCTCTACATGCAGGGCACGCTCGGCTACAGCGCCCTCGAAACCGGGATCGCCTTCGTTCCGATGACCGCGGCGGTGGGAACCGGCGCGACCCTCGCACCGCGCCTCGCCAGGCGCTTCGGTGCCCGCTGGGTGCTCGCGGCCGGGATGCTCTCCGCCACGATCGGTGAGTTTCTCCTGACCAGCGTCGATCCCGGCGGCAGCTACGTCGCGAACGTCCTCCCCGGCGGGCTGCTGGGCGCGTTCGGCCTAGGCCTAGCTCTGGTTCCGGCGACGATCGTCGCGGTGGAAGGCGTCCCGAGGGCCGTCAGCGGGCTGGCCTCGGGCGCGCTCAACACCTCTCGCTTCGTCGGCGCCGCCCTCGGGCTGGCGGTGCTCAGCACGATCGCCGCCCACCATACGGATTCCGAGCTCGGTTCGGGCACCGCCGCCGCGAAGGCGCTCACCGATGGGTTCGACCTCCAGTTCGCCGTCGGGGCGGTCTTCTGCCTGGTCGGTGTTCTCGCCGCGGTGGTTCTGCTGCGGCCACGGCGCGACGTGGCCGGCCCCGAGGGCGTTCCCGAGGCCGAGCGGGCATAGCAACCGCGGGCGCAGGGGACCGGGCCGGCGCCCGGCCCCCGAATGGTCCGCTACGGGATCGTCGTGTTGTTGATCGCCCCCACGGGCATCGCGGTGATCACCTTGTTCGTAACCAGGAGAAGCGCGGCGCCCGGGTTGTCACAGGCGAGGGACACCGTGCCGGCGCCCGTGAAGGTGTGTACCAGCAGGTTCGTGATCGTGGTGTTGTTGGTCGCGTCAACGGCCTCCAGTGACCTGTCTCGGTCGCCATCGGCAATCAGGAAGCACTGGACCTGGTCCTGCGCGCCTCCCTTGGCCAACACGGCCTTCGAGTTGAGCACGTAACTGCCCGCCGGAACCTGCAGCGTCAGGACGGTGGTCTCTCCGGACGCAGCGGGCACCTGCGCCGCCGTGTCCTGCCGGACGGATTGGGCCGTGCCGGCGCCGCTCAAGCTCGCCTCGTCGACCCTGTTCCCCTTGATCGTGTTCTTCTTGATCTTCTTGTTCGTCACCGCCTGGTTCTTCAAATCCTTCGTGCTGATGAATCCCTTGCCGATCGCGTAGCCGCCGCCAAGTGCGACGAAGAGCGCGATAGCCGCGATCGCGATCGCGGGAACTCCCCTCAACTTGCGCATCACTCCTCCTCGATTGTCGAGACAGACCGCCGGCCAAGCCGGCCGGCCGGTCGAACCTACTACCCCGCCAGATCCCAATGTGATGTGTGCGCGATGCACCGTCCGCGGCGGCGGGTTTGTACTGTTCCCGCCCGCCCCCCGAGGCGGCCGCCATGCGCTTCTACGAGTTCGAAAGCCGCCGCATCGTCGAGAGGGCCGGGATCCCGGTCACCGAGTACGGCTTCTGCAAGACCGCGGAGGCGGCTCGCCAGGCGGCCGAGCGGATCGGGGGAGCGACGGTCGTCAAATCGCAGGTCCTGACCGGCGGGCGAATGAAGGCCGGCGGCGTCAAGTTCGCCGACACGCCCGAGGAGGCCGAGGCGCACGCCAAGGACATCCTCGAGCTCGAGATCAACGGGCACATGCCGGTGGGCGTGCTCGTCGACCCGAAGGCCGAGGTCGAGCAGGAGTACTACGCCGCGGTGCTCTGGGACGGCCGCGCCAAGCGGCCGATGATGCTCTTCTCCGACATGGGCGGCATCGACATCGAGGAGGTCGCCGATCAGCACCCCGACCACGTCGGACGGGGCCACCTATCCAACATCCACCCCATTCCCGACTTCCGGGCCAAGGAGGTCGTCGCGTCCGCCGGCGGCCTCACTGGGCGCGAGCTCACCCGTGCGACGCCGGTGCTCGCCCGCCTCGCGCAGCTCCAGCGCGACTACGACATGACGCTCGCCGAGATCAACCCGCTCGCCCGCCTCTCCGATGGCTCATTCGTCGCGCTCGACGCGCACATGGAGATGGAGGACGAGGCCGTCGGCCGCCACCAGAAGACGCTCGCCGAGCTCGGCGTGGAGCTCGAGGAGCCGCGCGAGCTCTATGAGCCCTCCGAGTTCGAGCGCAACGTGAAGGCGATCGACGAGGCTGACCATCGTGGCGTGATCCAGGGCAAGGACCACGGTTTCGAGGGCAACCTCGGCCTGGTGATCGGGGCCGGGGGTGGCTCGCTCACACTCACCGACGCGGTCCGCAGTCAGGGCGGCAAGCCCGCGAACTACGCCGAGATCGGGGGCAACCCCTCGGTCGCCAAGTCGTGCGGCCTCGCCAAGGAGGTCTTGCAGAAGGACGGCGTCGAGAAGATCGCGGTGATGATGTCGATCGTCTCCAACACGCGGGTGGACATCGTGGCCCGCGGTGTGATCAAGGCCTGCCTCGAGTTGGGCAAGGACCCGGCCGAGACGATCGCCGTCTTCCGCATCCCCGGCGCCTGGGAGGAGGAGGGGGCGAAGATCCTCGGCAAGTACGGGATCGAGTTCCGCGACCGCTCCACCTCGATGTGGAAGGCGGCGGGCGAGGCGGTCGAGAAGATCCAGGGGGCGGCCGCATGAGTGTCCTGCTGTCGGAGGACTTCACCTTCGTCGTCCAGGGGATCACCGGGCGCGAGGCGGTCAACCTCACCAAGGAGTGCCTCGACTATGGCTCGAGGATCGTCGGCGGCGTCACGCCGGGCCGCAGGGGCCGCGACGTCCACGGCGTCCCCGTCTTCGACACGGTCGAGCAGGCGGTGGCGAACCACGGCGGGCCGATCGACGGCTCGGTGGTAACCGTCCCCCCCGCCTTCACCAAGGACGCCGTCTTCGAGGCGATCGAGAACGCAATCAAGCTGATCGTGATCGTCACCGAGCGGATTCCGCGCCGCGACGTCGCCCAGATGGTCGAGCTCGCCAACGAGCACGGGGCGCGGATCATCGGACCAAACTGCCTCGGGATCATCGCCCCGGGCGTCGCGAAGATGGGCGGGATCGGTGGCCCGGCAAAGGATGCCGCCAAGGCCTACGAGCCCGGCTCGATCGGCGTCATGTCCCGCTCCGGCGGGATGACCACCGAGATCTCCTCCACTCTGACCGCCGCCGGCCGCGGCGTCTCGACCGCGGTCTCGATCGGCGGCGACGCGATCATCGGCTCCACCTACGCGGAACTCATGCCCCTCTTCGAGGAGGACGCCCAGACCGAGGCGATCGTGATCTACACCGAGCCCGGCGGCCGGATGGAAGCCGAGCTGGTCGACTGGCAGGAGGCCAACGACTCGCGGCTGCCGATCGTCGCGTTCATGGCCGGCAAGTTCATGGACGACGAGGAGATGAAGGGGATGAGCTTCGGCCACGCCGGCACGATCGTCGAGGGCGCAGAGGACTCCGCGACGCAGAAGATCGCGCGGCTGGAAGCGGCCGGCATCCCGGTGGTCGAGCGGATCGACGAGATCCCCGACGCCGTCAAGGACAAGCTGGGAGCGAAGGTCTGATGGCGGAAACCCAGGATCTGCAGGGGATCTTCATCGAGGTCGAGGTCTCCGACGAGATCCGCGACGACGCCGAGATGGCCGCGAAGCTCGAGGAGGTCTGCCCCGTCGACATCTACGCGAACGACGATGGCAAGGTGGCGATCGTCCGCGAGAACCTCGACGAGTGCGTTCTCTGCAACCTCTGCGTGGAGGCCGTCCCCCCCGGTGGCGTCGTCGTCAAGAAGCTCTACGACGGCACCGAGCTGCGCCTTTAGCGATCACCCGCGGCGCCCGCGTACCCCCCCGCTGGGGGCGCCAAGCGGCTGACGTTCTTCAGACTGCTCCTGCATGAACTTCATCGAGGACGTCATGGAGCGCGTGCCCGCCTCGACCCTGGGGATCGTCGCGGTCGACGCCGCGGGCAACCGTCGCCAGTGGCACTACGGCGAGCTGATCGCCCGCAGCGCCGGGCTCTCGGGCGCGATGGCGGCCCGGGGCGTCGAGCGTGGGGACGCCGTCATGACGCTGGTGGGGAGCCGGATCGAATGGGTGCTGGCGATGCTCGCCTGCTTCCGCATGGGCGCGGTGGCGATGCCGTGCAACCCCCAGCTGCGTCGCAAGGATCTCGAGGTGAGGGTGAATGCCGCGGATCCGAAGCTCTGCATCGGCGAGGAGGAGCTCCTCGGAGAGCTGCCGGACGGTGTCGCGGCGATGACGATGGCCGACGTCGCTTATTCGCTCGACGAGGATCGCCCGCAGGAGACCCCCACGGAGGCCGCCGAGCTCGATCCGGAGGACCCGGCGGTGATCATCTTCACCTCCGGGACGACCGGCTACCCGAAGGGCGTGCTCTACCCACAGCGCTACCTCACCGGCCAACGGCTGCAGGCCGAGCATTGGGTCGGGGCGAGGAAGGGAGAGCTCGCCTGGTGCACCGCGGCGCCCGGCTGGTCGAAGTCGACGCGCAACGTCTTCATCGCACCCTGGCTTCGCGGAGCCGCCGCGCTGATCTGTGACTCTCGCTTCGACCCCGGCGAGCGCCTCGCGATTGTCGAGCGCGAAGGCGTCAACGTCCTCTGTCAGGCGCCCACCGAGTACCGCATCCTCGCCAAGCGGACCGAGCTGCGGCCCGTCTCCTCACTCCGCCGGATGATCTCCGCGGGGGAGCCTCTCAACCCGGAGGTCATCCGCGTCTTCCGGGAGACCATGGGAAGGGGCATCGGCGACGGCTACGGACAGACGGAGACCGGCGCGATCAGCGGGATGCGGCCCGACGAGGACGACCCGGAGCGGGACGGCTCGATGGGCCGGCCGCTGCCGGGAGTCGAGACGCGCCTCGTGGACGGAGAGCTACAGGTTCGTCACCACACGGTGCCGAGCTTCTTCAGCCACTACCTGGATGAGGCGCCATTCGAGGGCGAGTGGTGGGCCACGGGCGATCATGTCCGCGAGGACGACGACGGCCACCTCTGGTTCGAGGGGCGCGACGACGACATCATCATCACCGCCGGCTATCGCGTCGGCCCATTCGAGGTGGAGTCGGCACTCGTCTCCCACCCTGCCGTGGCAGAGGCGGCGGCGGTGCCCGCCCCCGACGAGGAACGGGGCTCGGTCGTGCGGGCGGTCGTCGTCCTCGCCGACGGCGACCCCTCGGACGAGCTCGCCGCGGAGCTCCAGGACCATGTCAAGCGGGTGACCGCGCCCTACAAGTACCCGCGCATCGTCGAGTTCACCGACGAGCTGCCGAAGACGCCAAGCGGCAAAATCCGCCGAGCCGAACTGCGATGAGGCGAGAGTGGGCGAGCTTCGCCGGGATCTTCATCGTCACCAACCTCGGTCTGCTCGCCGTCGGCGCGACGCTCGCCGTCCTCCCTCACTACGTCAAGGACAATCTCAACGGCTCCGACCTCGAGGTGGGGATCGTCTCCGGCGCCTTCGCCTTCACCGGCATCGTCTGCCGGCCGATCGCGGGCAACCTCGCCGACACCCGCGGCCGCAAGCCGACCGTGATCGTCGGCGCCCTGCTGGCCGCGGTTGCGGGCGCGCTCTACTTCGTCCCCGCGGGGATCGCCGGCCTGATCGTCGCGCGCCTCTTCCTCGGAGCGGGCGAGGGCACAGTCTTCACGGCCGGCTCGGCCTGGAACGTCGACATGGCGCCTGAGGAGCACCGCGGCCGGATGATCGGTCTCTACGGCCTGGCGATCTGGACCGGATTGACGCTTGGTCCGCCGATCGGAGTCCTGCTGCAGGACGTCGGCGGCTTCCATCTGGTCTGGGCGTTCGCGGCTGGAGCCCCGCTTCTCGGTGCAGTGATCGCCTCCCGCCTCCCGGAGCACTACGAGCCAGCCGATGAGGCCGGCCGAGGGCCGTTCATCTCGCGCGAGGCCCTCGGCCCGGGTGTCACCTTCGCGCTCAGCGTCTTCGGGTTCGCGGCGGTCTCCGCGTTCATCGTCCTCAGCCTGGATGAGCGCGGCATCGGGCACGGCCCGGCCGTATTCAGCGTCTTCGCGGCCACCGTCGTCGCGACCCGGCTGCTCGCCGGCGGGCTTCCCGACCGGATCGGGCCCGCGCGCTGCGCGGTCGGCGCCGCCCTGATCGAGTGCGTTGGGCTGATCCTGCTTGGCGCGGCCGATGACCTCGCCGTCGTGATCGCCGGCGCGATCGCGATGGGCGCCGCCTTCTCGCTGCTCTTTCCCTCCCTCTCACTCGTGGCTATCAACCGGGTAGGGCCGGAGCGGCGAGGCAAGGCGATGGGCACCTTCACCGCTGCCTTCGACCTCGGCATGCTCGTCGGCTCGCCGCTGGTCGGCGCCGCCGCGGCGATCGCGGGCTACAGCGCGGCGTTCTACGTCGCGGCCCTCGCAGCCCTCGCTTGCGCCGCGCTGTCCGTGGCGATGTCGAGGGAAACCGAGGGGGAAACCGTTCCCCAGATAGTCTGAGCGGCCGATGGCCAGGAAGGTGACGGCGAGCGAGGGAACACTCGACCGGAAACTGATCAACAAGCTCACCGAGGAGCAGATGGCTCGCTTCAGGGAGCACACGCCGACCTCGGCGGAGTACTTCGACCGCGCACGCAAGGTGATGCCCGGCGGCGTCCCCTCCTCCTTCCAGCTCAACGACCCATGGCCGGTCTACATCGACCGCGGCAAGGGCGCGCTCGTCTGGGACGTCGACGGCGCCGAGTACGTCGACTTCCACAACGGCTTCGGCGTGATGTGCGTCGGCCACGCGAATCCGGTGATCGGCGAGGCGGTGAAGGCGCGCCACGACGAGGGCACACACTTCGCCGCCCCAACCAATGGCTCGATCGTCTCCGCGCAGAACCTGGTCGAGCGTTTCGGGCTGCCGCAGTGGCGGTTCTCGAACTCGGGGACCGAATCGACGATGTCCGCGATCCACCTGGCGCGCGGGGCGACCGGTCGCGACCTGATCATCAAGATCGAGGGCTCCTACGACGGCCACCACGACGCCGTGATGGTCTCCTGTTACCCCGAGCTCGACGAGCTCGGCCCTCGCGAGAACCCGAACCCGATCCCCTTTGGCGAGGGCTACCCCCAGGCCGTGGTGGAGCTCACCGTGCCGGTCCCCTTCAACGACGCGGACATCCTCGAGGCCACCCTCCAGAGCCACGAGGGCAAGGTCGCCGGTCTGATCATCGAGCCGGCGATGATGAACATCAACATCATCCCGCCGAAGGACGGCTACCTCGAGCGGGTCCGCGAGCTCTGCACCGAGCAGGGCGTCCAGCTGATCTTCGACGAGGTGAAGACGGGCGCCACGATCTCCTACGGCGGCGCGACGCAGCGTTTCGGCGTGCAGCCGGACATGATCTGCCTGGCGAAGGCGATCTGCGGCGGCTACCCGGGCGGCGCGATCGGGATGACGGCCGAGCTCGGAGAGGTCGTTGCCACGGACCGGGTCCACCAGATCGGAACCTTCAACGGCAACCCGCTGGTCATGGCGGCCGCCGAGGCGACGCTCACGCAGGTCCTCACTCGCGATGTCTACGACAAGCTCGAGAAGACGAACCGGGAGCTGATGGGGGGCTGCGACGAGGTGATCGAGAAGTACGGGCTGCCCGCCTATACCCAAGGGTTGGGCGCCAAGGGCTGCGTGATCTTCGCCCCGGAGCCGATCTACGAGTACCGCGACTACCTCACCAAGGTGAACGGCGAACTCTCCACGCTCGCCTGGCTCTACCACATGAACCACGGCATCTTCATGACGCCGGGCGTCGAGGAGGAGTGGACCCTCTCCATCGCGCACGAGCAGGAGCACATCGACCGCTACGTGGCCGCCTTCGAGGCCTTCGCCTCCGACGTGACCGGCTCCTAGCGCGTAACCCAAGGCGCGCCTCGGGCGCTCTCAGAGGTACGTAGTTCAGCCAACAGTGGAGGGAACAAGATGCGCATCGACGCGAATTCGCGATGGGGTGCGCCTCGACTCATTGGGGGGGCCGGTCTGGCCCTGGTAGTGATCGTGCTGGCAGCGGTAGGCGCGGGCGGGGCCGGTGCCGCTCCCGGTCCAAGCGATCTGTCTCTGACGAAGAGCGACAGCCCGGACCCGGTCTTCGCCGGGGACAACCTGACCTACACGATCCGCGTGACCAACCCGAACCCAAGCGGGGGAAACGACGCGACCAACGTCACGGTCACTGACAACCTGCCGTCCGGCGTGGACTTCGTCTCCGCGACCGGTGGCACCTGCCAGCGGACCGGCAGCACGGTCACCTGCGATCTCGGTCAGGTGAACGCGGCCACGACGGCGACCGTCACGATCGTCGTCAAGACCAAGAAGGCCGGCACGCTGAGAAACACGGCCGACGTGACCAGCTCCGACGACGTCGTGCTGACGAACAACTCAGCGACGGCGACGACGACCGTCAGCAAGAAGCCGGCCAAGAAGCCCAAGGGCACGCCGAGCTGCGCGGCGCCGACCATCACGGGGACCGCCGGTGATGACGTGATCACCGGCACCTCGCGCGGCGATGTGATCGTCACCTTCACCGGGAACGACCAGGTCTTCGCCGGCGGCGGCGGCGATCTCGTCTGCTCCGGTGCGGGAGCCGATTTCGTCGCAGGCCAGGACGGCGGCGACACCGTGATCGGCGGCGGCGGAGCCGACCGGCTGATCGGCGGCAAGTCGGGGGACGTGCTCAAGGGCAAGAACGGCCGCGACCGGCTGAAGGGCAAGAGCGGCGACGACCTCCTGAACGGCGGCAAGAAGCGTGACCGCTGCAAGGGTGGGTCCGGCCGCGACACGCTCGTCCGCTGCCCGTAACTCAGACTCACCCCCTGCCAGAACCGTGAACGGCCCCGCTCAGGGGCCGTTTGCGTTTTCAGGAGTCCCTAGCCGGACGCGCCGTTCAGAGCGAGCGCCTGCTGGGCGGCCTCGACATCCTCGGTGAGGATCACCAGGCGAACGCCGGTGAAGATCGTGTAGGCAACGTCGATGTTCACCCCGGCCTCGGCCAGGTCGCGGGCAACCTCGCCCATCGCCCCCGGCTTGTCGTGGAGGTCGACGACGACGGCCTCGCGCTCGTCGGCGACGCTGATCCCAGCCTCCTCGAGGGCCCCGCGGGCCGCGGCGGCGTCGTCCACCAGGATGTGGATGAAGCCCTTGCCGTCCCCGACCATGGCGCAGAGGCCCGCGATGTTCACACCCGCCTTGCCGGTCGCCTCACCCAGGTCAGCCAGCTTCCCGGGCTGGTCGTCCATGATCACCGTGAGGTCCTTCATCGAGCCTCCACCATGATGCGGCGGCGGTGTTTGTGGCCGCCGTTGGTGGTGGGCATCATATGCAGAGCGCGGTTGGCTGATGGAGCACGCGGGGTACTCTCGAAGAGATGGCCAACCGCCTCGCCGAGGAAACCAGTCCCTACCTCCTCCAGCACAAGGACAACCCAGTCGACTGGCGGCCCTGGGGCCCGGAGGCCCTGGAGCAGGCTGAGCGGGAGGACAAGCCGGTCCTGCTCTCGGTCGGCTACTCGGCCTGCCACTGGTGTCACGTGATGGAGCGCGAGTCCTTCGAGGACGAGGAGACGGCGAAGCTGATCAACGAGTCCTTCGTCCCGATCAAGGTGGACCGCGAGGAGCGGCCGGACGTCGACGACATCTACATGGAGGCCGTTCAGGGCATGACCGGCCAGGGGGGCTGGCCGCTGACCGTCTTCCTCGACCCCGAGGGCGTGCCGTTCTACGGCGGCACCTACTTCCCGCCCGAGCCGAGACAGGGGATGCCCAGCTTCAGGCAGGTGCTCGAGGCCACCTCCGGCGCCTACCGCAACCAGCGCGAGGAGCTGCGGGAGGCCTCGGCCCGGATCCGCGAGTCGCTCGGCGCGGTCGGCAGGGTCGAGCAGTCGCGGGAGCCGCTCGACGAGTCGATCCTGGCCCAGGCCGTCTCGGGTCTGGAGGGAGGCTTCGATCGAGCCAACGGCGGCTTCGGTGGTGCGCCGAAGTTCCCGCCGGCGAGCACACTCGAGTTCCTGCTCGACCGCGGGCAGAACGAGCCGGTGCGGCTGACGCTCGACAAGATGATGCACGGCGGTCTCTACGACCAGCTCGGCGGCGGCTTCCACCGCTACTCGGTCGACGCCACCTGGCTCGTCCCCCACTTCGAGAAGATGCTCTACGACAACGCGCTGCTCGCGCGCGCCTATCTGCACGGCTGGCAGGTGATGGGCGAGGAGCGCTGGCGGCGGGTCTCCGAGGGGACTCTGGACTGGGCGCTGCGCGAGATGCGCGGGCCGGAGGGCGGCTTCCATTCCGCCCTGGACGCGGACTCCGAGGGCGAGGAGGGTCGCTTCTACGTCTGGGAGGAGGACGAGATGCGAACCGCCCTCGGCGACGACGGCCTCGCCGCGGAGGGGATCGAGCGGGTCCTCGGCTACTGGGGCGTGAGCCCGGCGGGCAACTTCGAGGGGCGCAACATCCTCCATGTCCCGCTCGGCGCCAGCGCGCAGCGGCCCGCGGAGCTCGACCACGCCCGCACCGCCCTCTACGCCTGGCGCGACCGGCGGGTCCGCCCGGGCCTGGACGACAAGCGGATCTGCTCGTGGAACGCGTTGATGATCGCCGCGCTCGCCGACGCCGGCGCCGCCGTCGGCCGCGATGACTACATCGATGCCGCCTCCGCCTGCGCCCGCTTTGTCTGGGAGTCGATGAGGGACTCCGACGGTCATCTGCTCCGCACCTGGAAGAACGGCGCGGCGCGCCTCAATGCGTACCTGGAGGACCATGCCTTCCTCTTGGAGGCTCTCCTGCGGCTCTACGAGGCGACCCTCGAGGTCCGCTGGTTCGACGCCGCCCGCGAGACCGCCGACGCGATGATCGAGCGCTTCGGGGACGATGAGCGCGGCGGCTTCTTCACCACGTCGAACGACCACGAGGAGCTGATCGCGCGCCGCAAGGACGTGGGCGACCACCCGATCCCCTCCGGGAACTCCTCCGCGGCTTACGGGCTGCTCCGGCTCGCCGCCCTGACTGGGGAGCGCGGCTACGAGGAACGCGCGGTCGGCGCGATGCGGCTCTTCGCTCCAGCCGCCGCTCGCCATCCGGACGCTTTCGGTCACCTCCTGCAGGCCGTCGACTTCCATCTCTCCCCCGTGCGCGAGGTCGCGCTGGTCGCGCCCTCGAACGGCGCCGCAGGGTCGGCGCCGCTCGACGAGCTGGCGGGCGTCGTCCGCTCGGCCCACCGCCCGCACGTGGTCCTGGCCGGCGGTCCCGAGGGCTCGGTGCGCCCGGAGCTGCTGCGCGAGCGCCCGGCCGTGGAGGGCAGGCCCGCGGCCTATGTCTGCGAGCGCTTCGCCTGCCAGCAGCCGGTGACGGACCCCGAGGAGCTCGCCGCTCAGCTCGGCTGAACGGAGGCGGCGACCCGGCGGGCCAGGCGCAGCAACGCGTACAGGCCCTTCCCCGCGCCGGGCCGCTCGGACTCGAGCGGAACCTCGACGTTCAGGGTCCCGGCCTCGCGGTTGGTGACGTTCACCTGTCCGAGCGACTCGAGCAGCCCGACCATCTCCTTGTTCTCGGCCAGGAGCACCGCGTTGAAGCGGTCGATCCCCTCCGCCAGCGCCCGCTCGGCGAGCAGGCTGGTCATCGCAGTCCCGAGCCCGCGGCCCTGCCAGTCGTCTGCCACAGTGACCGCCGCCTCCGCATTGGTCCCTTCCGTCCGCACGTACCGCGCCACGCCGACCGCCTCTCCTGAGGCCGGGTCGAAGGCGATCAGCGCCTCGTGGTCGTGATGGTCGACATCCGTGAGGTAGGTGAGCATCGAGGGGCTGAGCCGCTCCATCGGTGCCAGGAACCGGGTGTAGCGCGAGCGCTCGCTGAGCTGCTCGAAGCCGCGTTCGAGAGCCTGGCTGTGCTCGGGCCCGATCGGCACGATCTCGACCGCCGTGCCGTCACGCAGGGTGAGCTCGACCGGATCGCCGGACACCCGACGATCCTCGCACTGGAGTCTGGTGGGCGCTACAGGATCGGCAGGAACTGCTCGATCTCGTACGGGGTGACCCGCACGCGATAGTCCTCCCACTCCTGCCGCTTGATCTCGATGAAGCGGTTGAAGGCGTGCTCGCCGAGGGTGCGCAGGACCAGCTCGGATTCCGCGGCTAGCTCGATCGCCTCGCCGAGGGTCTCGGGGAGCTGCTCGATCCCGCGCCGCTGGCGCTCCTCCGGGGTGAGGTGGTAGAGGTTCTGCTCCATCGGCTCGGGGAGCTCGTAGCCCTGCTCGATTCCCTCGAGGCCGGCGTGAAGCATCCCGGCGAAGCAGAGGTACGGGTTGCAGGCGGGGTCCGGGCAGCGCAGCTCGGCGCGCGTCGCCTGCTCCTTGCCCGGGTGGTAGAGGGGGACGCGGATCAGGGCGGAGCGGTTGCGCCGCGACCAGGAGAGGTAGACCGGCGCCTCGTAGCCGGGGACGAGCCGCTTGTAGGAGTTCACCCACTGGGCGAAGAGTGGGGAGATCTCACGCGCGTGCTTGAGCTGCCCAGCGATGAACGCCTTGGCGGTGTCGGAGAGGAAGTACTGGTCGTCAGCGTCAAAGAAGGCGTTGCCGCCGTCCTTGGAGAGCGACTGGTGCACGTGCATGCCCGAGCCGTTCTCGCCCTCCAGCGGCTTCGGCATGAAGGTCGCGTGCCAGCCGTACTTCATCGCGTACTCCTTGACCGTGATCCGGTAGGTCATGCAGTCATC
>Ga0126307_10000286_pt1 | contig 33170 bp, 34 predicted proteins | sample Plot28_FD_89955 | JGI IMG/M metagenome (GOLD analysis project Ga0126307, IMG submission 89955) | Serpentine soil microbial communities from UC McLaughlin Reserve, CA, USA - Plot28 | ecosystem: Environmental > Terrestrial > Soil > Grasslands | place: USA: UC McLaughlin Reserve, Lake County... | reverse complement strand
GGCACGGGTTCTCCTTCGACCGGGCCAGGACCCGGGCGACCGGCATCTTCGACGTCGCCCTGCGCGTGTTCGAGGCGGCGGACTCCGAGGGTGTCTCGCCGGCGGTCGCCGCGGACCGCCTGGCCGAGGAGCGGATCGCCTCGGTGGGGCGCCTGGCCACCATCCGCCTGCCCCGCTGACCCAGCCGAGCGATCATGATCACCACGCGCTGAGGGTTGGCAGACGGGGCTTCCGGGCAGCCGTCAGCGCGTTCTGGTCGACGGCCTCCCCTCCCGGGGGAGGGACGTGTGCTCGGGCTGCATCCGTGTCGTAAGGTTGTCCGAGACATAGTCACTCAGTCGGGGTCGCCAGGCGGGCCGCATCAGCCGCTGGCTGGGCCTCCGCACTCCGTAACGAGGGGGTCGAGCCAATGGGGCGCGGCCGAGCGAAGGCCAAGCAGACACGCGTGGCCCGTGAGCTCAAGTACAGCTCACCCAACACCGACCTCTCCGCGCTGCAGCGGGAGCTCGCTGGTTCCACGCCGTCCTACAGCGCCCCTCCGGCGCCGACGGACGACGAGGACGAGGACGACGAGTACGCCGACCGCTGGGCGGACGACGACGCGGACGACGACTGGGCCGCCAGCCCTCGCTGACCGGCTGACAGACCGCCGTCGGCCCCGTCCAGAGGCTCGTCCCGAGCGTGCGAGGGATGAGGGGGACGGGATCCCCTTTCAGCGGTAGGTGCCGACCAGGGTCGCGGCGTCGTCGCCGTCCCGGCGCTCGACCGAACCGACCACCCAGGACGGCACACCCGCGGCGGTCAGCTGCGCCACGGCGGCGTCGGCCGCGTCCGCGGCGACGGCGGCCACCATGCCGACCCCGCAGTTGAACGCGCGCTCGGACTCGGTGCGCGGCACGCCGTGCTCCTCGAAGAGCCGGACCGCGGCCGGCAGTTCCCAGGTGCGGCGGTCGAGTACCGCGGTCAGACCGTCGGGGACGACGCGGGCGGTGTTGCCGGCCAGCCCGCCGCCGGTGATGTGCGCGAAGGCGTGCACCCGCTCGACGCCGAGCCGGCCGACCAGCGCCAGGCAGTCGCGGGCGTAGATGCGGGTGGGCTCCAGCAGCTCCTCGCCCAGCGGGCGGGGAAGCCCGGCGGGGGTGGCGTGCAGGTCGAGCCCGGCGGCCGTGACCACCCGGCGCACCAGCGAGTAGCCGTTGGAGTGGAAGCCGGACGACGCCATGGCGATGACGGCGTCTCCCTCGACGACCCGCTCGGGCCCGAGGACGGCGTCGGCCTCGACCACGCCCACGGCGGTCGCGGCCAGGTCGTACTCGTCGGCGTCCATCAGGTCGCCGTGCTCGGCGGTCTCCCCGCCGACCAGCGCGGCCCCGGCCTGCGTGCAGCCGGCCGCGATGCCGGTGACGATGGCGGCGATGCGCTCGGGCACGACCTTGCCGCAGGCCACGTAGTCCTGTAGGAACAGCGGCTCGGCGCCGCAGGCGACCAGGTCGTCGACGACCATCGCGACGAGGTCGATGCCGACGGTGTCGTGGCGGTCGAGCTGCCGGGCCAGGGCGATCTTCGTGCCGACGCCGTCGGTGGAGCTGGCCAGCAGCGGCTTGCGGTACTTCGCGGTGTCGAGGGCGAACAGGCCGGCGAAGCCGCCGAGGCCGCCGACGACCTCGGGCCGGTTGGTGCGCTCGACCGCCGCCTTCATGAGCGTGACGGCGCGCTCCCCCGCGTCGATGTCGACGCCGGAGGCCGCGTAGGTGAACTCGCTCATGGACGGGTGAGCGCGTCCTCGGCGCCACCCGGCACCGTGGCGCTGCCGGCCTGCCGGCCGGTCCAGCCGCTGACCGACCGCTGGTCCTCGAGGACCGGGATCGGCAGCTGGCCGCGTCCTTCGAGGACGTACTTGCCGAGCACCTCCGACTCCCCCAGCGAGATCGGGTACCGGCCGGTGAAGCAGGCGGTGCACAGCCGGCTGGCCGGCTGCTCGGTCGCGGCGATCAGGCCCTGCTCGGAGACGTAGCCGAGGGAGTCGGCGTTGATCGAGGCCCGCACGCCGTCGACGTCGAGGCCGTTGGCGACCAGCTCCGCGCGGCTGGCGAAGTCGATCCCGTAGAAGCACGGCCACTTCACCGGTGGTGAGGAGATGCGCACGTGCACCTCGACCGCGCCGGCCTCGCGCAGCATGCGGATCAGCGCGCGCTGGGTGTTGCCGCGCACGATCGAGTCGTCGACGACGACCAGCCGCTTGCCCCGGATGACGTCGCGGAGCGGGTTGAGCTTCAGCCGGATGCCCAGCTGACGGATGGTCTGCGACGGCTGGATGAAGGTGCGCCCGACGTAGGAGTTCTTGACCAGGCCCAGCCCGTAGGGGATGCCCGACGCCTCGGCGTAGCCGACCGCGGCGGGCGTGCCCGACTCGGGGACGGGGATGACCAGGTCCGCCTCGGCCGGGTGCTCCTTGGCCAGCCGGCGGCCGATCTCCACCCGCGCCGCGTGCACGCCCCGGCCGCCGATCGTGGTGTCGGGGCGGGCGAGGTACACGTACTCGAACACGCAGCCCTTCGGCTCGGCCACCGCGAAGTGCTGGCTGCGCAGGCCGTTCTCGTCGATCGCGATGAGCTCGCCGGGCTCGACCTCGCGCACGACCGAGGCCCCCACGATGTCCAGCGCCGCCGTCTCGCTGGCCACCACCCAGCCACGCTCCAGCCGGCCCAGCACCAGCGGGCGGACCCCCTGCGGATCGCGGGCGGCGTAGAGGGTGTCCTCGTCCATGAACGTGAGGCTGAAGGCGCCGCGCAGCTGCGGCAGCACCTCCATCGCCGCCGCCTCGATCGAGAGGTCGGGATGGGCGGCGATCAGCGACGTGACCAGGTCGGAGTCGGTGGTGGCGCTGAAGACACCGCTCACACCGGCGTCGGCCGCCATGACCGCGAGCTCCGCGGTGTTGACCAGGTTCCCGTTGTGGCACAGGGCCAGGCCGGTGCCGGCCGCCGTCGTGCGGAAGGTCGGCTGGGCGTTCTCCCAGGTCGAGGCGCCCGTCGTGGAGTAGCGGGTGTGGCCGACGGCCAGGTGGCCGCGCAGGCTGCCGAGGGTCGCCTCGTCGAACACCTGGCTGACCAGCCCGAGGTCCTTGTAGACGACGACGGAGGCACCGTCGGACACCGCGATCCCGGCCGCCTCCTGCCCGCGGTGCTGGAGCGCGTACAGACCAAAGTAGGTCAGCTTGGCGACCTCCTCCCCCGGCGCCCAGACACCGAAGACGCCGCAGGCGTCCTGGGGACCGGGAGATTGGGGATCGAGGTCGTGCGTCAGCCGTCCATCACCGCGAGGCACCTGTCGAGGGTACCGGCGCGGGCGACGCTCCCGGGGGCCGGTGGGGTGAAGGTGGCCACTGTTCGGCCTGTCGCCAGAGGGGCCGTCCGGGCGTCCGTGAGTCATGCTGAGGTCGCGGGAGAGGAGAATCCGATGCCCAGCGACCGACCCGACCCCAGTGAGTTCCTCGCGCAGGCCCAAAGGATGCTGCGCGAGCTGTTCGGCGACCGGCAGACCGACGAGGACCCCTGGGCGGAGGCGACGCGCTCGGCGCGTTCGTCCCGCGTCCGGGAGCCCAGCGCGGAGGAGCAGCGCGAGAATCTCACCTTCGCCCTCGCGACGCGCGCCGTCGAGGCGCTCGAGGACCTCGCGCTGAACGTCGCCGCCATCCGCCAGCGGCTCGAGCGCACGAGCACAGACGGCCCGGGAGCCGACGAGGACGACGCGACCAGCGGCTGACCCCTCGCAGGCGTGCTCAGCCGATGTTCGGCAGCTCCGCGCCGATCGTCGTGTCGTCGCCGTGCCCGGTGCGGACCATCGTGTCGGGCGGCAGCGTCAGCAGCTCCGCTCGGATCGAGTGCTCGATCGTGCCCCGGTCGCTGAAGGACCGGCCGGTCGCGCCGGGACCACCGGAGAAGAGCGTGTCACCGGTGAACACCGTGCCCAGATCCCGCGCGTAGAGGCAGACGCTGCCCGGCGAGTGACCGGGGGTGTGGCGCACCTCCAGCTCCAGGCCGGCGACCTCGAACCGGGTGTCCGACGTGAGGGGGTGGTCGGGCTCGGCGTCGGGGTGGACGACGTCCCACAGCATGCGGTCCATCGGGTGGAACCAGATCGGGGCACCGGTCGCCTCCCGCAGCGCCACCGCCGCGTTGATGTGGTCGTTGTGGCCGTGGGTCAGCACGATCGCGCGCACCCGCCGGCCGCCGACGGACTCGACGATCGGGCCGGCGTCGTGCGGCGCGTCGATCACCAGCACATCGTCGTCGTCCCCGACCAGCCAGACGTTGTTGTCGACGTCGAAGTCCTGACCGTCGAGCGAGAACACCCCTGGGACGACGAGCTTGTCGACCCGCGCGGCCATCAGAAGACCACCACGCTGCGCAGGACCTCGCCCTCGTGCATCTTCTCGAAGGCCGCCTCGACGTCGTCCAGGCCGATCGTCTCGGAGACGAACGCGTCCAGGTCGAACCGGCCCTGCAGGTACAGGTCGATCAGCATCGGGAAGTCGCGGCTGGGCAGGCAGTCGCCGTACCAGGAGGACTTCAGCGCGCCGCCGCGGCCGAACACCTCGATCAGCGGCAGCTCGATCTTCATGGTCGGGTTCGGGACGCCGACCAGGACGACGGTGCCGGCCAGGTCACGGGCCAGGAAGGCCTGCTCGTACACGGCCGGGTGGCCGACGGCGTCGATCGCGACGTCGACGCCGAAGCCACCGGTCAGGCTCTTGATCCCCTCGACGGGGTCGGTCTCCTTCGAGTTCACCGTGTGGGTGGCCCCCATCGCCTTGGCCCACTCGAGCTTCCGGTCGTCGATGTCGACGGCGATGATCGTTCCGGCGCCGGCCAGGCGTGACCCGGCGATGGCGGCGTCCCCCACCCCGCCGCAGCCGAAGACGGCGACAGAGTCGCCCCGGCTCACCCCGCCGGTGTTGATCGCCGCACCCACGCCCGCCATGACGCCGCAGCCGAGCAGGCCGGCGGCCGTCGGCGGCGCGGCCGGGTCGACCTTGGTGCACTGCCCGGAGTGCACGAGGGTCTTCTCCGCGAACGCCCCGATGCCCAGCGCCGGCGAGAGCTCGGTGCCGTCGGCGAGGGTCATCTTCTGGGCGGCGTTGTGGGTGGCGAAGCAGTACCAGGGCTTCCCCTTCGCGCAGGCGCGGCACTGACCGCACACCGCCCGCCAGTTGAGGATCACGTAGTCGCCGACCGCCACGTTCGTGACGCCCTCGCCGACCGCGGAGACGACGCCGGCCGCCTCGTGGCCCAGCAGGAACGGGAAGTCGTCGTTGATGCCGCCCTCGCGGTAGTGCAGGTCGGTGTGGCAGACCCCGCACGCCTGGACGTCGACGACGGCCTCGCCGGGGCCGGGGTCGGGCACGACGATCGTCTCGATGCTCACGGGGGCGCCCTTGCTGCGGGCGACGACGCCCCTCACCTCGTAGGCCATGGCGCGAGCCTAGGTCGGCGCAGCCCCGGCCACCCAGGTGGGCACCGCGGCCGCTCGCCGGTCACGCCGGCGTATCGATCGGCAGTTGAACGCGCGAGTACCGGCACATCGTCGTAGCGTCCGACCGGCTTCACCGTGAGCCATCCGGTCGCGCCCAACAGGCTGGCCGTCGTCCGTTCCGTCCGGACGTCGTACGTGGCAGTTCCGAGCTTCCTGGCCCGCGAGCGCATCATCGCGAAGCCCGGATTCAACCGATGGCTCATCCCGCCGGCGGCCCTCGCCGTCCACCTGTGCATCGGCCAGGCCTATGCGACCAGCGTCTACAAGACCGCCCTGGTCAACCACTTCGACACCAGCCTGACGGCGATCGGGATCATCTTCTCGATCGCGATCGTGATGCTGGGACTCTCCGCCGCGGTGTTCGGCACGTGGGTGGACCGGAACGGCCCCCGAGCCGCCATGTTCACCGCCGCGGTGTTCTGGGTCTCCGGCTTCCTGGTCGGGGCGCTCGGCATCTACACCCGCCAGCTGTGGCTGCTCTACCTCGGCTACGGCGTCCTCGGCGGCATCGGCCTGGGCATCGGCTACATCTCGCCGGTCTCCACGCTGATCAAGTGGTTCCCCGACCGGCCCGGCCTGGCCACCGGCATGGCGATCATGGGCTTCGGCGGTGGCGCGCTGGTCGCCTCACCCCTGTCCCGCCAGCTGATGAGCTACTACGACGCCGACTACGACCCGAGCGTCGCCGACTCGGTGCCCGCCGGCTCGGCCGTCGGCGCGCTGTTCCTGACGCTCGCGGCGCTCTATCTCGTGTTCATGATGTTCGGCGCCTTCCTCGTCCGCGTGCCCGCGGCGGACTGGCGGCCGAAGGGCTTCGACCCGTTGACCGTGAAGCAGAAGGCGCTGGTCACGACGGAGAACGTGTCGGCGAACAACGCGATCAAGACCCCGCAGTTCTGGCTGCTGTGGACCGTCCTCTTCTGCAACGTCACGGCGGGGATCGGGATCCTGGAGCAGGCCTCGCCGATGATCCAGGATTTCTTCCGCACCGGTGAGGGGTCGCTGGTCGCGGCCTCGGCGGCCGCCGGTTTCGTCGGCGTGCTGTCGCTGTTCAACATGGGCGGACGGTTCGTCTGGTCATCGACGTCGGACTTCATCGGCCGCAAGCCGATGTACATGATCTACCTCGGCGTCGGGATCCTGCTCTACATCGTGCTGGCGACGCTCGGCAGCACGGCGACCTGGATCTTCGTCCTCACCGCGGCGCTCATCATCAGCTTCTACGGCGGCGGGTTCTCGACCGTCCCGGCGTACCTGCGCGACCTGTTCGGCACGTTCCAGGTCGGCGCCATCCACGGCCGGCTGCTGACGGCCTGGTCGGCGGCGGGCGTGGCCGGCCCGCTGATCATCAACGGCGTGCTGGACGCGCGGGGCACCCCCGGCCAGCTCGTGGCCGGTGACTACCGGCCCGCCCTGTTCATCATGGTCGGCCCCCTCGCCGTCGGCTTCGTGGCGAACCTGCTCATCAAGCCGGTGGACGCGAAGTGGCACGAGTCCGAGGACGCCGTCGAGCAGTTCACCCACGAGAACCCCACCCAGGAACGGAGCGCCGCCCGATGAGCTCGACCGCGTCGACGGACGACCGTCGCCCGACCACGCACACCCCGGCGGGGCTCATCGCCTTCGCCTGGACGCTGGTGGGGGTCCCGCTGGCCTACGGCCTGTTCCAGACCGTCAAGACCGCCGCCAAGCTGTTCACCGGCTGATCGGACGCAACGGCAGCCAACCGCTCAGGTCGGCGCGGTTGCCGCTGGCCACCACCTGGCCGGCGGCGACCGCGTCCTCCCAGCGCAGCTGCCCGGTCGCCAGCCGCAGCCAGGTGGCCGCGTCGGTCTCGACGACGTTGGGCGGCGTCCCCCGCGTGTGCCGCGGGCCCTCGACGCACTGGACGGCGACGTGCGGCGGGATGCGCAGCTCCACCGACCGGCCGGGCACCTGCTGGGCCAGCCAGCGGGCGGTCGTCTTGACCGCGGCGCCGACCACCTTCCGGCCGGGATCCTGGGCCTCCCCGGCCAGCCAGGGCCGCACCGGCTCGAGGACGGCGCGCAGCTCGTCGGCCGGGATGGGGGCGGTGCCGGCCATCAGCTGGTCGGGACGGTTCCCGCCGGGACGGTGCCGACGGCGACCTCGGGCGAGCCGAACAGCGCCGGGAGCGTCGCCGTCCAGGCGGCCCGCAGCTCGGCCAGCCGGAGGTCGAGCACGCCATCCACGCTCAGGCTGTCGCCGCCCGTCGTCCCGAGCTCGGTGACGGCGACGCCGGCCCGTTCGGCGGCGGCGCGCACCGCTGCCGGGTCGGCCGTCGTGACGACGGCCCGGGCGGTCGACTCGCTGAACAGCACCGTGAACGGGTCACCGTCCAGCCGCAGCCGCGCGCCGACCCCGTGGCGCAGGGCCGACTCGGCGAGGGTCTGCGCGAGGCCGCCGTCGGCGAGGTCGTGCGCCGAGGTGATCAGCTCGTCGCGGCCGAGATCGGCCAGCAGCTCCCCCAGGGCCCGCTCAGCCGGGAGGTCCACCGTCGGCGGGGTGCCACCCAGGTGCCCGTGCACGACCGACGCCCAGGCCGAGCCGCCGAGCTCCTCCCGGGTCTCGCCGAGCAGCAGCACCGTCTCGCCGTCCGCCCGCCAGCCGCCGCCCACCCGCTGCCGCACGTCGGCGTGCACGCCGAGGACACCGATGACCGGCGTCGGGTTGATCGCCACGTCGCCGGTCTGGTTGTAGAGGCTCACGTTGCCGCCGGTGACCGGCAGGCCGAGGTCGCGGCAGGCGTCGGCGAGGCCGCGGACGGCCTCGGCGAACTGCCACATGACCTCCGGCTCCTCGGGAGAGCCGAAGTTCAGGCAGTTCGTGACGGCGAGCGGCCGGGCGCCGCTCACCGCCACGTTGCGGTAGGCCTCGGCCAGGTTCAGCTGGGCACCGGCGTACGGGTCGAGCCGGGCGTAGCGGGCGTTGCCGTCCAGGGCCAGCGCGATGCCGCGGTGGCTGTCCTCGTCGATGCGGATCACGCCGGCGTCCTCGGGCTGGGCGAGGACCGTGTTGCCGCGCACGTACCGGTCGTACTGCTCGGTGACCCACGTCTTGTCGGCGCCGTCCGGGCTGCCGACGACGGCGAGCCAGTGCGCCTGCAGCTCTTCCGGCGTGGACGGGCGAGGGAGCCGCGCGGCGTCGTCGGCCTGCAGGTCGTCGAGGTCGGCCGGGCGCTGCATCGGCCGCTCGTAGACCGGGCCCTCGTGGGCCACGGTGCGCGGCGGGACGTCGACGATCCGCTCGCCGTGCCAGTCGACGGTCAGCCGGTCGCCCTCGGTGACCTCACCGATGACGGTGGCCAGCACGTCCCATTTGCGGCAGACGGCGAGGAAGGCGTCGACCTTGTCCGGCTCGACGATCGCGCACATGCGCTCCTGCGACTCGCTCATCAGGATCTCGGCCGGGGTGAGCGTGCTGTCGCGCAGCGGGACGGTGTCCAGGTCGACGTGCATGCCGCCGGTGCCGGCGCTGGCCAGCTCGGACGTCGCGCACGACAGGCCCGCGCCGCCGAGGTCCTGGATGCCGGTGACCAGGCCCTGCTCGAAGATCTCCAGGCAGGCCTCGATGAGCAGCTTCTCGGTGAACGGGTCCCCGACCTGGACTGACGGCCGCTTGGCCGGGCCCTCGGCGTCGAACGTCTCGCTGGCCAGGACGGACACCCCGCCGATGCCGTCGCCGCCGGTGCGGGCCCCGAACAGGATCACCTTGTTGCCGACGCCCTCGGCCTTGGCCAGCCGCACGTCCTCGTGCCTCATCACGCCCACGCACAGCGCGTTGACCAGTGGGTTGCCGGCGTAGCAGTCGTCGAAGAGCAGCTCGCCGCCGATGTTGGGCAGGCCGAGGCAGTTGCCGTAGCCGCCGACACCCGCGACGACGCCGGGCAGCACGCGGGCGGTGTCGGGGGCGTCGGCGCGGCCGAACCGCAGGGAGTCCATGACCGCGACCGGTCGGGCGCCCATGGTGAGGATGTCGCGGACGATGCCGCCGACGCCGGTGGCCGCCCCCTGGTAGGGCTCGACGTAGCTGGGGTGGTTGTGCGACTCGACCTTGAAGGTGACCGCGTAGCCGTCGCCGACGTCGACGACCCCGGCGTTCTCGCCGATGCCGACCAGCAGCGCCTCGCTCTTCGGCAGGTCGCCGAAGCGGCGCAGGTGCACCTTGGAGCTCTTGTACGAGCAGTGCTCGCTCCACATGACGCTGTACATGGCCAGCTCGGCGGTGGTGGGGCGGCGGCCGAGGATGTCGCGGATGCGCGCGTACTCGTCGGCCTTCAGCCCGAGCTCGGCCCAGGGCTGCTCGTCGTCGGGCGTCTTCTCGGCGATCTCGACGGTGTCGACGGTCATTGCTCGACTCCGCCCTCGTTCCGCTCCTCGGTCGCTGGCGCTCCCTGCGATGCTCGCTCGGGCGTCGTTCTCGCGTTCATGCGGCGACGACCGCCTTCAGGACGCTGGTGAAGAAGCCCAGGCCGTCGGTCGAGGGGCCGGTGAGGTCCTCGACGGCGTGCTCGGGGTGCGGCATGAGCCCGACGACGCGGCCGTTCTCGCTGGTCACGCCCGCGATGTCGCGGCTTGAGCCGTTCGGGTTGCCGTCGGCGTAGCGGAACACGACCCGGCCCTCGCCCTCCAGGCGGTCGAGGTCGGCGTCGGATCCGACGTACCGGCCCTCGCCGTTCTTCACCGGGATGACGATCCGCTGGCCCTCGCTGTACTCGCTGGTCCACGCGGTGTCGGCGCGCTCGACGACGAGCACCTGGTCGCGGTTGCGGAAGTGCAGGTGGCTGTTGCGGGTGAGCGCTCCCGGCAGCAGGCCGGCCTCGCAGAGCACCTGGAAGCCGTTGCAGATGCCCAGCACCGGCATGCCGTCGTTCGCCCGGGCGACGACGTCCTGCATCAGGGGCGCGCGGGCCGCGATCGCGCCGGCCCGCAGGTAGTCGCCGTAGGAGAAGCCGCCCGGGAGGATCACGGCGTCGACGTCCTTGAGGTCGTGGTCGGCGTGCCAGAGGGCGACCGGCTCACCGCCGGCCAGCCGCACCGCGCGGGCGGCGTCGACGTCGTCCAGGGAGCCCGGGAAAGTCAGAACACCGATGCGCAAGGAAGTGCGTCCGTTCAGTCGGTGGGGAGATGCAGCTCGACGTCCTCGATGACGGGATTGGCCAGCAGGGTCTCGGCGATCTGCTTCAGCTCGGCCTCGTCCGGAGTGCCGTCGACCTCGAGCACGAAATGCTTGCCCTGGCGGACGCTGCGCACGCCGTCGTGGCCCAGGCGCCCCAACGCGCCCAGCACCGCCTGCCCCTGGGGGTCGGAGATCTCCGCCTTGAGGACCACGTCGACGACCACCCGGGACACGCGCACGAGGGTACCGGGAGCGCGCGATCCCCTTCCCGCCCCGCCCCTCCCGCCGATCCGGCCCCACCCCTTTCGAACCAGATCGGCGATGTGGTCGCCAAGCGCCCGTTTTCGCGCCCACTTCGCCCATGTGGTCAGAATCCGAGCGCGCGCCGGATCTGAGCGAGCACCCCCGCAGGATCGCCGTACACGTCGGCCGATGTGAAGCGCAGGACGATCCATCCCGCCGCCACGAGCCGATTCTGGCGGCGGCGGTCGTTCACGAATGTCTTCCGCTCCCGATGCACCTCGCCGTCGAACTCGACGAGGACCTTGTTCCCGGGCCAGGCCATGTCGGCGGCAGCGACAACGACGCCACCTGCGTCACGGACGGGGAACTGCAATACGGGCATCGGCAAGGAGGCGTCGCGGATCAGCCAGCGCAGGACAGACTCCATCGGAGAGCCGGCTAGCGGATCGGCCACCGGCAGGACGAGCCGCGCTCTGGCACAGCCTCGCCCGCGCGGACGGCGAGCCAGCTCCTCCTGCAGTTCACCACGGCTCGCCAGACCGTTCACGATCTGGTCGGTGGCTGCGAGCAGGGCCGGCGGCTCGAGGATCCCGGCCAGATCCCGCCAGGTCCGGGCCGGCGACGTGACCGGCACGGACTTCCGCCGAACGACGTCCAAGTCGCTGATCGGCAGGCGATACAGACGGCGGTCGATCCGGCTCTCCGCGCTGGACCCCTCGGGGATCGTGAGGTTCACCCGGTTGTCCGAGCGGTCGCGGAAGGGAATCTGCAGACCCCAGACGTCTGCGGCCGAGAGATGACTGACGACGGCGCCGGGCGGCGCCGTGAGCAACACGGCAGCGAGTCGGGTGGCCAGTTCTCCGCTGAGCAACCGCGGGAGGTAGGTGTCGCGCGAGAGCCTGACGACGTCCGGGTGCCGCAGTTCCCGTTCTTTCAGGCCGGAGGCTCGCAGGTACGAGCGCGTCGCCGGACCAGTGATTCGCGATCGGGGCATCCGTTTGGGCACGTGCGCAGGATCGGCGACCGCTGCGTTCCCCCGCTTCCGTCGTCCACAGGTCGTGACCAGATCGGCGATCTGGTCGCCAAACGGCGCTCTTGGCGACCAGATCGCCGATGTGGCGCGGAGGGCGACCGGGGCTCGGCTAGGCGAGCAGCGACCAGACCGCCTCCGGCGACTCCCAGTGCGCGTTGTGGCCGGCGCCGTCGATGACGACGGCGTCCGGGTCGATCCGCCGCATCGCGTCCAGGCCGACCATCGTGTCGCCGGCACCTGCGGCCAGCCGCAGCGGGGCCTCGCACCGTGACAGCACGGTCTCGACCGGTGGGCCGACGGCGGAGAACGCCCGCGGGTCCAGCGCCGCGACCCAGCCGCCGTTCGCGCGCCGCACCCCCGCGCGGGCGACGGGTTCCACGGGCTCGACGAGTGACCGCAGCCCCGCCAGCTTCAGGTGCCGGTCGGCCGCCTCGTCCGGACTGGCGAACACCTGCGCCGGGCGCACCGCCATGGCCTGCGCCCGCGCCACCTCGTCGTCGGTCCAGTCGATCTTCACGCCGAGCGCGACGACGCGGTCGACGGTCACCCCGTACCAGCCGCTGCCGAGCACCGCGCCGACCACGCCGCCGAAGGAGTGGCCGAGCACCGTCACGCGCTCGGACCCCAGCTCGGCGGCCAGCTCGGCCATGTCGGCGGCGTGGACGGCGTAGCCGTAGGGCGCCTCGGCCAGCGACAGTCCGTGCCCGCGCAGGTCCGGCGCCGCCCACCGGCCCGGCCAGCTCTCCTGGAACTCCGCCAGCAGCCGGGTCCAGACGGCGCCGGTCGCACCGAGGCCGTGCAGGAGCAGCAGGAGCGGACCGTCGGTGCCACCGGAGGCGTAGGCGATCCCGCTGCGGGTGCGGCGCATCAGCCGAACCTCCGGCCGGTGAGCTGTTCGTACGCGGTCACGTAGCGCTCGCGCGTGGCCTCCACGACGTCGGACGGCAGCTCCGGCGGCGGCGAGACGCGGTCCCAGCCGGACGACGTCAGCCAGTCGCGCACGTACTGCTTGTCGTAGGAGGGCGCCACCGACCCGGGCGACCAGGACGACGCCGGCCAGAAGCGGGACGAGTCGGGGGTGAGCACCTCGTCGCCGAGCACGAGCGCGTCCGCCGAGAGTCCGAACTCGAACTTGGTGTCGGCCAGGACGATCCCGGCGTCGAGCGCGATCTCGGCCGCCCGGGAGTAGAGCGCGAGCGTCAGCCGGCGCAGTTCCTCCGCGCGAGCGGACCCCACGGCGTCGACCACCGAGGCGAAGTCGATCGCCTCGTCGTGCTTCCCCACCTCCGCCTTGGTGGACGGCGTGAAGACCGGCCCCGGCAGCCGCGAGCCCTCGACCAGGCCGGGGGGCAGTTCGACGTCCCGGATCGAGCCGGTCCGCTGGTACTCGACGGTGCCCGAGCCGGACAGGTAGCCGCGGGCCACGCACTCGACCGGCAGCATCTCCAGCCGGCGCACCAGCATCGCCCGGCCGGCCGTCTCCGCGGGGACGTCCGTGGCGCTGACCAGGTGGTGCGACGCCCCGAACGAGTCGAGCACCGGGGTGAGCTGGTCGAACCACCACACCGACAGCTGGGTGAGCACCTTGCCCTTGTCGGGGATCGGCGTCGGCAGCACGTGGTCGTAGGCCGAGATGCGGTCGGACGCAACCAGCAGGAGCCGGTCGGGGCCGGCGTCGTAGATCTCCCGCACCTTCCCGCGGGCGACCAGCGGGAGATCCACGCTCACGAGAGCTTCGCCAGCCGGTCGAACAGCGGGCCCAGGTTGGTCACGTACCGCTCGGGCCGGCAGATCTCGTCGAGCCGCGCCTCGTCCAGTTCGACGCCGCCGGCCTTCGCCCGCGCCCGCAGCGTCTCCCGGAAGGGCGTTCCGCTGTTCCACGTGTCCATTGCCGCGCCCTGTACCAGCGCGTAGGCGTCCTCCCGCGAGAGCCCGCCCTCCACCAGCTCGAGCAGCACCGAGGACGTGTAGATCAGCCCGCCGGTGGACTCCAGGTTGGCCCGCATCCGGTCGGCGTCGACCACCAGGTTCTCGACCAGCCCCGTGGTGAGGTGCAGCAGGTAGTCGGTGGTGATCGCCGCGTCGGGCAGGAACACCCGCTCGGTCGACGAGTGCGAGATGTCCCGCTCGTGCCAGAGCGGGATGCCTTCCATGACCGGCACGATCGCCGCCCGCACCACCCGGGCCAGCCCGGCGATCCGCTCCGACCGGATCGGGTTCTTCTTGTGCGGCATGGCGCTGGAGCCCTTCTGGCCCGAGCCGAACGCCTCCGACAGCTCCCGCACCTCGGTCCGCTGCCCGTGCCGCACCTCCAGCGCGACGGCCTCGCAGACCGTCGCGATGATCGCCAGCGCCGACACCCACTCGCTGATCGAGTCGCGCAGCACCACCTGGGTGGAGGCGTCGGCCGGGCGCAGGTCCAGTGCGTCGGCGACGAAGACCTCGACCGAGGGGTCGATCAGCGAGTAGGTGCCGACGGCCCCGGAGATGGCGACGACGCCGACGCGAGCGCGCGCCTCGCGGAGCCGGTCCCTCGACCGGGCCATCGCGAACGCCAGGTCGGCGACCCGGTGTCCCCACACGTCGGGCTCGGCATGCACGCCGTGCGTGCGCCCCACCTTGATCGTCGACCGGTGCGCCAGGCCGTGGTCGCGCAGCGCCGCCACCAGCCGGTCGGCCCTCGCGAGCAGCACGTCGGTCGCGTCGGTCAGCTGCACCGCGAGCGCCGTGTCCAGCAGGTCGGACGACGTCATGCCGTGGTGCACGTAGGCCGCGGCCGACCGCGGCTCGGTGTTGTCGGCCCAGGCGGTGAGGAAGGCGATGACGTCGTGCTGCGTCGTCTCCTCGATCTCGGCGACCCGCTCGGGCGTCGGCGGCGGAGCGTTGCGCACGGGCTCGACGACGTCGGCCGGCACCCGGCCCGCGGCCGCGTGCGCCTCGAGCACCAGGGTCTCCACCCGGCACCAGAGCTCGTACTTGTGCTCGTCGCTCCACACGCGCCCCATCTCGGGGAGCGTGTAGCGCTCGATCATCGGGGTACCGCCCGGTCCAGCTCAGCTCGTCGCACCACGAGGTACATCCTCCCGCAGGGCTAGCGTGATCATGGACGGCCCCCAGGGGCCTGCGGAGGTGCACGATGCTGCGACGGGCCAACGACGTCGTCGCCCGCGCCCGCGAGCGCATCCGGGCGGCGCGGGAGCAGGACCCCCACTACTGGCCGGACTTCGAGACCAACCACGAGATCCTGGCCCACGAGGACATCTACCGCGCCGAGCCGGGCGACCTCGCGCCCGCAGAGGACGAGGACGAGGACGACGGCGGCCCCGGCTCCGGCTCCGGCTCCACGCAGCCACCGCTGGGCAGCCCCGAGCCCGGCGCGGCGGACCTCGACGGCGCCACGGCACCCGGCGGGGTCAGCGGTCCGCCGCCGGGCGGTCGCCCGCACCGCCCGCAGGAGCGCGACCGCCGGCTCATGACGGCGGCCCGGCGGGGCGCTCCGCCCGAGGCAGGGGTCCCCGACGGGCTGCGGACGGCGGCGGCGTGGTCCTGGCGCCTGATCGTGGTGATCGCAGGCTTCTACGTCCTGCTCTACGCCGCCGCGTACGTCGCCGTCGTCATCATCCCGGTGATCGTCGCGCTGCTGCTGGCCGCCCTGCTGCAGCCGGGTGCGGCGGCGCTCGTACGCCGCGGTTGGCCGCGGTCGCTGGCCGCCTTCGCGATGCTCGTCGTCGGCCTCGGGGTCGTGGCCGGGATCATCACGCTCGTCGTCCAGCAGATCGCCAGCGGGTTCAGCGATCTCGCCGAGCAGGTGAGCGAGGGCATCGGACAGGTGCAGAGCTTCGTCGTCCGCACCTTCCCGATCACCACCAACCAGCTGGAGAACGCCGTCAGCCAGCTGCAGGACTTGCTGGTGAGCAACCAGGACCAGCTCGCCACCGGCGCCCTCACCACAGCGGCGACGGTGGGGGAGGTGTTCACCGGCATCGTCCTGGCGCTGTTCACCCTCTTCTTCTTCCTCAAGGACGGCCGGTCGATCTGGCTGTGGCTGGTCGGCCTGCTCCCGCGCGATTCCCGCGCCTACCTGGACGAGGCGGCCCGCCGCTCGTGGCGGACGCTGATCTCGTACGTCCGGGCCACCGTGGTCGTGGCTCTGGTCGATGCGATCGGCATCGGCACCGGGCTGGCGGTGCTCGGCGTACCGCTGGTCATCCCACTGTCAGCGCTGGTCTTCCTGGGGGCCTTCATCCCGATCATCGGCTCGTTCCTCGCCGGGTCGGTCGCCGTGCTGGTGGCGCTGGTCGCCGTCGGCCCGATCAAGGCTCTGATCGCGCTGGCGGTCGTCGTGCTCGTCATGCAGGTCGAGGGCCACATCTTGCAGCCGCTGCTGCTCGGGCGGGCCGTGCACGTGCACCCGCTGGCGGTCGTGCTGTCGATCGCGGCCGGCCTGCTGATCGCCGGGATCTTCGGCGCGCTCGTCGCCGTGCCGATCGTGGCCTGCGCCAATGTCGCCGGCACCTACCTGAGCCGGCGGAACGAGGGGCCGCGCCCGCCGGAGCCGCGCCCCGACCGGGCGAAGCCCGCGGTCACCGCGAAATGAAGGATCTCGTCCTCCCCACCCTTCGCAACCTCAGGGTGGGGCCTGGGACGAGGCCGAACGTCAGCCAGCCTTGATGCGCCCCTCGACGGCGGCCAGCGCGATGTCGGTGCGCCAGTGGGCGTCGGCCAGCCGGACTCCGGCGACCCGCTCGTACGCGCGCTGCCGCGCCGCGGCGAGGTCGGGGCCCAGGCCCACGACCGACAGCACCCGCCCCCCGGCGGAGACCACCGAGCCGTCCGCCGCGAGAGCGGTTCCGGCGTGCAGCACGCCCTCGGCATCGGCCCCGGCGACCGGCGAGCCGGTGCGCGGCGACTCCGGATAGCCCGGCGCGGCCACCACCACCGTCACCGCGGCGCCGGAACGCCATCGCAGCGGGGGGTGGTCGGCCAGGGTGCCGGTGGCCGCGGCGTGCAGCAGCCCGGCCAGCGGCGACTCCAGGAGGGGGAGGACCACCTGGGTCTCCGGGTCGCCGAACCGCGCGTTGAACTCGACCACCCGCAGCCCCCGCGACGTCAGCGCCAGCCCGGCGTAGAGCAGCCCGCTGAACGTCTCGCCGCGGCGGGCCATCTCGTCGACGGTCGGCTGCAGGACGGTCGCCAGCACCTCGTCGACCAGCCCGGGCGGCGCCCACGGCAGCGGCGCGTACGCCCCCATGCCGCCGGTGTTCGGCCCGCCGTCGCCGTCGTCCCGGCGCTTGGCGTCCTGCGCCGGGACCAGCGGCAGCACCGTCGTCCCGTCGGTGACGGCGAACAGCGACACCTCCGGCCCGTCGAGGTACTCCTCGACCAGGACCGCCCCGCCGGCGTCCAGCACCCGGTGGCCGTGGGCGACGGCGGCCTGGCGCTCGTCGGTGACCAGCACGCCCTTGCCCGCGGCCAGCCCGTCGTCCTTCACGACGTACGGGGCTCCCGCCTCGTCGAGCGCGGTCTGCAGCTCGGCCGGGCCACCGACGGGCCACGACCGGGCGGTCGGCACGCCCGCGGCGGCCATCACGTGCTTGGCGAAGGACTTGCTGCCCTCCAGCTGCGCGGCCTCGGCCGAGGGGCCGAAGCACAGGATCCCGGCCTCGCGGACGGCGTCGGCGGCTCCGGCGACCAGCGGCACTTCGGGCCCGATCACGACCAGCCCGGCACCCCAGTCCACCGCCACCCGGGCGACGTCGTCGGGGTCGGCCGCGCGGACGGCGAGCGGTTGGGCGAGCGAACGGGTACCGGCGTTGCCGGGCGCGCAGGCGAGCGCGCTCACCGCGGGGTCGGAGGACAGAGCCACGCACAGGGCGTGCTCCCGGGCACCGGAGCCGATCACGAGCACGCGCACCGGGCGAAACTACCCAGCGGCACTCAGCGCAGGCGGTTGGGCTGGTCCCGCACCTGCCGGTGGAACGACCGCAGGCGGGCGCGCTCCTCGGCCCGCGCCCGGGCGTCGACGCGCAGCAACTGCCGGTGGGCCTCGGCCTGCAGCTTGCGCCAGGCGGTGAACCGGGCGGGGTCCAGCCGGCCGTCGTCGATCGCCGCCGCGACCGCGCAGCCCGGCTCGGTCCGGTGCCCGCAGTCGCGGAAGCGGCAGTCGGTGGCCAGCACGGCGACGTCGGCGTAGGCGGTGTCCACGCCCTCGGCGTCGTCGTAGAGGCCGAGCTCCCGCATGCCCGGGGTGTCGATCAGCAGCCCGCCGTCCGGCAGCAGGTGCAGCTCACGGGCCGTCGTCGTGTGCCGGCCGCGGCCGTCGTCCCGGATGCCGCGCGTCTCGGCGAGCTGCCGCCCGGCCAGTGCGTTGGCCAGGCTCGACTTCCCCACCCCGGACGGTCCGACCATGGCGCCGGTCCGTCCCGGGCCGAGCAGCGCCCGGACGCCGTCGACGCCGGCGCCGGTGACCGAGCTGACCACTAGGACGTCGACCCCGAGTGCGTCGTCGCGCACCTGGTCCACCGCCGCGCTCACGTCGTCGCAGAGATCGGCCTTGGTGAGGACGACGACCGGTCTGGCCCCGCTGCTCCAGGCGACGGCGAGGTAGCGCTCCACCCGCCGCAACCGGGCATCGCCGGAGAGCGCATCGACCACGAACACCGTGTCGAGGTTGGCGGCCACCACCTGCGCCGCGGACGTCCGGCCCGCGACCGTGCGGACGAAGGCGCTGCGCCGGGGCAGGACCGCGACGGCGAGCTCCCCGCGCAGTCCGATCCAGTCGCCGACCGCGGGACCGCCCGGTTCGCTGCCGTCGTAGAGCCCCGAGCCGGGGACCGCCCGCTGCTCACCGGACCCGGTGAGGACGCTCAGCCTGCCCCGGTCGACGCGCGCCACCCGGCCCGCAACGCAGCCCTCCGGCAGCTCGGCAGCACGGTCGGGCGTCCACCCGAGGACTGAGAGATCCGTCACGGCGGGCCATGGTGCCGGGCCGCTGAGCGTTGTGTCTTTCGAATTGTGGGCGACACGTTCTCTTCAGTTATCCGCGCGGCCATCCGATTCAGGTGTTGTGGCAGACATGCGTTCGACCGAGTCGCTGGCGGTGCGACCAGCGACCCGCCTGTCCCAGCCCGTCGTCATCGGGCACCGGGGGGCGCCGGCCTACCGGCCCGAGCACACGGCCGCCAGCTACGAGCTGGCGATCGACCTCGGTGCCGAGCTGATCGAGCCGGACGTCGTGATCAGCAAGGACGGCGTGCTCGTCGTCCGCCACGAGAACGAGCTCTCGCTGTCCACGGACGTCGCCACCCGGCCCGAGTTCGCCGCCCGGCGGACGACGAAGCTCGTCCACGGACGCGAGACCACCGGCTGGTTCACCGAGGACTTCACCTTCGCCGAGCTGCGCACGCTGCGCGCGGTCGAGCGGATGCCGGAGATCCGGCCGCTCAACACCGCCTACGACGGCCGCTTCGGCATCCTGACCCTGGGTGAGGTCATCAGCCTGGCCCGCACCCGGTCGACCGACGACCGGCAGATCCGGGTCCTCGCCGAGCTGAAGCACCCCGAGGAGTCGGCCGACGCGAACCTGCCGATGGCCGAGCTGGTGGCCGCCGAGCTGGACCGGCTGGGCGCCACCGACGTCAGCGGTCCGGTCGTGCTGCAGTCCTTCGACCCGGCCCTGCTGCGGAATCTGCGGGCACGCCTGGGCGAGGACGGGCCCGAGATGGTGCAGCTGGTCAACGACTTCGCCGCGGGTGACCGGATGGTGACGCCGTCCGGCCTGCGCGAGATCTCCACCTACGCGCAGGCGATCGGCCCCAGCCGCGAGCGCATCCTGCTCGGCTCCGACGGCCTGCCGGTGGTCGGCAGCTCGGACCTCGTCGACGAGGCGCACCGCGCGGCGCTGGCGGTGTTCTGCTGGACGCTGCGCGCCGAGAACGCCTTCCTGCCGCCGCACCTGCGGGTCGGCGACGCCCCCGGCGGGCTGGGCAACGCGCTCGTCGAGGCGCGGCACCTGCTCTCGCTCGGCGTCGACGGCCTGATCACCGACTCGCCGGACTACGCCGTCCAGGCCCGCGCGGAGATGCTCACCGCCGCCTGATACCGGCAGTGGGTGGTTGCCCTGGCGCAGCCTCCGGGGGCCCGAGGATCGGGACTCAGGCCCCCGTGCGGTGGTCAGTGCCGCCCTGTAGCGCGGCACTCCGTACGACACCGCAGCACCCGGCTGGTGGCCTGGCCTGATCCAGCCCGAACCCGCCGTGCGCAGACCAGCTGGTCGGGTCTCGTTCACGCTCCCCGGGTCCTGCAGGACCCCGAGAGCGGGAGAAACACCCCGAGAGCGGGGTCGGGCTAGTCGATGAGGTCGTTGATCACGACGTTCTCGTCGCGGCCGGGGCCGACGCCGATCACGCTGATCCGGGCGCCGGCGAGCTCCTCGAGCCGCCGGACGTAGGCCCGGGCGTTCGCCGGCAGCTCCGCGAAGGTCCGGCAGTGCCGGAGATCCTCGAACCAGCCCGGCATCTCCTCGTAGACCGGCGTCGCGTGGTGGAACTCGGTCTGGGTCATGGGCATCTCGTCGTGGCGCACGCCGTCGACGTCGTAGGCCACGCAGATCGGCACCGTCTCCAGGCCCGAGAGCACGTCGAGCTTGGTGAGGAAGTAGTCGGTGATCCCGTTGACCCGGCTGGCGTACCGGGCGACGACGGCGTCGAACCAGCCGCACCGCCGGTCGCGGCCGGTGGTCACGCCGACCTCGCCGCCCTGCTTGCGCAGGTACTCGCCGTTGGCGTCGAACAGCTCGGTCGGGAAGGGACCCGAGCCGACGCGGGTCGTGTACGCCTTGAGGATGCCGACCACCCGCTCGATGCGGTTCGGCCCGATCCCCGACCCGGTCGCCGCGCCGCCGGCCGTCGGGTTGGACGACGTCACGAACGGATAGGTGCCGTGGTCGACGTCGAGCAGCGTGCCCTGGGAGCCCTCGAGCAGCACCCATTCGCCCGCGTCGAGCGCGCGGCCGATCAGCAGGCGCGTGTCGACGATGCGGTGCTTGAGCGCCTCGGCGTACTGGGCGTACTCCTCGACCACCTCGTCGAGGTCGATGGCCTTGCGGTTGTAGACCTTGACCAGGATCTGGTTCTTCTCCTCGAGGGTGCCCTCGAGCTTCTGGCGCAGGATCGACAGGTCCAGCAGGTCCTGCACCCGGATGCCGACCCGGGCGACCTTGTCGCCGTACGCCGGCCCGATCCCGCGGCCGGTCGTGCCGATCCGCCGCTTGCCGAGGAAGCGCTCGGTGACCCGGTCCAGGGCCCGGTGGTGCGGCATGATCAGGTGCGCGTCGGAGGAGATCACCAGGCGCGAGGTGTCCACCCCACGCTCCTCCAGGCCGGCCAGCTCCCCGATCAGCACCTCCGGGTCGACCACGACGCCGTTGCCGATCACCGGGGTGCAGCCGGGGGTCAGGATGCCGGACGGGATCAGGTGCAGCGCGTACCGCTCGCCGTCCGGGGTGATCACCGTGTGCCCGGCGTTGTTGCCGCCCTGGTAGCGGACGACGTAGGGAACGCGGCCGCCCAGGAGGTCGGTGGCCTTGCCCTTGCCCTCGTCGCCCCACTGGGCACCGATCAGCACGACAGCCGGCATCGGGTCCTGGTTCTCCTTGATAACTGGGGCGGTTGCTCGGCACCCGGCGGGATCCGGCTGACCTAGGGCGGTGGGGTGGGTCGGATGAAAGGGTATCGGCATGGCTTCCGTGCAGTTGGATCTCCGCCGTCTGGAGCCCGGCACGGCCCCCCGGCCGGGGGACGTCGCGGACGTCGCGGACGCCGACGCGGTGGTGGTCCGGGGTCCGGTGCCCGCGCTCGCCGCCGTGCTCGAGCGCCTGCTCAAGGCCGAACGGACGTCGCTGGTCCCGGTGTCCTGGGAGCCGGCGTCCGACAAGGCGTCGGTCGCGCTGGCCCGCGACATCGGGATCGGCACAGGAGAGCCCCGCGACCTGTGTCTGGTCCGCGACGACCACGGCGGGGTGCTGCTGCACCACGGCCGCATCGAGGCCGAGGGCGACGGACGGCGGTCGCTGAGCCGGCGGCTGGGCCTGCAGGCCTACCACGACGACATCAAGGTGGCCGACGGCGAGATCACCCGGATCGACGTGCGCCCCGACTGGCAGGCCGTGGACACGATCAGGGTGACCGTGATGACCCAACCGCTGCGACCCACCCGGCAGACGAGCGGCCGGGCCGTGCAGATGGCCTCGGACCCGGCCCGCATCGTGCGGGACGGGGTTCCCTACCCGAGGCCGGTCAGTCGCTGGACGTGGTACGCCGACCACCGGGTGCGCTGGCGCCTCGACCCTTGAACCGCGGGCACGGGCACGCACCGCGGTGCGCCGCGTGGCCGCCAGGTGCGTCGGGGACACTGGACTCCGTCCCGCACGCCGAGGAGGCCCCGCTGCCGTCGTCCCGCGCCCCGACCGCCCTCCGGCCTCCGCCGCGAGCGTGCCGGTGATCAGCGATCGCCTGCCCACGCTGGGGTCGCCGGTGGGCATCACGCGCGGGCGCCGGCTGGCCGGCCGGGCGCTCGCGCGGCCGAGCCTGCCCGCCCTGGTCGGACTTGTCGGGGTGGTCGTCTTCTTCGGACTGGAAGCGCCGGAATTGCTCACCTGGGGCGGCGTGGCCAGCGTCCTGGACGCGGCCGCGCTGCTCGGCATCGGGGCGGTGGCCGTCGCCCTGCTGCTCATCGCCGGGCAGTTCGACCTCTCCGTCGGCGTCCTGGCGACGGCGAGTTCGCTGGTGACCGCGCTGCTGATCGCCAACGCGGGCTGGGACACGTGGCCGGCGCTGCTCGCGTCCCTGGGTGTCGCCCTGGCCGTCGGGGTGGTCAACGGCGTCCTCGTCGTCAACACCGGACTGCCCAGCTTCCTGGTGACCCTCGCGACGTTCCTCGTGCTGCAGGGGTCGTCGCAGGCGCTCGCGCACACGCTGGCCGGGTCGGTGCGGGTGACCGGCCTGGACGACGCCCCCGGCTGGGCCTCGGCCGAGGCCGTGTTCGGGTCGACCGTGCAGCTGGGCGACGGGCGGTTCCGCGTCTCGCTGCTGTGGTGGCTCGGTCTGACCGCCGTCGCCACGTGGGCGCTGTGGCGCACCCGGTTCGGCAACGCCGTCTTCGCCAGCGGAGGTGCGCGGCGGGCGGCCCGCCAGCTCGGCGTGCCGGTGCGGCGGACGACGCTCGGCCTGTTCTGCCTGAGCGCGTCGGCCGGCTGGCTGATCGGCACCCTGGGACTGATCCGGATCGGCGGCGTGCAGGTCGGCGGCCCGGGGCTGGGCACGGGGATCGACTTCCTGCTGATCGCCGTCATCGGCGGGTGCCTGCTGACCGGCGGCTACGGCTCGGCCGTGGGCGCCGCCGTGGGTGCGCTGCTGTACGCCGTCGCGCGGCACGGCATCGCGCTCGCCGGCTGGGACGCGCCCTGGTTCCAGGCGTTCCTCGGGGTGCTCCTGCTCGTCGCGCTGGTGGCCAACGGCGTCGTGCGCCGTCGGCTGAAAGCGGTGCCCCGCTCGTGACGGAGGTGCCCGCCCCCGGTGGCCCCGGCGCCGGCCAGGCCGGCCTGCCGGTCCTCGAGCTGCAGCGGGTCACCGTGCGCTACGGCAGCGTGGCCGCCCTGTCCCGGGTGAGCACCACCCTGCCCGCCGGCGAGATCACCTGCGTGCTCGGCGAGAACGGCTCGGGGAAGTCCACGCTCGTCTCGGTGCTCTCCGGGCTGCGCCGGCACGACGAGGGGCAGTTGCTGCTCGCCGGCGAGCCGATGCACTTCCGCTCGCCGCGGCAGGCACGGGCGGCCGGGATCGCGACCGTCTGGCAGGACCTGGCGGTGGCCCCGCTGCTCTCGATCTGGCGGAACTTCTTCCTCGGCGCCGAGCCGACCCGCGGGACCTGGCCGCTGCGCCGGCTGGACATCGACCGGGCCCGGGAGACGACGGTGCGGGCGATGGCCCGGGTGGGCGTCTCCGGGCTCGACCCCGACCAGCCGGCCAGCACGCTGCAGGCGGGCGCCCGGCAGAGCCTGGCGATCGCGCGGGCCCTGCACTTCGGCGCGCGCGCGCTGGTGGTCGACGAGCCGACGGCCCCGCTCACGGTGGCTCAGCAGCGGTTGCTGCTGCAGTCCATCGTCACCGCACGAGGGCAGGGTCTGGCGGTGCTGCTGGTGACCAACAACCCCCGGTACGCGCACCTCGTGGGTGACCGGTTCCTGCTGCTGGCCCACGGGCAGGTGGCCGGGATGCTCACGCGGGACGACGTCGACGCCTCGGACCTGATGCGCCTGATGGCCGGTGGCGAGGAGTTCAGCGCGCTGACGTCGGCGCTGACCGATCTGCACTCGGAGCTGGGCGACCGCTGAGCCGCGCCGGGGCCGGGCGCGCCTCGGGGGCGCCGCGTCCCGTGGCGGGTCGCGGCGCCTCCGAGCCGCGGGTCAGGTGAAGACGCTCACGCCGCCGGGCCCGACGAGGAGCCCCACGACGATGAGGACGATGCCCCAGAGCATCTGCCCCCGGAAGATCGCGAAGATGCCGGCGATCACCAGGACTACGGCGAGGATCCACAGAAGCGTGGCCATGATCTGCCTCCTGACTCCCCCGTGCGCCACGATGGCGCATGTACGGGCAGTAATGATCATCCGGAGCCCGGTGCAAACCTGGATCCGAGGACCCGCAGGTCAGCCGTGACCCATTCGCAACCGGCGAGCGGAACGGCAGTTGACCGAAAGTGACCGTCAGGGCGCGAGCGACGGATCGCAGTCGCGCAGCAGCTCGGTGCAGCGCTCCTGCTCGTCGAACTCGCCGATCGCCTCGGCGGCGCGGGCCAGCTCGGTCACGCACCGCAGGAACCCGCGGTTCGGCTCGTGCGACCAGGGCACCGGGCCGAACCCCTTCCACCCGTTGCGCCGCAGCGCATCGAGGCCGCGGTGGTAGCCGGTGCGCGCGTACGCGTAGCCCTCGACGACGCGCCCCAGGTCGCCGTCCGCCGAGGACAGCGCCTGCTCGGCCAGCGCGGCCCACGCGGCGCTGACCGTGGGATGCGCGGCGGCCACCTCCGCCGGCGGGGTGCCGGCCGCCAGCGCCGCGTCGGCCTCCGGGTGCGCCGGGAGCAGCGTGGCCGGTGGCTCGCCCAGCAGGTTGTGCGGGTGCGACATCAGCCGGCCTGCGACTGGCCGGCCGAGAGCAGGTCCTCGCAGGCCTCGACCACGCGGGCGGCCATGCCCGTCTCCGCGGCCTTGAGGTAGCTGCGCGGGTCGTAGGCCTTCTTGTTGCCGACCTCGCCATCGACCTTCAGGACGCCGTCGTAGTTGGTGAACATGTGGCCGACGATCGGCCGGGTGAAGGCGTACTGGGTGTCGGTGTCGACGTTCATCTTCACGACGCCGTAGGAGAGCGCCTCCCGGATCTCCGACTGCGCCGAGCCCGAGCCGCCGTGGAAGACCAGGTTGAACGGCTTGTCCTCGGACAGGCCGAACTCCTTGGCGACGACGTCCTGGCCCTGCTTGAGGATCTCCGGGCGGAGCTTGACGTTGCCGGGCTTGTAGACGCCGTGCACGTTGCCGAAGGTGGCGGCCAGGAGGTAGACGCCGCGCTCACCCAGGCCGAGCTTCTTCGCGGTCGCGACGAAGTCGCCCTCGGCGGTGTAGAGCTTCTCGTCGATGTCGGCGGAGACGCCGTCCTCCTCGCCACCGACGACGCCGATCTCCACCTCGAGCACGATCTTCGCAGCGGCCGCCTTCTCGAGCAGGTCCTCGGCGATCTCCAGGTTCTCGTCGAGGTCGATGGCCGAGCCGTCCCACATGTGCGACTGGAACAGCGGCGCCTGGCCCGCGTCCACCCGGTCCTGGGACAGGGCGATCAGCGGGCGCACGTAGGAGTCGAGCTTGTCCTTCGGGCAGTGGTCGGTGTGCAGGGCCACGTTCACCGGGTACTTCTCGGCGACCACGTGGGCGAACTCCGCCAGGGCGACGGCGCCGGTGACCATGTCCTTCACCTTGGTGCCCGAGCCGAACTCCGCGCCGCCGGTGGAGAACTGGATGATCCCGTCGCTGCCGGCGTCGGCGAACCCGCGGAGCGCCGCGTTGATCGTCTCCGACGACGTGCAGTTGATCGCCGGATAGGCGAAGCCGCCCTCCTTGGCCCGGCGGATCATGTCGGCGTAGACCTCGGGGGTCGCGATGGGCATGAGGGGCACTCCTCCGTCGGCATGCTGATGGCGCTGCTCGGGGTCAGTATCGCGCCGCCGTCCTCACTCCGGGGCGTCGGGGCGGACGCGCAACCCGAGGGCGGTCACCAGGACCACCGCCTGCGCGACGTCGACCTGCGCGCCGGAGAGGTCGGCGTTGCGCGGATCGACCGCCGAGAGGTCCGACCCGCGCAGGTCGGCGCCGCTGAGGTCGGCCTCGTGCAGCTCCGCGCCGGACAGGTCGAGGTGGCGCAGCGTCGCGCCCGAGGCCCGCACGCCGGTGAGGTCGGCCTCCCGCATCCGGACGCCGGTCAGCGTGGCCCGCCGCAGGTCGGCGCCCGGCATCCCGGTGAACGACCAGTCGCCGCCGGACACGGTCATCAGGTCGAAGCTGCAGCGGTCGAACCGGCTGCCGACGAACTTGCAGGCGGTGAACTCCGCCTGGAAGAACGAGCTGCTGCTGAAGGTGCAGTTCAGGAACGCCGCGTCGGAGTGCCGCGACAGGTTGAACCGGGCGTCGAGGAACGTGCACTCGGTGAAGACCGCGCCCTCGTCGACGGCCTCGGTCAGGTCGAGCCCGATGAAGGAGACGCGCGTGTGCTCGCGGCCGGAGATGTCCTCGCCGTACCAGTCGGCCTGCCGGATCTCGGACTGAGCGGGGCCGGCGCCAGCCGTCACCCCTGCTCGATCCGGCTGGACACGCGGGCGGCGACGACCACCGGGTCGTAGGTCGGGGAGAACGGCGGGGCGTAGGACAGGTCGGAACCGGCCAGCTGCTCCGCCGTCATCCCCGCCCAGATGGCGGTGGCGAAGACGTCGATCCGCTTCCCGCTGCCGGGCCCGCCGACGACCTGGGCGCCGAGCAGCAACCCCGAGCCCCGCTCGGTGATGATCTTGACGTGGATCGGGCTGGCGCCCGGGTAGTAGCCGGCCCGCGTGGAGGACTCGATCATCTCCGTGCGGAAGTCGAAACCGCCGTCCTCGGCCTGGGTGGTGCACAGCCCGGTGCGCGCGACCTCGGTCTCCCCCACCTTGGTCATCGCCGTCCCGAGGACGCCGGCGAACCGCGCCGGCCGCCCGCCGATCACCGAGCCGGCCACCCGCCCCTGCTTGTTGGCGTGGGTGCCGAGCGCGACGTGGATCGGCTCTCCGGTGAGCCGGTGGAACGTCTGGGAGCAGTCCCCACCGGCGAACACCTCCGGGTGGGAGCGGCTGCGCTGGTTGTGGGCCACGTCGATCGCGCCGGTAACGCCGAGCTGCAGCCCGGCCTCCTTCGCCAGCGTCACCTCCGGGCCCATGCCGAGACCGAGGACGACGAGGTCGGCCTCGTAGCTGCCCTCGTCGGTGCGCACCGCCCGCACGGCGCCGTCGGCGTCGGCCTCGATCTCCCGCACCGGCTGGCGGGTCTGCACGTCGATGCCCATGTCGCCCATCGCGGCGCAGACGAGCTCACCCATGTCGTCGTCCAGCTGGGCCATGGGCAGCGGGTCGGCGAGGACGACGGTCACCTCGAGGCCGCGGGTCAGCAGCACCTCGGCCATCTCCAGGCCGATGTAACCCCCACCCAGGACGACGGCCCGCTTGGCGCCCGCGGCGATGGCGGCGCGGATGTCGGCGCCGTCGGCCAGCCGGTGCACCCCGTGCACGCCGTCGGCGTCGAGCCCGGGGACGGGCGGACGCGTGGGCCTGCCGCCGGTGGCGACGACGAGGTGGTCGTAGCCCAGCCGCTCGCCTCCCGCGGCCACCACCTCGCCGGCGGCCATGTCGATGCCCTCGGCGCGGGTGTCGGTGCGGATCTCGATCTCCTGCTGCGCGAACTGCTCGGGCCGACGGGCGATCAGCCGGTCGCGATCGGACACCAGTCCGCCGATCCAGTACGGGATCCCGCAGGCGCTGTACGAGACCTCGGGACCCTGCTCGAGGACGACGATCTCGAGGTCGTCGGGGCGCAGCCGGCGCGCCTGCGCGGCGGCCGACAGCCCGGCCGCGTCCCCGCCGATGACGACCAGCCGCTGCCTGCTCACCGGGGAAGGGTCGCACCCGGGAGCGACATCCGGGAGGTCAGCGCGCCGCGGTCCCCCGCTCGGACGGCGTCAGGCGAGGCCGAGGTCGGAGAGCTCGAAGGCGGCGCGGTACTCGAACCCCGCCGCCTCCACCGCCGCCCGGGCGCCGCGGTCGACGATCACCGCGACCGCGATCACCTCGGCGCCGGCCTCCTGCAGCGCCTCGGCCGCGGTCAGGGGGCTGCCGCCGGTGGTGGAGACGTCCTCGACCACCAGGACCGCGCGGCCCTCGACGTCGGGACCCTCGATCCGTCTCTGCAAGCCGTGGGCCTTGCCGGCTTTCCGGACGACGCACGCGTCGAGGAACCCCTCGCCGGCGGCGGCCGCGTGCAGCATCGCCGTCGCCACCGGGTCGGCCCCGAGCGTGAGGCCGCCGACGACGTCGTAGCGCAGGTCGCCGGTGAGCTGCCGCATCACCCGGCCGACCAGCGGGGCACCCTCGTGGTGCAGCGTCAGCCGGCGCATGTCGATGTACCAGTCGGCCTCCCGGCCCGAGGACAGCGTGACCTTTCCGTGCACGACGGCGAGGTCGGCGATGAGCTGGAGCAGCCGGTCACGGTCGGGCAGATGCGCGGGGGCCGTCATTGGGCCGACCCTAGACAGGCGACAGGGCCGCCGCCCGACCCGAGGTCGGACAGCGGCCCTGCGCGCTTACTCAGGGAGCGGCCGGGGCGAGCACCTGGTCGATGATGTAGACGGTGGCGTTCGCGGTCTGGACGTTGCCGCAGATCACCGACGCCGGCATCTGGGTGACGGTGCCGTCCATGGCGATGGTGAAGTTCTCACCGGAGCCCTCGATGGTGACCTCGTCGTTGTTGAGCGTGGTGTGCGTGCCGGCCAGCTGCTCGGGGGTCAGCCGCCCCGGGATGACGTGGTGGGTGAGGATCGCCGTCAGCTGCGCCGTGTCGGCCAGCACCGCGTTCAGCGTGTCCGGCGGGACCGCCTCGAACGCCGGGTTGGCCGGGGCCAGCACCGTGATGTCGTCGGTGGTGTTCAGGGTGTCCACCAGGTTGGCGGCGGTCACCGCCTGCACCAGCGTCGACAGGGCCGGGTTGTTGCTGGCGGCGGTGGCCACCGGGTCGTCGCTCATCCCGGTGAAGCTGCCCTCGCCCTCGGCGGGAACGGCGGAGCAGCCGGCGCCGAAGGGCTCGTCGGACATCGCCGGGGCCTCGCTCTCCGTCGCCTCCATGGCGCTGCCGGAGGTGTCCGCGGCAGAGGCCGTGTCCGAGGAGTCGTCCGACCCGCAGGCGCTCAGCGTGATCACCAGTGTGGAGACGGCGGCGAGAAGGACGCCGCGGGGAAGAACTGTGCTCTTCACGAGATGGTGCTCCTTTGTCCTGTCCGTGCGACAGCATTGTCGCGGGCGGGGAGTGCACCGGCCGCGAGCGCGGTCCGGAGTCGCGTCGTCGGCGCCAGCCGGGACGGGTCTGGGGGCGGCCCGGGGGCCTGGTGGGTGGTCATCCCGCGACCACCTGGATCGAGTGCCAGCCGCTGGCGCCCGACGGGAAGGGCGTCGCGCGGGCGTCGGTCTGCACCTCGCCGTCGGCGCTCGTGGCGCGGACGGTCACCGAGTGCCGCCCGGCGGCGAAGTCGTAGGGCAGCACCCACTGCCGCCACAGGTCGGCATCGACCTCGGGGGACAGCTCGGCCTCGGCCCAGTCCTCGTCGTCGACCCGGACCTCGACGGTCGCGATGCCGCGGGTCTGGGCCCAGGCGACGCCGGCGATGGGCCGCCGCCCGGCCGGGAACTGCCGCAGCGGCGCCGGGGTGTCGATGCGCGAGGCGATCTTGATGGGGGCCTCGGCCGCCCAACCCCGCTCGACCCAGTAGGCGTCGAAGGCGTCGAAGGTGGTCGCCTCGATGCTCGCGAGCCACTTGCAGGCCGACACGTAGCCGTACAGGCCGGGGATGAGCATGCGGACGGGGAAGCCGTGCTCCACCGGCAGCGGCTCGCCGTTCATGCCGAAGGCGAGCATCGCGTCCTCGACGTCGAGCGCCGACCTCGTCGGGGCGCCGATCGTCATCCCGCTGACGTCGCGGCACACCAGTTGCGAGCTGCCCGGGCGGATGCCGTTCTCCCGCAGGATGCCGCCCAGGGGCACGCCGATCCAGCGGGCGCTGCTGGCCAGGGTGCCGCCGACCTCGTTGGAGACGCAGGTGAGCGTGATGTCGCGCTCGATGACGTCGTCGCGCCCCAGCAGGTCGTCGAGGGTGTAGCTGCGGGGGCGGTCGAACATCCCGCGCAGGGCCAGCCGGTAGTCCGCGGGACGCACCTGCGGAACGCTGATCGCGGTGTCGACCCGGTAGAACTCGCGGTTGGCCGTGAACAGCGGGGTGAGGCCGCCGATCTCCTCCGCTAGGTCGGCCTCGGCGGGCAGCGCGGCTGCCCGGGAGGACGGCGTCGGGAGGGCGAGGCCGGCGCGGGCCTCCGCCACGTCGAAGCGCCGTTGCAGCAGGCGCCCTCCGCCGCCGGTGAGCGCCGCCGCGCCCAGGGCCACCCCACTGGTGACGAAGAACCCGCGGCGGTCCAGGCCCGTGCCCTTCCGGTCCATCGAGCCCAGGACCTCACGCAGCCGGCCGACCGTCCGCTGGTCGGCGGTGCCGCCGTCGACGGTGGCACGCGCCCCCTCCGGTCCGCCGAGTGCGGACTCCTGCTCCGGGATCGTCAGAGGGGTCAGCAGGGCGAGCAGCGCTCCGACGCCGGCGAGCGCGCCGAGGACGGACGGCAGGGCGTCGAGGACCCCGCCGGCGGGGCGGGTGACAGCGGCGGCAGCACCGACGACGCCGAACAGCGCGATACCGGCCGCGCCGACCCGGCGCGAGCGGAGCGCCACCAGGCCGAGCAGGAGGGAGTACAGCGCGATCAGGATCAGCGTCCCGACGACGAGGGCCACCTTGTCGTTCTCGCCGAAGGTGCGGATGGCGAATTCCTTCGCCCCTTCCGGGGTCAGCGTGATGACCGCGTCGCCGACGGCGACGACCGGCGAGGACGCGGGACCGACGAGCGCCGCCGCCAGCTCCGCGACGCCGAGCGCGACGCCGGCGGCGATCAACCCCGCGAGCGCGCCGAGGAGCCGGCGGTGCGCGGAAGTGGTCACGCCCGATCTTCGGCCCCCGACCCGGATCCGGATTCGTTGCGCACGACATTTCCCCGCCGACACGGGGCCCTCCGTGCCGCGGCCGTCTGTCAGGCTGGTGCCGTGCCGAAGACGCCTCCGCCCGCCGAGGCCGCCCCCACGATGCCGGCGTCGGTCCGGGTGGCCGTGATCGTCATGGGGCTGCTCGCCGCCCTGCTGCTCATCAACGCCGGGCTGCTCTGGTACGCCTTCGATGCGGCGGTCGACCGCGTCGTGGAGCAGGGCGACGTCTCGCGGGCCGACGCGCGCCAGTTCGTGCTGATGTCGCTGGTGCCGTACCTGGTCATCGGCCTGCTGCTGGCGGTCTCGGCCTGGTTCTTCCCCCGACGCCAGCCGTGGGCGCGCTGGACCGGCCTCACCGCGAGCGCCGTCCTGGGGCTGCTGACCCTCTTCTCGATGGTGGCCGCCGGCGGGGTCAGCGTCGGGTCGCTGCTCGTGGTGGTGCTGGCCGCGGCCGCGGTCACCAGCCTGCTGGCACCGACGACGACCGCATGGGCGCCCCGGCTGCGGTCGCGCGCCTGATCAGCGCTGGCCGGCCGCCCGCAGCCAGCCGCGGTAGCGGTACCACTCGCTGGACGGCTTGAGCGCCAGCAGGACGACGCCGGCGACGAGGATCAGCAGCTGGAAGACGTTCAGGGCGCTGAGGAACGGCAGCGGCGAACCGAGGGCGAGCCCGAACAGTCCGCCCAGGATGCCCAGACCGGCGAGCACCCACAGGACGATGCGGGCCCAGTTGTGGCCCTTCCAGGCGAACCAGAGGAACAGCGCGTAGAGGGCGATGAAGACGAACCCGATGACGATGCCCGTCACGACGCTGCCCTTGGCCCCCGCCAGGGCGGCCTCCAGGTCGGCGTCCGGCTCGATGCCGAGGTTGGCGTAGGTCCACTCGACGACGCGGTCGTAGTTGAGGAGGGAGACCACCTGGGAGACGGCGCTCAGCACGAGCGCCGCGATGTAGGCACCGAGGCCGGCGCGCACCGTGGTCGGCCGCTCCATCGGCGCCGGGGCGCCCTGTCCGAACGAAGCCGAGGGGGCCGGGGCGTAGCCGGGATAGGGCTGTCCGGGCGGCGCCGGGGCGGGCGGTGCGTTCCAGTCCTGCGGGGGGCCGTACTGGCCTCCCGGGCCGTACTGCCCGCCGGGCTGGTCGCCCTGTCCTGACGTCATCGTCGCCTCCCGTTCGGTCCACGCCTTCCCGCAATCCTTCCCGCGATCATGGTCGACCGGCCCCGGCGGGAGGCTCCGACCCCCCGCCGGGTCGCGGAATCAACCACGGCGGACGGTCAGGCCGCCCTCGCCGGCGCCGGTGAAGTCGTCCGGTGCGTCGACGACGACCTCGTCGCCGTCCCGGATGTCGCCGGCCAGCAGCGCCTTGGCCAGCTGGTCGCCGATCGCCGACTGCACCAGCCGGCGCAGCGGCCGGGCGCCGTAGACCGGGTCGAACCCGTTGAGCGCCAGCCACTCGCGGGCGGCGTCGGTGACGCCGAGCGTCAGCCGGCGGGCGGCGAGCCGGCGGGCCAGGACAGCGACCTGGATGTCGACGATCCCGGTCAGCTCCTCGCTGCCGAGGGCCCGGAACACCACGACGTCGTCGAGCCGGTTGAGGAACTCCGGCTTGAAGTGCGTCCGGACGACCTCCAACACCGCCTCCCGGCGCCGCTCCTCGGGCACCGACTGGTCGGCGATGAGCTGCGAGCCGAGGTTCGACGTCAGGATCAGGATCGTGTTGCGGAAGTCGACCGTGCGGCCCTGGCCGTCGGTCAGCCGGCCGTCGTCGAGCACCTGCAGCAGCACGTCGAAGACGTCCGGGTG
>Ga0126307_10000285_pt1 | contig 33220 bp, 35 predicted proteins | sample Plot28_FD_89955 | JGI IMG/M metagenome (GOLD analysis project Ga0126307, IMG submission 89955) | Serpentine soil microbial communities from UC McLaughlin Reserve, CA, USA - Plot28 | ecosystem: Environmental > Terrestrial > Soil > Grasslands | place: USA: UC McLaughlin Reserve, Lake County... | reverse complement strand
GAGGATCTACCCCTCGAAAGCGACGACTGGTACGTGGAGAACGATGTGGAGCTAAGGCTCTTCACCAACGCCAGTGCCATAGACAGAGAACGGCGCGTTGTCGTAACGGACGAAGGTGAAGAGTTGTCCTACGATTTCTGCGTGCTGGCCACGGGCTCGGAGCCCGTGCGTCCTCCCGTTCCAGGGAGCGACGATCCCGAGATCCTGACGATGAGGACCATAGAGAATTCGACCCGCCTCCAGGAGCGCATGGGAGAAGACGGCCGGGTCGTCGTCGTGGGGAGCGGCTTTATCGGGTGCGAGGCTGCGGCGTCCCTCTCCCTGCGTGGCGCTGAGGTGACCTTGCTCAGCCGCGATACGTCGCCCCAGGGGAGACGGCTCGGTCGCGAGGTAGGGGAACGCATCGAAGGCTGGCTTCGTGACTACGGTGTGGACCTTCGCCTCGGCACGAAGATCGAGGGTATCGAACACACGGATGGCGACCACGCGGTGAGGCTCGGCGACGGGGAAACGGTCGAAACGGGAACCGTCCTCTTCGCGACCGGCGTCAGACCCCGCATCCGACTCGCCTCCGAAGCCGGTCTGGAGGTGGACCACGGGATCATAACGGACTCCTCCATGCGCACGAGCGCCCCTGGAATCTTCGCGGTCGGGGACATTGCCCAGGCCTACAACGAGGCCGCTGGACGCCACCTCAGCGTCGAGCACTGGGGCGACGCCCTGGAGCACGGGCGGATCGCGGGGACCGTGATCTCCGGCGGCGAAGCTGTTTGGAGCATGGCTCCGGGCTTCTGGTCCACGATCGGCGACAAGACGCTCAAATACTGGGCCTGGGGTGATGGCTGGGACGAGGAGATCTTCGAAAACGAAGGCGGAGAGTCCTTCACTGTTTGGTACGGCAAGGATGGTGTGCTCGTCGGGATTCTCTCGCACGGTAAGGACGAGGACTACGAGCAAGGACGCGACCTGATCGAAGGCGGAGAGTCCTTCACCCGTTGACGCTCCCAACTCCGGACTCGACACTCAGAGCGTGCGTGGTCGTGCCAGCCCGCAACGAGGAGGCGTTCGTGGGCCCTTGTCTCGAGGCGCTCGCCGCGCAGGCCGGCGTCGGGTCCTCCGAGTACGAGGTGCTGCTGATCCTCGACCGCTGCACGGACAGAACGGAAGCACGCGCCCGCGAAGCTGCCACAGACCATCCTCGCTTGAGGCTGCACCTACTCGGTGGTCCTGGCGAAGGTTCTGGTCCGGCACGCCGGGTCGGTATGGATGCCGCGTGCGCCCGCCTTCTGCAGGTGGGCCGCCCACAGGGCCTCATAGCATGCACCGACGCCGACACGGTGGTGGCATCTGATTGGCTCGCCGCCCAACTCGGGGCGTTGTCGCGGGGGGCGAGGGCCATCGGTGGCCGCATCGAGCTCGCCGACGACGGCTCGCTGCCTGCGCACGTCAGGCGCAGGCACGCCGAGCAGGGACGCCTACGCCACGAGCGCCTTCTCTCCGACCCCGATACCAGGGGCGCAACACAGCACTGGCAGTTCTCGGGCGCCTCCCTCGGCCTCGCGGCCGAACTCTACAGGCAGATAGGCGGCCTCGAGCCACTCGCCGCGCTCGAGGATGAAGGCCTCGAAAGAATCTTGCGCGGACAACACGTCCCGATAGAGCGCCTGCTCTCGGTCAGGGTCACCACTTCACCCCGTCTGGAAGGGAGGGCCCAACGCGGTCTCTCCTACGACCTATCCAGGATGGCCTTCGGGCAGTAATACCTTCCGCGGTCTACCAGGTCCTTCCCATCCGGTAGCCGGGATCCTCGCCACCCTCCTCGTTAACCTCTTCGATGCTCGCCACCGCCGACCAGGGGTAGAAGCGAACCAGCTCTCCACCCTCGACTACGATGCCGCGATCGCCCACCCCCAGTAACACCCCATCAGTGTGGGTGGAGGCGCTGTGGGCGTGGCCCACCCTGACCCGCCTCCCGACCCAGGCCTCGGGTATCTCCAGCTCCGACATGCCTTCCTCCCTCGAGAACGTAGCCAGTTACGCCCACAGCATAGCTGAGCCCGCCGCTGGCCGCGCCCTTCGGGTCTCAGGAAGTCTGCCTCTTTTCCTGGTACTCCTGAATGCTCTCGTAGACTTCGTCGGGAAACTGCAGCTCGGCGTAAGGGTTGCACGCGTCGGGGTCGTCGGGGTTGGGGCAGATCGGGAAGTCCTGCTGATCCTGGAACTCCAGAATCTTCTCGCGCCTCGGCGGACTGTACCCCTTGTCCTCCACTTGCTGCACGAGGGCCCTTATCTCCTGCTCGTCGGCATCCTGGTCCTTCGTCAACAGCTCCACAAGCTCATCGTCGGAGACGAAATGACGTCCGATCATCGCGAAGACCAGGCGTCCGTAGTGGCCTATGTCTTCCCCATTGTCGAGCGCATCGAGCATGTGGCCCATCATCGGGCTCTGGCGCAGGTCTTCTACCGGCATGAATAGTGCTCCTCTCGCTAGCGTACCTCCGAACTGTACGCATACCCGATGTGCTCAACGTGAAACGGACCACTAAAGCGAATTGCAGAGGGTCACCCTCTGCAATTCGCGCTATCAGCTATCAGCCTTCAGCCAAAACAAAATGCTGACGACTGATTGCTGATGGCTGATAGCGTGCAAAGGGGCTCCTAGCCCCTTTGCAAAATAGCCCGGATCAGGTCCTTCGCCCCCTCAGCCACGGGTACCACCGACTCCTCGCCCGAAGCCATGTCCCGCACCGTGCAAACGCCGCGCGCGAGCTCGTCCTCGCCGAGTACGGCGGCGTATGAGGCGCCGGAACGGTCGGCCTGCTTGAACTGCGCCCTCATGCCGCGACCCCCGTAGTCCAGGTCGGCCGAGATCCCCTCTTCCCTGAGGGCGCCGGCCAGCTCCAGGGCAGCGATACGTGCCCCCGGGACCAGGGTCACGAAGAAAACGTCGAGGCTGGGGTGTGCCTCTTGCGAAGCCGCCGCCAGGAGCATCCGCTCCACGCCCGAGCCGAACCCGATACCCCCGAGATCCGGCCCTCCCAGGTCGGAGATCAATCCGTTGTACCTTCCGCCCGCCCCGACGGTGTCCTGCGCCCCGAGGGCCCCGCTCTTGGCCTCGAAGACGGTCATCGTGTAGTAGTCGAGGCCGCGCACGAGACTGTCGTCGATCTGATAAGGGATGCCCAGGGCCTCGAGTCCTTCACGCACGACACCGAGGTGCGCCGCGGCCTCTTCGCTCAGGTAGCCGGAGATCTTCGGGGCCTCGACGAGAACGGCCTGGGTCGCCTCGTGCTTGGAGTCGAAGGTGCGAAGCGGGTTGGTGTCCATGCGGGAAACTGAGTCGGGGTCCAGCTCGCCACGGTGCCTCTGGAGGTAGTCGCGGAGCTCGGGGACGTAAGCCTGCCTGGTCTCCAAATCCCCCAGGTTGTTGAGGTAGACGACCTCATCCTTGACACCGACGGTCTGATGGATCGCGTAGAGAAGTGAGATCACCTCCACGTCGACCAGGGGATCGGAGGTGCCCAGGGCCTCCACCCCGATCTGGGTGTGCTGCCTGTAACGACCTCTCTGCTGGCGCTCCTGGCGGAACATGGGGCCGATGTAGAACAGTTTGATGGGCTGGGCCAGTTTGTAGAGGTTGTGCTCGATGTAGGCGCGCACGGCCCCAGGCGTACCCTCCGGCCTCAGCGCCATCTCCCTCTCGCCTTGGTCCACAAAGGTGAACATCTCCTTCTGGACGACGAAGTCAGAGCCTTCCCCCGCCGTCCTGGCGAAGAGTCGCGCCTCCTCGAAGATGGGCGTGCGGACCTCGGAGTAGTTGTAACGGGCGAAAAGCTCGCGGGCCCTGTCCTCGACATAAGTCCACAGCTCGGGCCGCTCGTGCGGCTCTCTGCCGCCGGGAAAGACGTCGAAGGTGCCCCGCGGTCCCCGGTAATCCGTCACGAGAGACCGGGAGGCAGGTAAGGATTGGATCTCAGTTCTTCCACCGCCGTGAGCACGGGACCGTGGCCCGTGTAGAGGCGCGTCTGCTCTTCCCAGAGCGGCATCACCTTGCGGATGGAGTCTTCGATTTCCTCCCACGAAGCGCCCGGTATGTCGGTGCGGCCCACGCTCCCCGGCAGGATGAGGTCGCCGACGATCTGGTCGTGCCCTACCACGAACGTCACCGACCCGGGCGAGTGCCCCGGCGTGTGAAGCACCCTGATGCCGAGCCCGGCGACATCGAGCGACTGCCCGTCTTCGAGCGGCTCGTAGCCACCGACCTTCCCTTCGGCGTCCGCGGGATGCATGTAGACGGGCACCCCTGTCTCGCCACGCACGAACTCCAGGGCATCCACGTGGTCTGCGTGACCGTGCGTCACCAGGATAGCCGCAACGGGGGCGCGGGTGGCACCGAGGATCTTCTCCGGTTCCGCACCGGCGTCGACCACGATGTCGCCCTCGGGGGCGTGGACGACGTAGGAGTTGACCTCGAAGCCGTCCATGGAGAGCGTGACCTGCTCGATCTCGCTCACCGGCGAGGCTCCTGGCGCTCCAGGGGCGTGCCGTCGCGCGAGACCCGGTATACGTCGTAGACGTCGGGGATGCTCCGGATCTTGCGTATTACCTCCTCGACGTGCTGCACGCTAGCCGCTTTGAAGGCGAACCTGCTGAGGGCCGTCCTGCTCTCTATGGTGTCGACCCTCGCAGAGACGATGTTGACGCCGGCGTCCGAGATCGTCGCCGTTATGTCCTTGAGCAGATGCATCCTGTCGAGAGCCTCGACGAGTAGCTCGACGGTGAAGAGTTTGTCTGACCCCTTAGCCCATGCGACCTCGACGAAGCGTTCGGGGTCCCTGGACTGGAGCGCCCTCGCGTTGGCACATCCGGCAGAATGCACGACCACACCGCGTCCCAGGGAGACATATCCGACGATCTCGTCGCCCGGCATGGGGGTACAACAACGCGCCAGCCGCGTCAGGATCCCGCTAGACCCGACGACACGCACCCCGGTCTGCTCGTCGGTACCACTTTCGGGGAGCGGGAGCGGAGCCAGAGCGGGACTCTGCTCCTTTGGTTGTTCCTCTTCCTCTTTGGGACGTACCTGCTCCGCTATGCGGCCGGCCACGTTCTCGGCAGAGAGCACGCTCGCGCCGACGGCGGCGAACATGTCGTCGGGGGATGACTGGTTGGTCGCCCTGGCCACATCCTCGAGGATGCCCGAGGGCACTTTCCCGATCCGGCGCTTCTTTAGCAGGGCCAGGATCTTCTCCCGTCCCAGGCTCAGGTTGTCCTCACGGTCGGCCTTGTTGAAGAACTGCCTGATCTTGTTCCGCGCGCGTCCGCTCTGGACCACGGCCAGCCAATCACGGCTCGGACCCGAGTTCTTGCCCGTGATGACCTCGACCCTGTCACCCGAGACGAGCTCGGAGTCGAGCGGGACGATACGGTCGTTGACCTTGGCCCCTATGGTGCGGTGGCCGACCTCGGTGTGTACGTGATAGGCGAAGTCTATGGGGGTCGCCGCGCTGGGAAGACTGACCACATCACCCTTGGGCGTAAAGACGAAGACTTCATCGGCGACGAGCTCGCCTTTCAAAGACTCCATGAAGTCGCTGGCGTCGGTCGCCTCCTGCTGCCACTCCATCATACTCTTGAGCCAAGTCAGACGGTCCACCTGACGATCCGTGAGACCGTGCTTGTACATCCAGTGCGCCGCGATGCCGTACTCCGCCGTCGTGTCCATCTCCGCGGTCCGGATCTGGATCTCCAGGAGCTTCCCTTCGTTGGACATGACGGTCGTGTGCAGCGACTGGTACATGTTGAACTTGGGCATGGCTATGTAGTCCTTGAAGCGGCCAGGGATAGGCTTCCAGATCGAATGAATGACGCCGAGCGTGCCGTAGCAATCGCGCACGTCGTCGACGACGACCCTGAGACCGGCGAGGTCGTAGATCTCGTTGAACTCCTTGTTGCGCCGGACCATCTTGTTGTAGATGGAGTAGAAGTGCTTAACCCTCCCGTGGACCTCGGCCTCTATCCCCGACTCACGCAGGTGCCTAAGGAGCTCGGCCGCCGTCCCGTTGATAAACGCCTCCCTGTCCCCACGTCTGGCGGCTACGAGGCTCTTTATCTCCTCGTAGCGTCGGGGGTGGAGGGTGGCGAAAGAGAGGTCCTCGAGCTCCCACTTTATCGAGTAGATCCCCAACCTGTGCGCGAGGGGGGCGTAGATCTCCAGGGTCTCCGTAGCTTTCCTCAGCTGGGTCTCGCGCTTGAGGTAGGCGAGGGTCCTCATGTTGTGCAACCTGTCGGCGAGCTTGATGATGATCACGCGCACGTCGCGGCTCATGGCCACGATCATCTTCCTCAACGACTCGGCCTGGGCCTCCTCGAGGTTGCCCGAGGGGAGCCTCTTCAACTTGGTGACCCCGTCGACGATCTCGGCGACTTCGTCTCCGAACCTGTGGGCCAACTCTTCTTTGGTTGCGCCCGTATCTTCGAGAACATCGTGCAAGAGCGCGGCGGCGATAGTCGTCGGGTCGAGGCGCAGCTCGGCGAGCACGTCGGCCGTAGCCAGAGGATGGTAGACAAAAGGCTCGCCGCTCTTGCGGGTCTGGCCCCTGTGGGCCGCGTGGGCCGCGTTGTAGGCTTCGGCGATCAACTCCTCCGTCCCCTCAGGCCCGTAGGAAGACACCTTCTCGATAAGAGAAGATATGGTTACGCCAGGTGCCGCTATCGCCCTCGGACGTTCCTCTGTGCGTACGGGTTCCATGGGAAAATTATATCAGCACGGCGCTTCGCGCCTTGTCAGCACGCCTGCTCCGCAGGCTTGTCAGCATTTCAGCACGGCGGCTGCGCCACCTTGTCAGCATTTCAGCAAGAACATAAAGCTGAAATGCTGACAAGCGAGGGCCGCAAGGCCCGAAGCGAGCTGACAAGCGGAGCCCGAAGGGCGTAGCGTGCTAATTCATAACCTCCCCGACCTGAAAATAGTCGTGAACAGTATGGCGGCCAGGATCAGGGAGAGCGTAAAACCCAAGAAGCTGATGAGGGGTGCGCCGAGAAGGGGTACGTCAGGCCCGGCGACGTCGAAAGCGCCGAGCATCGCTGACCCGATGAACAGGGCGGCGGTGACGACGGCGAAAACCAGCCGGTTCGCCAGAACGTCGACGCTGCCGAATAGTTCGTCGAGGCCGCCGTGCTCGAGCTGCACCTCGAGCTCACCGTCGGCGATCTCGGTCAAGAGCAGTCTGATCTGCTCGGGGTAGTCCTCGACGTAGCGGGCGTACTCCAACGCGTGCTCCTCGAGGGACTCGACCACGGCCTCCGGCCTATAGCGCTCGGAGAGGAGTCTCTGCGCATAGGGCCTGGCAACCTCGTAGACGTTTATGGTCGGGTCTATGGAGCGGGCGAGTCCTTCGGCGGTCACGAGCGCCTTGGTAAGCAGCGGGAAGACGGGGGGCATCCTTAGCCTGTAGCGTCGCGCGAGCGCGACGAGCTCCGAGAGCGCCTGCCCCAGGGTGACCTCCCCGACGGAGAGCCCCGAGTACTTGTTGAGGAACTCCCGCAGATCCCGAATCAGGTCGCCGCGGATCTCGGTCGCATAGCGCACGCCGAGCCGTTCGAGGGCCCGCAAAGCGGCGGGGGCGTCACGCTGCACCACGGCGATAAAGAGCCTCGAGAGCGCCTCGATGTCGCCCTGGCTCATATAGCCGACCATGCCGAAATCGAGCAGGGCAAGGTCTCCACCGGGCGTGAGGAGCAGATTGCTAGGATGGGGGTCTCCGTGGAAGAACCCGTCTTCGAAGGCCATCTTGAAGATCGCCTCAGCCCCCATGGCGGCGACGCGCCGCCGCTCGGGGGGAGAGAGCATCAGCGGCCGGATGTCCCTGAACCTGGTTCCCTCGATGTATTCCTCGGTAAGTACGTTCCGGGTCGAGAGTTCGAGATATACGCCTGGGATGATGACTTGCGTACCCGCGAAGTTGGCGGCGAAGCGTCTCGCGTTCTCCGCCTCGGCGGTGTAGTCGAGCTCGCGCCTGACGACGACCTCGAACTCGGCCACCAGACCCCGCACGTCTACGAATAGACTGCGCCCGAACCTCCGGTCGAGCAGGGCGGCGAAGTCGCGCATGAGCTCGAGGTCTCCCGCTACCCTGGCGGGGGCCTCGGGCCGCTGCACCTTGACGGCCACGCTCTCGCCACCACGCAGCACGGCCCTGTGGACCTGCCCGATGCTGGCCGACCCGAGCGGTACAGGGTCGAAAGAGGCAAAGATCTCCTCGACGGGGGCCCCTAACTCACCCTCGATTATCTCCTGGGCCACCCCCGCAGGCATGGGTCTGGCCGTGTCCTGGAGCTTCTGGAGCTCGGAGAGGACGCCTTCAGGCAGTATGTCCGAGCGCGTGGAGAGGACCTGCCCGAACTTGACGAAGGTGGGCCCTAGGTCGTCGAGGGTGCGGCGTAACCTGACACCGAAGTTCGGCGCGAGGAACTCCTGCAGTCCCTTCTTCTCCCTCCGGTCCCGCCTTACGTCGAAGACGAACCCGAACCCGTGCCGGACGAGGACGCGGCTTATCTGGGAGAAGCGCCTGAGGTTTCCCGACCTGGCGGTGCGGGATATCCCTCCATTCGCCACGTGCTGAGGTGGTCCTATCTTCTACAGTCCCGGCGGTGTCTCGGGCTCGTCGGGCTGGGGCGGAACCTCGGGCTCACCAGCGGGCGGAGGTGGTGTCGCGGGCCGGTCCTCGAGCATCCTCACCCTGTGCTCCAGCTGCTCGATGCGAAACAAGAGGTCCTCGTAATCCTCCCTGGTCGGAAGGCCGCCCCTCCTCAGCCCCTGCTGCAAAGAGGCGTCTACCAGCGACCGCGCCCCCGTCGAGCGCTCGCGGGCGCGGCTCATCACGTCGTTGACAACCGTGCGCCCTTCCTCGCGCTCGACGCGGCCTTGCTCGACGAGGGAGTCCACGATCTCCTGTACCTTGTCCCGCGTCGCCGCAGCAGCCCCTATCTGCAACAGGATCAAACGCTCTAGCGTCTCGCCAACCGTTCCGCGCATACCTACCTCCCGATCGTCGCGTGCACCACCTACATGATAACCCCCAGAGTAGGGAGGCGGGGCGAGGCGCTACGAAGAGCGCGCGGCCTGGAGTTTTCCTGCGCGCCACGCCTTGTACAGCGAGAGGACCGGCGAGGCGATAAAGATGGAGCTGTACGTTCCAGCGGCGATGCCGACGAGCAGGGCGAAGGCGAAGTCGCTCAGTGTCGCTTCTCCGAAGATAAGGAGCGCCACTATGGGAATGAGGCTGAAGACCGAGGTGTAGATCGATCGTCTCACGACCTGGCGGATGGAGCGATTGATCATCTCGTCGAAGCGGCGCCTGTTGTAGCCCACGGTGGGAGCGTTCTCCCTGATCCTGTCGAAGATGATTATGGTGTCATAGATCGAGTACCCGAGCACGGTAAGTACGGCGACGACGGTAACGAGGCTGACCTCCCTGCCCACGATGGCGTAGAAACCGACGGTTATCAGTATGTCGTGTACGAGCGCGGCCATAGCGGCGAGGGCGAAGGCGAACTCGAACCGGAAACTGATAAACGCCACGATGATAAGCAGCGCGGCCACCACGGCCTGTAGCGCCTGGTTTCTGAGCTGCTCGCCGAACGCGGGGCTTACGGTCGTGACGCTGACCTCCCCCTCGAACGCCCGGGCCAGGGAATCGTGTATCTGGCTCTGCTCCTGTTGAGAGCTTACGACCGGGGTCCTCACTTCGTAGCCGTTATCGCCCAGGGTCGTGATGACGGCATCCCCTGCCATTTCCGGGGGCAGCGCGTCGCGCACCTGCTCGTCTGTGAGCTGGCGTCCGGCATTCGCCACGGTGAACTGTGCCCCGCCCTGGAAGTCTATCCCGAAGTTGAGCCCGCCCAACGCTATGGCGGTGGCCCCGGCGAGCAGCAGGACACCGGAGATCGAAAAGTACAGCTTCCAGCCGCCGACGAAATCTACTCTCTCGAACACGCCTACTTCACCCTGGCCTCTTGCGTTGCGGAGATACTGGCCTTGGAGACCCCCATCAGGGCCGGCGAGAGGTGGACCCCGCGGTCGGAGAGCAACCCGAGGAGGGCGCGGGTGATCACTATGGCCGTGAACATCGAGAGCACGACCCCGATGGCCAGCAACACCGCGAAGCCCCGAACCGACCCGCTCGAGAGCGCGAACAGGATGAACGCGGTGATCAGGGTCGTTATGTTGCCGTCCAGGATCGCCCTGTAACCCTTGTCGTAGCCGGCCTGGATCGCGCTCCGCGGCGTCTTGCCGCGCCTGATCTCCTCTTTGATGCGCTCGAAGATAACGACGTTGGCGTCAGCGGCGACCCCGACGGAGAGAACGATGCCGGCGATTCCTGGCAACGTCACCGTTATGGGGATGATCACGATAAGCCCCCACAACAAGAAGGCGTAGATCAGCAAAGCGAGGTCGGCGACGATGCCGAGCGCCCGGTAGATAACGAACAACAACAAGAGCACCAGCCCGAACCCGACGAGCGAGGCCAGAAGCCCACTCTTCAGGGAACTCAACCCGAGCGTCGGACCTACAGTGGTCTGCGAGATCACCTGCATGTTGACCGGGAGCGCGCCCGTGTTGAGCACGGTTTCGAGCTGTTTGGCCTCGTCCTCGGGTAGTCCCTGGGGCAGGCTGTCGTTGGAGATGGAGATGTTCTGGCCCAGGGTGTCTTCGACGGTGGGCGCGCTCTGGATATTCTGGTCGAGCGCGATGGCGAGCTGCGCGGGCTCCCCGCTGGCGAGCGATTCGTTCACCATTTTCTGGGTAAGCTCTCCCATCTGCCTGCCGCCCTCGGCGGTTAGCTCCAGGCTAACGATGCGCTTCCCGGTAGTCTGGTCGAACTCGACGTTCGCCCCATTCTGCTTCAGGGAGTCTCCCGTCAGGTCAGGGTTCTTGTGAACGATGTAGCCGCTGACGTCGATACCGTCGCCCTGCAACGAAGGGTTCTCGCTGAAGAGGATCTTCGTCTTCCCCTTCTTGTAGGCATCATCATCCAGGAGGGTCTCTTCGATGTCTTTTTTAGCCTGGTCCACCTCATCCTCGGGGACAGTCTGGGGCGGCTCCGTCACCCCGGGCTCGGAGACGAGAACCTCGTAGAAGCCGAGCTGGGCCGTACTCCCGATAATCCGGATCACCTCGTCGGGGTTCTTCACTCCGGGGATCTGGACCACGATCTGGTTCTCCGACTGCACCCTGACGTCGGGTTCGGCCACGCCGAGACGGTCTATGCGCTGCCGGATCAAATCGGCCGCCTGCACCATCTCCTCGCGGGTCACCTTGCCCCCGCCCGTCTGGGATCCCTCCAGCTGCGCGCTGACGCCGCCCTGGAGGTCGAGGCCAAGCTGCGTCGACTTCGTCACGGGCTGATCTATAAAGATGAAGTAGGCTGCCACCCCGAGGAGAACGACCACGAGTGCCAGCACGATCAGGTTGTTTCGACGACTACCCATAAGATCGAAGAATCATTCTAGCTCATCTGCCCGCTTATGGTCAGACCTTGTGTAACGTGAGATCCAGGTCCGCGACCACGACTCGTAATGACCGGCTTCTATCTCGCGCCGCGCCCGACGACACAGATCGACGGTAAAGCGGACGTTGTGCAACGTTATGAGCCTGTGGCCGAGAAGTTCGTTCTCCCTTACGAGGTGCGCCAGGTAGGCCCTGCTGTAACCGGCACAAGTTTCGCAGAGGCACCCGGGATCCAGCGGTCCGAAGTCCCAGCGATACTTCGCGTTCTTGAGGTTGATACGTCCATCCTGGGTCAGGGCCGCGCCGTGGCGGGCGAGCCGGGTGGGGAGCACGCAGTCGAACATGTCTACCCCGAGCGCTATGACCTGCAAAATGCCGACGGGGTCCCCGATCCCCATGAAATACCTGGGCTTCTCCACAGGCAGCCGGGGCGCCGTGAGGGCCAACGTCTCGAGCAGCTCATCCCGCGACTCCCCGACGGAGAGCCCCCCCACGGCGTATCCATCGAACCCGATCTCCACCGTCCGCGCGAGGCTCTCCTCCCTCAGGGCGGGGTACAGCCCGCCCTGTACGATCCCGAAGAGCGCCTGATCTCCCCTCTTGTGGGCTTCTTTGCTCCGCTTCGCCCACCTGGCGGTACGCCGCAGTGAATCTTCGTGGTACTCGCGGCCCGCGTTGGCCGGCGGGCACTCGTCGAGGACCATGGCCAGATCCGAGCCAAGCTCTTCCTGGACCCTCGTCGTCAACTCGGGGGTAAACACGTGCGGTGAGCCGTCGTAGACGGAGGCAAACTCGACCCCCTCCTCCGAGATGCGCCGTGTCCGGGCCAGTGAGAACACCTGGTAGCCGCCCGAGTCGGTGAGGATGGGTCCTTCCCAGCCCATGAAAGCGTGAAGCCCACCGGCCTCCGCGATAAGGTCTGATCCGGGCCTTAGGTACAGATGATACGTGTTCCCCAACACGATGCCGGCTCCGGCCTCCCGCAGGTCTCCGGGTGTGAGCCCCTTGACGGTGCCCTTCGTCCCTACTGGCATGAAGGCGGGGGTCTCCACCTGTCCGTGCGGTGTACTCAGGACCCCCGCGCGCGCCTCACCGTCAAGTGCCTGTACCTGTATGGAGACGGGGACGCCTACCGCTGCCGTCCGCCGTCGAGGAGTAGCATCGCATCCCCGAAAGAGTAGAAGCGGTAGCGCTCCCTCACCGCCGTCCTGTACGCCTCCTTCACCAGTTCCTCGCTCCCGAAGCTCATCACCATCGCCAGTAGCGTGGAGCGCGGCAGGTGGAAGTTCGTCAACAGCGTGTCCACGGCCAGCCAGCGGTAGCCGGGATACACGAAGAGCTCGGACTCACCTTCTGCCTCGCCACTCGCGGCCCAAGTCTCGAGCGTGCGAGCTACAGTAGTGCCGGCCGCGACCACCCGACGGGCGTCCCGCACGGTCTGCACCGCCTCTCCCGGCACGCGGTAGTACTCCGCGTGCATCTCGTGTTCCTCGAGCCTCTCGGTTCTCACCGGCATGAAAGTCCCCACCCCGACGTGCAACGTGATCCTGGCGATGCTGGCTCCGGCCCGCTCCGCATCCTCGAGGACTCTCTCTGTAAAGTGAAAGCCGGCCGTGGGGGCCGCGGCGGAGCCTTCGTTGCGCGCGAAGATAGTCTGGTAGTGGTTCTCCGCCTCGGTCGTAGGACTTATGTAGGGCGGGAGCGGCATCTTGCCGCTGCGTTTCAGCAGGCCCTTCACGTCGGGGACAGAGACGACCCAGTGTCCGCCCCCCAGGCTCTCGACCAGCTCGAGACGATCCTCACCGGCCCTGAGTTCGAGGCCGGATCTGAGGCGTTTGCTCGGCCTGGCGAGTACCTCCCATGCTCCGCCGCGATCCGGCCCCAGGTCCCTGAGTAAGAGCAACTCCACTTCACCACCGGTCGGCTTACGCGCCTCGATGCGGGCGGGGAGCACCTTCGTCTCGTTTATGACCAGCGCGTCGCCGGGACGCAAGAAACCCGGCAGGTCCCTGAAGTTGTGGTGGGCTATCGTGCCAGCACGCACGTCCACGACCATCAGGCGCGAGGAGTCGCGTGGCTCGGCCGGCTTCTGGGCGATGAGATCCTCGGGAAGCTCGTAGTCGAGATCGGAAGTGAACACCCTAGCGGCGGAAGACGATGTTCAAAACGATGGTGCCTACGATGGAGAGCAAAATCATGAGCCCGATCGGAAAATAAAGGGTAAAGTTGCCACGCCTGAATACCAGGTCGCCGGGCAACCGATCTACGCCGAAACGGCCGAGCAAGAGGAACACACCGCCCAGCAGGAGCAGCACGACCGCGCCGCCGATCAACAACTTCCCTACGCCTTCGAGTTCCACGGTTCTATTCTATTCTCGCCATCCCCGTTGTCCACATAGAAGATCTGGTTGCGAGCAGTCGGCTCACCCGGTCTCTTCGTCGTCGAGCTCTGCGAGAAGACCCTCGACGTCAAGGGGCCTGGTCACCATGGCGAGGCTGCCCTCTGGCGTACGGGGCCACTCTTCTTGCGGCCTGTCGCGATACAGTTCGACGCCGTTGCCGTCAGGGTCCTGGAGGTACAGAGCTTCGGAGACACCGTGGTCCGAGGCCCCGTCGATGGGGTAGTCGGACTGGAGGAGCCACTTGAGGGCGAGGGCGAGATCCCGCCTCTCCGGATACAGGATGGCGAGATGATAGAGTCCTGCGGAATGGGGCGGCGCGGGGTCGGCATTGCGGCTCATCCAGGTGTTGAGTCCGATGTGATGGTGGTATCCGCCCGCCGAGAGGAAGACAGCCTGGTCGCCGTATCGCTGGGTCACCTCGAACCCGAGAATATCCCTGTAGAAGCCCAGAGCCCGGTCGATGTTCGCCACTTTCAGATGAACGTGACCGATGCTGGTGGCGGGGTTTATGATTCGCTTGGCTCGCTCGCTCGTCTCCATACCTACTCCTGATCCTGGTTCACACTCCCCATGATTCTACCGCCGCCGTCCGAAGGCGTTTACGATCAGGACCCCGGAGAGCGTGACGCATCCCCCGACGAGCGAGAGCAGCGTTGGTACCTCCCCGAGCCAGACCCAGGCGATCAGGTAAGCCATCACCGGGATGAGATACAGGAAACTGACGGCCAGCGAGGCCGGCATGCGCGAGAGCGCGTGGGCGTAGGTCGCATAGGCTATGGCGGTAGGGAAGACACCCAGGTAGACCATCGCGAGCGTGGTCCCGATCGGGGCCATTGCTACCTGAGAGATCAGTCCCGGCAGGAAGACGAGCGTGAGGAGGGTGCCGGCCCACACGGCGTAGGTGGTGAACGCCAGCGCGCCGTACTTCTGCAGATAGGGCTTCTGGAACACGAAGTAGATGCTCGAAGAGAGGGCCCCGAGCAGGATCAGGAGCGCCTGGGGCGCGAGGCCGAAGCCCTCTCCCTCTCCGGCGGAGATCAGGGCAGCGCCGCAGAAGCTGACCGCCATACCCACCCAGCCGAGCAACCGCAGTCGCTCGCCGAGGAACAGCACGGCCAGAAGCGCGGTGAACAGCGGGGCCGTATTGATGAGCACGCTCGCCGCGCCCGCCGCGACCACGAGTTCCCCGTAGTTGAGGGCCACATGATAGACCGTGAAGGCGAGAAACCCGGCCAGAAAGACCGCAGGGAGGTCGCGCCTCTCGGGCAGCGGCATGCGCGTGGCGAGGGCGAACGCCCCGAGGACCACGGAGGCCACGGCGAACCGGAAGAGGGCGATCTGGCCTGGCCCATAAACGTCCAGCCCTGCTCTTATACCGGCGAACGCCGAGGCCCAGAAGACGACGGTGGCGGCGAGCGCCAGCGTCACGGTGGTGTCGAACCCGGCCCTCTTCACCACCACATTCTAAACGACCCGCCAGGGCGAACCGCTGGCACGGCGCGGCCCCGCTCCTTATACTCGGGATGCTATCGTGAGATCCAAGAGCTTGGAGAGAACCATGGATACCACCGACATCAGGCACAGGAGCCGCACCATACTCGAGGGGCGCGATCGCGCGCCGGCGAGATCCTTCCTCAAGGGCATGGGCTTCTCCGACGAGGACCTGAGCAAGCCCATAGTCGGGGTCGCCCACTCCTGGATCGAGACGATGCCCTGCAACTACAACCACCGCCGCTTGGCCGAGAAAGTGAAAGACGGCATCAGGGGGGCTGGCGGCACGCCGATGGAGCTCAACACCATCTCCATCTCCGACGGCATAACGATGGGGACGCAGGGGATGAAGACCTCCCTCGTCAGCCGCGAGTTGATCGCCGACTCTATAGAGCTCGTGGGACGCGGCCACATGTTCGACGCTATGGTGACGATCGTCGGCTGCGACAAGACGATCCCGGCCGCCGCGATGGCCCACGCGAGGCTCGGGGTGCCAGGCACCATCGTGTATTCCGGCTCCATAGCACCCGGCCGCTTCAAAGGACACGACGTAACGATTCAGGACGTCTTCGAGGGCGTCGGTGCCAACGCCGCGGGTAAGATGTCGGACGAGGACCTCCTCGACCTCGAAGAGCACGCCTGCCCGGGAGCGGGAGCGTGCGGAGGCCAGTACACGGCGAACACGATGTCCATGGTCCTCGAGTTCCTCGGCCTCTCCCCGATGGGCTCGGCCGGCCCGCCCGCCCTGGACGGCCGTAAGGACGAGGTCTGCACCTATGCTGGCAGGCTAGTCATGGAACTGCTCGAGCGTGGCCTCACGCCGGAACGCATCCTGACCCGCGAAGCCTTCGAGAACGGCATCGCCGCCGGGGCGGCCACCGGTGGCTCGACCAACCTCGTCCTCCACCTGCTCGCCATAGCCCGCGAGGTCGGGGTCCCCCTCGACATCGACGACTTCGACAGCGTGAGCACCCGCACCCCGATCATCGCCGACCTGAAGCCCGGCGGCCGGTACACCGCGGTCGACGTCGACCGCGCGGGCGGGAGCCGGCTGATGGGCAAACGGCTGCTCGACGCCAACCTCATAGACGGAACCCAACTCACGACCACGGGCCGCACCCTGGCCGAGGAGGTCGAGGAGGCCGAGGAGACACCGGGACAGGATGTGATCGTCACGGTCGAGGAGCCCCTCAGGTCATCGGGCGGACTCGTGATTCTCAAGGGAAACCTCGCGCCGGAAGGCTGCGTGGTCAAGGTCGCCGGCTACACCCGCCTGGAACACACGGGCCCGGCCCGCGTCTTCGATTCCGAGGAGGATGCCATGGCCGCAGTGCAGGCCGGTGACATCGTCGGGGGCGACGTGGTCGTGATCCGCTACGAAGGCCCCAGGGGAGGTCCGGGAATGCGCGAGATGCTGGGCGTCACCGCGGCCCTCGTCGGGCAGGGCCTTGGCGAGAGCGTGGCCCTCCTGACCGATGGCCGTTTCTCGGGTGCGACCCGCGGCCTGATGGCCGGCCACGTCGCCCCCGAAGCGTCCCACCGCGGCCCCATAGCGGCCCTTAGAGACGGCGACACTGTCACCTTCGACATCGAGAATAGGACCCTGAGCGCGGACCTTCGACAGGAAGAACTGGAAGCTCGCCTGACGGACTGGCGCGAGCCCGAACCCCGCTTCGCCACAGGGGTTATGGCCAAATACGCGGCACTAGTCTCCTCGGCCTCGGAAGGAGCGGTAACGGACCCCAAACTCGGTTCTGTGGATTGAGGGGGGTCAGTCTTCGTCCGCTTTCCCAAGGTACCTGAGCGGAAGGACGAACCATAGCAGCGCGAAGAAGAGGAGAAGTACCAGCGTTACGCCAAGGCCGTAACCAGGGCCGAAAATGAAGGCCGTGACGACGAAGACCGCCCCGACCATCGCTGGCACGAGGAATACGAGGCCAGCGATGGTTAGCCTGTTTCCCAGCTTCAGCCGCTGCTCCCTGACACCCCCACGCCACAGGATGCGGTGCTGCGCCGAGGGTGCCATGAGGAGCGCCGTGGCTATGGCGGTACACAGGAGCGTCACGAAGAACACGCCGGTCTCCAGATCTTTCAGCTGTGCAAAGCGCTGGGCAAACGGGACCGTGAGTAGGAAAGCGAAGAGGAACTGAACGCCTGGCAGTATTATCCGCAGCTCGTTCAGTAACTCGATAAGTTCCCGCGCGGTCCGCGCCTGCCTGTCCTCCCCGGTCCGCTCCATTGGCTTCTCTACCTCGCGTTCCTTCATCCGGCGCTCCCCAAGCTTGTAACGCGAATTTAACAGATATTTTACACGGGGCAAAACCCTCGCAATGGCCCGTTTGACCGGGGCCCGCCATCATTGTACGGTTTGTACTAAGGTCGTCGGCGAGCCGGTACGAAGGAGGGCGCCATCTCCTGTTGCCTCGCCGACAGCACACGTCGCGAGAGGGGTGAGTGCCACATAGGCCTGTAAGAGAGGAGGTCGACGGTGTATGGACTCAGCGAATACCTGCTGGCCCTCGAAAAGGTCGAAAAGACTCGCCTGGAGAGCAAGGCGCGCCGGCGGCGGGAGCCTTCCCCGACCGGGACGGCACAGCCTGGCAAGATGAGCAATGAACGCGCAGGAGGTAGCGAAGTGTCTCTTACGGAGAACGATATCATCATCGGCCCGGAAGAAGGCGCCTACCTTCCCGTGCTCGACATAGTGCACAAGGTAACGGCCGGGGCCTCGGGCGGCTCGCTAAAGATCGAGGAGTGGGGTCTTCCTCCCGGACAGATGATCCCACCTCACACCCACGCGCGCGAGGACGAGTGCTCGTTCGTGTTGGAGGGCGAGATGAAGTGCTACGTCGGCGGCGAGGTCGTGCTCGCCAGGCAAGGTTCCTACGTCATCAAGCCACGGGGCATGGCCCACGCCTTCTACAATTCCGGCGCACGGACCGTCAGGGTCATGGAGATCCTCACCCCGGGTGACTCTTTCGAAGGATACTTCGACGAGTACGAGGAGATCGCCACACAGGAATTAAGCGACGAGGAACACCGAAAGGACCGCGCCGAGCTCGGCGCACGCTACGGGATAACCTGGCACGACGCCCGGAGCCCCGAAGTAAGAGCTCTCTTCGGCATCGATCCCGACGAAGCATCCGGATGAACTTTCGCAATCCTCGTGAGTCGGTGAGTAGGAACAGCAGCGCAAAAACCCCCTACTCCTTCGCGATAAGGCCGATGGAGGCCGCATGCTCGGCTGCCGACGCGGTATCGGGGACGGCCACCATCTCCGTTCCCAGCTTGCGCGCTTCGGCGGCAATCGCCCTGACCTCGGCGTCACGCTCCACCGAAGTGACGTCCCTGATGTAGACGGCCGTGATGCGTCCGGGATGCTCTCGCACCGCCTGCAGGTAGATCTCCGGGTCCTCCTCCCCCGAGTCTCCGATCAGGACGAACGAGAGATCCTCGTAGGTGCTTAGGAGGCGACGGATCACCCCTATCTTGTAGTCCCTGTGCTTCCCGAGAACACTCAGGCTCCAATCTTTGAGAAACAGGGGTCCGGGTGGAACTCCGTGCACGTTGAGGAAGTCAACCAGCATGTCGTAGATGTTCCAGGGACTGCTGGAGACGTAGAAGATCGGGTTGGAGGCCCGTCTGTCCGCGCCGAGTTGCAAGGCTCTGTAGAAGGCCGCGACACCTTCGAACGGCAGTCGCGTGTGGGCGTTGTTGCGGACCACTATCCACGCCATCTTCAACACGTTAGTCGCGCGAGAATGGACCACCGTATCGTCGAGGTCACTGATCACACCGAACCGGGCCGCGTGCGGCACGAGCACGTGTGCCGTCGACCTGACCTCCCCCCCACCAGGCGACGGTGGAGAAAGGAGATCCAACTCGACCCGGTACCATCCGCCCGCACCTCCGAGCGGCTCCGGAAGCTGCAAACGCACCTCGAAGAAACCCTCTACGTCGGCGGTGGTCTCGACCATCGAGCCTTCGAACGAAGCCCTTACGCGGGCGCCGGCTACTTCACCGCTGGCGAAGCGACGCGCCATGTTGAGAATATTCTTCCATGCCGCGTCATCCCTACCAGCATGCGTGATACCAGACTCCTCGAGGACGCGTCCTCTCAAGAACAGCTCCCTGGTCGTGCCGTGTCCCCGGTAGGGTAGTATCTCGAACGGCTCGAGCATTCCCAGGCGCCGCTTCAAGCTGAACCTCAACGCGTCGAAGCGCTCCCCGATGGCCCGTCCGACCACCAGTGCCTTCCGCCTCCACTCGATCAACGAGAGTCCTTTCTGCTTGGCTTGGGAGTACTCCTACCCTTACCGCAGAACCGAAACTAACACGACGAGCGGTTTGCAGACAAGGCATGGGACACTGTTCGAGCAGCGAAGGGCCACTCGGTACGCAGTGCGGTAATTCTCCTCCGGATTGGGTCGCCCAACGTGTGACGCAGTGGATTCCCCCTTTCACGGGCATGACGGTGAAGCCGGGACTCACCGCTCGGGCGGCCCGAAGACCTGCATGACAGCGCAGGCCATGCACCACTCTAGCAACATGCGCTCTCCGACACGCACCTCGAGCACATGGTCCCCACACGCCGCATGCGCGAGACTAAACGCAGCGAAGGAGAGGCCCTCATCGCTCGTATTTTCGAGCCTCGAACCGTCGACTATTTCTACGTCGTAGCGCACCATACCTTAGATATCGGCCACACTCTGGCCTGGCCTTAGCGGGCGGTTCGCGAACCGCCCCTAAAGTTCGCCATTCGGGACAGGAACGCCGAGGTGACCGTACGCCCTCCTGGTGGCGATCCGGCCCCTGGGGGTGCGTTGGATCAGGCCGCTCTGCAGCAGGTAGGGCTCGTAGACGTCCTCGACGGTATCGCGAGCCTCGCCGAGGGCCACGGAGATGGTGCCGATGCCGACGGGCCCCCCGTCGAACTTATCTATGACGAGCCCGAGATAATCCCGGTCGGCCCTATCGAGGCCGAGCTGGTCGACGCCCTGCATGTCGAGCGCGGCGTTCGCCGTCTCTTCGTCTACCTTACCGTCGCCGACGACCTGGGCATAATCGCGAACCCGCTTGAGGAGTCTGTTGACGATGCGCGGTGTCCCCCGGCTGCGGCGGGCGAGCTGTGTCGCACCGCCTTCGGTGATCGGGACGCCGAGAATCCCCGCGTTGCGGATCACGATCTTCTCGAGGTCTTCGGGCCCGTAGTATTCGAGCCTCTCGGCGACGCCGAAGCGGTCGAGCAGGGGCTTGGTAAGCAGGCCCTTCCTCGTGGTCGCGCCGACCAGCGTGAAGCGCGGCAAATCCATCCTGATCGTGCGTGCCGAAGGCCCCTGGCCCAGGACGATGTCCATCGCGTAGTCCTCCATCGCGGGGTAGAGAACCTCTTCGATCTGCCTGTTCAGGCGGTGGATCTCGTCTATGAACAGGAAATCTCTCTCTTCCAGCGCGGTCAGGATCGCCGCCATGTCTCCGGCCCGCTCCAGCGTGGGACCGCTCGTCGGCCTGATCCCGACCCCCATCTCTTCGGCCAGGATGCGGCAGAGCGTGGTCTTGCCTAGTCCGGGAGGACCATCGAGCAGTATGTGGTCCAGGGCCTCATCGCGCTGCTTGGCCGCCTGCACGAAGATCTTGAGATTCTGCTTGAGCGCCTCCTGCCCGACGAAGTCGTCAAACGAGCTCGGCCTGAGCGTGGGCTCGTCGTCGCCGGCGTGGGCCTCGGGGTCGAGCGGATGCTCCCCGAAACCAGCCGCCCCTGTGATGTCCTCGAATGGCTCCTCGGTTCCTCTCTCGTCCCGCACCGTGAAGTCGTCCATCTCCTCAGCGCTCAACGCCTGCTCCCTATCCTTCGTAAGGCCTCCTTAATGTACTTCTCCACCGTATCCTGCGGCGGCACGTCGTTCAGGGCCTTCTCGGCCTCCTCCAGCCTGTACCCGAGCGCAGTGAGCGCATCCCTCGCCTCGATGTAGGGACCGCCCCCGCCATCGCCGCCCGCAGCGACGGGCTCCGGTCCGAACACGGCGAGGCTCTTGCCCTTCAGCTCGAGCACGAGACGTTCCGCCGTCTTCTTCCCCAAACCTGGTACGGAGGAGAACTTGATCACATCCCCCCTGGCCACGGCCTCGGAGATCTCCGGCGGCGACATGGAGGAGAGCACGGAGAGGGCCAGCTTCGGCCCGACCTTACTCACGGCGGTCAGCGCGTCGAACGCGGCCCGCTCCTCACGCTCCGCAAACCCGAAAAGGAGCATGGCGTCCTCGCGCACCACCAACCTGGTGTGGATGACGCACTCCTCGCCCAGCGAGGGTAGCGCGCGCAGCGTCGTCAGCGATGCCGCGGACCGGTAGCCGACGCCCCCCACATCGATTACCACACCTTCCGTATCTTTCTCGACCAGAGTACCGCGTAACCTGTAGATCATGGGCTAATTATCGTGCATGATCCACTATTTCCCCACCCCGACCTTGCCGGGCAAACTGCTGGAGAAGGCGTGACAGATAGCGATGGCGAGACCGTCGGCCGCGTCGTCGGGACGGGGTATGGCGGGGAGGTTCAGTAGAGCCTTCACCATCTCCTGCACCTGACGCTTGTCCGCCCTTCCGTACGAGGTGATCGCCTGTTTGACCTGCAAAGGCGTGTACTCGGTTACCTCGATCCCGGCCTTGTAGGCCGCGAGGAGCGCGACGCCCCTCGCCTGCCCTACCGTGATCGCCGTGGTCACGTTGGTGTTGAAGAAGAGCTCCTCGACCGCGACGGTCTCGGGCCTGTAACCCCGCACCAGCTCGGTCACACCGTCGAAAAGCCGCCCGAGCCTGCGGGGCATCTCCCAGTCGGGAGGCGTGATAATCGCCCCGTGTTGCAGGTAACGCAGGCGGTTGCCCTCCTGCCGGATCACTCCCCACCCCATCGTCGCCGTCCCAGGGTCTATGCCGAGTATGGTGTGTCCCCTGCCGCCGGCCGAGATCATACCCTAAGATTACTCTCTCCCGGCACCGCTTGCACCTGCTTCTACATGTTGTACCTGCGCTGTCCGACGACACCAGAGCATTTCAGCGCGCTCCGGCTTCGCCTCCGCTTGTCAGCACGGCGGCCGCGCCGCCTTGTCAGCATTTCGGCCTGTCAACTTCTTGCTTATCAGAATGAGCCAGGCAGATCCTCACTTACGTAGTCTGGCAGGTTGGGTTCCTCTGCCAGACGGTCGAAGAAAGACCGATCGTCCGCGACGGTCGGGGGATCGAGTTGCAGCGGGATCAGCAGTTCGGAGAGTGGCACCGAGACAGCCATAAGGTCGGCCAGGCGGCCTGTCGACTCGACCGCGGGGTCCGCTGAAAAACGCGGCCTTATGGCCGTGCCCGGTGGTTCCTCGTGGTCGAGGACCAACGACCACTCCGGAGCTGCATCGGCCAGAGCCCGTGGCGTCAAGCCTTCCAGCTGGCGTGCCAATTCGGGCAGGCGGGATAGTCCGTCGCGCAATCTGTCCCTGGCTTCGCGCAGCGTCAAGGTGCCAACCACGGGGTCGGCAGTCTCCTGAGAAAGGTTCAGGACCCGCTCCGCCGATCCCACCCTCCAGCGCTCCGTCTCCTGGCCGAAGGAACCCATCAGGCGTTCGTTACCGAGGCGGGGGACCCCGTCGATTACGACCAGCGCGAGGTCGGTTTCTCTGGCCCCGAGCAGGTTGGCGTAGGGGTCCGTGCTACGCCCGTAGACGACGGTCAGGTCGGCGCGTTTGCCCGCTTCTATCGATCCGAGAGCCCCATCCCACTTCAGGATCTTTGCGGCCTCCCGTGTGGCCATGGCCAGCAGTTCACGGTCGGAGAGGCCGATGTTCTGTCCGGCAGCCACGATGCGGGCGACCTTGAGCTCTCCCAGAAGACTCTTGCTGCCGCTCGGTGACCAGTCCGATCCGAGGGCGATGCGTACGCCGGCATCTCTCGCCGCCCCCACGTCGGCCGTCTGGCCGTAGAGCAGGAGGTTGCTGAGGGGCGACCAGACCATCGAGCCGCCATGTTCGGCCAGCACACCGAAGTCATCGGGCTCGAGCGCCGCGCAATGGATGCCTGCCAGCGCGGGGGTGATGGCCCAGTCTCCGTCGGCCATCTGCAACGCCTCGAAATGTGTGCGGGCCCTCTCATCTGTTCCTTCGCTCAGGTGCAGGAGCGTACACGAGCTGTTCTGAAGGCGCTCGAGGAACCTCTCGGCATCCTCGGCTTCGACGTCAGAGATCTTTGTTGCGGCGTCGGGTAGATCGTCTTCCCCGGTCTCTTCCACATTGCGCACTACGCCGCGGTAATAGCGTTGTATGCCCTGGTTACTGAAGAGCGCCACGCCCTGGGCCGTCGTAACGCCACCGAGCAGTGCCTTGCACTCCACGTAGCGGACCACGGCCTCCACAAAACCTGGGGTCTTGCCGAGCACCGTCATCGGCCCGCTTATGAGCTTCCTGTAGTCAGGATGACGGCCCCACTGGTCGCGATTGGTGTAGAGCTCTGGTACCCGCCAGAGCGTGAGCGCATCGTAGCTAAGGTGGTTGTGCAGGTCGATAAGACCAGGGTAGATCGTCCCCCTGGTACTTATCACGGGCGCCTCCTGAAAGCCCGGGGGCGCGGGCGCACCGGTCGGGGTGATCGCCGCAATCCTTCCTCCGTCTATGTAGACGATGCCCCGCTCGACAACGGAAAATGACACGTCCATAGTCACCACGCGCCCTTCGAGGGCGTAGCGTGTAAGTTGCTGAAGATCTGTTCGCTCGTCGGACATGAATCAGCTCCTCGGGGCGATCCAGATCAAGGTGTGGCCATCGTCGGGGCTGGGGCGTTCGACGCTGTTATTGTGGCGGGGCGTGGCCCTGCGTCCCCAGGCGTCGTCGCCGAGCCACGAGGGTACGCCGAAGGGAAGATCCCGAGGCGGGATGCGCACATAGTCTCCTTCGCGGAAGACGTCGGCGTAATTGGGCGCCACCGGCCCACCATCGGAGGGCACGAGCTCGCGCAGCCTTGTTACGGCATCCCTGTAGGCGTCGAGAAGCTTGTCGGGTTCACGACTGCTAGGGTGGGGGATCTCGAAGACGCGCAGGCTACCCTTGCCTTCCCAGAGCTTCACGGCCTCTTGTGCCTGGAACCCGAAAGCGATCACCGCCCGCAGCTCGGGACCCTTCACCGCATCGAAGAGCTCGTTGCGCCACGACAGCTGGTCGGCATCCCGCAGAATCTCGGGTCCTTCCCAGAAGCTGCTGGGATGCAGCGCGAAGGCGAACGCGTTGAGGCAGAGGTAGGAGCGGGAGAGGCCGATCTTGGCCAGAAACCCTTGCACCCGCTGCCCCGCGTCGCCGACCAGCGTACGTGCGGCGATACGCTCGGTCGGGCCCGGATCGGAGGCCACGCAGAGTACACGGGCGCTGCCGTCGAGACGGCCCCGGTAGAAAATGGGCCCCCAATCGTACCAGAAGTGTTTTTCGAACTCCTTATAGTCAGGCACCCGCGCGAAGATCTCGGCGAACTCGGGCGGAGGACCCGGATCGAACTCGGTCATGACTGCTCTACCCTCCCTACTCTGTGGGTACTCGGCCCTATCCCGGGCCAGCCATCGAGCATAATGGAAGCAAGAGCCGATGAATCGTCGATGAATCCGCGGCCGTGTTTAGGTGGCCACGTCATCACGATCCAACAACCCTTGTGTTACGGCAAGTTCTCGCAGGCCAGGCCGTTGCCGTCCTCATCGAGCCCATATGGGTCTCCGCGCACGAGATAGAACTGGGCTTCTCCCTGGGTCTCGAAGTCCTCACAGTCATAGTCGCGTGTCGGGGCCTCCGACCTTGTGGCCTCGGTTTGTTCCGTGGTTTCGGAATTATTCTGAGATGGCTCGGTGCGTTCGGAATCCCTGGTCGGGGATTCGGAGTCCCTGGTCTGGGGTTCGGAAGGCTCGGTCTCAGGCTCGCGGTCTTCACTCTGAAGCTCGGACGGTACGTCCGGTCCTATGACGTCTACGATGTCCGAGACCAGGTCGTCGCGCATCACGAGCTTCCACACACCGTCCTCCTCAACCAACTCCTGCGTTACGGAAGGGTTGACCTCAGGGTCAGCTACGATGTCGCCGTCCGCATCGTAGAAGGTACGTATCATCTGGAACGTTGCTCCACCGGAGTCTTCCGAGAGAGTTCTGAGGGAGTCGAGGCTCACGTAGCGCTTGCCCCACAGGGGCTCGTAGAAAGACTGCCACTCGCCGAGCGTGATGTCCTGGACGGTAGCCGGATCGAACATGTCGTAGGCTTCCTCGTAGGCCTGCTCGTTGAAGTAGAGATGGTACACCCGCAGGTAATCGTCGGGCGGCACATTCTCCAGGTCCCGCTCCAACAGGTCGAAGCGTGCCCCGCCTCCTGACGTCTCTATCTCGAGGGTTTCGGGAATGATGCCGTTCGGCACTTTGAAGAACATGGTCGAAGCCCTGGTCTGGGCCGTACCGAGTTCCATGCCGTCGATGCCACCGGAAGGAGGTGCGATGGAGGTGTCCTGCCCGTACGATTTGCCCTGGTCGTCGAAGAGAGTCGCCTCGGCCCCCGTCGTCATCGGCGAACCGGAGATGTTCTTGACGAGATAGTCTATGGCTACGTACTCACTCGATACGTTTCCCCGCGTCACCGGAGTGGCCCCTGGCCCCGACATCGCGTAGATGCGGTCTTCGGAGCGCACCTCGAAGAGCCGGAAAGACAGGCTCCCCGCCTCTACGCCATCACCGATCCCACCGTCGGCCTCGGTTTGTTTTGCCGCGGGATCCGGGGTACGCTCTCTGGAGGAGCCGGCGATCACGTCACCGCCATCGTCCTCCCGCTGTGACTGTTCCCCTGGGGAACAGGCCGCAAGCGTAAAGGCCGCAAGCAAAACCACGAGCGTCAGGATCGGCTTGATGTAAGGGTCCCCTCCGACCCTACCAGGAAAGGTGCCAGCGAAAGCAAGGCCCCTACGAAATCATTTCCGCCATAACTTCTTCGGAGATATCGAAGTTTGCGTAGACTTCCTGCACGTCGTCGTTCTCCTCCAGGGCGTCGATCAGGCGCAGCGTCTGCCTCGCCGTCCCGGCGTCGAGGTCGATGCTGTTCTGGGGCTCCATGGTGATCTCCGCGTTCTCGTACGGTATCTCCGCCCCGCCAAGGGCCTCCCTGACGGCCGAAAAGTCTTCCGGGGTCGTAACGACCCTGTAGTCGTTCTCCTGTTCCTCTACGTCCTCGGCCCCGGAGTCGAGGGCGACCTCCATCAATTCTTCCTCGTCTGCCGAGTCCTTGGGGACCAGGATGACGCCCTTCCGCTCGAACAGGTAGGAGACCGAGCCGCTCGTGCCGAGCTTGCCGCCGTTTTTCGAGAAGACGTAGCGCACGTCGGAGGCGGCCCTGTTGCGGTTGTCGGTGAGCACGTCGATGAGGACGGCGACCCCACCGGGGGCGTAGCCCTCGTAGGTGATCCGCTCGAAGTTGTCGGCGTCGGCGCCAGCACCGGTACCCTTGTCGATGGCCCTCTGGATGTTGTCGTTGGGCATGTTGGCGTCTTTCGCCTTCTGCACCGCGAGTCCGAGGGCCGGGTTCATCTCGGTGTCCCCGCCGCCGTCGCGCGCCGCGACGCTGATCGCTTTGGACAACTTGCCGAAGAGCGCCCCGCGCTTGGCATCGGCGGCGCCCTTCTTGCGTTTGATCGTCGACCATTTACTGTGTCCGCTCATATGGAACAAACCTCCCGCAGAAAATATTCATGAAACCTCACGTCGTCCGTAAGCTCGGGATGGAACGCCGTCACCAGTATGTTCTCACCCCTGGCGGCCACGACCCTATCTCCGACCCTGGACAAAACGTCCACCCCAGGGCCCACATCCTCGAAGAACGGCGCCCGGATAAAGACCCCCGTGAACGGTTCATCGAAGCCGTCGACTTCGAGGTCCGTCTCGAACGAATGGACCTGCCGTCCGAACCCGTTGCGCTCTACGAGCGCGTTCATGAGGCCGAGCAGAGGCTGGCGCGGTCCCGTCGTAGCCGACGCGGCCAGGACCATCCCCGCGCACGTGCCCCACACGGGGCCACCCTTGTAGAAATAGCTCCTGATGCCGTCGAGTAGGCCCGAGGAGACCATCATCTTCCCTATGGTCGTCGACTCGCCGCCGGGGACGATGATCCCGGCCAGCCCTTCTAGGTCCTCTACGGCCCGCACCTCGACAGGCTCGACCCCGAGCCCGCGCAGGATCTCCGCGTGCTCCCTGAAGTCTCCCTGCAGCGCGAGTACGCCGATCCTCTTCTGGCCCTCTTCCGGGCTTACCGCTCCGTTCGTCTCGCCGTTACCAGCCACGGGTCGCCAGCCGCTCTCCTTCTGTCAGATCGCCCATCTCCCTACCGACCATCGCCACGCCGAGACCTCTGCTCGCCTCGGCCACGGCCTTCGCGTCCTCGAAGTGGGTGGTCGCCTTCACGATGGCCCGCGCCCTGAGGGCAGGGTTCCCGCTCTTGAAGATGCCGCTGCCGACGAACACGCCGTCGGCCCCGAGCTGCATCATCATGGCAGCATCTGCGGGGGTGGCTATGCCACCGGCCGTGAACAGCACGACGGGAAGACGACCGTTCTCGGCGACCCACCGCACGAGCTCGTAAGGGGCCCCGAGGTTCTTAGCCTCCGTCATCATCTCCTCGGGATCGAGGGCCCCGAGACGGCGAATGCCACCGACGATGGCGCGCATGTGCCGCACGGCCTCGACCACGTTGCCGGTACCGGCCTCGCCCTTGGATCGGATCATGGCCGCCCCCTCGCCGATGCGCCGCAGGGCTTCGCCGAGGTTCGTAGCCCCGCACACGAAAGGCACCTCGAAGGCGGCCTTGTCGATGTGGTGTTTCTCGTCGGCGGGCGTAAGCACCTCGGACTCGTCGATGTAGTCGACCTCTAGGGCCTCCAAGATCTGGGCCTCCACGAAATGTCCGATGCGCGCCTTCGCCATCACGGGGATGGTGACGGCTTCCTGGATCTCCACGATCTTCTCCGGGTCGCTCATCCTCGCGACCCCGCCGTCGGCCCTTATGTCCGCAGGCACGCGCTCCAGGGCCATGACGGCCACAGCGCCAGCCTCCTCGGCGATCCTGGCCTGCTCCGCGTCGACGACGTCCATGATGACCCCGCCCTTGAGCATCTGGGCCATCCCGCTCTTGACCCTGAAGGTCCCTGTTAGCTGTCCGTTATCGGCCATGTAATTCTCCCGCTGGTATCTACTAGAATTTGTAAGGGTTATCTTACTACCGTCGCCCCGGTGCGCCAAACCGGGACCTGACGCCGGAACCACTCCTCAGTTTCTTACGCTCGTTGGCGTACTCCTCGGAGAATTTCTTGAAGAACGCCTGTATTCCGTGGCTCGCGGCCCGCTGCGCGGCAGGCAAAGCCAGGGTGAATTCCTTCCTGGCGAGCTCCCCCACCTTCTGCAACACCTGCCGTCCTCTCATGACATCCTCCTGCTGCCCTTCAACGCTCTCCTCTAATCGATCTCGATTCGTTCCCTACGCGTCGGGTCCGACGTGGTCCGCTGCTCCCCTGGTATCACCAACGCTCCGACACCCTTGAGCGTTTCGAAGCCAGCTTTGCGGAAGTGTCCGGCGGCCCGCACTCGACGCTCACCCGGCACGAGGACGTAGGCGATCACCCCGAGGAACGCTCCCTTGCGTCGTCTCTCTTCAGCCATCTTTCAACCTCACCTTCAGAGACCCTCCCTCGAATGTCGCCCCCGACGCGGAGAGACGAGCCAGGGCATCGGGGAGGAGGATGTTCCTCCGGTAGTTGCCGACTTTGACGAGCAGCTCGGCCCCCTTCTTGGAGAGGTCCACGTTCCGCTTCTCCGCGAGCGGGAGGTGGAAGACGATGTCGTAGCCGTCCCCGTTTTTCACAATGTCGTGCGTGGCCCCCTTGAACAGCACCCCGAGAGGCTCGGTGTCCTCGAAGATATCACCGGCGAGCGCGCCGAGCGCCTCGAGGCCGAACATCTCGCGGTCGAAGAGCCGGGCGGTCAGGATCGGGATGGGGGCAAAAGACTCTTCGATGGTCCCCATGTGCCGCTCTTGCGCCTCGTGCCAGTGTGCGAAGTAGGGGTCGCTTACGGTCTCGGGCAACAAGCGGTTTACCACTACGGCGTCCACACCGTAGTCGTAGAGGTTGAGGTAGGTGTAGGCACGGCGCGCCTCCGCAATGACCATCTTCTCCGCGTTTAGCACCAGGCGCACGGAGGCGTTATCGCGGTCGGTCAGGATCTCCTCGACGCTCGCGATGGCCTGGTAGAATCGCTGCCCCGCGGCGAAGACGCTGTCTTCTGGCAGGGGGGGCAGGGATCTGGCCCTGTTTGCGAAGGGCCTGACCAGCTTGGCGGCCCGGCGCTGAATGGGGAAGATCTTCTCGACGTACCAGCTCATGTGGTCGGGAAGGCTCAGGAGCTTCAGCGTCTCTCCCGTGGGCGCGGCGTCGAGGATCAGGGCGTCGTAGCGGTCCTCCTGGTTGTGCTGCCTGACCATCAGGAGTCCGAAGAGCTCGTCCATCCCAGGCAGCATCGCCAGCTCCTCGGCCGCGAGCGTGTCGGCGCCCTGCCACTCGAAGAGGGTAGTCATGTAGCCCTGTATCTCGGACCAGTTGTCTTCGATCATGGAGGTGTGGTCCATCTCCTGCGCCCACAGGCCACGGGCCATCTCCTTCGGGTCCGGCCCGATCTCCGTGTCGAAGACGTCGGCGAGGGAGTGTGCGGGGTCGGTGCTCATCACGAGCACGTTCTTCCCTGCCAGCGAAGCCTTCAGGGCCGTGGCCGCGGCCACACTCGTCTTGCCGACGCCACCCTTGCCGGTGTAGAGGATAGTTCGCAACCTACTGGAGCGCCGCCGGATCAGGCACGAACGTTGCCGCCGTCAAGAGGCCGAGTACGACGATCAAACCCACATAGACCAGGCCGACGGCCACCCGAGAGCGCAACGGAAGGTCGTAGTATGCCCTTCCTTCCGGTGTATTACGCGTCTTCCAGCGGTGCCAGAGCTCTGGCAAGCCGAGCAGCGCGATAAACGCCATGATGGGGGCCACGAAGAACAACCCCACCATCACAACCAGCCCCAGCACCTGGAAGACGGGGGACATGGCTCCCACGGCCCTGCCACCATCAAGCGGGAGCAGCGGGGCCAGGTTGAACAAGTTGATGATGAAGTCGAAGTACGCCAGGCCCAGGAACAGATGCTCTCCGGTCAGGGCGTACAGACCGAGGGCCGCGAGGCCCCCGAGCGTACCGAGCACGGGCCCGGCGAGCCCGACCCGCGCCTCGGCCAGGGCATCTTTGGGCATCTGCTTCATCGCCACGAAAGCCCCGAGGAACGGTATGAACATCGGGGCTGAGGCCGGGATACCCTCGCGCCTGAGTTGCAAGACGTGTCCCATCTCGTGCACCCAGATCAAGACGACGATCCCCACGGCGAACCAGACCGGGAAAAGCAGGGCGTAAGCCCCAATGCTGACGAACATGGTCAGGGCCGTGCCCAGAAACTTGACCTTCAGAAGCAAGAGGGCCAGTCCCTTGAATTTCGCCAGCAGGAGCCCTACCGCAGCGAGCGGTGCTAGCCAGCGCTTGATGACGCTCCACGGCCCACCCTCAGGCCTGAGAGGCTCATAGGTGGGTTCTTGCCTCGGCCCTTCGAGATCGCTGTGGAAGATGGGTTCTCTTGTCTCGTCGCCTGACGAACGATGATCCATAGCCAGATTATACCGCCAGGTGACGAGACATCATTTCAGCCCGAACATAAAGCTGAAAGCTTATGGCTCTAAACAGGCGGCCGGCGCTCCTGCTCGAAGCGTTGCTGCTCCTCGACGGTCCGCGCCGCCTCAGGCACGGCTTCGAGCCTGCCCCTGGGTATGGGCTCCCCGCTCTCGTCGGAGAGCCCGTAGGTACCCTCTTCTATCTTTCGCAGCGCCCGGTCGATCTCCCCGAGACGACGCTCGGCCTGCTCCCCTATGGAGGCGTCCATCTCGCGGGTGAACATATCCTGGCTCAGGTCGCCGGAGTCGAGCGTGGTATCCCCCTCGGTCTCGCCGAGATCCTCTTCGTCGGCGGCCATGCCTTCTCGTATGCGCACCAGTTCGTCGCGCAGGCCCAGTAGCCTCTCACGCTGTTGAGCCACGAATTGCTGGTCTATCTCCTCATTTGGCACGGATTCTCCCTTCGGAACTCTTACTATCTACTAGAAGCGACGTTGCACTTACTACCCTAACACTTCGTTTGGGACACGTTGCACGGCCGCCTACAGCGTGGCCGAGGCCACGAGGCGGGGCTTGGAGTCCGCGGGCGGTTGCTGCGGCCGGCGGCCTACGGAGACGAGGCGCTCGATGCGGGACAGGGTCTGTCCGGCCGGCTTCGGTTGCTCCCAGAGCTCTACGCGTAACACTTCCCCTTGTGCGAACACCCGGACGTGGGTCAGAACGAACTTCGAGATGAAGACCGGCGGACCCTTCAACCGGGGCGTTATGGGCTGCAGTTGCCGCAGAAAGCATCCCGAGTTCACCAGAACCGCCCTGCTTCCATCCGCCCGCTCGGTCTCGGCGAGTGAGGGGAGATGGGTGTGTCCCGAGACGAAGACGTCGGCGGTCGTGGGATCGAAGTCGGGGTCCATGGGTGGCCTGGCCCCACCCGCAAGAATATCCTTGATCTTGTTTCGGGAGGCCTCCGCCGGCGAGTAACGCGGCGTTCCGCCGGGGGTCACCGCCCGCAATGTCCTGCGGACGGCGTGGCGCGCGACCAGGAAGAAGACCCCGAATATCCCGAACGTTACGAACAGAAAGAGGACTGTATCGAGAAGAACCTGATGCACGTGGGGAAGCTCGCGGTAACTGTCGAATAGCAGGCTTGCCTGGCCGTTGGTCGCCCGGGAGATCTCGTACGCGACCACCTTGTAGATCGCGTACGCCACGAGCAGCGGCATGAGCAGGTAACGCGCTACCTTGCCAGCCCAATTATAGAAATAGCGGCTCGCGATCCAGGCCGGGATCGCCACCAGCGGGTAGACCATTTTTATCTCCGAAAGGTCGAGGCCTGGAGAGATCTCACCGTAAGGCGCGATGCGCCTGGTGCCATCCATCACTACGTGGTGCCCCAGCGGCGTGTCCAGGGGATCGTGATAGTTCCCGACGCTGTTCTCGGGGTCGAACTGGTTGCCGTGCTCGCAGTAGACTACCCGCCGACCTTCCTCCGTCTCGACGCAAGCGAGATAGTAGTAGGCGAACTCGTCGACGAGGCCCCGCTCACGCAACGTCTCCTGGATCTGCGGGTTCCAGAAAGACTCGGCGTCGTGGTTGCCCGGCAGATAGATTACGCGCTTGCCCTCAGCCTCTCGAAACCGCTTCAACGTGGCGAAGAGCTCGCGATACTCGGGACGCTCGATCGTCAGCGAAGCCTTGTTCTCCCCCTTGGGTACCTCACCTATCTGCAAGAAATCGAAGAAATCCCCGGCGAGGATCAACTCGACAGGCCCATCGCGGCCAGTAAGCTCCACGAAAAGCGCCTCGAGCTCCCCAGGCGACTCGAATCCGTCACAATAAGGGTCCCCCCCGATGTGCGAATCGGAGACGAAGACCACCAGCGTATCGCCGCCCAACTCCAACATACACCAAGCCTAGCCCAAACTCCGGCCCACTGACAACTAAACCTTGTTCGTGGCAATAAAAAATGGGCGACGACCTACTCTCCCACGGAGTCTACCCCGCAGTACCATCGGCGCTGGCGGGCTTAACTTCTCTGTTCGGAATGGGAAGAGGTGTATCCCCGCCGCCGTCGTCACCCTTTC
>Ga0126307_10000284_pt1 | contig 33220 bp, 35 predicted proteins | sample Plot28_FD_89955 | JGI IMG/M metagenome (GOLD analysis project Ga0126307, IMG submission 89955) | Serpentine soil microbial communities from UC McLaughlin Reserve, CA, USA - Plot28 | ecosystem: Environmental > Terrestrial > Soil > Grasslands | place: USA: UC McLaughlin Reserve, Lake County... | reverse complement strand
GGGCTCGACCCGGTTTCGAGCCCACTCGACCAGATCCTTGCGGGTGAACCCGTAGCGGGTGTCGGCAAGCGACGAGAGGAGGACCTCACTCGGCTCGTGGGCGCGCACAGCGTCGTCGAGCGCGAGGAAGGGATCTCTGTCCAGCACCTCGCCGACCGACTCGATCCCGTACTCGGAGAGGATCGCCATCGTCACCTCGACCCGCGCGCGGGCCGCGTCGCGAAGCTCGCCCGAGTCGATCAGCTGTCCGACCGCCGGCTGGTTCTGGGGAGCGGCGACGGCGACCAGGGAGGCGGCGCCGGCGCGCTCGCGCACCGCTGCCAGCAGCTTGCGCCCGCCTGCGACCTCGTTGAGAAAGACGAGCAGCGGCCTGCTATCGGCGGCGCTCACGTCGTGGTCCCTGCGACCGCGGGCTCGGGCTCTTTGGCCTCGCGGCCTTCGCCGGCCATGATCGCGTGTTTGGCGCCGGGCACGCCGAACTCGTAGGGGCCGCCGACGACCCGCGGGATCTCGTCGAAGTTGAAGATCGGCGGGGGCGAGCTGACCTGCCACTCGATCGAATTCGCACGCCACGGATTGGCCGCCGCTTTCGGGCCGAACCGCCAGCTGACGACCATGTTGTAGAGGAAGACGAGCTGGGCGGCGCCGAGCATGAAGGCGAAGACGCTGATCAACAGATTCCAGTCGCCGAACTGAGCGGCGTAGTCGGCGACGCGGCGGGGCATTCCGTCCATTCCCACCCAGTGCATCGGGATGAACGTTCCCCAGGTGCCGAGCAGCGTCCCCCAGAAGTGGAAGCGGCCCAGTTTCTCGTCGTACATGCGCCCCGTCATCTTCGGGAACCAGTGATAGATCCCGGCGAAGATCGTGAAGACCGATCCGCCGAAGAGCACGAAGTGAATGTGCGCCACGACGAAGTAGGTGTCAGAGACGTGGATGTCGAGCGGGATCATCCCGAGCATCACGCCGGAGATGCCGCCGATCGTGAAGGTGGCTATGAAGCCAAGGGCGAACAGCATCGCGGTCGATCTCAGATGGATCACCCCCTCGAAGAGCGTCCCGAGCCAGGAGAAGATCTTGATGCCCGTCGGCACCGCGATCAGCAGCGTCGTGATCATCATCGGGACGCGCAGCCAGCTGAACATGCCGGCGACGAACATGTGGTGTGCCCAGACCGAGTAGGAGAGGACCACGATCCCGATCAGCGCCAGTGCCATCAGGCGGTAGCCGAAGATCGGCTTGCGCGAGTGGGTCGAGATCACCTCGCTGACGATCCCGAATCCGGGCAACATCATGATGTAGACGGCCGGGTGCGAGTAGAACCAGAAGATGTGCTGGTAGCTGATCACGTCCCCACCGAAGGCCGCCTGGAAGAAGTTCGTGTGCAGGATCCGGTCGAAGAGGACCATGAACTGCACGCCCGCGATGAACGGCGTCGCGGCGACGACCAGCAACGAGGTCGAGAGGTTCGCCCAGACGAGCAGGGGCAGGCGCCAGAAGTTCATCCCGGGCGCGCGCATGGTCACGATCGTGACCAGGAAGTTGAGCGCCGTGGCGATCGACGAGGCCCCCGCGAACTGCACGCCTAAGTTGAAGAACGACTGGCCTAACGGCGCTCCCGTCGAGAGCGGCGCGTAGCCCGTCCACCCGGCGTCGAAGGCGCCGCCCGGAGCCAGGAAGCTGCCCACGAAGAGCAGGCCGGCAACCGGCAGCATCCAGAAGCTCAGAGCGTTCAGCCGGGGGAACGCCATGTCCGGCGCGCCGATCATCAGCGGCAGGACGTAGTTCGCGATCCCCGCGAACGCCGGGATCACGAAGACGAAGATCATGATCGCCGCATGCGTCGAGAACAGGCTGTTGAACGTGCTCGGATCGACGATCTGCGTGCCGGGCTGCGCCAGCTCCGCCCGCATGATCATCGCGATCAGCCCGCCGACGAAAAAGAAGAAGAACGTCGTGACCAGGTACTGGATCCCGATCACCTTGTGGTCGGTGTTGACCTTGAAGTAGTCGCGGAGGCTGTTCGCGCCGTGGTTCTCGTGCTCTCGCTCCACCGGGAAGGTCGGCGCGCCGACCGCCCAGCGGAACCAGTAGTCGAAGCACCCGATGCCGACCAGGAAGCCGAGGGGGGCCGTGATCGCCGGGACGATGACCTGGGGGTATCCCGTCTGCTCGGTCTGGAAAGCGGGCAGCCCGGACACCTTGCGCAGAGCGACGACCAGGGCAAAGCCGAATGCCCCGGCGATGATCGTGTACGCCAGGGCCCGCCACCAGCCAGGGGTCTTGAACAGTGCCGCGGTCACTCCCGCCATCCTTCCATCACGTTGATTATTTCAACCGTTCCTAAGCTCACTGCCTGATCACCTTCGGGGTCGTCTCTCCCGGCACCTCGCCCTCCTTGATCGGCGGCTGTTTCGCCGCCCACTCCTGCCAGGTGGCCTGCGAGCCCTCGACCACCACCGGCGCGCGCATCGTCGCGTGGCCGATGCCACAGAGCTCGGTGCAGACCAGGGTGAAGTCCCCGGTCTTGTTGGGCGTGACGTAGGCGCGGGTTGTGATGCCCGGCACGTTGTCCTTCTTGATCCGCCACTCCGGGACCCAGAATGAGTGAAGGACGTCGAGGGCGTGCATCCGGAACTCGATCTGGCGATCGACCGGCACGTGCAACTCGCGCGAAGTGGTGCCGGTCTCGGGATAGTTGAAATGCCACTCGTACTGCTGGGAGTAGACGTCGACGACCATGCGGTCCCGATCGTGGGCTTCGATGTTGGAGAGCGTGATCCAGGAGTAGACGGCGCCAAAGAGCACGATCACGGTCGGGATCACGGTCCACGCGATCTCGAGCTTCGTGTTGCCGTGGATCGGGGCACCGTCGGACTCGTCACCCGGCTTCGCCCGCCACTTCCAGATCGAGTAGATCATCATCACCATGACGATCGAGAAGACGAACGACGAGAGCACGATCATCACGTCGAGCAGCGTGTCGATCTTGCTCGCGGCCGTGGACGCCTGCTCGCCGTCCCAGTTCGGGATCAGCATGATCACCGAGGTGACGACGGTCAGGACGAGGATCGCCGCGATCAGCTTGGGAAGGGGAAGGCCCCGCACGGGCGCATTCTATTCAGGGAACCTGAAGCACCCGCCGTTGCCGCTAGTGCCTCAAGCCACGACCGGTGGTAGGCCGTCCAGCTCGCCCTTCGAGGCGGCGATCACCGTCCGAGCCACGCCCTCCCAGCTCCACAGCTCGTCGACGCGCTTCGCCAGAGCGCGGCCAGCCTCGAGGCGGCGCTCCGGCTCCAGGGCAAGCCATCCATCAAGCCGCTCGGCGAGCTCCGTGATCGCATTCGCGTCGACCGGAAAGCTGAGCAGGCGGGCGAGATCGGGCGGCACCGCCTCGCCGAGCAGCAGCGCGACCTCCCGCATCCCCGAGTGATCCGCCGCGACCGGTGGGACCCCGCACGCCGCCGACTCGGCCGGGACCATTCCGAACGCCTCCGGCCAGGTGCTCGGCATCGCGAAGGTGTGCGCCGCCGGCATGGCGTCGGCGACCTCGTCGTGCTCCAGCCTCCCGCCGATCAGCATCGATCCGGCGGCCTCGCGGGCGGCGTCCGCGTAGCCGTCGGGCGGGTTCTCCAGGAACGCCGAGAGAATCGGCAGGGCTTGATCCGGCGGCGGTGTTTGTGGCCGCCGTTGATGATCATCGTCGCCCTCGAGCCCGCGGCCCCTCGCCGCGAGCCGGCGAGCCGCGTCGAGGTCACCCTCGCCCAAGGCATCAATCAGCGAGCGGAGCCCCTGCTCGAACGCGCCGAAGCCGATGAAGAGCAGCCGCGGGGCGGCGAAACCCGCGGCGGTGCGCTCGCGATGGATCAAGGGCCATGCGGCGGCGAGCAGGTCCACCCCCTTGCTGACCAGGAGCTTGCCGACGAAGAGCACGCGGACGTCCCCCTCCCCCCAGGCGCGGAGCGCCCCACCGATCGCCGGGCCATCCCGCCCGAAGGAGTCCTGGCTCTCCTCTGGGTTATCGGGCCGCTCCGCCTCGAGGGCCGACGCCAGCTCCTCCAGGCCGGCGAGCGCCTCGCCGTCGGATTGGGGATGGAATCGATGGACGTCGACGCCGGGAGGACCGAGCCGCGTTCGCTTGGGGAGGTCCGGGTCCGGGACGGTCTCGAACAGCGCCCTCGCCGTGTGGGATGACCCCGCGAGGATTCCGGCCGCCGCGTCGGTGCCTTCGCGCGCGTACGGGACGAAGCGGTCCGGGTGCGGGCGGACCGTGTAGGAGATGTCGGAGCCGTGCACCTTGATCGCGAAGCGCAGTCCAGCCCGGGCGAGGATGACCGGCCCCATGATCAGGTGATTGGCCAACGCCGCGTCGGGTTCGCCGAACGAATCGACCACATCGCGGACCGCGGCGACGTTCGCGTCGAGATAACGCTCGAGCTCCTCATCGGTGAGCTCGGGAAAGGTCTTGACCTCGAACCCCTCATAGCGGTCGGCGACAAAGACAGGCAGCAGCCCGCCGATGTCCGGGATGTGCACCGTGATCCGATCGCTCGTCCGGACCCAGTCGAGCTCTCCGGCGCGCCGGTCCTGGCAGAGCAGGTGAACCTCGTGGCCCTGCCCGGACAGAGCCTGCGCGAGGCTGGCGTTGTAGACGTTCGACCCCGTCCCGCGCAGCAGGTACCCGTGGAAGATCAGGACGCGCACTGGTCAACCGTATTGCGTTGTAAGGTGCCGCCCGTGCAGAACCCCGAGCAGACCTACCGGTTGAGGGCCCCGGCATCGGGCCGGGAGGCGCTCGCGAAGGTCAGGCCGGAGGGCGTCTACGTCGACCGCGAGACGGGCGAGCAGATGCGGGTCGCCGCGGCCGTCCTGCCTCTCGCCCCCTCGGAGTCCGCGCTCTCTCGCGCTCCGGAGAACCTGCGCGCCTGCCGGCGCTGCGACCAGTTGATCGGGCTGGACGTCAGCGACTGCCCCTACTGCGGACTCCGCCAGCCGGCCCTCGACGGATCGTGATCCGTCGCCACTGCGCTGTCCTGCCGCTGGCTCTGGCCATCGGGCTGATCGCCGCGGGATGCGGGAGCGACAGCTCCGGCGAGACATCGACTGCGCAGGGGGTCTCCATTCCCGCCGTGACCTCGCCGATCGCGACCCAGGGGTCGGTCAGCACCGAGACCCTCGCCACCACGCCGGATACGACCGTCACCACCAAGAAGGGCAAGACCTTCAACCCGCAGGCGCCCGACTCCGAGACCAACGACGTGCCGCCTGAGAAGGGCAGCCCGGAGGCGGCCTTCGAGGAGCAGTGCCGCGAGCAGGGGACCTGCGACTAGTTATGGCCCGACGGCTTCGCCATCAGATCGCGGCCACAAGCGGCCGCCCCACATAAGTCGCTCCGGGCTTCGCCCTCCGCTCCAAGGTGGAGCGGCCTGGTGGCCGCTATTTCTTCTTTTTAGGGGGAGACTGATTCGGGTCGGCGACGACGGTCGCCGAATAGAGCAGGCGCGCGGTGTTGTAGACGCAGCCGTAGGAGCGCTCGGTGCCGAGGGCGTCCTGAGGCGTTCCGGCCAGGATGTCGGCGGTCTCGTTGCACTTGCCCTTCTTGCGGCTCGCCGCCCACTTGGTGTTGGCGCTTTGGTTGATCGCGAAGGCCGGTGCCCAGGTCGGGACGGTGAGCGCGACCACGTTGTTCGGCTTCACGCGCAGCGGCGTGTCCAGCGTGAATGTGGTGGTCTGCCCGAGATAGGCGGAGAGGTCCTCGACCGGTGACTGCGACTTCAGCTTGTAGATCGGGTGGCCGGCCCTGATCTGCTTCATGATCGGCTTGAGCACCGAGATCCTCGCCTTGGGCGGGCCACCGAAGGTCTTGCTGAAGAAGTCGTAGTCGCTCTGGTTGTTGTTCTGCGGGTTGGGCTTGGTGCTGGGGGCGCCGGTCTTGATCGACCAGGCGACGACGCGGCCCCGAACGGTGTTGATGAACGGGTTCCTCGCCCCGGTGATGTTGGTCTGGAAGCCGGTGGTCTTGCCAACGGCCTGGCAGTTGGCGGGGCACGACGGGACCGCTGGAGTGGCGGCGCCGAGCACGATCACCTTCGGTGCGGCGCCGGCGATGCCTGTGCCGATGACCGCCGCGAGCGCGATCGCGAACACCACGACCGCGGTCGCGACGCTGGCCCTGTGCAGGCGTGCAGATGGGTGAGCTTTCCGGCTCATGAGCTTCATTGAACACTGCTTTTCGGGGAGGGTTGCGGGGGTCCTTGCAATCCGCCTCAGTAGGGTTCACCGGGATGGAGGGCGAATCCGCATTCCAGAGCTATCTCAACGGCGCGCTCGAGATCTTCGGAATCAAGGCCGACGAGGACGAGCGAGCGGTGATGATGGGCGTCTGGTCGCTCTACGAGCCGGGCATGGAAGCGCTTCGGGACGCCGACCTCGACGGCATCGAGCCCGAGCTGCACCCGGACCTCTCGAAGCCCCCAGCTCAATGAGCGCACTGGATCTCCCCCTGCGCGAGCAGGCCGCGCAGATCGCCTCGGGCGAGCTGGACTCCGGCGAGCTGCTCGACGCCTGCCTCGCCCGGATCGAGGAGCGCAATCCGGACCTGAACGCGGTGATCGCGACCTTCCCCGATCGGTCTCGAGAGATGCTCGAGAAGGCCCCCGACGGCCCGCTGCGCGGCGTCCCGGTCCTGATCAAGGACGAGTGGCCGCTGCCCTGGCGCGCCGAGACCGTCGGCGCCGCCTCGGTCCCGGGCGTGACGCTCGAGCCCGGCGAGTCCGGCCCATATCGCGCCCTGCGCGACGCCGGCGCGGTGATCGCCGGGATCGCCAACATGCACGAGCTCGGCTCGAGCAGCACCGGCAACACCTCCCTCTACGGCGCGGCGCACAATCCATGGGATCTGGAGCGCTGTCCGGGCGGATCCTCGAGCGGGCCCGCCGCGGCGGTGTCAGGCGGACTCGTCTCGGGCGCCGTCGGTGCCGATGGGCTCGGCTCGATTCGCTACCCGGCGGCCTACTGCGGACTCACCGGTCTGAAGCCGACCTTCGGGCGCTCAGCCATGGATGGACATCACATCGTCAACACGGAGACGATCGTCTCCGGCCCCCTCTGCCGAGACGCCGCCGACGCCCGGCTGCTCGCCTCGGCCCTCTTTGGAGAGGATCTTCCGGCCGGACAGCCGAGCGGCCTGCGGATCGGGGTGATGAGGGATCCCTTCTGGACCGACTCGGCCCCGGGCGTCCGCGAGGCTTGCGAGACCGCGCTCGAGTCGCTGCGCGCCGAGATCGACGGCGAGGTGGTGGAGGTCGAGCTGCCCGACCTGGATCTGATCCTCCCCGCAGCGCTGCTGGTCGCGCAGGCGGAGGAAGCCGCCCACCTGGTGCCCGAGGTCCTCAACGGCCTGAGCCCAGAGCTCGGCCTGGTCAATCGCGGCGTGCTCAAGCTTCGCGCGCTGCTGCCGCTCAGCCTGACGGCGCGGGCCTTCAGGGTGCGGGCGAAGGTGCGGCGCGACCTCGCGGCCCTCTTCGACGGCATCGACCTGCTCGCCTGGCCGGCGGTCCCCGCCGTCGCGCCCTCGCTCGCTGAGCCGATGATCGAGCTGCCCTCCGGCGTCGAGTCGGCCGATGCCGGCAACGCCCGCCAAGGCGTGCTCGCGAACCTCACCGGCGTCCCGGGCGTGAGCGTCCCAGTCGGCCTCGATGACGGGATGCCGGCGGCGCTGCAGCTACTCGGCGCCTGGGGATCGGACGCGCTGCTCCTTGACGCCGCCGAGGCGCTCGAGCGCGCCACTGACCGCGAGTTCGTGGATTTGCGGCCCAGCGACCGCAAGACCGCTCCACTTCGGAGCGGAGGGCAAAGCCCGTAGCGACTTACGTGGGGCGGTCGCCAGCGGTCGCGCCTGATGACGAAGCGTCAAGATCCCCGAATGAACAGGCGGGCATGGCTGGCGTTCGCGGCGCTGTCGCTGATCTGGGGAATCCCCTATCTCTTCATCAAGGTCGCCGTGGACGGCGGGATCTCGCCCTTCTTTCTCTCCTGGGCGCGGCTCGTGCTCGGCGCGGCGCTGCTCTTCGCGATCGTTCCGCGGCAGGGCCTCGAGATGCTTCGCCGAGGGCCGCGTCGGTGGATCCTGGCCTACGCGACCGTCGAGATGGCTCTGCCCTTCCCGCTGATCGCGGCCGGAGAGCAACACGTCGACTCGTCGGTCGCCGCGATCGTGATCGCGACCGTCCCGCTGTTGATCGCTTTGCTGGCCCTGCGCTTCGACCACACCGAGCGCCCGACGCGGACCCGCCTGGTGGGGATGCTGATCGGGCTCGGAGGAGTGGTCGCGCTCGTCGGGATCGACCTGAGCGGCAACTCGGGTGAGGTCCTCGGGGCGGCCGCCGTGCTGCTGGCGGCGCTCGGCTATGCGGCCGGCCCGATGATCATCAAGCGCCAGTTCGTCGACTTTGATCCTCGCGCCACGATGGCGGCGAGTCTCTCTGTGGCGGCCCTGGTGCTGACCCCGGCGGCGCTGCTCACGCTCCCCACCTCGATGCCGTCGGCCGACGCACTGGCATCGATCACGATCCTGGGCATCGTCTGTACCGCGACGGCGTTCGTGATCCTCGTGGTGCTGGTCAAGGAGGTCGGTGCGGGCCGGGCTTCAATCATCACCTACGTGAACCCCGTCATCGCGGTGGCACTCGGCGTCATCATCCTCGGCGAGAGCCCGGGCGCCGGAGCGATCGCCGGCCTCCTCCTGATCCTGGCCGGCTCCTGGCTCTCGACCGACGACCGATTGCCGCCCAACCCGACCGCGATCGTGACGCGCTGGCGCGGTCCAGGCCGACCGCAGGCCGAGCCGTCGCTCATCCGCTAGACCGGCAGCTTCCTCGCCTTCTTCCGGCACTTCCTGCGCTTCGCCTTCGACCGCTTCTTCTTGCACTTCTTGAGCGCAGCGGCGCGCTGGCCCGTCGCCGTCGACGGCGGCGAAGGCGTCAGAACGTAGGTCTTGAACGACAGGTCCGAGCCGGATTGGCTGGTCCAGGTGGGCCCTGGCGGCGATGCCGCCTGAAAGTTGCTGGTCCCGCCGGGGTACGGGTTGGTGGCATCGACGACCCAATCCCAGCGATTCGGGTTGGCAGCCGCGGTGTAGGCGACGATCGCGTACTGGGTTCCCGCAGCCACGGGGGGCGGCGTCGCGAAGCCGAGCGACACGAACGCCGTAACGGCCGGCGCAGCCGAGGTGGGGATGCTGCCGCTGGCGAGCACCGTCCCGCCCGGCGAGCCTGCAGTTGAGTTGCGAATCTCCACTATGAGCGGCTGGGTCGGACCGGTGCCACTCAGCTTCAGGTCAACCTGGTCGAGCCCTCCTGTGAGACCCGCCGTGAAGGTCTGGGCCAGGCTCTGTGTGTTCTGGATCTGGAGGCTGGCGCCTTCGCCGTTGGGCTGCTGCTGGTCGAGCGTCCCGGCAAGAGCCGTGCCGGGAAGGGCGACGCACGCCGCACACGCCCCGGCCACAGCCGCTCTCATCAACTTCATCCCCACCATTTCTCCCCTCGTCGCGCGTCGGCTGATGGATCGCGAGTATATGCACGGCTGTGTGACGGGCCTCCGGGGCCGGTCGGGGCCGCCGGTTATCTTGCGTGACACCGTGGCCGCGATCGAGACGCAGCAGCTGGCTCGCGAGTTCGAGGGCGGCATCGTGGCCGTCGACGGCGTCGACCTCGAGGTGGCTGAGGGGGAGATCTACGGCTTCCTTGGGCCGAACGGCGCCGGGAAGACGACCACGGTCCGGATGCTGACCACCCTGCTGCAGCCGACCGGCGGGCGCGCGAACGTCGCCGGGTTCGACGTCGCCCAGGACCCTGGCGCGGTGCGAAGGAAGATCGGCGTCGCGCTCCAGGAGGCTGCGCTCGATCCGCTGATGACCGGGAGGGAGCTGCTGCAGCTGCAGGCAACGCTGCACGGGATCCACAAGAAGGAGAGCCAGGAGCGCGGTCAGTGGCTGCTCGACCGGGTAGGCCTCACCCTCGCCGCGGACCGGCGGGTCGGGACGTATTCCGGCGGCATGCGGCGCAGGCTCGACCTGGCGTCGGCCCTCATCCACCGCCCTGAAGTCCTCTTCCTCGACGAGCCGACCACGGGCCTCGACCCAGTGAGCCGCAGGGCGATCTGGGAGGAGGTCCGGAAGCTGAACGCCGAAGGCAACACCGTCTTCCTGACGACCCAGTACCTGGAGGAGGCGGACCAGCTCGCCGACCGGGTTGGGATCATCTCCGGCGGCAAGCTGGTCGCCGAGGGCACGCCCACGGCCCTCAAGGCCGATGTCGGCAAGCCGCATCTCGAGCTCTGCCTCGTCGAGCAGGCCGGGAAGGAGGCGCGGGCTGAGGTCGTCCTCGCCAAGTTCGGGCGGCCCATGCCGGCGCGCGACGGGACGCTGATGGTCGAGCTCGAGCACGGCACCTCCGAGGTCGGCCCGATCGTCGTGGCGCTCAACCAGGCCGGCCTCGACGTCGAGTCACTCGACCTCGTGCAGCCGACCCTCGACGACGTCTTCGTCCACAAGACCGGTCAGCACCTGGAGGGCTCACAGCAAGCGGAGGCTGTCGCCGAATGATGGAACGCCTCGCGACCAACGCTCGAGTGGTCGCGGCCCTCGGCAGGCGCTCGGTGATTCAGACCCTTCGCCGTCCTCAGCTGGCGGCGCCACTGATCCTCTTCCCCACCGCGCTGCTCGCGATCCAGACGGCGGGAGCGGGGAACGCGGTCAACCTGCCGCAGTTCCCCCCGGTCGACAACTTCCTCTCCTTCATGCTCGCCGGCGCGATCGTCCAGGCGGTGATGATGACCGGTAACTCGGGTGCGATCGCCTTCGCGATCGACATCGAGATGGGATTCACCGACAGGCTGTTCGCCGCTCCGATCTCGCGTTACGCCGTGGTGCTCGGCCGGCTGGTCGCGACCGCCGTGCTGGGAGGGATCATCGCCGTCTACTTCATCGTCCTCGGGCTCATCTTCGGCGCGTCACTGAACGAGGGACTGCTGGCGGCGCTCTGGATCACCATCCTCGTCGCGGCTGCCGCCCTCGCCTTCGGCTCGATCGGAGCGGCGATCGCGCTGCGCACGAACAGCGCGAGCGTCGTCCAGGGGATCTTCCCGCTCGTCTTCGTGATCCTCTTTCTCTCCGACGCCTTCTTCCCGGCGAACCTGATGCTCGACCCGGCCGGGTGGGTCGCGGAGTACAACCCGCTCAGCTTCGTCGTCAACGGGATCCGGGAGCCGATCATCGCCGGCTGGTCACTGGACACGCAACTGAAGGCGATCGCCTCTGTGATCGGGATCGGCATCTTCGGGTTGACGCTCTGCCGATATGCGCTCATCGGCCGCGTGCGGAGGGGCGTGTGATCGTGCGGCTGAGAGCTGGACGGCGCGCCTGGACCGCGATGGTGCTGGCGCTGGTGCGGCGGGCGCTGAACGAGATCTTCCGTGTGCCGGGCGCCGCGATCCCAGGGATCCTCGCCCCCGCGATCTTCTTCCTCGGCCTGACCAGCGTCTTCGGGAGCCTCACCCTCCTCCCCGGCTTCGACACCCACAGCTACCAGAGCTTCCTCATCCCGGTGAGCATGCTCCAGGGGGCGGGCTTCACCGGCGCCGCCACCGGGGTCAACCTGGCCCGCGACATCGAGCAGGGCTGGTTCGACCGGCTGCTCGCGGCCCCCGCTCCGCGCCCGGTGTTGCTCGCCGGGCTGGTCCTCTCGGCCAGCCTGCGCTCGCTGCTGCCCGCGACCTTCCTGCTCGCCGTCGGCTTCGCCGTCGGCGTCCACTGGCCGGGCCTGCTCGGGCTGCTGCTGGCGCTCTTCCTGGTGATGGGCATGGCGGTGGTCGCGGCGACCTGGGGCACCTCCCTCGCATTTCGCTTCAAGACCCAGTCGGCCGCGCCGCTGATGCAGATCGGGATGCTGCTCGCCGTCCTCACCACCACCGCGTACGCGCCCCAGAACCTGCTGACGGGCTGGCTGCAGACCGTCGCCAAGTACAACCCCGTCACGCAGGTGGTGGATGCCGCCCGACAGGGCTTCGTGGGGACCGTGACCTGGTCCGACACCTGGCCCGGCCTCCTCACCCTGGTCGGATTGGCCGCCCTGCTGAGCTTCTTCGCGCTGCGCGGGATGCACCGGATGACGGCGTGACGGTTGACATCGCCGTTGATCCCGAGATTCGCGGAAAGGTGCTCGGCATCGCCGAGGAGACCCTGCGCGGCAGCTGGATCGACGGGGAGCGTGACGGGGTGCACTTCGGGTACTCGCGCCCGAGCCCAACGCACTACCCCTGGCAGTGGTACTGGGACTCGTGCTTCCACGCGATCGTCTGGCGCCGGTTCGACCCCGCCCGCGCCGAGTCAGAGCTCCGCAGCCTGCTGAACGGCGGCACGGCCGACGGCTTCATCGGCCACACGATCTTCTGGCACCGCCATGTGGACTGGCAGCGCCGCTGGACCTACAACGTCGCCTCGCGGAAGGCGCGGAACACGTCCACGATCCAGCCGCCCCTGCTCGCCTGGGCCTGGCGGATCGCCGTCGGGGACCCCGCCGCCGAGCCTCGGATCGCCGCCCACCACCGCTGGCTCGAAGCCAACAGGGATCTCGACGGCGACGGGCTCCTCTGGATCGTCCAGCCGGACGAGTCCGGCCTCGACTCATCGCCCAAGTTCGATGCGGTCTGGGGACTGCGCGCCCACGCCCGCCCGCTGTTTCCGTTCCTGATCGCGCGCAACCGGCGGCTCGGCTGGGATGCGCGGCGCGTGCTCGGCGCCGGCGGGCCGGTGCTCTGCGAGCCCGTCACCAATGTGCTCTGGTGCCTCGCGCGAATCGCCGCGGGCGAGCCATCCATCACACCTCGAATCGTCGAGCGCCTCTGGGACGACGAGCGAGGCCTGTTCCTCGACGTGGCCCGCGGCAAGCTCGCGCACGACGACAGAACAGATGCGGTGGAGGGCGGCGACCGCCGCCTCAGGACCTCGACCTGGTCCGCGCTGGCGCCCCTCGCCCTCCCGGACCTTCCGGAGGAGATCGGCAGGCGCCTCGTCGAGGAGCATCTCCTGGACGAGCGCCGCTACTGGCTTCCGTTCCCGCCGACGTCCGTCTCGGTGGAGGAGCCCACCTTCGAGCCGCGCAAATGGAAGGAGCCGTTGCGTCGCCTCTACTGGCGCGGCCCCACCTGGATCAACTCGGCCTGGCTGATCTGGATGGGTCTGCTCCGGCTCGGCTACGACGCTGAGGCAACGGAGATGGCCAAGCGCCTGTGCGAAGCCGTGGCGGCGGAGCGGCTGCGCGAGTTCTACGAGCCGTATTCGGGCGAGGGCCTAGGCGCCAAGGAATTTGGCTGGTCCTCGCTGATCGCGGAGCTGGCAGATCCGGACGCGGCCGGGTCCAAGTCGTATCTGGGTTAGGCGGCTGACGGTTGAATCGAAAGCAGCATCACGCAGAGGACGAGGATCAGAGCGAGCCCGAAGAGCACCAGCAGCGTGAACAGCCTGCTTGTTCCCCTCAGTCCCATTGACTCGGGTAATCATAATTGAGTAGGCTGCGGTTTTGCGCCGCTTCGGCTTTTGTTCAGGTCACCGGGATCGGAACCGGCGTCGAGACGCCCGCCTTGCAGACGAACTTCCCGACGGTGCGCTTGGTCGCCTTCACCCGCACTGAGCTGCCAGCGGGCACAGTGCTCGGCAGCTGCCCGGAGACGGACCAGTTCCCGTTCGAATCCGAAGTCGCCCCATCGAGGGTCGCGACGACCGTGCCGGTGGCGTCGAGCTCCTGCAACCTGATCCCACGGGCGGCTTTGCAGGCGCTCACCGTATTGAGCGTGCCCTTCGCGGTCACCTTGCCGCTCTTGTTGAACTTCGGGTTGTTCGAGAAGTAGACGACCGCCGTCTTCTTCTTCTTGCCTGCCAGTGCCGTAGCGCTGAACAGGCCGACGCCGAGTGCCGCCACCGCGATCACAACCAAAAACCTTCCCGCCCTCATCTGACTCCTCCTCCGGTTGGAGAGGTCAGCGTAACCCTCCGGGCGCTGGATTCCTAGACCGAGGTGGCGGAGAACGCGGGCGAGACTCCGCGCTTGCAGACGTACGCCTTGCCCTTGATCTTCACCTTCGCTGGGCGGCGATGGCGAGGAACTCGTCGGATGCCATGCGCATCTACTTGTACCTGTAGGTGATGCGCCCGCGGTCGAGGTCGTAGGGCGACAACTCGATCTTCACCCGATCCCCGGGGAGGATGCGGATGTAGTGGCGGCGCATCTTGCCCGAGATGTGGCCGAGGACCTCATGGTCGTTGTCCAACTTGACGCGGAACATCGTGTTGGGCAGCGCCTCGGTGATCTCGCCCTCCATCTCGATCTTCTCTTCCTTCGCCATATGCGACCGGGCAGGGTAGCGCCTGGGCTTACTTGCCCTCGAATGTGGCGTTGCCGGGCCCGTCCTTGAGGAAGCTGGCCACGGCGTTCTTCAGGTCCTCGGAGGCGAAGAGCTCGGCGAACACGCCTGGGGTGACTTCATCCGCCTGGTTCACCCCACCCGCGCGGTAGCCGCGGATGATCTTCTTGGTGGCCCCGTGCGCGACGGTCGGGCCGTCCGCCAGCCTGTGGGCGAACTTCATGCCCTTCTCGAGCAGCTGGTCGTCAGGCACGACTCGGTTGACCACGTTCCAGCGCTCTAGCGTCGCCGCCTCGTAGAGGCCGCCGCTCATCACGAACTCGGCCGCTCGCGCCGACCCGGCGCGCTCGGCCATCCGCTGCGTGCCGCCGGCGCCGGGCGTCAGGCCGACGACCGCCTCGACGAGGCCGAAACGAGCGGACTCCGTCGCCCAGAGCATGTCGCAGCCCAGCGAGATCTCCAGGCCGGCGGTCAGGCAGAGGCCATGCACGAGAGCGAGCGTCGGGATCGGCAGCTCCTCGATCCTGCGCACCACGGGGATCAACGAGCCGAACGAGTCCGAAGCACTCCCCTCCTCCTGGACGCGCTTGAAGCTGTTGACGTCGACGCCGCCGGTGAAGATGTCGCCGTCGGCGCGCCAGACCAGGGCGCGAGCGTCGGAGCGCTCGACCTCGTCGATGCAGTCGACCAGGGCGCCCCAGGCATCGTCGCCGAACAAGTTGAGCGGCGGGTTGGAGAGCACCATCGAGGCGACGTTGCCGTCGCGCTCCAGCCGGATCGGCGTCGTCGTCGTCTCTGTCTCAGCCATTCTCACCTCTCAATTTGGCGGCCATGGCCGCGATCTCGTCCGAATCCCCGGGTTCAGGGATCCAGGGCAGCTTCAGCGGATCATCCTCGTATCGGGGCACGACGTGGATGTGGAAATGGAAGACCGTCTGCCAGGCCGCGGCTCCGCAGGCGTTGATCAGGTTGATCCCGTCCGCGCCGAGGACCTCCTTCATGCGCTTGGCCAGCCGTTGGGCGGCGAGCGTCGTCGCGGAAAGGGCCTCGGGGCCGATCTCGAGCAGGTCGGCCGAGTGTTCTCTCGGGACGACCAGGGCATGGCCGGCTGTGGCCGGATTGATGTCCATGAAGGCGACCGTGCGCTCGTCGGAGTCGATCGTCTCGCTCGGAATCGATCCCGAGACGATGCCGCAGAACAGGCAGTCATCAGCCATGCGGGCGGGACCCTAAATGCAAACGGCCCGCCGAGGCGAGCCGTTTGCTTGGCACTTGGATGCCCTTGTCAGACGGTCGGCGCCGGTGCGATCGCGATCGGCGCGCTATCGCCCGTGAGCTGCAGGCAATTGAAGACACGACCCTTCTTGGTCTTCTTGCCCTTCTTCTTGCTCCCGACCTTGCGCGTCGCCGGGTCGACGGTCGCCCGCAGGACGACGCTGGCCGTCGGCGGGTTCGTGTCGGTCGGCTTCGGCAGGGTCGCCGTGTACGAGCCGTTCCCCTTGGTCTCCGCCGTCTCGGCGAGCGGCGTAACCGTCGTGCCGTTCACGTAGGCGAAGTGAATGATCCTGTCCTTCTTACAGCTGCTGTTGCTCGCGACGCTTCCGCTGGCGGTCATGGCCGTGGTCGTCGCATCGACCGTGGTGGGCGTCACCGCAACAGACACGGTCCCGCCGACCTGCTTTGCGCTCTTCACACCGAGCGCGTTCGGCACGGCCACCAAACCGACAGACACTGCGCAAACCGCGCAAGCGCTGATCAGCTTTCTCATGGTGGGCACTTCTCCCTTCCTAGCTTTCGATTCCTCACTCATTCCAGCGATGCGGGTTCCCAGGGGGATACGGGTGAAAAATGGGGACATGGACGACTGTTCAGGGTTAGCGGAGCTGCCTGGCGCGCTCCAGCGCCTGGGAGCGGCTGGTGATCTCGCCCGCAAAGGCCTCGGCCCGGAGCTCCTCCAGCAGCCTGCCCATCTCGGGCCCCGGCGAGAGACCGAGCTCATCCGCAAGCTCGTCGCCCGAGAGCGGCGGGCGAGGCGACCCCTCGCGGTGCCAGGCGAGGGCGTCGGGCAGCATCTCGCGGGCGAGGTCGAGGTGCGCGCTCACCATCTCCTCGCTCGCCAGCGGGCCCTCGCCCCGCGCCGCAAGCCGGTCGGCCACGGTGAGAAGGGTGACGTCGGCCGCCACGGGTTCCGTGGCGACGAGATAGTCGTAGATGGCCCGGCGCGACAGCGGCCGCTGGTGGACCAGGAATCCGAGGCGCAGGTGATGCAGGGCGAGGCCCTGAAGGTGGCCACTGAGCGCACGGCTGGTGCGCCAGCGCCGGCAGATCGACGCGATCAGCAGAGCCCCGACCTCGTCGTGCCCGATGAAGGTGACGTAGCCCGCTCCCTCGGCACGAGTCTCCGGCTTGCCGAGGTCGTGGAAGAGCGCGCCGAATCGCAAAGCATCCCGGCGAGTGAGCTCGTCCGCGAGCGGCTCGTCGAGGAACCGCTCGATGTCCGGAGCCAGGTCCCTGGCGAAATCCTGGAGGTCCGACTCGATCCCGAGCCATTCCTCGAGCACTGTGAGCGTGTGGCCGAGGACGTCGAGGTGGTGATTCGGGTTCTGGACGACTCCCCGGAGATCCTCGAGCTCCGGCAGGACCACCGGGAGCAGGGCGAGCTCCTCCAGCAGGCGGACACCGGCCAGCGGGTCGCGCCCGGCGAGGATCCCGCGCATTTCGGCGAACTGCCGCTCGCCGGCGGGATCGGCCGCGTGAGAGGCATGCGCCCGAGCCAGCTCGACCGTCCCGGGGTCCAGCGACAGCCCCAGGCCTACGGCCAGACGAGCGGCCCGCAGCAGGCGAAGCGGGTCCTCCTCGAACGAGCCGTCTGAGGCGGCTCGCAGGGTTCGCCTCTCGGCGTCGGCGATCCCGCCCGTGGGGTCGATTGGCTCCCCGCCGGCGAGCGGCACAGCGATCGCGTTGACGGTGAAGTCGCGGGCGCGCAGGTCGTCCTCGATTGCCTGCGCGCGCAGGCCCGCGACGTCGACGTGCCAGGCATTCGTAGGTGCAACGGCTCGCCAGGTCGCGTGCTCCTCCGAGAGCGTGAAGGCTGACCCTCCGGCGACTCGAGCGATGGCGCGCGCCGCCTGCTCTTCGTCGCCTCGCTGGACGGCGAGGTCCGCATCGGCGACCCCCTCTCCGAGCAGGGCGTCGCGGATCGCCCCTCCGACTATCCAGACCGGACCGGAATGCTCCTCCAGGGCGGTCCGGGCGGCCGCGATCGAGGGCGCCGCCGCGAGCGCGTCCTCGACGGCCGGGCTCACTCTCGAACCTCCCGCGGGACGCGCTGCGAGACCCCGCAGGTCACCTCGTAGTTGATCGTGTCGAGGCTGGCCGCGAGCTCCTCGGCGAGAATCCGCTCGGACCCCTGCGCGCCGATCAGGATCGCCGGGGCGCCCGGCTCGACGTCGGTCTCGGGGCCGAGGTCGATCGTGATGTTGTCCATCGAGACGGTTCCGACAAGTGGATACCTGCGTCCGCCGACCAGGACCTCCGCGTTGTTGGAGAGCCCTCTCCGCACCCCATCGCCATAGCCGATCGGCAGCACGCCGACCCAGGTGTCCTCCGGGGCCCGCCAGGTCCGGCCATAGCCCGCGCTGGCCCCGGACTCGAAGCGCTTGACGTCGGCGACGTACGAATGCAACTCCAGCGCGGGCTCAAGTTCACGTTCCGCGGGATCGCGTCCGAACGGATCGAGCCCGTAGACCGCGATGCCGCAACGGACCATGTCGAAGTGCGTCCTCGGATCGCGGAGGGTCGCCGCGCTGTTGGCGGCGTGGACCCTGCAGTCCGGGGCGAGCTCGCGGACGGCGTCGGCGACCGGGGCGAAGGCGGCGAGCTGCTCCTCCATGAAGGTGTCCTCCTCCTCGTCAGCGGTCGCGAAGTGGGTCCAGACGCCGGCGACGTCCAGCCGCTGGTCGTCCAGGCACGCGCGCGCGAGCTCGATGAGCTGCTCCGGGTCGCGTTCGCCGAGCCGGCCCATGCCGCTGTCGAACTTGACGTGGACGCGGACCATGTGGCCGATGTCCTCTGCGATGCGTGAGCAGAGGTCTCGGAATCGCTCGCGCCAGACAGCGATCTCCGCCCCCGCCGCCAGGGCGACCCGGAGTTCGTTGGAGGTCAGCGCTCCCATCACCAGGATCGGCGTCTCAGGGAAATGGAGCCGGATCTCCTCGGCCTCGGCGGCAGCCGCGACGGCCAGGCGCGTCGCGCCCCCGCGCAGCGCCGCCGCTGCGCTGACCGCGGCCCCATGCCCGTAGCCGTTGGCCTTGACGACGGCGCAGAGCTCGACCTGCTCGCCGACCGTCCGCTTCAAAAGCCGGCAGTTCCGCTCGATCGCGCCGGCGTCGATCGTCGCCAGCGCCCGGCCCGTGGTCTCCGGCGCGCTCAGAGCGCCAGCCCCGCGGGGATCGAGTCGATGACGTCGCCGGCGATCACCGAGTCGTGACCGACCCGTTCCCCGGCGGCGCGGCCGGCCCGCGAATGCGCAACCACCGCGGCACAGGTCGCGGCGAACGGCTCCACCCCGCGCGCAATCACGGCGGCGATCATCCCCGAGAGGACGTCGCCGGTGCCGGCGGTCGCCAGCTGTGGGCTGGAGACCGTGTTGACGGCGAGTCGCTCGCCGTCGGTGACGATGGTGTCGTCTCCCTTCAGCACGATGATGCCCCCGCTGCGCTTCGCCGCCTCGCGGGCGCTCTCCGCCCGCTTCGCGCCGATCGCATCCGAGTCCCGGTCCAGCAGTCGCCCCATCTCGCCGGCGTGCGGCGTCAGGATCAACGGGGACCTGCGCTCGGCGAGCTTGTCGATCTGGCCGGCGTGCGCGTTCAGCCCATCCGCGTCGATCACCAGCGGCGCCTCGATCCTCTCGGTCAGCTCCCGGATCAGGCGCTGCGTCCCCTGCTCTCGACCCATGCCTGAGCCGAGCACCACACACGCCGCGCGCTCGGCGGCGCCTAGGATCTGCTCGGATGCGGCCGGCCGCAGCCGGCCGTCGCGGCTGGCGCAGCCGATCGACATCACCTCGGTCAGCTTCACCTCGAAGATGCGCTCCAGATCGGCTGGGACGGCGACCGTCGCGTACCCGGCGCCGGTCCGGATCGAGGCCAGCGCCGCCATGGTGACCGCACCGGTGAGCCCGCGAGACCCGCCGACGACGAGCACGTCCCCCGAGCTGAACTTGGTCGAGCCGGCGGCGCGATGGGGCGCGAGCTCGATGACCCGCCGGCTGATCAGGCCCGCCTTCGGATCGACCGGCGCGCCGTCGGGAATGCCGATCGGCGCCACCCGCAACTCCCCGGTGTGGTCCTTGCCCGGCGCGATCCAGTGGCCGAGCTTCGGAGCGTGAAAGGTCACCGTGACGTCGGCGGCAACGGCCGCCCCCTCGACCTCCCCGGTGGATGCGTTGACCCCCGAGGCGATGTCGGTCGCCACGATCGCCGCGTCGACCTCGTTCAGCGCCTCGATCGCCGCGACCGCCGGTCCGCGTGGCGTCCCGGCGAATCCGGTGCCGAAGATGGCGTCGATGACCACACCGGCGCCGCGCATGGCGTTCCCCAGCTCGCCCGGATCAACCTGGCGGGCCCCGTCGAATCGATCGACGTTCGTCCCGGCGTCGTCGGAGAGCTCGTCGGGCGGGCCGAGCAGCAGCGCATCGACCTGGAAGCCGGTCTCGCGCAGCGCCCGCGCGGCGACCAGCCCGTCGCCGCCGTTGTTCCCCTTGCCGCAGACGATCGCCGCCCTGCTCGAGGTCGCGACCTGGGCGGCCGCCTCAGCAACCGCCCGCCCGGCGATCTCCATCAGGTCCAGGGACGGGACGCCCCGGTCGTTGATCGCCCACGCATCGGTGGCGCGCATCTCGTCCGCATCCAGGCATGGATCGAGCCAGTCCTCCATCGGCCTGAGCCTACTCTGGGATAACCTCCCCGCAGTCCATGGAGGGACGACTCAATCGCCCGGCTCTGCTGGCGCTGTCGCTTGTCGCAGCCGCTGTCCTGCTCGCGCTCCCGGCCGGGGCCCATGCCGCCACGACCTGGCTCTGCAAGCCGGGGGCCAACCCGAATCCCTGCCTCGGCAGCCTCCAGACCACAGTTATCGACTCCTCTGGGCAGAGTCACGTCGAGACCCCGAAGAACGCGAAGAAGCCGCCGATCGACTGCTTCTACGTCTATCCGACGGTCAGCGACGACAAGACGACGAACTCCGACCTTTCAATCGATCCCGAGGAGATCGCGATCGCGCAGTTCCAGGCCGCGCGCTTCTCACAGCGCTGCCGCGTCTTCGCGCCCATGTACCGCCAGCTCACCCTCCAGGCGATCTTCGGTGCGGCACCCCCGACGGCCGCCGTCGAGCTCGCCTACAGCGATGTGCTCGCCGCCTGGAAGGAGTATCTGCGCAAGTTCAACCACGGCCGCGGCGTGGTCCTGATCGGCCACTCGCAGGGCTCCGGGATGCTCGAGCAGCTGATCCGGCAGAAGATCGACCGCTCCAAGAAGGCCCGCAGCCGGCTCGTCTCGGCGATCCTCCTGGGCGGCAACGTCACGGTGAAGCAGGGCAGCAATGTCGGCGGCGTCTTCAAGTCCGTTCCAGGCTGCCGCTCGGCACGGCAGACCGGCTGCGTGATCGCCTTCTCGACCTTCAACCAGACACCCCCGGACAACGCCGTCTTCGGCAAGCCGGGCCTCGTCTCCGATTTCTTCGGGCAGAGCGGCCGCACCGATCTGAAGGTGCTCTGCACCAACCCGGCGGCACTCCGGGGCGGCTCGGCGCCGCTCGAGACCCTCGCGCCGACGATCCCGTTCCCTGGGACGCTCGGTGTGGGCGTCAGCATTCTCTACAACGGCTCGCCCCCGACCGCCCCCACGCCCTGGGTCACGCCGCAGGACCACTACACGGGACAATGCGTCGAGAGCAACGGAGCCAACGTCTTGATGATCTCCCCGATCGGCGCGGCGCGCACGCTCACTCCCGTCCCCGACGCAACCTGGGGCCTGCACCTGGCCGACGGCAACATCGCGCTCGGCAACCTGGTCGACGACGTCCGCGCCGAAACCAAGGCGTACCTGAAGCAGCGCGCGAAGCGGAAGTAGCTCCCTAGCTCGCGATTGCGACGGCGGCCGCGCTCTCGCGAGAGTGCGTCAGCGAGATCGCAATCTCCGCATCACCCGCGGCCTCGGCGGCGCGGCCGTGCAGGCGGATGGTCGGCGGCTGCCCGCTGACCACCTCGATCTCCCGCGGAGGCACTCCTCGGCCGATTGCCTTGATGACCGCCTCCTTGGCGGCGAAGCGCGCCGCGAGATGGCGGCCCGGCCGGGCGCGCTCGCGAGCGTAGGCCAGCTCGTCCGAGGTGAAGAGGCGATCCGCCAGCCGCGGGCGTCGTTCGAGCGCACGCTCCACGCGCTCGATCTCGATCAGGTCGATGCCGACGGCCGTAGCCACGACCCCGACGTTACTTGAGGCCCAGAACCGCCTTGAAATCGATCTTGTCCCCGCTCGAGCCAGAGCCGGTGACGACGTAGTTGAGCGCGTCGATGTACGGCTTGGCCTGTTGGTAGTCCGGATCGGACTTCGCTCCCGAGGACTCCGCCAGGGCGAAGATCGGCTGCAGGCTGACGAAGAGATCCGTGCCCAGCGAGGAGATCTGGTCGTGCGCCGTCGTGAAGGTCGGCGAGTCGGAGAGCGTCTGGGCCGGCGTCAGAGTCGCCTCGGCCGAGCCGGAGCCGTAGCCGATCACCAGCTTGTCGCCCTGCTGGGCCAGCTCGATCGGCGCAGGCAGACTCGAATCCACCATCTGGAAGCCGGTGCCGCCGCCGGAAAGGTTCAGCGGCTTGATCGTCCCGCCGAGCCGGAGCAGCCCCTGGAGCTGGTTCAGGAGGCGCCCAGTGAGGTCGGGATCCTTGGACTGGACGATCAGGGCGCCGGTCAGGGTCGATTCCGTCTCTCCCTGGACGTAGATGACGGCGTCGCCGAGTGCTCCGGTGAGCTGGTCAAGCGACGCTCCGGTGGTCTGTTCGATCTGCTGCTGCGCCTGGTCGAAGTTGGGGATCTGGTCCTTGAGCTGATTGATGCTGTTCTTGATGTTGTCGCCCAGGTCGCCGACGCCGAGCGCGAGCCAGGACTGACCGGGTACATCGCCGATCAGCGAGCTCTCCGGCGTCTCGACGCCCTGGCTGCCGCCGGTGGCTTCGAGCTCGAACGAGTTCGCGGTGGCCGTCAGGGCACCCGCGACCGGCTTGTCGAGGTTCTCGCCGGCGCTCTTCTCGATCGCGGCCTTGCTGGTCGGGTCGACCTGGCTGCCGATTGCGTCGATGAGGGTCTTCGGGACGGCGTAGAAGGTGCCGAGCCGGTCGTCGGGAAGGTCGCCGATCGAGTCCTTGAAGTCGCCGTCATCGCCAAGCGAATCCCCCTGGTCGGCGTCAACGGCGGCCTTGAAGCCCTCGAGGCTGCCCTCAACGAGGAAGTCGCCGACGATGCCGAAGACCTGGTCAGACTCGCTCTTGTCGATCTGGTAGGTGGCGCCGTTGTAGGTCTGCGGCGACGGATCGGTGGCCGTATCACCGGAGACCTTCTGTGCGAAGGCGAGCGAGGCAGCCGGGTTGGTCGTCTCGACCACGACCGAGCCCTTCGAATCCTCGCCCAGTGAGGTGAAGAACACCGCCGCCTTCTGGCCCAGCCAGGGAGAGACGTCCTGCTGGAAGTTGATCGGGTGGCCGTCGTCCTTGGCGGAGTCCTCGATCAGGGAGATGATCTTGGCGCCGGGGTCGTCCGTGTCGAGGATCTTGCCGAGGGCCTCCTTGGCATTGGTCTGAGCGGAGCCGGTCGGCTTCACCGTCGCGTCCACGTAGATCGGCGTATTGGCGGGCACGGCCACGGCGGGGCCAACGTCGACGCTGCCTCCACCATCGTCGCCGCCGCAGCCGGCGAGGATCGCGGCGGGCACGGCGACGCAGGCAAGCAGCAGGGCATGGACTCGGCCGGGGCTCACGAAGCGCGGAAGCTTAGCGTCGCCAACGGCGACGTCACTCGACGGTGACGGTCTTGGCCAGGTTCCGCGGCTGGTCGACGTTGAGGCCGTTTTCGCGGGCGATGTAGTAGGCCAGCAGCTGCAGCGGCACGATCGCGAGGATCGGCTGCACGATCCAGTCGGTGCGCGGCACGAAGATGGTCTGGTCGGCCGCATCCTCAACGCCCGTCGAGCCCTCGGTGGCCACGGCGATCACGTCGGCGCCGCGCGCACGGACCTCCTCCATGTTGGAGAGCATCTTCTCGACGATCGGGCTGTCCGTGGCGAGCGCGACCACAGGGGTCGACTCATCCAGCAGCGCGATCGGGCCGTGCTTCATCTCGCCGGCGGCGTAGGCATCCGCCGGGATGTAGGAGATCTCCTTGAGCTTCAGGGCTCCCTCCAGGCAGACCGACAGGCCGATGTGGCGGCCGATGTACATGAAGAAGCGCTGCTCGTAGTGAGTGCGGGCGATCGCCTTCACCTGTTCGTCACAGGAGACGATCGTCTCCTGGATCTTGTGGGGCAGTGCCTTGAGCTCCGCGACCAGCTCGGCGAGGCGCTCTGGCTCCATCGTTCCCCGCAGCTGCGCGAGGCGCAGGCCCAGCAGGTACATGGCGGCAACCTGGCTGACGAAGGTCTTGGTCGCAGCGACGCTGATCTCGATGCCCGAGCGGGTGAAGAGCACCGCGTCCGCGTCTCGTGTCGCCTGACTCCCCATCACGTTGCAGATCGCGAGCACCTTCGAGCCGCCCTCCTTCGCGAGACGCATCGCCGCGAGGGTGTCGGCGGTCTCGCCGGACTGAGTGATCCCGATGACGAGGTCGTTGGGCCGGTGTACCGGATCGCGGTAGCGGTACTCGGAGGCGATGTCCATCTCGACGGGGACCCGGGCCCACTGCTCGATCGCGTAGCGGCCGACCAGGCCGGCGTGGTACGAGGTCCCGCAGGCGACGATCACGATGCGCTCGATCCCCTTCAGGAAATCGTCGTCGAGATCGACATCGGAGAGATCGACCCCGTCCAAGCTGGGGAGCCGGTCGGTGATCGTCTCGGCAACGGAGTCGGGCTGCTCGTGGATCTCCTTGAGCATGAAGGTGTCGTAGCCGCCCTTCTCAGCCGCGTCCTCGTCCCAGGTGACCTCGATCGGCTCGCGGCCGTCGACCACGTTTCCGTCGGTGTCCATCACCGTGACGTCGCCCTTGTGGACGGTGACGATCTCGTCGTTCTTGATCCCCAGCGCCCGGCGAGTCTGCGCCAGGAACGCGGGGATGGCGGACGCCACGAAATTCTCCTCCTCGCCAAGGCCGACGATCAGCGGGCACTCCTTCCTCGCCGCGACGAGGGTGTCCTCATGGTCGTTGTGCATCGCGACGAACGCGTAGTGACCCCGGAGGTCCCCAAACGCCTTCCGGACGGCCTCGGTCAGGTCCCCGTCGTAGTGGCGCTCGATCAGGTGGGCGACGATCTCGGCGTCGGTCTCGGAGGTGAATTCGTGGCCGTCGGCCTTCAGCTCGCGGCGGAGCTCGGCGTGGTTCTCGATGATCCCGTTGAGGACGATGTGGATCCGCCCCTCGCAGTCGCCGTGAGGGTGAGCGTTCTCCTCGGTGACGCGGCCGTGGGTGGCCCAGCGGGTGTGGCCGAGGCCGATGGTCGCCGGCTTAGCGGCGACCGCGACCGAGCCGGCGTCGCCTTTGGCCGCATGCTCCTCAACGGCGGCGCGCAGGTTCGCCAGGTTGCCGACAGCCCGCACGCTGTCGATCTCGCCGTCCGAGAGCACTGAAATGCCGGCGGAGTCGTAGCCCCGGTACTCGAGCTTCTCCAATCCGGCTATCAGCAGGTCCCGGCACGGTCGGTCACCCACGTATCCGACGATGCCGCACATAAGGGCGATAAAGGGTAGTCGCTAAGCCAGGACCCGCTCGACGATTCCAACCAGGCGCTTGCAGATCGCCTCGCACTCGTCTTCGCGCGGTGCCTCGACCATCACGCGCACCAGTGGCTCGGTGCCGGACGGCCGGACCAGCACCCGGCCGCTGCCCTCGAGCTTCGCGTTTTCCTCCTCGACCGCGCTCCACACCTCGGTCGCGCCCTCGATGGCGGCGCGATCCTTCACCCGGACGTTCTCCAGCCGCTGCGGCAGCCGCTCGAACGGCTCTACGTCCTCGAGGCGGCGCCCGCCCAGCGCGCGCAGCGTGAGCAGCGAGGCCGCGATTCCGTCGCCGGTCGGTGTGAAGTCGGTCCAGACGATGTGGCCCGACTGCTCGCCGCCGAGACGCCAGTCGCGCTCGAGCAACTGCTCGATCACATAGCGGTCCCCAACCTGCGTCTGAATCACTTCGATGCCGGCCTGCTCCATCGTCTGCATGAAGCCGAAGTTGGTCATCACGGTCACGGCCACCCCGCCCTCGAGCTCACCGCGCTTCCGAAGATCGAGGGCGATCAGGGCGATCAGGTCGTCGCCATCATGCAGCCGCCCCTTGCCGTCAACGGCGATGAGGCGGTCGCCGTCCCCGTCATATGCGAAGCCGATGTCGGCACCTGACGATGAGACCAGCTCGACCAATGCCTCCGGATGGGTCGAGCCGCAGTCCGCGTTGATGTTGCGCCCATCGGGCTCAACCGCGGTCAGCACGAGATCCGCGCCGAGGGCCTGGAAGACCACCGGCGCGGCTCGGAAGGTCGCGCCGTTGGCGCAATCGAGAGCGATCCGCATGCCTGAGAGATCGAGCCGGAAGATGCTGCGCAGCTCCCTTATGTAGTCGTCGAAAGCGCCCTCGAGCGCGCGGACGCCGCCCACGCGCTCCCCCGTCTCCTCGTCGAGCAATCCCTCGATCTCGAGCTCCGCGTCGTCAGCAAGCTTGGTGCCCCGAGAGTTGAAGAACTTGATCCCGTTGTCGGCGAATGGGTTGTGCGACGCGGAGACGACCGCGGCCAAGTCGAAGCTCAGCCTGCGGGCCAGGATCGAGGCGGCAGGCGTCGGCAGGACCCCGCCGAGCATCGCATCACCTCCGCCGGCGGCGATGCCGGCGGCCAGCGCCTCCTCGAGCATCGGGCCCGACTCGCGGGTATCTCGGACGATCAGGACCTGCGGCCGCTCGGATTCGTCGCGCAGCGCCGCGGCCCGTCCCAGCCGCACGGCAAGGTCAGGGGTGAGCAATTCGCCCACGGGGCCCCGGACCCCATCGGTCCCGAAGAATCTCCTCTCCGCCACGCGCGGCGGACGCTAGCGCTTCGAGAACTGAGGCTTCTTGCGGGCCTTTTTGAGACCGGCCTTGCGACGCTCCTTCACCCGCGCGTCACGGGTCAGCATGCCCCGGCGCTTGAGCTCGGGGCGGAGCGCTGGATCAACCTCTGTGAGCGCACGGGCGATGCCGTGACGAACGGCGGATGCCTGTCCCGAGATGCCCCCGCCGTGGACGCGGATACGGACGTCGACGTTGCCCTCGTAGCCGGCCTGGACGAGGGGCTGCTTCGCGACGGACTGCAGGTACTCCCGCGGGAAGTACTCCTCGAGCTTGCGCTTGTTGATCTCGATCTTGCCGTCGCCGGGGCGCAGGATGACGCGGGCGATCGAGGACTTCCGCTTGCCGGTCGCGGAGTAGCTGGCATCGCCGGAGAGCTTCGCGGGCTGGGCGGCCAGAGGCGCTTCCTCAGCGCCCTCACCGATCAGCTCGCGCTCGCGGCGTGCGCGCTCCTCCTCCTCCGCCTCCTGGCGGGCGCGCTCCTCGGCGTCCAACCGGCGCTCGGGCTCGATCGCGATCGGATCGAGCTCCGCGCCGGGGACGACCTCTTCCTTCTTCTGCTTGCCCTGAGGCTCCGCGGGCGGCTTGGGAGGCTGATCGGCCACCGGCTCCTCCGCGGGAGCCTCGGCGGGAGCGGCCGCTTCCTCGGCGGGAGTGTGGTCCTCCGCCGCCGCGTCCTCGGTGAGGGCTTCCTCGGCGGGGGGCTGCTCCTCGGCGGATGCCTGCTCCTCTGCCGGAGCCTGCTCGTCGTCCTGCGGCTGCTCCTCGTCCTGGGGCGCGTCGTTCTGCTGCTCGTCGTCGATCAAGTCTGGATCTCCAAGTCCTTGGGCTGCTGGGCCTGATGGGGGTGCTCCGGGCCTGCGTACACCTTGAGCTTGCGGAGCTGTTGGCGGCCAAGCCGGTTGCGGGGGATCATTCCCTTGACGGCCCGGCGGATGACCTCCTCGGGCCGCTTCTCGAGCAGGTCCCCGAGGGTCTGAGAGCGGATGCCACCCGGGTACCCGCTGTGGCGCCAGTAGCGCTTGGCCTCGAGCTTCTTGCCGGTCACTCTGATCTTCTCTGCGTTGACCACCACGACGAAGTCGCCGACGTCGACGTGCGGCGTGTAGGTCGGCTTGCGCTTACCGCGCAGCACCTCCGCGATCTGGGTCGCCAGCCTGCCGAGCGTCTTGCCCTCGGCATCGACGATGTACCAGTCCCGCTCGCGGTCCTGGGCATTCGCCTGATAGGTCTTCATCGCTGTGGCTGTGGCCATAAAAAGAGCCGCGCTCGAACCTCGCGGCCGGAGGATGATAGCCAGGTAGGATCGCGCTCGTGGACGCCGGACATCAGGCTGCGTCGGTTTCCTACAGGGACGTCACCAAGCGTTATCCGGGCCAGACCGAGCCCGCAATCAACCACCTCACCCTCGACGTGCCGGCCGGCGAGATCTGCGTCCTGGTCGGGCCATCCGGCTGCGGGAAGACCACGGCGATGCGGATGGCCAACCGGACCGTTGAGATCACCGAGGGCGACGTCCTGATCGGCGATACCTCCGTGCGAAACCGCGACCCGACCGAGCTGCGGCGGGAGATGGGCTACGTCATCCAGCAGACCGGCCTATTCCCGCACAAGACGATCGCCGACAACATCGCCACGGTCCCCAATCTGCTCGGCTGGGACAACGACAGGACGCAGAAGAGGGTGCGCGAGCTGTTCGACGTGATCGGCCTGGACGCAGAGCTCGGCGGCCGCTTCCCCAGCCAGCTCTCCGGCGGCCAGCAGCAGCGGATCGGCGTGGCACGAGCCCTCGCGGCCGACCCGCCCGTGATGCTGATGGACGAGCCCTTTGGCGCAATCGATCCGATCAACCGGGAGCGCCTCCAGAACGAGTTCCTCCGCCTTCAGGCCGAGATCCAGAAGACCGTCCTCTTCGTCACCCACGACATCGACGAGGCGATCAAGATGGGAGACCGGGTCGCGATTCTCAAGCAGGGAGGCCACCTCGTGCAGTACGCCACTCCGGCCGAGCTGCTGATGGCGCCTGCGGATGACTTCGTCGAGGACTTCGTCGGCGCCGACCGGGCGCTCAAGCGCCTCGCCCTGATGAGGGTCAGGGACATCAACCTCTGGGAGGCGCCGCTGGCCTATGTCGGCCAGCCCACGGCGGAGGTAAGGGCCAAGCTGGAAGGTGCCGAGGTCCCCCACGCCCTCGTCGTCGACTCCGAGCGACGACCGATCGGCTGGCTCTCGGACGCCGACCTCCGGGGAGACCTGGTGCCCCAGAAGCCCGACACGAGTCCCGAGCCGATCCTCGATGTCGACGACGTCATGCGGGACGCTCTCGCCGACCTCCTCCAGACCGAAACGCAGTACGCGCCGGTCATGGACGCTCAGGGACGGATCGCCGGGGTGCTGTCTGTGGAGATCATCTCGGAGTTCCTGGTCTCGCCCGAGGCAAAGGTGGAAGAGCACGCGGCGGTGGAGCGACCGGTCGAGCGGCCGCTGGGCGAATGACCGCGCTCATCGCGCAGCTCGCCCCCGTCCTCGGGCAGGTGGAGATCCACAACCGGACCGGCCCAAACGCCCCGTGCCAGGCACAGAACAAGGCGTTCTGCTTCGACTGGGCAGTCGACAACTTCGACCGCTATACGACCCCTCTGCTCAACCACGTTCTCATCGTGCTGGTCTGTGTCGCGATCGGGTTCGCCGCCGCCTTCGGGATGGCGTTGATCTCACACGGTCGCCGCTGGCTCATCCCCACCTTCACCGGAACCACGGGCGTCCTCTACACGATCCCCTCTCTCGCCTTCATCTTCCTGCTCCTGCCGATCACGGGTCTGGGCACCACGACGGCGATCATCGTCCTCTCCGTCTACACGCTCCAGATCATCTACCGGAACATCGTCGCCGGACTCGCCAACGTCCCGCCCGAGAGCAAGGATGCGGGGCGCGGCATGGGAATGACCGACCGGCAGCTGCTCTGGCGCGTCGAACTGCCACTGGCACTGCCCGAGATCATCGCCGGGCTTCGAATCGCGACCGTTTCCACGGTGGCGATCGCGAGCCTGATGGTGTTCGCCAACGTCAACACGCTCGGCGAGCCTCTCTACCAGCAGATCAGCTTCAAGACGAATGTCGTCATCGCCGGCGGATTGATGATCCTGATGGCGATCGCGTTCGACGCCCTGCTGTTATTGGCGCAGCGCCTGCTCGCGCCGTGGCGCCGGCCGTCCATGGAGGCGCTGGCATGAGCCACGTGATCCACCTCGGCTTCCTGGGCACCTTCGGCGACGCCTTCGACTTCATCCTCCACCAGCAGAAGGCGAGGATCGGCGACAACCTCGTCGGGGGACCCGACAAGTCGCTTTCGCTCGTCGGCGAGCATCTCAAGGTCACCTTCCTCTCCCTCGGTGTCGCGGCCGCGGTGGCTCTTCCCGTCGGGATCATCCTCGGACACGTTCGGAGGGGCGAGACCTTCGCCATCGCCCTGGGCAACGCTGGCCGGGCGGTGCCCGAGCTGGCCCTGATCGCGTTCGTCGCCGCCTACATCGGCGTGGGACTCGCCAACGTCACCTTCGCCTTCGCCATCCTCGGGATCCCGCCGATCCTGACCAACACATATGTGGGGATGAGCCAGGTGGATCGGAACGCGGTGCAGGCCGCACGGGGCATGGGGATGACCAACCTGCAGTCGATCTTCAGGGTGGAGCTGCCATTGGCGGTGCCGACGATCATGGCCGGGGTCCGTACGGCCGGCGTCAACATCATCGCCACCGTCGCGCTGGCATCCCTGGCCGGCCTCAGCACCCTCGGCGACTACATCATCAACCGCAACGTGTATGGGGACCAGGGCGTCGTGGCGGGGGCGATCCTGATCGCCCTGCTCGCCCTGGCTCTCGACTTCGGCCTGGCCGGCCTGCAATGGGCCCTGACACCGCGCGGTCTGAAGCTCGCGCGCGCCGGCGCGTCCGCATAGGATCATCCCGTCCATTCCAGGGGGTGCAGCTGGCCCCGGCGAGAGGAGTCACGAGATGAGGAGCGATTCGCGAAAGAGGGCGGCCTTCGCGCTGATTGCGGCGCTGGTGCTCGCTCTCGGCGTTGCTGCCTGTGGGGGCGACGACGATGACAACGACACCGGGACGAGCGGGGACAACTCCGCGAACCTGATCAAGGAGAACGCCGACAACAACGGGATCCAGCTCACGGTGGGTTCGAAGAACTTCACCGAGGAGTACATCCTCGGGAACATCTACGCGCAGGCCCTCCAGGCGGCGGGCTACGACGTGAAGACCAACCTCAACCTGGGGTCCGAGGTCATCGCCTACAAGGCGATCCAGGATGGAGAGATCAGCGGCTATCCGGAGTACACCTCGACTCTGCTGCAGTCGATCTTCAGCAAGGACACGGTCCCGGCCGATGCGCAGGAGGCCTATCAGCAGGCGCAGGCGGAGCTGGAGCCGAAGGGCGAAACCGCCTTCAGCCCGACACCGTTCGCGGACGCGAACGCGCTCGGCATGCTGAAGACGAAGGCCGACGAGCTCGGTGCAACGACGATCTCCGACCTTCAGGGCAAGTCGCAGGACCTGAACCTGTACGGGTCGCCGGAGTGCCGTGAGCGGGCCGACTGCCTGGTCGGACTGGAGGACACCTACGGCCTCCAGTTCAAGTCGTTCAACCCGGTTGACATCGGGCTCCGCTACACGGTGCTCGACAAGGGCCAGGCCGACGCGTCGATCGTCTTCACCTCCGACGCCCAGCTCGGCGCCAACCCGGACAAGTACGTCCTCCTCGAGGACGACAAGGGGATCTTCCCGTCCGGGAACGTGATCTGGGTGACCGACCAGTCGACTGTCGACGAGGCCGGGCCGGACTACCAGGGAACGATCGAGAAGGTCCAGGAGGGCCTGACGCTGCCGGTCATGCAGGAGCTGAACGCCCGCGTCGACATCGACAAGGAGGACCCCGCCGACGTGGCGACGCAGTACCTGAAGGAGACGGGCTACATCCAGTAGTCGCAGCCTCGTAACCACTGTTACCAGAGGGCCGGGGGGTGACCCCCGGCCCTCTTGCTAACCTGCCGCGCCAGCAAGGCCAAGTTCCCCCGGAGCTATCTGGGGGGAACGGAGGACCCAAAGGGGTTAACCCCCCAGGGGCGAATCGCAAACCAACTGGTTTCGTAGCGCCGTCTCTCGGCGCGAGCCCGCCAGCTAACTCCGTAGGCCGCAGAGAGAGTGCGAAGCGTGTCGAACGACAAGCCAGTTGTACGCAAGCCCAGCAGGGTGGCGCTGATCGCTGCCGCGACGCTGGCGATCTCCGTGCTCGGCTCCCAGGCCGCCTTCGCCCAGAGCGGCGGCGTGGGCAGCCCCGGCAGCACGACCGCGCCCACCACCACTACGGCCCCGCCCGGCACGATGATCTTCCCGGTGTCCGGAGCCCACACCTTCGGCGGCGGATTCGGCGCCGCGCGCAGCGGCCACAGCCACCAGGGCCAGGACATCATGGCCGCCTGCGGCACGCCGCTCGTCGCCGTGAGCCGCGCCAAGGTGAAGTTCGTGAGCTTCCAGAGCCTGGCCGGCAACTACGTCGTGATCCGGAACAAGAAGCTCCACCAGGACTACATGTACGCGCACCTCGCGGCTCGCGCGTCGGTCACCAAGGGCACCGTCGTGCAGCCGGGTCAGCAGATCGGGATCGTCGGGCAGACCGGCGACGCCACCGCCTGCCACCTCCACTTCGAGCTCTGGCTCGGCAAGTGGTACCGCGGCGGTCATCCGGTCAACCCGATGCCGTACCTCCAGACCTACCAGGGCTACGCCTCGAAGTAAGACCCTTCCGCGGGCGGTGCTACAACCGCGGCCCTGGTGTGTTCTGAGGGAAGGCATGCCCCTTCGCCTAGCCGGCCTCGCCCTCCTAGCGGTAACACTCACCGGCGCCCTGCAGGTCGGCATCGGAAAGGGCAGCGGTGCCTCCACTGAGCTCGGCTACTTCCAGGTCTGGATATTCCGCGACGGGAAGGTGATCCGGCTCGAGGTGATCAGGGACCGAGATGCCGCGTTCGAGGCCGTCGGGATCTCGAGCTGACACGCGCCAAGACAGCGCTACATCCCGCCTCATGGCGTGTTGAAATGGCGTAATGGGAGTTCGTCGAGCCTTCGTCCCGCTCGCACTGACTGCGCTCGCCCTCGCCGTGGCGGCACCCGCGCAGTCAGACACGTCCGCCCCCACCCCGGGCACGGGCTTCGAGATCTGCACGGTGGCGGCGAGCTGCAAGACCGGCTGGGGCTTCGGTGAGTTTGGCGGCGACGTCTCCTCCGTGGCCGATGTCGCTACCGACGGGGCGGGGAATGTTTACGTCGTCGACTGGGACCGGGCTCAGAAGTTCGACTCCTCCGGAAACTGGGAACGCGCCTGGGGCAAGGACGTAGTGGCCGGCGGGGGCACGGGATTCGAGGTCTGCACCGTGGCGCTGAACTGCAAGAGAGGAGAGTTCGGGCAGCTGGGTGGCGAGCTCACGTACCCGGGCGCCATAGCC
>Ga0126307_10000283_pt1 | contig 33255 bp, 36 predicted proteins | sample Plot28_FD_89955 | JGI IMG/M metagenome (GOLD analysis project Ga0126307, IMG submission 89955) | Serpentine soil microbial communities from UC McLaughlin Reserve, CA, USA - Plot28 | ecosystem: Environmental > Terrestrial > Soil > Grasslands | place: USA: UC McLaughlin Reserve, Lake County... | reverse complement strand
CGGGTGAAGGCGTTTATCGCGCCTTTGGTGGCCGCGTAGGCCGTGTGGTTGGGGAAGCCTGCGAACCCGTGGACCGAGGTTACATTGACGATGCTTCCGCCTCCCCTCTCCATCATGAGAGGCACGGCCCTCCTGGCGAGGAAGAAGTAGCCCTTCATGTTCAGATCGAAAACCGAGTCGTAGATCTCCTCATCGGTATCGAGGAAGTCGAGCGTCCTGGTGACGCCTGCGTTGTTGACGAGGGTGTCGAGCCCGTCGAGGGCATCGGCCGCAGCGTCCACGGTCCGCTCGCAGTCCCCTACCTTGCTCAGGTCGCCCTGCACCACTGCGGCCTTTGCGCCGAGCTTCTCTATCTGCGAGACGGTCTCTTCAGGCTCGGTGTGGGCGTAGTGGACGGCGACCTCTGCTCCGCAGCGGGCGAGCTCGACGGCGATGCCCTGGCCTATCCCCATCCCTGCGCCGGTGATCAGCGCCTTCTTCCCAGAGAGGTCGCTCACTGGTTCGCCTCCGTGCGGCCACTCTCGCGCCTCTCCCAGCCCTCGGCGAAGAGGTTGAAGTGGACGTCCTGCTTGGGGTGGGCTTCGATAACTTCCTCGTCCAGCTCGACGCCGAGGCCGGATCCCTTCGGGAGCTCGAAGTAGCCGTCTGTCACTTCGGAGAGGCCTGGGGCTGTCTCGCGGACCCAGGGGTCTGCGAAGTCGTTGAAGTACTCCTGGATGCGGAAGTTCGTGGTGCAGGCGGCCAGGTGGAGTGCGGCGGCGGTGTTGATCTGGCCGCCTACGTTGTGCGGGGCGACGGTCACGTAGTACGCGTCGGCCCACGATGCTAGCTTCTTCGTCTCCAGGAGCCCGCCGATGTGGCTTATGTCCGGTTGGATCACGTCCGCAGCCTGAAGTTCGAAGAGCTCCCTGTACTCCAGCCGCTGGTGGATGCGCTCGCCTGTGGCAACGGTCGCATCTATACCGTCAGAAGCCTTCTTGAGCGCCTTCAGGTTCACAGGAGGCACCGGCTCCTCGACCCAGCCGAGGCCGAAGGGCTGGAGCATCCTGGCCATCTCTATGGCTGTTGCAGGTGAGAAGCGGCCGTGCATCTCGAGCAGGATCTCGACCTCGGGTCCTATCGCATCCCGAACGGCCTCGACGAGCGAGACGGCCTTTATCTTCTCCTCGTACTCCAGCTCGTAATGTCCTGGGCCGAAAGGATCCAGCTTCAAAGCTCTATACCCACGCTCCACGACCTTCTTCGCGGCCTCGTGGAACTCCTCGGGTGTCCGCTCGACCCGATACCATCCGTTGGCGTAGGCCTTGACCCTGTCCCTTACAGGTCCGCCTAGCAAATTGTAGACGGGCTGGCCGAGCGCCTTGCCGACGATGTCCCAGCAAGCCGTCTCGAACATCGCGATGCCGCTGCTCATCACCTCGCCCGCACGCGAGAAGTCGTCGCGGCCCATCTTCTTTACCAGCTCTTCTATCTTGAACGGGTCATGCCCGACGAGGTGCCTCGGGGCCGCCTCGGCCAGGTACCCGACGAGCGCGTCCGTATGGTTGACCATCCGCGCCTCCCCGAGTCCGGTCAATCCCTCGTCCGTGTGGGCGCGGACGATGGTCAGGTTGCGCCACTCGGTGCCGACGACGAACGTGTCTACATACGTTATCTTCATGCCCTCTCCTTCACCTCAGCATCGACCGGGAGACCGGGAAAAGTCGTGCCCGGCGGGGTCGTTTCGGCCTCGGGATAGTAACGCCCGAGCATCTCCTGCCCGATCCTGGCGCGCCTGACCCTCTCCCTTCCGAGCGCGACCGCCGTCGCCTCCAGGTGCGTCCCGCTCGGGTAGATGTTCGGCGCGTTCCTCAGGCCGAACTTGACGAAGACGGGTGAGGCGACCCTGAGGAGGTCGGGTATCTCGTAGTGCCTCACGAACCCGCCGAAGTCGTCAGGCACCTCGACGTACACGTCGAGCGGGAGGTCGGTAGCGGCGCGTATCGCGGCGAGCTGGGCCAGCGACAGGTCTGTGGGCACGTTGTACGTGTCCGCCCCGAGGTCCTCCATCGCCTTTACGGCCGCCGCGTTGGCCGCAGCGAGCTGCACGGAGACCTTCAGGACGAGGTCCTCGGGCAACTCTCCCTTCGCCTTGAGGTCCTTGAGGACCCACAGGAGTCCGGCGTCGGCGACGAGTACTCCGCGAAGTCCCAGAGAGACGCCGCGCAGCACGTCTTCGAGGGCGTAGGCGAGCTGGTCCTGTCCGCGGTGCTGGGCCCCGAGGACCTTGCCGCCGCCGGAGACGGCGGTCGCGCCGGTCTCCCACGAGGCCCGCGGCCCGACGAAGAGCGAGAGTTCCAGGGCGGCCTCGCGCGCCATGTGGCACATCTCCAGGATCTCTGCGTCCGTGAGGAGCATGATCCCCGACCCCTGGGAGACGCGGTGGATCTTAACTTCCCGTCTGTCGGCCTCCTCGATAACCGCCTCGAGCACGCGCGGTCCTTCGACGCTGGGGATCTCGACCCGGTACTGCGCCCCGTCAGGGAAACGCTTCCCCGAGTCGGGAAGATCGTAGAGGTCGCGTCCGGGCAACCCCAGACCGGACAACAGCTCGTTGGCCTTCATAGCTCCTCCTTCTCTAAGGGCTCTCCGGCATACCCTTTCACCGAAGGCAGCCTCGAGGTCCTTTTCCGATTCTTGGTTACTATCTCCATGACCGGTATTCACGGTCCGTCGCTTCCTAGATCTTCTTCGCCGGACGGGCTACTGAGCCTGCTAGTTTTCCTCCTGCGAGAGTCCATAACGCGGCCGTTGATCGTCTGCAGGGGAAAAACCAGTAGGTAGACGTACCCTGCCAGGGACACCACTCCCTCGCCGCCGAAGATGGCGATGGCCACCGAGGCCAGCCCGACCGCCACGTTGAGCAAATAGCCCTGGATCTCCTCGCGTGTAACCGACAGCTCGTGTGCGCCGAGCCCCAGAGCACCGCGCAGCGAGTAGGCCCTCAGGTACATCAGCACGAACACGAGCTGGATGGCGATGAAGCCGGCGCCGTAGATGAGCATCAAGAGCGGAACCTGGGACGCCTCTATCATCTCGTTCTCGGAAAAGCCGAACAGCTGGTTCATCCACAGGGTAAAGAGGAACTTCAGGGGATAGACGTAGAAGAGCACGAGGAAGAGCAGGGCCGAGTTCAGCCATATGGTGGGTATGTCCCTCAAGCCGTAGCGTCTGAAGAACTTGTAGTGCTCGTACCACACGAAGAGAAGCAGGAAAAAGCAGATCGCGAAGGCGAAGAAGCCACGCATGTCCACGAGTAGCTCCTCAAAGGTCTTGGGCACCTCTAAAGACACCACGAGCAGCGTAACCGCGAAGGCGAAGACGGCGTCGGTGAAAGCCTCTATACGCGAGACATCTTCCCCACGCCAACGGAAGCCTCCCTCGCCGACCCGCCTCCGTGCCAACCCTTCACGCACCACTTCCAGTCCACCCCCGCCCGACGTCCGCCGCTCCCCACCCGGCTCGGACACCAGGATTCTTCGACCCTCATCCAAGGTTAACCGACCTCCGGGCCAGCGTGAAGTATCAGGCGCAATCACTGGTGATGATCTCCGGCGCCCGGCGGTTGCACCGGGTTTCCCTGAGTGACAACATCGCGGTGCAGTCGGCGTCCCCCGCCCGATGTGCGAGCCTCCTTCCCGTCGCAAGATATGAGCGCATAAGGCAGGCCAAGAGTAGGCTCGGGAAGGATAAAGTAGAGTGGTAAGCGTGCGCCCCGACCGGCGAGACTTACTACGAAAGGACTCGGGAGAACGATGAAGATAACCGATGCTGACCACACCAACTGGCGGATAAAGGATGTCGAGAGGTCTCTGGGCTTCTACCGTGACGTCCTGGGTCTCGAGCCGTTCGGCCTGGAGGAGTACGAGCGCGGAGAGCATCCCCTCGTCTCGCTGCGGGTAACGCCGACGTTCATCCTGCACCTCAGGCCAGACCCCACCTTCGAGGCCATCTCCACCGGGGGTTACGATCACCTCGCCCTGGTGGTGGAGGGTACGAGTCTTGATGCGCTGGCCGAACGCCTGACGGACGCGGGTGTAGAGATCGAACGCACCTCGGAGAACGTCGTGGGCGCCCGAGGGTCGGGAGAAGCCCTGTACGTGCGGGACCCGGACGGCTACCTGATAGAGCTCAAGCTCTACGCCAACGAGTCCGGGACTCCTCGCGCCGAATGAGGGACGCAGACCTAGAACGAACAGCGCGAACGCCGATCACGCCATATCGCGCCAGGGTAACGAGGTTCTGCCGCTACGAGCTGAGCCGCGACGTCTAACTACGCTCGGCGCCCGGCATGACTTTGACGCCGTCCGACGTTAACATGATCTTTGTATCCGGTTGAGTTGGGAAAGGATCGCGTGGCTCGCAAGAAAGCCGGCTACAAGACTAGCAACGACGGTGGGTCAGGGTATGAGGCTTGATCGACTTCTGGAGGAAAAGCGAGGAGAGATTCTGCGCATCGCGTCCGAGCACGGCGCGCACGAGGTGCGGGTCTTCGGGTCCGTGGCCCGCGGGGAGGCCGACCTGGAGAGCGATATAGATTTCCTCGTGGAGCTCGAGACCGGAAGGTCTCTAATGGACCTCGGCGGGCTGCAGATGGAGCTCGAAACCTTTCTCGGCCGGGTTGACGTCGTGACCGCGCGCGGACTCAAGGCGCGCATTCGCGAGCGCGTGCTGCGGGAAGCAGTACCCGTGTGAGGGACCCCAGAGAGCGTCTACTGGACATCCTGGACGCCATCGCCGCCATCGAACGCCATCCCGATCGGGACAGAGCGACCTTCGAGCGCGACGAGCTCTTGCAGATGTGGTTCCTTCGGCACCTGCAGATCATCGGCGAAGTGGCCAGGACTCTACCCGAAGAGGTGCGAGCGATGGCTCCAGAGATACCCTAAGATTCAGGGGTCCTGCTCAAAAGCGATTCTGGCCCGATACCGAGTCGTTGCAGTGGCATCAAGAGAACGTATTTCGAGCACAGTGACTCTACCCGGCCTTCCGACCCCGTCTCCCGGCACGCAAGAAAGCCCCCGGAGAAGAAGCCACCCGCGGCACAGGCACCCTGACCTCGAACAGGACGTCTCGCAGACTCTCTATACGGTGAACGAGGAAGGCGAAGCCTTTTTCGATGGTCTGCTCCACCCTGCCTTCGAGCAGGAAGGCTCCTTCGTGGTGCAGGATGTCGCCGCACCTCTCGTAGACGGAGCGGAAGATCGTCGCCTGGAGCAATCCCCGCTCGTCCTCGATCAGCAGGAAGTACACGCGATACCCGCTCTTCGTCGGGGGGCTCTGGAGGCATTCGATCAGGCCCGCCGCGCGGGCCCGACTCCCGTGCGGTAACTCCATGATCTCCTCGCTCGGGACCACCCCGATCTCTTCTAGGGCATCGCGGTACGGCGCGAGTGGGTGCCCATGGACGTTGAGACCGAGAACCTCCCACTCCATCTTCTCCTTCGCCGTGTCCGCGAGGGGCAGGTGTTCCACGCTCCTCTTCTCCCTCGAGGCCCACCAGCTCGCCGGGTGTGGCTGTGGGATCTCCGGCTGCCGCCCGCGCCTGCGCTTCTTCGGCAATGCTGCGCTCTCGCCGAGTAGCCGCGACTGTTTGGACCCTCCCGCCAGGGAGTCGAGAAACCCTCCCTTGATGAGGTTCTCCAGCGCATCCTTCTCGACGGCCGTTCTCTGGTAGAGATCCGCGACCGAGACGAACGGCCTCTTGTCCCTCCCGGCGACGATGGTGGAGATCGCCCTCTCCGAGAGCCCCTTGCAATAGCGCAGTCCTACGCGGAGAGCCGTGCCATCTTTCTCGACGGTGAAGCCCTCGGCTGAGAGGTGAACGTCAGGCGGGAGCACCCGAAGTCCGATCCTGCGCGCCTCGTTCAGGAGCACCCGCGGGCTGTAGAAGCCCATCGGCTGTGAGTCGAGCACCCCCGCGAAGAACTCCGCCGGATAGTGGCGCCTCATGTACGCACTCGCGTAGGAGAGCTCCGCGAAAGAGGCCCCGTGTGCGGCGGAGAAACCGTAGACCGAGAATCCCTCCATCCAGGAGAAAACCTCGTTCGCACCGGCGACAGGGACGCCGTTCTCCCGCGCCCGCCGCAGGAACTCCTGGCGCAGGTCCTGCATCGCCCCCGGCCCCCGGTCCCTGGTCATGGCGCGCCGCAGGAAATCTCCCTCCGCGAGGGTGAAGCCTGCGACGGCGTTGGCCACGGCGAGGACCTGCTCCTGGAAGACGAGCAGGCCGTAGGTCGGCCTGAGGATCTCCTCCACCTCGGGCAGGATCGCCCGGTACCGCTCCCGCCCGTTCCTCCTCATCACGTAGGGGGTGATGAGGTCGCCCCTCACGGGACCTGGCCTGAACAGTGAGATCTGTGCAACGAGGTCAAAAAACCTCCTTGGTCCGAGCCGTCGGCTCATGTGCATCTGGCCAGGGGATTCGAGCTGGAATATCCCCGCGTTCCTGCCCGTCCTGATGAGGGCGTAGGTCTCTTTGTCCCCCGGCGGCAGATCGTAGGGATCGATCTTCCTACCCGTCCTCTTCGACGCTAACTCCCCGGCCTTGTGTAGCGCGGTGTGCATCCTCAAGCCGAGCAGGTCGAGCTTCGGCAGGCCGACGCGCTCCAGGTCGTCCTTATCGTACTGGCACCGCAGGAGCCCCTCCGTCCCCGAAGGCTCCAGCGGCACCAGCTCCGAGAGGTTATGCTCGGCCGTCCCGAATACCATCCCCCCGCTGTGGGTGCCCCCCTCTTTTATGCGCCCGGCGAGCCCTGCGGAGAGCTCGAGCAGGAGCCGATACCTCTCCCTGTCTTGCAACGGATGGCCTTTCATCGCGGGTTCCGCAAGAGACTCATCCCAGCCTGAGAGGCCGGCGTAGACCCGGTTGCGGTCCGAAAAACGGGTAGGGACGTTTCTCGAGAGAACGTCGATCTCACCCGGCGAATGCCCGAGCGCCCGCGCCGCGACCCGCACTGCCCCCCGCAGCGACATCGTCTGCACCGTCGCGGCCTCGGCGACGCCGCGACGCTTGTAGCGGTGGATCATCTCGAAGCGCACCTCGTCCCGCCTCACGGAACAGAAGTCCAGATCCACATCAGGAGGGTCCTTGCGTCCTTCGTGCAAAAAGCGCTCGAAGAGCAGCCTGTTGGCGAACGGCTCGGGCTGGCTCAGCCCCAGGCAATACGAGACCAGGCTGTTCGCCGCGCTACCCCGGCCCGTGACGGGGATGCCCTTCGCTTTTGCGATCTCTTTGGCCTCGTGTGCGATCAGGAAGTACGGCGCAAACCCGAGGGCGTCGATGCAGCGAAGCTCGCGTTCCAGACGACCCTTGATCTCCTCCGCCGTGGGTCCTCCCTTCTTCCCGTACCGTCTCCTGGCACCCGCGACGACGAGTTCGAGCAGCGCTCTCCCCGCGGTCTTGCCCGCTGGCAGGTTCGCCGCCGGCATGTGGACATCACCCGATAATTCCACCGCCCCCGAGCATCTCTCCGCGAGGGCCGCGGCGTTCGTCAGGGCGTCCGGGCAATCTCCGAACAAATGTCGCATCTCCCTCACGGCCCTGAGATGCAACCGATCGGTCGGCCTGTACCTCGGGCCGGGTAGCGCCGTGAGGTTCGCCGCGGCGACGAGGACTTCGTGTAGCCGGTGGTCGGCGGGGGAGAGGTAAGCTACATCGCCGGCGGCGACGACCGATACGCTGGCGTCTCGCGCGAAAGCCGCCACTTTTCTCGAGTTCCGCCTTCCGGCCGCCGTCTCGTCGTCGGTCAGCTCGACGTAGAGCCTGTCCCCGAATACCTCCCGCAGACGGAGCAGGACCTCAGTTGCCTGTTCCCTGTGTCCGTTCAGGACCAGGTTGGGGATCAGCCCGAACGGGACGGCCCCCGTGAGGCAGATCAAACCTTCCTTATGCTCCAGGATCTCCTCCAGCGGACAGGCGGGACGTCGCCGGTCCTCCGAAGAGATCCTGTAAGCCGTGGTGAGCCGGCACAGGGAACGGTACCCTTGCATGGACTCGGCAAGCAGCACGATGTGCCCACCCGCCGTCGAGATCTCGGCCCCGACGATGGGAAGGATGCCGATTCCATCTGCAGCCTCGAGGAAACGGGGAATACCGTAGAGCCCGTCGCGGTCCGTAAGCGCCAGAGAGGGCATCCCCATCCTCGCCGCGGCCTCCACGAGCTCTTCTGGCCTCGCGACCCCGAAACCGAAGGAGAACCCACTCCTGACGTGCAGATGGACGAAACCTTGCGAGGAACCCCCGTTCAATCCGTCACCCCTACGAGAAACCACTCCCCATCTTTCTCACGCGCCAGGTCGACGACCGAGCCGTCGGAGAGGAGTACCCTCACGAGGTTTCTGTCTTTCGCCCGCTCCTCGTCCCACCACGCCCGAACCTCCCGCCAGCGTCCGAGTACCTCGACGATGTGGCGCCTCTTGCGGCACCGTCTCCGGCCTGAAGACCACACGATCCGCACGCACCCGTGGCGGTTCTCCAACTCGACCGGCTCCTGCCTGGCATGGGCTGCTTGCCCGCTGGCGCGGCTATCTTCCATCTCAGAGGCCCGCGAGAGCCAGGAGGACCGCAGCAGGTGATCCATGACCCTCCGCCTCGACTCACGGGTAGGGAACAGCGGCTCCTCGAAACCCTCGGGCCGCAAGGGGTGGCGGTGTATCTCCGAGACGCTCGCCTCCATCGGTCTCCTCCCTCCAGGGAGCGCCAGAGCCGGGGGATGAGAAACCCGCATCTCCGGATATAATCCGGGGAGCAGGCGTCCTCGCCTCCTTCTAACCCTCGCAGGCCGGTGCTGGTTGGACCCGGCCGGCCCGCGAGGCCCGGGGTGGGGGCGCTCCTGCTTTGTCGTTCCTCTTTACGCTACCACAAACTGTTGTTTGCAGTCTAGGGCAAAATCGTATAAAGTGTCATTGCAAGCCGGCAGCTGTCAGCAATCAGCCGTCAGCTCTTGGTTTTGGCTGACGGCTGAAAGCCGACGGCGCGATTTGCAGAGGTTGACCCTCTGCAAGTCGCTTTGAGGAGGCAATAGTGGTTCCGGAGAACTGGAAGGTAAGGATGGAGATGCTCCGGCGCCTGGCCCGCGCGGATGCGAGGGGGGAGGGGCCTCTAAGCGTGCGTGAGGTGGGGGAGGCCGTGGGCCTGAGGAGCTCCCAGACCGCGTACAAGCACCTCAAAAAGTTGGAAGAGGCCGGGTATATCGAGCGGGAGGGAGGGAGGGCGCGTGGCATCAGGCTGACGGAGAAGGGTTGGGAGGCCACGGGTGAGATGCCCCTGTTGGGCAGGATCGCCGCCGGGCGTGGGCTCGAGGCCGTGACGGTCGGAGATGAGGCCTACTCGCTGGCGGCGGAGCTCGTCGGGTCCCGCTCGGGCAGGCGGCGCTACCTATTGAGGGTCGTTGGGCAGTCCATGATCGGGGCCCACATAGCCGACGGGGATCTCCTGGTCGTAGAGGAGGACGAAGACCCGCCCGACGGCGCCGTCGTGGCCGCCCTCATCGGTGGCGGCGAAGAGGTCACAGTCAAGCGGCTCTACAGGGAGGGAGACCTCCTGCGGCTAAGGCCCGAGAACGGTGACCACGAGGACCTCGTCATGCCCGCCGAGGACGTAAAGATACAGGGACGCGTAGTCTACGTCGTACACCCACCAAGAGGCAGATATTAGAGCGGTTCCCTGTAGGGGCGGTTCGCGAACCGCCAGCGCACTATCCGCGGCTACAGGTATCAGGTTTCAGGATTTCCGCGGCCCTTGCAGGTAGAGTAGAGCGCGTGAACGGGTCTGCACAAACGACAAGAGCGTCGGAACAAGGGACCTTGCTGACCCGGCCGGTGATCCTGCTGACTTTCGTCGCTTTTGCTGCCCTCTTCGGCTTCCAGTTGCTGCTTTCTGTCGTGCCGCTCTACGCTGATAGGGCCGGTGGCGGCAGCTCAGGCGCCGGCCTTGCGACGGCAGCTTTTATGCTCCCGACGGTGCTGACCCAGATCCAGATGCCCCGCATCCTGGGCCGCTACGGCTACCGGCGGACGCTCGCGGCCGGACTCCTGTTCCTCGGAGTCCCCGCGCTGTTCTACGCGTACGCCAGGACCTTGGCTCCGATACTGGCCGTCACGCTGGTGCGGGGCGTAGGATTCGGGGTCGTGACCGTGGTGTTCGCGGCCCTGATCGTCGAGCTGGCTCCTCCCCATCGTCGGGGGGAGGCTCTGGGGCTCCTCGGCGTCGCCATCACGCTCCCGACCATTTTCTGCAACGCGCTGGGGCTCTGGCTGGCGGGAGGATACGGCTTCGGGGTCGTCTTCTTGCTCGGGGGCATCGCCCCACTGCTAGGGCTCGGTATGATCCTCTGGATCCGTTCTGCTTCACCTTCGACGAAAGAAGAGGAAGAGAGCAGTGCCGGTTTCTTCGCTGGGCTCGGACGGGCCCACCTACGGCGCATCTTCCTCCTCTTTGCGGCAACGACGATGGCCGCCGGGGTGGTCCTGACCTTCCTGCCCCTGGCGGTGCCCGGTTCGGGGATTTTCTCTGCTGCGAGCGCGCTCCTCGTTATCGGCGTCACCACGACCGCAAGCCGCTGGTGGGCCGGAAGGTTCGGTGATCGCAGGGACGCGCGCCTCCTGCTCGCCCCCGGCCTCATCGCATGCGCGATCGGGATGATCTGCCTTCCGCTCGGGGGTGTGATCCTGCTGTTCGGCGCCGTCATCTTCGGGGTCGGGTTCGGGCTGCTCCAGAATGCCACCCTCATCCTGATGATGGGGCGCGTCTCGAAATCCGAGTACGGCCTCGGCAGCACGCTCTGGAACGCGGCTTTCGATGCGGGGACCGGGGTAGGAGCCTTCTCGTTCGGGTTCGTGATCTCGGCGGTCGGGTTCTCCTGGTCCTTCTCGATCTGCTCCGCCCTGCTGGTATTGGCCCTCCTGCTCGTCCTCCTCGACCATTCCTCGACGCAGGACTGACTTCCCGGATCCAGATCGACGCACGACTGCAACAACGCAGAGTCGAGCCCAAATCGTGGTCGCTACCAGCCCAATGCCGAATTTTTCAACACGCCGGCTGGTTCTCCGGAGTTTCTTCGTACGTTCGTCTCGGGTAGCGAAGCCCTCGCTTGACGCGTATGGGACAATTGTCTCATTTACGACCAACGGTGGGGTGAGAGGGGTGCTTCCATCCTCAAGTAGGAGAGAACGTATGATGAGAAAGCCCTACAGGTATCTCCTCTGGCTTGTGCTGCTTTACCCGATATTAGGCTTGGACATGACGGGCGCTAAGGCAGACAGTAGCCTCCCCCAGACAGCCAGCCGACCGAACATTATATTTTTGTTTACGGACGACCAGGACCCCCGGTCGCTGGCGCCGGGCATCATGCCGAACGTACAAAACCTTCTCGTGAGCAAAGGTAAGATCTTCCCCAACACGATTTTCACCCAACCCCTGTGCTGCCCGTCTAGGGCGAGCATGCTAAGGGGGCAGTACCCTCACAACACCGGCATCCTCGACAATGAGGGCGACGACGGGGGCGAGGGGACGTTTAGGCGCCTTGGTCGTGACCGCAGCACCTACGCCATTTGGTTGCGGGCAGCGGGGTACAAGACCGGCTACTTCGGCAAGTATATGAATGGTTACGAAGATGAGACCTACGTCCCGCCGGGATGGTCACGTTGGGTGGCGGCCGACCACGCGCCGTACACAATGCGCATCAGCGACAACGGCAAGCTTGTGCGGCTCGGGGACCGCTACGAGACCTTCGACCTCGCCATGAAGGACTACTCGCTCAATTTCCTCAAGAACAATGTGGGGAGCCAGCGACCGTTTTTTATGGCGGTCTCGTTCTCTTCACCGCATACCGAGTTCGAGACGGCCAAGTACGAGCAGAGGTACGCAGGTCGGTTCTCCGGATCGAGGTGGTCTCGGACGCCGAACTTCAACGAGCAGAACCGCTCCGATAAACCCCTGTGGGTGCGTAATCTCCCCGCGGTCACCCAGGATGAGGCGAAGGAGATAGATCAGAAGTACAGGGCGCGGCTTCGCAGCCTCCTTACAGTGGACGGTACGGTGGGCAAATATGTCAGTGCCCTTGCGGGAGCAGGAGAACTCTCCAACACCTATATCTTCTACTTCACCGACAACGGCTGGCACATGGGCAACCACGCCCTCCTGATGGGCAAGAACACGCCGTATACCGAAGATGTGAAGTTCCCTCTCATCATACGGGGGCCGCACGTAGCGCCGAACACGAAGGATGGCAGGCTCGTCTCCAACACCGACCTCGCCCCGACCTTCGCCGAGATAGCCAATGCTTCTCCAACCTCCTCGGTCGACGGGCGGTCCATCCTCCCGCTGATGCGGGGGCAGGAAGAGCCGTGGAGGGACGCGCTGCTGGTCGAGGGCAAGAGCCCTTACCCGTTGTCCCAGAGCTGGCCCGCCTACAAAGCGGTGAGAACCAGAAGCTACGCGTACCACTTCTACCCCGAGACAGGGGAGGAAGAACTCTACGATCTCAAGGTGGACCCCTACCAGGTGAAGAGTGTCCACGATAACCCAGCATACGCCGAGGTGAAGGCCACTTTGCAGTCGAGGCTGGCAGCTCTCAAGAACTGCACGGGTGCGACGTGCAAAGCCGCTGAGGATGGAGAGCAGTCCCTCTCTACTCAATGGTAAGGGTGGACGATCTCCCTGACCCTCCCGCCCTTGTAGGCGGAGATCCTGTCCATCACCATTACCTGCCCGGACCTCGGAGCCGGCGCTAAGACCAGCTAGGTCCTCGAAGACCTCCCTTATCGTACCTGGTCCACCAGATAAAGTGCTATCAAGATATATCGTGATATACTGCTGAGTCAGAGCTGGCCGCTAGGACGAAGGAGGCGAGATGTACGGTCGGGGCATGATGTGGTACCCGGGTGGGAGACGGACGATGGTGCCATACCGGAGGCCCTTTCCCCCGAGGTTCATGATGGTGTTGGTGATAGGAGGGTTGTTCCTGCTCTTTGTGGCCGGTCCCGGCTTCCATTTCCTCCCCTTTCTTTTTCTCCTCTGGGTCGTTCCCTTCCTGGTGGTGCCGGCATTCGTGGCCGTCGCGAGGGGTTTGACGGGGCTTGCGGAGGCCCGTACGCAGGAGAGGACGGGCAGGGTGACGGAACAGGAGAGCAAGGAGCGTGAGCTGTTGGGGGCGCTCGCGCGGCGGGGGGAGCTCTCGCCCGCGCTGGCGGCGCTGGAGACCTCGCTCACCGTCGCCGAGGCGGACAGGATGCTCTCGGATCTGGCGGAGAGCGGTCACGTAGAGGTAAGGGCGCACGACGGAAGGTTGGGGTACGCCCTCTGGGAGCAGGACCGGCGTCAGTTGACGGAAGAGGCTTAGTGCCACGAGATAGCGTCTTCGAAAGGAGATCTAGAAAATGTTTGGTCCAAAGGCGATGAGAGGGTTCTTCGGGGGTAGGCACGGGCCGGGGTTCGGCCACGGTCCGCGGCGGGGGCGGATGTTCGAGAAAGGGGATCTGAAGTACGTGATCCTCGACCTGCTAAAGGACGAGCCTTCCCACGGCTACGAGGTCATAAGGAAGCTGGAGGAGAGGTCCCGCGGGTTCTACTCCCCGAGTCCCGGCTCCGTCTACCCCACTCTGCAACTGCTCGAAGACATGGGGTACGTCAGTGCCACCCAACGTGACGGCAAGAAAGTCTACGCCATCACGGACGAAGGGCGGAGGTTCCTGGATGAGAACCAGCGCTCCATCAAGGATATCTGGGGCAAGTTCGGAGGAGGCTGGGACCCCGAGGTCGCGGCCGAGATGCATGAGATCAGGCACGACCTTATGGATCTCGGCAAGCTCTTCGGTCAGAAGATGCGCGAGGGAAACGTAGACCGTGACAAACTGGCCCGCGTGAGAGCTGTAATCTCAACCGCCGCAAGGGAGATAGAAGACATCCTGCGAGAGCGTGAAGATCCAGGAACGACCAGCGTATAGAGTAGCATTTCAGCACTTCAGCAAAAACAAAGAGCTGACTGGCTGAAATGCTGACTAGCTGATAGCGTTTGCAAAGAGGTTGAATACCTCTTTGCAAACTTAGAGCGGGGAAAGGGGAACGTCGCATGGCACAGCGGACGAGAGGGGAAGCCGCTGGGTACTGGCGCGAGGACGACCCCCCTTTCTAGGGATGGCCGGAGAGCTGTTCAGACCGATCTTCGTCCCTGACGGGTTCAGGGAGGCCGTCTCCGGAAGAGCCTGGCTGCGTGCCATGCTCGAGGCTGAGGGCGCCCTTGCGCTGGCGCAGGCGCGGGCTGGTCTGATCTCCAGCCAGGCAGCGGAGACCATTGTCTCCTGCTGCGATGCGGACCGCTTCGATCCTGAGGAGATAGGAAATAAAGGACGCGCCCAGGGTAATCCCGTCCCACCGCTCGTCCGGGCCCTCACCCAGGCGGTCTCACGGGTCTCCGGAGACGCCGCCGGCCACGTCCACAAGGGGGCCACGAGCCAGGACATCATGGACACGGCCGCGATGCTCGTCTCCCGTCACGCTCTTGGCTTGATCCTCACCGAAGTAGAAGGGATCGCGGCGGCCTGCGAGCGTCTTGCAGATACCCATAGAGATACCATGATGTCTGGCCGCACGCTGCTCCAGCAGGCACTCCCGACGACCTTCGGCTTGAAGGCCGCCGGCTGGCTCGTCTCGGTGCTCGAGGCCAGGGACAGGCTCTTTGCCGTGCGCGAGTCGGGGCTTGCCGTGCAGCTGGGTGGGGCGGCTGGGACGCTGGCCTCACTCGGTCCTGCGGGCGCGCGAGTGCTCGGTGAGTTCGCGCGGGAGTTGCGCCTCATGGAACCCGCAGTCCCGTGGCACACAGACCGGGTCAGGATCTCGGATATGGGGAGCGCACTCTCGCTCGTCGCCGGTGTGCTGGGTAAGATCTCGCAGGACGTCATCCTGATGGCCCAGACGGAGGTGGGGGAGGTCTCCGAACCCGTGGGAGAGGGAAGGGGAGGCTCTTCGACGCTGCCTCACAAGCGAAACCCCATACTCTCCGTAACCGCCGTCGCGGGCACCCGCCGGGTGTTGGACCTCGCGCATACGCTGCAAGCGGCTATGGTAGGCGAGCACGAGCGGGCGGCAGGCGCTTGGCACTCCGAGTGGGAGGCCCTCTCGGACGCCCTCGCCCTTACGGGCGGAGCTGCCGCCGCGGTCAGGGAGGTAACCGAGGGGTTGGAAGTCTATCCAGAGAAGATGCTGGAGAACCTGAACGCCACCGGAGGCCTGCTACTCGCCGAGAACCTAACCACGGTCGCGGCGGAGCATCTCGGGCGCTTGGCGGCCCACGACCTCGTCGAAGACCTCGTCGAAGAAGCTTCGCATCGGGCTCTCGAAGGCGGAAAGCCTCTGCGCGAAGAATTGTTGTGCGAACCCAGGCTCGGCGAGGTTCTCTCCGAGGAGGAGATAGACGCGGCGCTGGATTCGGCAAACTACCTCGGGTCTGCGGGGGAGTTCGTGGACCGGGCTCTGAAACTCTATCGCGAGGAGGAGATCTAATGACCTCGGAACCTGTAGTCGGGCTGAACCACGTTCTCGAAGGCCCAGAAGACGCGCCGGTCCTCGCCCTGTCCAACTCTCTGGGCTCTACCCTCGAGATGTGGGATGATCAGGCATCCGTTCTACGCGAACGTCTCCGCCTCTTGCGCTACGACCAACGTGGGCATGGGGGCTCGCCCGCTCCGTCCGGCCCCTACAAGATAGAAGACCTCGGGTTCGACTTGCTGGCACTACTGGACCGGTTGGAGATCGAACACGCTTCATTTTGCGGCCTCTCCCTCGGCGGGCTCGTCGGCATGTGGCTCGCTAGCGAAGCCCCCGGGCGCGTCGAGAATCTGGTGCTGTGCTGCACCGCTCCCCGATTCGACCCCGACTATTACGATGCTCGTGCCCGCAAGGTCAGGGCCGAGGGCGTCGGCTCGATCGCCGATGCTGTGCTCGAGCGCTGGTTTACGCCCGAGTTCCGCGCCGCCCGTCCCGAGACCGTCGAGTGGGCAGAAAGCATGCTGCGTAGCACCCCCGCCGAGGGCTACGCGGGTTGCTGCGAGGTCCTCAGGGACGCCGACCTGCGGAGTAAGCTCGGGGAGATCCAGGCTCCCACGCTAGTGGTTGCGGGCGCAGAAGATCCTGCGGCGACCGTAGCCCAGGCGGAGGAGATCTGTGACTCGATCCCCGACGCGCGCCTCGTCATCATAGAAAGCGCGGCGCACCTGGCGAACGTCGAGCAGCCCGAAGCCGTAACGCGGGAGATCCTGAACCACCTGGAGCCGGTCACCGGGGGGGGAAGATGACACTGGAAGACTCTGCCTACGATCGCGGCATGCGCATCCGTCGCGAGGTCCTTGGCGACGAGTACGTCGACGCTGCCATCGAACGCACGACGGAGTTCACCGCAGACTTCCAGGACTTCATAACCAGGTACGCATGGGGTGAGATCTGGGCCCGCCCCGGCCTGGACCGCAGGACGCGAAGCTGCATCACCCTCACCGCCCTTGTTGCGCTGGGCCGCCTCGACGAGCTGGAGATGCATGTGCGCGCCGCCGTCCGCAACGGCCTGACAGAAGAAGAGATAGGAGAGGTCTTCCTCCAGAGCGCCGTCTACTGCGGGGTACCCGCAGCCAACTCCGCTTTCGTCGTGGCCCGACGCGTCCTCTCCGAACGTGGGAAGGAGGAGTAGACCTGGAAGGTATCGAATCCGTCGTGCTAGAACGCCGCAGCCGCGAAGATCTGGAGACGACGGTCAGGGCCGGCGAGATCGACTACGTCACGAGTTCGCGGGCTGCAGCGACGAACATCACCGAGAACTACGTCGGGGCGGCGCTGGGTTGATAATGGATAGCGTGTCGAGAGGGATGATCAGCGGTAAGACGGGGTTGCTGGCCCTGATCGGGCACCCCGTCGGCCACAGCCTGAGCCCGGCGATGCACAACGCGGCCTTCGCCGCGGACGGCCTCGACTTCGTCTACGTATGCCTGGATGTAGACCCCGCCGAACTGCCGGCGGCGGTGAGGGGCCTCGAGGCTCTAAAGCTCCGGGGCTTCAACGTTACGATGCCGCACAAGCGGACGATGATCCCGCTCGTAGATGAGCTCGACGAGGAAGCTCGCATCTCCGGCGCCGTCAACACCGTGGTCATCGAAGACTCTAGATTGCGCGGTTTCAACACGGACGGGAGCGGGATGGTAATGGCCTGCCAGGAGGTCGGCATAGAACTTTCAGGTAAGAGCGTCCTACTCCTGGGCGCCGGTGGTGCCGCCGCCGCCATCGCGGTCGCCTTCGGCAACGCCGGGATCGGTGAACTCCACATCGCCAACCGGACGGTCGAGCGCGCCGTACACCTCAGGGACAAGCTGCACAGCACGGGTATAAAGAGACTCGCGGTTCATCCCCTCGGCGCGCTCGAGGAGACGGTCCCCGATGCGGATATCGTCATCAATGCCACTCCTCTAGGGATGAAGCAGGACGATCCCATGCCAGTACCATCCCGTTACGTCCAGAAGAGCAGGGTGTTCTGCGACGCAGTCTACCGTCCAGGTACACAGACACCGCTCGTCCGGCTGGCCCGCGAGCGGGGCGTGATCGCCGTTGCCGGCGCCAGGATGTTGCTCTACCAGGGCGTACTGGCGCAGCAGCTCTGGACCGGCCGCGAACCGAACGTAAAGGCTATGGACGAGGCCATCTCCTGAAGGGCGGTTCGCGAACCGCCCTTTTAGGTTCGCGAACCTCCCCTACATTAAAATGGGTAGACGACCACTCCCAACGCTCCTAATGCGTACCACGCGCCGAAGGCCATGCTCAGGACGCCGAGCACGGGGGCGACGCGCTCGAAATTGCGCGCTATGGGACCACCGGCTATGACGAGGCCGAAGGCGGTAGAGAGGAGCGCCATAGAGACGGCCGTCCCGACGGCGAAAAGGAGCAGTGCCCCTGTCGCCTGAACCTTGTCCGAGATGGTAGAGAGAAGCAGCAGTGTGAGCCCGCCAGAGCCGCCGATGCCGTGTACAAGCCCGACGCCGTAAGACGACAGCGGAGTACGCCGCGGGACATGGTGGGTGTGACCGTGGGACTCGTCGCGGGCGTGGGAGTGGACGTGGCGGTGGGCTTCGCCACTGTCGTGGGTGTGGACGTGGGCGTGGTAGAAGCCCTGGCGCCAGCGGACGAGGAGCCTCACTGCCAGAAGCACTATGATGCACCCTATGGCGACCTCGGCGACCTTGCTGACGACCTCGGGTAGGTACTGGTTTAGGAGGACGAGGGGCAGGCCGACGAGCACGAGCGTAGTCCCGTGCCCGAGGCCCCAGAGGAAGCCCATAAGGCCAGCCTTCCTTACCCGGTCCCGCTCATCCTCGGAGGCGATGAGGGTCGTGACGGCGGCGAGGTGATCAGGGTCGCTCGCGTGTCGCAGACCGAGCAGCAGGCTGACGAGCAGGATGATCCCGACTCCTACCTGTCCGTGCAGGAATCCTTCGAGCCAGCCGTCTATCGCGCCCACGTGCTCTCCCTAGCCTCCGTCTTCCTCCGCGCCCCTCACCAGATTGCGGTCATGTTCCCAGGCGAAATCGATGTCTGCCCCAATCGCTCGAAGGCCGCGTGGCCGGACCAGAGTACAAGGACGAGACCCTCAGCGCAACGCCGGCTGAGAACATGGCCATGGAGAGGACCGCAAGCGGCCATGCCAGCTCCTGTCAAATCTCCGAGCATGCCTTCGGAGCGAAGGTCAGAAGCGACTACAGCAGGTCAGCATATCAGCAAAAAACAAGAAGCTGACCGGCTGAAATGCTGACCTGCTGACCAGCGCGGGTTTGGAAGGGGGACCTTCCAAACCCGCTGTATGAGTTAACATGCCCCGTCGGAGCGAGGCGGATAGAAGAATCGAAAGAGAGGGCTGTGGAGAAGGAGCGTCCAGAGATCAGGGAACGCTACCCCCACTTCCTGACTGTACCGACGCGCTGGATGGACAACGACGTCTACGGGCACGTCAATAACGTCGTCTATTACTCGTACTTCGACACCGTCGTGAATGAGTATTTGATCCACTCAGGCGTGCTGGACATCGAGAGGAGCCCTGTTATCGGGTTGGTCGTCGAGACGCGTTGCCGGTTCTTCGAGTCGCTGACCTTCCCCGACACCGTCCACGCGGGGCTCCGGGTGGCGCGCCTGGGACGCAGCAGTGTGCGGTACGAGATCGGGCTGTTCAGAAACGATGACGAGACCGCCGCTGCCCAGGGACACTTCGTTCACGTCTACGTCGAGCGCGAGTCTCGCAAGGCGACCGCACTACCGCCCGAGATGCGAGCGGCGCTCGAAAAGATACTCGTCGGCGAGTAGTCGCTAGCTCGATTCGTATGAGGAAGCCAGCGAGGCGACGCGGCCCGAGATCAAGGCCCCCATCTCCTCGAGCAGGGCTTCGTCTTCCTGCGTGAAGGCTCCTACGGTGTCCGAGTCGATATCGAACTCGCCGACGATCCTGCCCGCGTCCTTTATAAGGACGACCAGCTCGGAGCGGGTATGGATCGAGCACGCCAGATAGTTCTCGATCTCGCGTACGTCTTCCACGATCTGGTTGCGCTCCTCGGAGACGGCCGTACCGCAGACGCCCTCCCCGATCCCGATGCGCGAGTGATCCGCCGGCGCCGTGCGGGGACCAAGCACAAGGGTGTCTCCCGCCAGCAGATAAATACCGCTCCAGTCCCACGAAGGATGCGCCTCGTGCACCCTCCGCACGACCTCGTTCAGTACCTCCTCGTCCGGCGCGCCAGAGGCCACCAGAGCCTCCACCTCGGATCTCAAGTCCTCGCGAAGCCCCGTCTTCTCACTCATCGATAGTATCCTTCCGAATCAGAGGAACATCTCCCACCAATGATAACCCCGTCCCGAAAAGAAATCCTGAGACCTGAAACCCTGAAGGAACGGTTCGCGAACCGCCCTATCCTGAGAAGAACCCCGACGTGTCCCACACCAGGATGACGCCGTCGGTCGTAGGGTCTTGCGTCACGCTGATCAGCTTCCAGCTCTGGCGCGCTCCATCGTTGATCGCCTCCTGCAGCGCAGCCTCCGAAGAGCCAGCCTCACCGGCGTCCAGCGAAGCGTACTGCGCATAGTAGCGCTCTGCCTCAGGGCGGTCCGCGGCCTCCCTCTGTCCCTCGGTCATGTCCTTCCTCCTCTCTTTCGGTTGCCCAGGGTGGGCTATTCCTCACAAGCATGATGCCACCCATCGAGACCAGGCGCACCCTTGCAAGGATTTCAGCCGGTCAGCCTGTTTTTGGCTGAAACCTGATTCCCGATGTCTGTAGGGGCGGGTTTCGAACCCGCCCCTACTTAGGGACGCTGATACGGCGCTCAGGTCCGCAATTCTGTGCACGTTGCATAAAGACCGGCGGCTTGCCACCTTCTAATATAGACGCCCGAGCCTCGAGCATTCGGGCTGCCGTACAACATTTCGGAAACGAGGGGCTGTCGATGGGTTCGACCCGGGCGAGGTTCGTAGCACTGGGATGCGTCTTCTTGATGCTGCCAGGACTCGTGTCGTGCGGCGGTGGAGGGAGTTCGAACAATAGCGGGTCCGGCGGTAGAGAGCAGGGAGTGACGCTGACCATACTCGCCGCTTCGTCTTTGATCGACGCGTTCGGGGAACTCGGGAAGACCTTCGAGGAGCAGAACGAGGGCGTGACGGTGAAGCAGAGCTTCGAGTCGAGCTCGACCCTGCTCACCCAGATCCAGCAGGGCGCTCCTGCCGATGTTTTCGCTTCGGCCGCGACGGAGGAGATGAACACGGCCGTCAAGGACGGCCTCGTGAAGGGTGATCCGAAGGTCTTCGTCAAGAACCGCGAGATCATCATGATCCCCAAAGACAACCTCGCTGACATAAACGAGTTTCGAGACGTGGCCAACCCCGGCGTGAAGTTGGCGCTGGCGCAGAAAGACGTGCCTGCGGCCGACTACGCTCTGGAGATACTGGACAAAGCCGACGCCCGGTACGGGGATGACTTCGAGAAGGAGGTCCTATCCAACGTCGTCTCCAGGGAGGCCGATGTGCGGGCCTCCGTCAACCGGGTCGTCGTCGGGGACGCCGACGCCACCTTCGGCTACGCAAGCGACTACACCCCCGACATAAGGGACAAGGTGAAAATTGTCCCGATCCCACCCGACCTCAACATCATCGCGACCTACCCCATAGCCGCCCTGAAGGACGCCAAGGACCCCGAGCTGGCGAAGAGATGGGTCGAACTGGTGACGAGCAAAGAGGGGCAGCGCGTGCTCGAGAAGTGGAATTTCGAGCCCACGGCATGAAGAAGCGTAGCAAAGAAGCCCCCTCTCCGAAGACTTTTCGCTGGAGCGACACGCTCGCTTCCGGCCTGGCCGTGGCTGCCCTCGCTCTGGTCGCGGGCTTCATAAGCCTGCCCATCCTGAGCCTCGTCCTGTGGACCATAAGCGAGGACTCCTGGCGGGCCATGTCCTCTCCCGTGGCGGTGGACGCCCTGCTCCTGAGCATGAGGACCACCGCGATCTCGATGTTCATCATCGTCCTGGTCGGGACGCCGGCAGCCTACGTGCTGGCCAGGGCGGACTTCCGCGGGAAGCGGCTCGTGGACGCCCTGGTGGACATACCGGCCGTGCTGCCACCGTCGGCGGCAGGCATCGCGCTGCTGCTCACCTTCGGGCGATTCGGGCTGGTGGGGAGATACTTCGACGCCTTCGGGGTGACGATCAGCTTCACCACCGCGGCGGTCGTGATCGCCGAGATCTTCGTGTCCGCCCACTTCTACGTGCGCCAGGCCTCCATCGGCTTCGCCGGGGTGAGGCGCGACGTGGAGGAGTCCGCGATGGTGGACGGGGCGGGAAGGTTCTCCGTCTTCACCAGGGTCACCGTGCCGCTGGCGTTCCCTGCCCTCGTCGCCGGTGCGGTCACGGCCTGGGCACGGGCTTTAGGCGAGTTCGGGGCCACGATCATCTTCGCCGGCAGCTTCAGGGGCATCACCCAGACCATCCCGCTGGCGATCTTCGCCGAGTTCCAGGGCGACATAGATGCGGCGGTAGCGCTCTCCGTGCTCGTGCTCGGCTTCGCTTTCGTCGTGATCCTGGCCGTCAGGTACCTGACCAGGAAGGCGACCGAGTACGAAGACTAGTCCAGGTTCTCGTCGACCAAGATCATCATATCGGTCGCCTTCACGAGGGCCGTTACCCGCTGGCCCACCTCAAGGCCGAGCTCATCTGCGCTCTCCGTGGTGATCAGGGCGACAACGTGGTCGTCGCCGACCTGGAGGGAGACCTTCGTGGCGGCCTCGCCCTTCACGATCTCCACGACCGTACCGGGTAGCCGGTTACGGGTGCTCAACTTCACCTAGTCGCTCCTTTCATAGCAGCTTGCAAAGAGGTTTTGAACCTCTTTGCAAGCTCTCAGCAAGTCAGCATTTCAGCAAAAAACAAGAAGCTGACATGCTGACTTGCTGAAGTGCTGAAATGCGCGGGTCAAGGGAGGGTCAACCCTCCCTTGACCCGCTAGCCAGCAGGCCGAGCTGCAGCGCGAGCCTTGCCCGGTGGTCTTTCAAGTCTAGCCCCGTCAGATCCTGCACGCGCTCCAGGCGGTAAGGGAGGCTGTTGCGATGCAGGTAGAGACGGTCCGCGGCCTCGCTCGCGTTGGCATTGGCGGCGAAGAAGACCCGCAGGGTGCGGACGAGGTCGCTGCTGTGCTCGCGGTCGTAGGCTTCGAGGCGCCCGATCAGATCCCGAAAAGGCCTTAATTCCGCCGAGCGCGCCAACCCCTCGAACATCGGTTCCAGATCCAAGAACGCCCTCCATCTGGACGGTCGGAAGCTTATCCAATCCGCAAAGATTCTATTACCCGCCGAAGATGCCGTGGGCAAAGTGCACAAGAAAACCTGCCGTGCTAGACTGCCCGCACTCTCGAATAGAAAGGGGAAAGGGAGCAAAATCTCTGACTAACAAGGGAATAACGCGGCGCATGCAAATACGTTGATGGCGGCCTGGGGAAAGCCGGTAGAACGTGAATTATGGGCGAGTCGCAAAGGCGCTGAGTCCATTTCAGGGAAAGGAGAGAGGGTTGCGTAGGATCCAGATGACGGTGGACGGGAACGCCCACGTGGCCGAGGTAGAACCGAGGTTGCTGTTGCTCCATCACCTCAGGGAGAACCTCGGGATCGGGGGCGTGCACACGGGGTGCAACACGACCAGTTGCGGGGCCTGCACCGTCCACATCGACGGTGAGTCGGTCAAGTCGTGCACGGTCCTCGCGGTGCAGGCCGACGGGCACGAGATCACCACCATAAGGGGCATCATGGAGAACGGTCTGTGGCATCCGATGCAGCAGGCTTTCCACGAGGCGCACGGGCTGCAGTGCGGCTACTGCACGCCGGGTATGATCATGGCATCCATCAGCCTACTGAATGAGAATCCTGACGCCACGGAGCAGGAGATAAGGGAAGGCCTGGAAGGGAACCTGTGCCGCTGCACGGGATACGAGAACATCGTGAAGGCCGTCCAGCTCGTCCAGCAGCACGAGGATGAGATGGCCCAGCACGCGGCGTCCTAGAGGAGGAACACAAGTGACCCAAGCACCGGAGAAATTCGTCGGAGGCGGCGTACCGCGCAAAGAAGACCGTGCCCTCGTAACCGGGAGGGCCAACTGGACGGACAACATCAAGCTGCCGGGGATGCTGCACGCGGTGTTCATGCGCAGCCCCTACGCGCACGCGAAGATCACGTCAATCGACGTCTCGGCCGCCAGGGAGCAGCCCGGCGTCGTCGCGGTCTTTACGGGCGAAGACCTCCTCGACGAGTACGAAAAGCACCCACGGGAGAACCCCGCGGCCGTAACCGGCTACGATCTGAGCCTCCACGATCGCAGGCAGGGCCACACTGTCACTGGCGAGACGGAACGGCCGGATGGCCAGGACACCGACGAGCCGCGCTCGTTCGTCTCCTGGATCGTACACGACGAGCTCAAGATCCCGCACCACGACCCGCTCGCCCACGATGAGGTCAACTTCGCGGGCGAACCCGTGGCGGTCGTCGTCGCGAGCGACCGCTACAAGGCCCAGGACGCCATCGAGTTTATCGAGGTCGACTACGAGCCGATGGAAGTCGTGACAGACATCGAGGAGGCCATGACCGAAGGCTCGCCGCTGGCCCACGAGGGCTTCGGGACGAACGAGGCTTACACCTGGGACCTCTCGGCGGGGGACATCGACGAGGCCTTCTCCAAGGCCGACGTCACCGTGAAGGGCCGCTACTTGCAGCCGCGTCTGATCCCCAACGCCATCGAGACGCGGGGCGTTGTCGCTAACCCCGACCCGGTAAACGGCGGGTTCGTCGTGTACACCTCGACGCAGGTGCCGCACATCACAAAGGCCGTGCTCTCATCGTACCTCGGGATACCTGAGCAGAAGCTCCGTCTGGTCGCCCCCGACGTGGGCGGGGGCTTCGGCTCCAAGCTTAACGTCTACGCGGAGGAGGTCATCGCGCTCGTTCTGGCGCGAAGGATGGGCGTGCCGATCAAGTGGATCGAAGACCGCTCCGAGAACTACCTGGCGACCATCCACGGTCGCGGGCAGGTGCAGAACATCGAGGTTGCCGCAGACTCGGAGGGCAAGATCCTCGGCATGAAGGTCAACCTGCTCGCCGACATGGGCGCCTATCTGCACCTGAACACGGCCGGCATACCGCTGCTCGGCGCGTTCATGTACCCCGGCGTCTACACCTTCCCTGCCTACTCCTTCGAGTGCATCGGCGTCTACACCAACAAGACCCCGACCGATGCTTATCGTGGGGCCGGGCGCCCCGAGGCTGCCTACGCCGTCGAGCGCATCATGGCCCAGCTCGCCGCCGAGGTAGGGATCGATCCCGCCGAGGTGCGCCGCCGCAACTTCTACGAGCCCTTCGACGAGCCGACCGATACTCCCGCCGGAATACAGTACGACTCGGGCAACTACCAGATGACGCTGGATCGGGTACTGGAGCTGGCCGACTACGAGGGGCTGCGAGAGGAACAGCGCCGGAGGCGCGAGTCGGGCGACCCCGTGCAGCTAGGTATCGGGTTCTCGACCTACACCGAGATCTGCGGCCTCGCCCCTTCGCAGGTGCTCTCGGCCCTCGGGGCCGGCGGAGCCGGCTGGGAGACGGCCAAGGTACAGATGCTCGCCTCGGGTAAGGTCGAGGTCATCACGGGCACGACGCCTCACGGACAGGGTCACGTGACGAGCTGGTCCCAGATCGCCGCGGACGTACTCGGCGTCGACATAGATGACGTCGAGGTCCTCTACGGCGATACGGCGATAGCCCCGTACGGGCGCGACACCTACGGTTCGCGGAGCCTCCCCGTGGGCGGCGTCGCCGTTCACATGGCGGCCCAGCAGGTCGTCGAGAAAGCCAAGAAGATTGCGGCCCACATGCTCGAGGCGGCCGAGGACGACGTGGAGTTCGAGGGCGGCACCTTCAGCGTCGCGGGCTCGCCCGACCAGAACGTCGCCATGGCCGATGTGGCCGGGACCGCGTACATGGCGCACAACATTCCCGAGGGTATGCAGCCCGCACTCTCCGAGGAGTACTTCTTCGACCCGCCCAACTTCACCTTCCCGTTCGGGGCGCACATCTGCGTAACCGAGGTCGACACCGAAACGGGCTTCGTCAAGATCAGGGACTACTTCGGCGTCGACGACTGCGGGCCCGTCATCAACCCGACCATCGTCGACGGGCAACTGCATGGCGGCATCGCCCAGGGCGTAGCCCAGGCCCTCTACGAAGAGGCCGTCTACGACGAGGAGGGCAACCTGACGACCGGCTCGATGGTCGACTACCTGGTCCCTGGCGCACCCGAGCTCCCGAACTACACCCTGGAGCGGACGGAAACGCCGTCCACCTCGAACGCGATGGGCGTGAAAGGGATAGGCGAAGCGGGGACCATCGGGGCGCCTCCGGCGGTCATAAACTCTGTCGTTGATGCGCTCTCGCCCTACGGCATCACGCACATAGACATGCCGGCCTCGCCGTGGAAGGTGTGGCAGGCGATCCAGGACGCACAGGGACAGGAAGCGGGCACGCGCGACGCAGACCGCTCAGGCCGCCCGTCCCAGGCGGTCGACAGCACTGACACGGAAGGAGGTAGCGTCTCGTGATCCCCCTTGCTTTCGACTACGAGGTCGCCGAGTCGGTCGACCACGCTATCGAGCTGTTGGGCCAACACGGTGAGGAGGCCAAGCTCCTCGCCGGCGGCCACAGCCTGCTCCCCATAATGAAGCTCAGGCTCGCCGCCCCGACGGTCCTCGTCGACCTCGGGCGCTTGGGTGACCTGAACTACGTCAGCGACGAAGGGGACCACCTCGCCATCGGCGCGATGACCCGCCACTGCGACATGGAACGCAACGCCACCCTACAGGAGCACTGTGGTCTTATCTCCTATACCGCTTCCCTGGTCGGCGACCCGCAGGTAAGGCACCGCGGCACGATCGGCGGCTCCGTAAGCCACGGCGACGCTGCCTCGGATCTGCCATCGGCTCTATTGGCTCTCGACGCAACCTTCGTAGTGAAGGGGTCTGGCGGCGAGAGGACCGTGGCCGCAGGAGACTTCTTCGAGGACTATCTGCAGACCACCCTGGAGCCTGACGAGGTGCTCACGGAGATCCGCGTTCCGAAGCTCGGCGGCGCAGGCTGGTCTTACAAGAAGTTCAACCGTCGCGCCCAGGACTGGGCCGTCGTCGGGGTGGCCGCCGTCGTGGAGCGGTCGAACGGCTCGATCGGCTCGGCCCGCATCGGGCTTACCAACATGGGCTCGACGCCCTTGAGGGCGACCGCAGCGGAGAGCGCCCTCTCCGGCACGGACCCGTCCTCGGTCGCCGAGGCTTCGAGCTCCGCTGATGAAGGCACGAGTCCTTCGTCGGACATCGCGGCATCCGACGAGTACAGGCGCCACCTGGCGCGCGTCCTCAGCAGGCGTGCCGTCGAGGAGGCCCTGGAGCGTTGAACGCAGCGTCCGGCGGACGCCGGGGGGCCTTGCCCCCCGGCGTTTCTCATTTCCGGGAGCTGGGGGTGCGGCTGCGCGAGCACGATTACCTGGCGGACGAAGGGCTCTCCACCGCGATCTTCCTCTCCCTAAAACTCGGAAGGCCGCTGTTCCTCGAAGGCGAAGCAGGGGTGGGCAAGACCGAGGTCGCCAAGGTCCTGTCCCGCATCCTCGAGACGCCTCTCATCCGGCTCCAGTGCTACGAGGGCATAGACGTCTACCAGGCCGTCTACGAGTGGGACTACGCCCGCCAACTACTCCATATCCGCGCCGCCGAGGCCTTCGGCGGCGAAGACCAGGAACGTGTCGAGCGCGACCTCTACGACCGCGAGTTCCTTACCAGCCGTCCGCTCTTGCAGGCGCTGGAGCATCGGGGGCCGATGCCGCCTGTGTTGCTCATAGACGAGGTGGACCGTTCCGACGACGAGTTCGAGGCGTTCTTGCTCGAGATCCTCTCTGACTTCGCCGTCACGATCCCCGAGCTCGGCACCGTAATGGCAGAACGTCCGCCCGTGGCCATCCTGACCTCCAACCGAACCAGGGAGGTCCACGACGCCCTCAAGCGCCGCTGTCTCTACCACTACATCGAGCACCCAAGCTTCGAGCGGGAGGTCGAGATCGTACGCCTCAGGGTCCCTGACGCCGAGGAGCGGCTGGCCCGCCAGGTCGCCGCCGCGACGGAGAAGATGCGCACGATGGACCTCTACAAGCCTCCGGGCGTGGCCGAGACCCTCGACTGGACCGAGGCGCTCGTCGCCCTCGGCGCGAGGGAACTCGACGAGCAGCTCGTCGAGGCGACCCTGGGCTCCGTCCTCAAGTACCGCGAAGACCAGCAGCGGGCCGCCAACGCCGGACTCGCCGCGCTCGTCAGCGGGGTGGGCGGGCGAGATGCCTGAGGGAGAGATAAAGGCCCCGCCGATGCTCGATGCGGCCGTCGCCTTCGGGCGCGTGCTGAGGGGAGCCGGCCTTCGCGTCGGGACCGACCGATTGGTAGAGTTCGCCCGCGCCGTAGAGGAGATGGACCCCTCACGGCGCGACGACGTGTACTGGTCGGGTAGGATCACGCTGACCTCCCGCCCCGAGGACATAGAGATCTACGACCGCGCCTTCGAGTTGTTCTGGGAGACCGGGGGCGGCGCGAAGCCGAAGCCGCGTCCGAAGGTACGTCTCTCCGTACCGCAGCCAGACCGCTCCGTCATACCGCCGAAGAAGACCGTAGAGAAGAGCGAGTCTGGCGAGGAGGCCGTCAGGCTCCGCTACAGCCCCGTAGAGGTGCTGCGTCACAAGGACTTCGCCCTCTATTCGCCCGAGGAGTTCGCCGAGCTGCAACGCCTGCTCGCAGACCTCAGGCTCTCCGGGGCGCTCAAAAAGAGCCGGCGCCTGGAACCCGCCCCGCGCGGTCGCCACGACCCGCGCCGCACACTTCGTGGCGCGATGCGCACCGGGGGCGAGGCCGTCAGGCACCGCTTCCGCAAAGCTCGCGTCCAGCCGCGGCGCGTCGTGTTGCTCTGCGACGTCTCAGGCTCCATGGCCACTTACAGCCGCGCGCTCCTGCGCTTCTTGCACGCGAGCGTCGTCGCAGGGGGTCGGCTCGAGGCGTTCTCGATAGGAACGAGGCTGACCAGGATCACACGCGAGCTCACGACCCACGACCCCGACAGGGCGCTAAGGCAGACGGCCGGCGCGGTCAGGGACATCTCCGGCGGAACACGCCTCGGGGATGCCATCAAGGAGTTCGTCGACCGCTGGGGACAGCGGGGCATGGCGCGTGGGGCCGTCGTCGTGATCTTCTCCGACGGCTGGGACAGGGGAGACATATCCGTGCTCGCCGAGCAGATGCAGCGCCTGAGCCGCCTCGCCTACAGAATAGTCTGGGTCAATCCTCTAAAAGCCGCCCCGGGCTACAAACCACTGGCCGCCGGAATGGCCGCAGCGCTCCCGCACGTCGACGTCTTCCTCTCAGGCCACAATTTCGAGTCGTTGGAGGAACTCGCCCGCGCGATCGCCGACGCCACGGAGCGCGGAGGATAAAATGAAGCTGGTCAGCATGTCAGCACACGCCGCCAGCTTCGCTAGGCGGCTTGTCAGCCGGTCAGCAAAAAGCTGAAGTGCTGAAATGCAGTCTACCGAACGGAGACACTCCTATGAACCCCGTAATCGATAGAGTCGCAAGCTGGCGCGAGGAGGGAAAGCATGCCGCCCTCGCCACGGTCGTAAAGGTCGAGCGTTCTGGGCCGCTGGGCCCTGGGACCTCGATGGCCGTCTCCGAGGACGGGCAGGTCGTCGGGTCCGTGAGCGGGGGTTGCGTGGAGCCGGCGGTCTACGAGGAGGCCATGGCCGCGATCGAGGGCGGCGAGCCGAGGCTTCTCTCCTACGGCATCTCCGATGACGAGGCGTTCGGGGTTGGGCTGACGTGTGGTGGGACAATCCACATCTTCGTCGAGCGGGTGGACTGGTAGTGGCAGACCTACTCTCCCGCTGGCACGCGGCACTCTCCGAGCAGTCGCCCGTGGCGGTGGCGACGGTGATACAGGGTCCGGCGGGTTCGGTCGGGGGTAAGATCCTAGTCTTCCCCGATGACCACACCGGCACGGCGGGCAACGCCGAGTTGGACAAGGCCGTCGTTGAGACGGCGCGCGGCCTGCTCGAGGGCGGGCGCACGGAGACGGTCCACCTCGGACCGCGCGGCCAGCGCAGGATGGAGGACGTCGCAGTCTTCATCCAGTCGTTCGCCCCGCCGCCAAGGATGTACGTCTTCGGTGCCATAGACTTCGCGAGCGCCGTTGCGAGGGTGGGCAAATTCATGGGCTACCGTGTGATCGTCTGCGACGCCCGCGCCGTCTTCGCCACCCGCGAACGCTTCCCTTCGGCGGACGAGATCATCGTCGCCTGGCCCGACGAGTACCTGAAGACCGCCGAGGTCGACGGGCGCAGCGTCATCACCGTCCTGACCCACGACCCGAAGTTCGACGTGCCTGTCTTAAAGCAAGCGCTCGAAACGCCAGCGGGCTACATCGGGGCGATGGGGAGCCGCAGGACGCACGACAACCGGACGGCCCGCCTCAAAGAGGAGGGTGTCACCGACGAGCAACTCGCACGCGTAAGCAGCCCCATCGGCCTGGATATCGGGGCGCGCACGCCTGAGGAAACGGCTATCGCGATCGCGGCCGAGATCGTCGCGCTGAGGACCGGTCACTCAGGCGGACGCCTCGCCGAACGCTCGGGCCCCATCCACGCAGCTTCCGCGGACACCAGGACTGGCGGGGAAAGCCTGCGGTGAGCAAAGATCTCACCGGCGTATCGGCGATCGTGCTTGCCGCTGGGGCCGGGAGCCGGTTCGGGAGTGGGAAACTACTCGCCAGGCTCGGGGGACAGCCAATCATAGAAGCGGTTCTCGATAACCTGCGCGACGCGCCCGTCGACGAGGTCATCGTCGTCATTGGCGCGGACGCAAAGAGGCTGCGCGTGATCTGCGAACGTTACGGTGTCCGTATCGTTGAGAACCCCGACTGGCAAGGAGGCCAGTCCACGTCAGTCCTCGCCGGGCTGCGGGCGTGTGATGGGGAGGCTGCAGTCGTCTTGCTCGGGGACCAGCCGCTCATCGGGGCCGGGGCTGTAGAACGGCTCGTCGCGGCCTTCGCGGGAGGAGCAAGGATCGCGGTCGCCACCTATGGAGGGAAGTGGCGTAATCCCGTTCTGTTCTCGCGGGAGGTCTGGACACTGCTAGAGACGGAGTTGGCCGGGGATGAGGGGGCGCGGCCTGTCCTGCGGCGGCATCCTGAGCTGGTGGTAGAAGTACCTTGCGAAGGGGTTGGGGACCCCACGGACATTGACACCAGGGAGGATCTGAGGCGTCTGGAAGAGATGCGCGGGAACGTGGGCGGCTATAAGATGGCGGGAGGGTAGAAAGTCGCGACCGAAAAACGTACGATAGCGACTCCTTAGGAGGAGGTCCTATGAAGATCAACAACGAGTTCACGGTAAGCGCCCCGATCCAGCAAGCGTGGGACACCATGCTCAACCTGGAGAGGATCGCGCCCTGCCTCCCTGGGGCGGCGATCCAGGAGGAGAAAGACGAAGGCGAGTACGACGGCACGATGAAGGTGAAGATCGGCCCGATCACGGCCAACTACAAGGGCACCGTGAAGTTCGAGGAGGTCGACGAGGGGAACCACCGCGCCGTCCTCCAGGCCACGGGCCGCGACGCGCGCGGCCAGGGTACGGCCTCGGCGACCATCGTCTCGACCCTGCAGGAAGAGGGCGATGGCACCAAGGTCAGCGTCGAGACGGACATGAAGCTCACCGGACGCGCGGCCCAGTTCGGACGAGGCATCGCCCAGGACGTGGCAACGAAGATGCTCGACCAGTTCGCCTCCTGCCTGGAAGGGGAGATCACAGGCGGACCCGGAGAAGGAGCCGCAGCAGCGGCGGAACCGACCGGCGAGGAGAACGGCTCGCGCGACGGCTCGCAGCAGGAAGAGGCCCCCCCGGCTGCAGCCGAAGGAACGGCGGGCAGGATCATCGACAGCGAAGACCCGACCGTCATGGCAGGGGGCACGGTCGAGGGAGCCGTCGTCGCAGGAGCCAGCTCATCAGAGGACTCGGCGGACACCCAACGCTCCGCCCCACGGGAGGCACCGCCCCGCGACGAGCCTGAGGCCTTCGACATCGGTGCGGCAAGCCAGGAGGCGATCCTCAAGAGGGCAAGGCCCGTGCTAATCGGTGCCGGCGTGCTCCTGATCCTTATCTGGCTCCTCCGTCGCCGCCGACGCTAGCGCTCAGCTTTCAGCATTTCAGCCGGTCAGCACGCTCAGGCCTGCGGCCTCTGCTTATCAGCGCGCCGCATTGCGGCTTTTGTGTTCGTCACCGAATGGGTGATCGGCATGGGTTATACACCCCTCCTGATGCTTGAGGGTGGTTCGCGAACCGCCCCACAGCGAACGGCTCTATACTCGTAGGGGATAGCTGTTGGGGTATCGTGGAGGAGGTATGGTTGCGTTACGGGTTCGTGATCCCTACGGGGGATCCTCGCACCGTCGCTGAGCTCGCCGGCGAGGTGGAAGAGGCGGGTTGGGACGGCGCTTTCTACTGGGACGGTATCTGCGTCGGAGAGATGGATACGTTCGATCCCTGGGTAGTGATGGCCGCGATGGCGATGAGCACGGAGAGGGTGCGCATCGGGGCCGTGTTGACGCCGCCGGCGCGGAGGAGGCCGTGGAAGCTGGCCCGAGAGACGGTCGCACTCGACCATCTGTCCGGTGGGCGCCTCGTCTTGCCGGTAGGACTCGGAGCCCTGGAAGATGGTGGTTTCTCGAAGGTCGGAGAACCGACCGACAGAAAGGTTCGGGCACAGTTGCTCGATGAGAGCCTGGAGATACTCACCGGGCTGTGGAGCGGAAAGCCGTTCTCTTATGCGGGTGAGCATTACCGGCTCGAAGAGATGACCTTCTCGCCTCCTCCCGTCCAGAGGCCGCGCATCCCGATCTGGGTGGTCGGCGCGTGGCCGAGCCAGAAGTCGATGAGGCGTGCGCTTCGCTACGACGGGGTACTCGCGGCCGCAGCCGGCGGGGGTGCCGAATCGCCCGGCGTTACGCCGGAGACCATCCATGAGATCAAGGATTACGCCGAGGGGAACCGTGCAGAGACGACGTCCTTCGACATCGTATGGGAGGGCCAGACGCCGGGTGAAGATCCAGAACAGGCGGCCTCCATCGTGCGTCCTTACGCGGAGGCCGGTGCCACCTGGTGGATCGAGTCCCCCTGGACACCTCCCAACGAGCCCGACGACCTGCGCATCCGCATAAAACAGGGACCACCACGCCTCGACTAGAGCGGTCCGCTTGTAGGGGCGGTTCGCGAACCGCCCTCGCTGTGCCTCCTGCGAACCGCGGCTACAGGCATCAGGTTTCGGGCATCAGCCGGGTGCCCGGCTCACCTGCGGCTATCTTTGAGGATCTCGAAGACCTCTTCGATCAGGGCCTCGCGTTTGTCGGGGGGGAGGTCACGGGGATGGATGGTTTGTTTGTCTGATTGGAGGTTGCGCAGGCTCGCCTCTTCGGCCAGATACTGGTCTATAAGGCGGACGATGGCGTCAACCTTCTCACGGGGCAGTCCGTCGCCGCCGCGGGTCAGTCTGCTCCACATGTCGATCGTCCCTTCCGTGAAGGTGGGCGGTGTCGCGGCAGATTATACCGTCGGG
>Ga0126307_10000282_pt1 | contig 33262 bp, 25 predicted proteins | sample Plot28_FD_89955 | JGI IMG/M metagenome (GOLD analysis project Ga0126307, IMG submission 89955) | Serpentine soil microbial communities from UC McLaughlin Reserve, CA, USA - Plot28 | ecosystem: Environmental > Terrestrial > Soil > Grasslands | place: USA: UC McLaughlin Reserve, Lake County... | reverse complement strand
GCGACCGTGGTCGGCGTCGGTTGGCTCGCGACGCTCATCTACTTAGACGCCATGATCTCCCCTGGCGGGACCGGACTCATCTATATAGGAGCGAGCTCGCGCCTGTCCTTCGCCCTCGGCCGCAACCACTACATCCCTCACCAAGCCGGGTACCTCACCGAGGGGGGCGTCCCGATCGTTAGTATCATCGCCAGCTTTTTGATCGGGTGCATCGCGTTCCTGCCGTTCCCGGCATGGTCGGCGCTCGTCGAGTTCATCATCTCGGCGACCGTGATGGGGTACGCGACGGTGCCACTCGCCCTCGGAGCTATGAGGCGCCAGGAGCCCGATCACCCGCGGCCGTTCAAGCTGCCGGCCGGTGAAGTGGTCGCGGTCGCAGCCTTCATTGTAGCGAACCTGATCATCTACTGGACCGGCTGGGATGTCCTCTGGAGGCTCTATATCGCGATCGCCATCGGTTACGTGCTCCTCGGTATTGGCCACATAGTCAACCCATCGGAGTTTCTCCCGAGGCTCGACTGGCGGGGTGGTTCATGGCTGTGGCCGTACTTTATCGGGCTGGCGATACTCTCCTACCTGAGCCCGACAGACTTCGGCGGCACAGGACTCCTCCCGTTCGGCATTGATGTCGTTCTCGTGGCGGCCTTCAGCATCGCCATCTACTATTACGCTATGTCGGTGCGCCTAACGCCCGAAGAGGTGCGGGGCCACGTCGCAGACGCGAGAGCAGAGTCGCAGGAGGAAGAAGAGCTCGCGGTGTGACGCTACTACGAGGGGCTAGGGATGCGTCCCTAGCCCCTACCTGCTAGTCCTCATCCACGCCGCACCAGTCCGCCAGGAGGCAGGCGACCGTGCTGGCCGCCCTCAGAAGCTCGGTGACGCTGATGTGCTCGTCCGGGGCGTGCGCCACTCTTGCGTCGCCCGCGCCGTACATGACGCAGGGCATCTCGCCAAAGCGGATAAAGAGGCGCATGTCCGCGCCGTAGGGGACGCCTTCTACGGACGGTTTCTCCCCCCTCACCCGCTCGTGGGCCTTCTTTACGGCCTCGCAGATCGGGGCGTCAGGCTCGACCTCGGCGGGGGCGAACTGGCCGCCGAACCATGTCAACTCGGGCGGGTGTTCACGTAACCAAGGGTCCCGTTCGGCGACGGTAGCGATACGTTCGGAGACGAGTTCCTTGAAGGGGTCTACCTCCTCACCCGGGATCAGGCCCACGCGGCCTTCGGCCACGAGCGACTCGGGGACGGTCGAGGCCCAGTTGCCGGCCCTTACGACGCCTATGTTAATGGGCACCTTGTTACGCACTCCATCGTAGAGGGGGTGGCTGAGAACTCCGTTGCGCTCCTGCTCCATCTCGCGCAGGTTCTCGAAGATGGGGATGAACTTCTCCAGTGCCGAGATGCCCTCGTCACGGACGGCGGCGTGGGCCGAGCGGCCTGGGACCTTCAGCCTGAAGACAAGCGAACCGCCCTGGGCCGGTACGAGGGCGAGACGGGTCGGCTCGGTGATGAGGGCTGCGTCGGCGCGGTAGCCACGCAGGACGGTCGAGAGGGCGCCAAGCCCCCCGTTCTCCTCCCCTACCGTCGCCGCCACGGTAACGTCGCCGCGCAGCCCGATGCCGAGGTCGGAGAGGGCGTCTAACGCGACGAGGTGGGTGACGAGGCCGCCCTTCATGTCGCAGGAGCCGCGTCCGTAGAGAAGGTCGCCTTCTAGGGCGCCCGAGAGTGGATCCACTCGCCACGCGTCCGGGTCTCCCGGGTCCACGGTGTCGACGTGGGCGCCCAGCAGGATCGAGCGTCCGCCCCCTGACCCTCTCCTGAGGCCGGCGACGTTCGGACGGTTCTCGTAAGAATCCTGTTCCCCGACGTGATCCCGATAGGGTTCCATCTCCTCAGGCGTCGCGTCCCACGTGTCTACGTCGAGACCGCGCTCCGAAAAGGCGCGCTCGACGACCTCCCCCACAGCGCCCTCCTCGCCCGTCACGGAAGGGGTGCGTACGAGTTTCCGCAACAGGCTCACTGCGTCCTCGCCTCTAGACAGTACCGCGCCGCGTATGGCTTCCGCGAACCCGTCGTCGAGTCGTGCCATGAGTCGCGTCCTCCCTTTATGTTCCGTGTAACGCGGCACCGTAGCATGGGCTACCTTTTCGGGCAACGCTCAGCCTGCTTGACCAGATGCCGACGCGTAATTAGTATTGTCGTTTTGGGGTGGGGCTCCCAGAGTCAGGACCCCGAACAAAGAGATGTCGTACCCAGCTAACCTGCCGGCGGCCGGGTCCGGCCGCAATCACCCTTTCTGCCGCGGCCGGGTTAGACTAGAGGGCAGACAACAGGAGGGTGAGTTCACGGTGAGAAGACGGTCGAGGAGCCACTCTCCGGCGGTGCTCGTCCTCGCCGTTGCCCTGGTCCTCCTGATCGGCTGCAGCGCGGGGACCGAGGAGTCCTTCGAGGGAGCCGACCACAGCGAAACCACCGGGCCGAAGGGAGTGATGGGCGGAAAGATCACGGTCGCCTCAAATATGGCCTACCCGCCTTTCGAGTCCTCCCCCAAGGGCGAGCCAAAGGGCTTCGACATAGATCTCATGAACGAGATCGCGAAGAGGTCCGGCTTCGAGGTCGAGTACGAGAACGTCCAGTTCGACAGCATCCTGCGGGGACTCGACGCCGACCTCTTCGACGCATCTATCTCTGCGATGACCATAACCAAAGAGCGCGAGCAGCAGATAGACTTCTCGGAGCCCTACTTCAACGCCGATCAGGCGCTCCTGGGGTCGAGCTTCTCGGAAGTCCAGTCTATCGATGACCTCGCCGAGGCACCCGTAGGCGTCCAGGCCGGCTCGACGGGCCAGATCGAGGCCGAGGAGCTCCTCGACGACGAGCAGATAGGTGAGGTCAAGCCTTACAGGACCATCGGGGAGGCCTTCGCAGCGCTCCAAGACGGTAAGGTCGAGGGGGTGATCTACGACCTCTCCGCCGCGCACAGGAAGATCATGGACAACGGAGGGGAGATCAAGTTCGTCGAGCCCATCTCGACGGGCGAGCAGTACGGGATAGCGTTCCCCGAGGACAGCCCGCTCGTCAACCCCGTCAACCAGGCCCTGCTCGAGATCAAAGAGGACGGCACCTACAAGAAGTTCTACAAGAAGTGGATCGGGATGCCCCCCGAGGAGATCCCGTAAAGAGTTGTCAGCACGCTACGCTCTTCGGTCTCCGCTGGTCAGCGATCAGCTTCTCCCGTTCCGGCCTCGCCCTGCTGCGCAGGAGGTACCGCTGGGCGAGGGGCCGGGTATGACGCTAGTGGCGGCGTGTCGGGACGACTCGCTGAGAGCGCAGGCGAAGCTGGAGCGGGCTGACAAGCGCAGGCGAGGCCGGAGCGGGCTGAAAGCCTGCAAAGCAGGCGTGCTCTAATGACCGCCATCCTGAGGTCGGTGCTCTCTATCTCCGTGGCGACCATTCTCTCCAGGGCGACGGGGTACGCGAGGTGGATGGCCCAGGCTGCGGCCCTCGGTGCCGGGTACGTGGCCGACGCCTACACGGCCTCTATCCTCTTGCCGGGACTGATCTACGAGCTTTTTATGGGCGGCATACTCTACTCGATCTTCATACCCGTCCTGGTGGACCGCATCACGAAGGTGGGAGAGGAAGACGCCAGGCGGCTTACGAACGCACTCTTCACACTTGTTTTGCCGTTGATGGTGATTCTCTCTGTCGCTGGCATGGTTTTCGCCAGGCCGCTTGTGCTGTTGGTCACAGACTGGCAATCGGGGCTCTCCCCCGCCGAGGCCGGGCGGACGGTGGATCTCGCCGTGCTGTTCTTCCGGATCTTCAGCCTGCAGATGTTCTTCTACGGTATAAGCACCATAGGCACGGGCGTCTTGCAGGCCCACAGGCACTTCTTCCTGCCCACCTTCGCCCCCGTGCTGAACAACCTGATCGTCATAGCCTCGTTCGTCGCCTACGCCCTGCTCCTCAGCGTCGACCAGACCCTAGCCTTCTACGTACTCGCAATAGGGGTCACGCTGGGGCTCGCCGTCATGGCCCTGGCGCTGGTTCCGACGATGTGGGGCCTCGGATACAGGCCACGCCTGCAGTTTGGCCATCCCGCGCTGCTCCCTACGGCCAAGCTCGCCGGACCGATGGTCGTTCTGGTGGCCGCCTCCGTAGGCTTCCAGCTCTTCGGCGCTTACCTGGCCACGGGGTTCGAGGCGCTCTCGGAGCTCAACTATGCCTTCACTATCTTCTCGCTCCCCTACGGCGTGTTCGTGGTCGCCATCGCGACCGCGCTCATGCCCGAGCTCTCCGAGAAGCACTCCGTCAGGGACGCCGACGGTTACCGCGAGACGTTCTCCTTCGGTCTCAGGACGATGATCTTCGTCGTCATACCATCGGCGGTGGGCATGATCTCGCTCTCCGAGCCCATCGTAGGGTTGCTCTACGAGCGTGGTAACTTCAACGCCGGGGATACAGAGAAGGTCGCCGGGCTGCTCGTGGTCTACGCGGCTGGGTTGCTCGGCTACTCGGTGTACTTCTTCCTCGTGCGGGCTTTCTACTCGCGGCAGAACACCAAGACCCCGGCCCTGTTGAACGTCGCCATCTTCGGGCTCTACGCGGTCCTCGCCTACGTCCTCTCCCGCGTTTTGGAAGTGACCGGGGTGGTGCTCGCCCTTTCCATAGCCTACGCCGTGCTCGCCGCTCTCAGCCTCGCGGCGACGCGCCGGGAGATAGGCCTGATAGACGGCCGGCGCCTCCTGCGCTCTCTCCTCAAGATCCTGGTTGCTGGAGTACTCATGTACCTCGTGGCCAGGGCCGGGATGTTTTTCGTCGGGGTAGGCTCGGACTTCACGCAGCGCCTCTTGATCCTCGTCACGTTGGGCGGCGCCTCGCTGGCCGTCTACGTCGGGGTGGCGTTCGTACTGAGGACGGAGGAGCTCGAGTCCGCTTTCTCCCTCCTACGGCGGCGTTCCACCGGGAAGGCAGCGGGCTAGGACCCTGTCTGAGACTCCCAAACGTCGTTCGAGAGGCGCTTGATCAGGTCCTGCCCCTGGGAAACGTCGGCCTCGCCGTGCTTGCTCAGGATCGCTATGACGTAGTGGTGGCCGTCGCTCTCGACGATCCCCACCTCGTCGTAGACCCTGTAGAGCCAGCCGGCCTTGTTCGCCGCATCCACGCCGTCGGGGAGGCCGGCGTCTAGCCACCAGTCGAGCTTGTCCTCGTGCATGAGGTCGATCATGTACCCGCAACTTTTCTCGCTCGCGGCCCTGCCCTGGGCTATCTGTTTCATCATGGTCGCCATGTCGCGGGGCGTGCTCCTGTTGTCGAGGGCCGGGACGACGCCCCTCTCGCTGCTCACCTTCTGGTAAAGCAGCGTGTCGTCGGCCCCCATCGAACGGGCGACCTTGTTGACGTGGTCGGCCCCCCCCACGGTGCGCACGAGGGCGTTGGCGGCGACGTTGTCAGACTGGGTCATCATCAGCAGCAGCAAGTCCCCCACGGTCTGCTTCGTCCCCGGCTTCTCCCACTGCAACCACCCCGCTCCTGCGGCCCAGTCTTCTTCTCTTATCTCGATCTCCTGCGAGAAGTCGAGCTCACCCTCATCCACCTTGCGATAGACGGCCACCATGATAGGCACCTTTATGACGGAGGCGGTAAAGAACTCCTCGTCGGGTCTTATCCCGTAGCCGAAGTCCTCGTCGAGGTCCCACACGTAGAGGCCCGCGACCCCGTTGTAGTCCTCGATCTCCTGTCGCGCCTCTTCCAGGACTTTCTCTACCCGCTCGCGGTCGGACTCTGGCACAGAGTCCATTACCGGGTCCGTAGGCGAGAACTCCGCCGATCCGACATCAGGCAGGCTCTCGAGGTCGATCTTCTCGTTTGCCGGCTCGGGAACTTCGGCCGCGAACACGTTCTCGGCGTAGAGGTACTCGATGAGGTCCTTCGGCACGCCGGAGAGCGGGACCACGTCGTTCTTTGCGTAGTCCGGCTCGTCGGCGCGGACGGACTTCTCGGCCCTCCACGATCGGCCGTCCTGGTGGGTAAAGACAATGAAGGGCTTCCCCTCTTCCTCGGGCTGAACCCTCACGGACGCCCACGACTCGTCTATCTTGCTCCTGTAGACGCCCTTTATGCTCTGGGGGGTCGTCCCTGGCAGCTCGGGGGCGAGCGCAGCGTACGCGGCGGCCTCGGGCGTGGCCTGCTCGGGGTCCGGTGCGGGCTTCTCGGGCGTGGAGTTCACCCTTTCTGACCCCTGTGCGGGGGCCTCCTCCGAGCTCGCGTCCTCCTCGGGCTGGGAAGGGGCGTCATTCCCGGAAGGGAGGTTGGCCGGATCGTCCGGGGTCCTGGTTGCGACGTATGCGGCCCCGGCGAGGAGCACCAGCAAGACCAGAACGCCGACGACCGGCAGCCGGCGACGCCGACGCTTGTACGACAGCTTACGGCGAGAGAACAGGTTCAAGGTGCGCTAGTGGGGGCTTGCCCAACCGGTGGTGTTCGTGGGATCCGCCCAGCCGGCGACCCGCGGGTCTGTGGTCTTGTAGTGCGGCGCATTCTCCGGGACAGGTGGGTTGTAGCTGTAGCGGTACGAGTAGAGGTAGCCGTCCCGGATCACCTGACCATCCTTGGTCACCTTCTTGTAGGTGGTCCACTTGATCCCCTTGACGGGATCCTCGTAGATCTTTTTCGTGCTCATCTCGACCTTCTTGCCCGTGGGCCTGCCGAGGATCTGGGCGTTGAGAAAGCCTTTGTCATCGACCCACTCGCGGACTACTACGTAGCCGTCTGTTGTGTTCTTGAACTTCATGTCCTGGGCGCCCCAACCGTTCTCCCCGAACCACACTGTCGCGTCGAAGCCTGGCTTTATGTAAGGGAGCACGGCGTAGTGTGGGTGACGCTCGACGATCTCGAGCCCCGCGTAGTTGGCCGCCATGTATACCGTGGAGGAGACCTGGCAGAGCCCGCCGCCGTTGGCGACGCCGATACCGCCGTTGGAGAAGGTCTTCGCCTCCTTGTAGTCGAGCGACTTGGTCAACTCGTTGAACGAGAACACCTCGCCCGGTGCCAGAACGGTGTCGTTCACGGCTTTGGCGGCCAGCTTCATGTTGAACTGGCGGTTCGGGTTCGAGTCCCAGAGGAAGTCGGTCTGGTACTCCCCTATCACCTCCTTCGGCTTGTAGTTCTGGACCTCGGCCGTGGAGACCTCCGGCTTGGGAGTGGGGCCTTCGGCGATGGCCACTTGCCCGCTCATGTTCTTCAGCGCCCTTTCGAGGTTCGCCAGGGTCTCCTCCTGGTCCAGGATGCGCCCGTTCTTGGCCTCCTCGACCACTACCTTCCCTTCGTCGGTGACGCTGAAGGAGGCGTTCTTGGGTTCCCGGTTGAACTGTTCGGCCTGCTCTTTCAAGGCGCTAGTGGCCTTGTCCTTGTCGTATCCGGCGTCGAGGTCCACCCTCACCCCTCCCAGATACGAGCGCAGGGAGTCGGAGAGGTGCTGGAACGCGTTCCCCCTTCGTCCGACGGAGTAGGCTTCGTCCACCGCCGAGGCCGCGTTCACCTCTATGCCGAGGTCGTCACCGCTAACGGAGAACCCCTCTTTGGCGTTGCCAAAGGAGATCTCCTCGAAGGTCGCCGAGGCGTCGTCCTGCACGGCCTTGCGGGCCTCTTCTCTGGTCATCCCGCCTACCTCGACGGAGCCGATGCTGACACCGCGGCTGATCTCGTCGTCTCCCCCGGCCAGGTAGTAGACGGCGCCGGCCACGACCAGCAGGAAAAATGCGATCAGGGCGACCAGCGCTATCTTGCGCCTGCGGACGTAGCTCGTCTTCTTGTGCTTACGCTTCAGGGTCCTTGCTACCTCGTTGTCAGATTGCCGGGTGGCACCCGGTCCACCCGTCTTGCTTATCTCTTTCAAGTAGTCGCCCCTCCTGCGATACTAATTGGCGCCACCGACCCTGCGAGGTCGCGGTGGCACACAGACGCTAACACACAGGCGCTAATTATCGGGGTAATCACTCGAAGCTTCAACCTCTCTGGAGAAGATGCCTCGTAAATATCCCTGCTCTCTGGATCGGAACATTACCACACGCGGCTGCCTCTTTTAATGGGCGATATCTGCACGGGAGACCCACAGGCGCGCTGCTTGGCTTTTATGGGTGGCTCCTTTACACTCTGCCTTTTGGATCTGCACCGTGAAAACACTACGAGAGTGGAAGGTTCTTTGCGCGACCGATCAGGAGAGAGAGCAGGCTGGGGAGGACGGCGGCCGGAAAGGGCGGCATCCTCGGCGGCTTGCCCGCCGCTGGCTCCGGGAAGCGCCGGATCGGGGTTCTGTCGATGAAGACGGCGGTGGAGCCGGTCAAGGACCCGGAGTTGGAGGACGAGGTCGCGCAGTTGCGCATCCTCTCTTACCCGGATTTCCCCGAGGTGCGTGATGTGGACTATTACTCCGCCCTCTACCGCTGGTACCAGGATCACCCGCTTTCAAAAGAGCTGTACCGCTGGGTCTCCGTGACGGAAGAGGGAGAGGTCGTCGGCCACCTGACGGCGTTCCCGCAGTTCTACAGGATCGACGGCCGGCGGGTCATCGCCCACACGCCGGGGGACTACATGGTGCTTCCCCAGCACGGTTTCCAGGCCATCATGCTGATGCGCTCCTTTTTCCGCCAAGCCGAGAACTGCGTGGCCTGCGACATGGTGCCGGCGGTGATCGGCGTCGAGACACGGCTAGGGGCCGGGGTGGTCGGCGACCTGCAGTACGCGGCGAAGCTGATGAACGTCTCGCGGCTACCCATGCCCTCCGTCCCGACGCCGATCAGGAGGCTCCTCAACCTCCCGCAGCAGTTCGCGCCAGCCCGCGGGTTCACCGACAGGCCTGGCGCCGAGGCGCACGAGGTGGAGGAGCACGTCGCGCCGCCGGCCCCGCGCCAGCGGGTGCCGATCCCGCGCCCGCTCCAGGGGCTGCTGAACGGGGGACTGCGGGTTGTGGACGAGGCGCTGGGCAGCGGCTTCGGGGGAGACCTCGAGGCCGAGGAGCTCGAGGGATTCGACGATTCCTTCGACTACCTCTTCGAGAGGGTCGCCGCGGTGGTGCCATGCCTAGCGGAGAAGGATGCGGCGTTCTTGCGCTGGCGTTACGGGCGCGGCTCACCGCAGGCACCGGTGACGGTGCTCGGAGTGAGATCAGGAGGGAGGATGCTCGGCTACGCCGTGCTAAAAGCCGCCTCTCACGGTCAGGACGGCTACATACTCGACCTGACGGCGCTTCCGGGGCGTCAGGATGTCGTGCTGGCCCTGCTCCGCGAGACGGTACGTTCCTTCAGGCGGATGGGCGTGCAGATAGTAAGGTACAGGTTCGTGGAGTCGCCCACCTCGCCAAAGTCCGCCGACCTGCGGCGTCTGGGCTTCTTCTATCGCAAGGGAAGACGCCACAAGCTGCTGGTCAAGTTCACGGATACCAGCCTGCACGGGACGACCGGAGATCTCGTCAACTGGTCGCTGTCTTTCGGCGACGGCGAAGCAGGCTTCTGGATCAGATAAGGAGGCTTACCCATGGTTTCTGGCAATGGAGATGCGAGGGCCGCCATACGCGGTTGGCTCCAGGAGAACGTGACGGGCGGGCGCGACGTCCCGAACGACGAGCCGCTCATAGACAACGGCGTCATGACCTCGCTGCAGACCGTCGAGCTCGTCGTTTTCCTCGAGGATACCTTCGGTATCGTCGTAGAGGACGAGGAGTTCGACGAGGAGAACTTCGGGTCCGTCGAGGCCATCGCCAGGCTCGTGGAGAGCAAAGCGGCGTGAGATCACGTCCCGAATTCACGCTGCACGACCTGCTGTACAACTCTGTGGAGCGCTACCCGCAGAAGGCGGCGGTCGTGGACGGGGATGCGCACTACACTTACGGGGACCTGGAGCGCCAGAGCGGCTCCCTCGGCGCGGCCCTCGCCGAGGCAGGCGTCGAGAAGGGTGACAGGATCGGCGTCTACCTGGAGAAGTCCTGGGAGGCCGTTGTGGCGATGCTCGCCGCCTCGCGCATAGGCGCCGCATACGTAAACGTGAACCCCCTGTTCAAAGCGCCACAGGTCGAGTATCTCGCCGGCGACTGCGACATACGGGTTATGATCGGGGACACCCCCAGGCTCGAGGAACTCAGTCCCAAGACGCTCGAGACCGCCTTCTACAAGGGCGCGAGGCCGCAAGGAGACGCCGCAAGGTCCTTTGTGGACGTCTCTGAGGCAATAGAGGGCGACGGCCTCGAGGATGACAGGAACGTCTCCGAGTCTGATCTCGGGACCATCCTCTATACCTCGGGATCTACGGGGATGCCCAAGGGCGTAGCGACGAGCCAGCGCAACGTGGTGGTAGGGGCCCAGATCGTCTCGACGTACCTTAAGAACACACAGGAAGACCGCATACTCTCGGCACTCCCCCTGAACTTCGACGCGGGGATGAGCCAGTTCACGACCTCTCTCAGGGCCGGCGCGACGTTATACCTGCTCCGGTCCAGGTTGCCGGGGGATCTCCTCAAAGCCTTGCGTCGGCACGAGATCACGGGCGTGACGGGCGTGCCGCCCCTGTGGGCGCTCCTGATCCGGGGCGCCAGGTCTATCAGGGAGAGTCCACTGACACACTTGCGCTACCTCGCCAACACCGGGGGACGGATCCCCCAGGCCAACCTCGACGAGTTGAGGAACCTGCTCGAGCCCGCTGGGACCAGGATCTTCCTCATGTACGGGCTGACGGAGGCGTTCCGCTCGACGTATCTCGCGCCCGAGGAGATCCACCGTTCCTCCCCCGAGCAGGGCAACTGTATCGGCAAGGCGATACCGAACACCGAGATCATGGTGATAACCAAGGAAGGCAAAGAGGCGGCACCGGGCGAGCCCGGCGAGCTCGTCCACCGGGGTCCCACCGTGGCGATGGGTTACTGGGGCAACGAGGAGGCGACACGGAGGGCCTACCGCCCGAACCCGCTCGCCCCGCCTGAGCTACTCGACGTCGAGCGGGTCGTCTACTCCGGCGACACCGTCAAGCAGGACGAGGAAGGCTACCTGTACTTCCTCGGACGCGAGGATGCCATGATAAAGAACCAGGGCTACCGCCTGAGCCCCGAGGAGGTCGAGAACCTCCTCCTCGGCTCTGGCCTCGTGCACGAGGCTTGCGTCTTCGGGGTCGAGAACCCGGCCGTAGGGCAAGACGTGATCGCCGTGATCTCCCTGAGGAACGGCGGCGAGGAGGGAGCCGTGAACAGCGTCAGGGAGCATGTCATAAAGAACGGGCCACCCTACATGGTGCCCAAGGAGATACTCGTCAGGCACGATCTGCCCAAGACGGGTTCGGGCAAGATCGACCGCAAGGGGATAAGCAATGCTTACTCAAACGGATAAAGCTCACGACCTGGCCGGGCGCTTCGGCGGGGAGAGCGGGGGCGAGTTCGCCCCCGCCGGCATCCCCGTCTCCGGGCTGGCGCAGGATTACGGGACGCCCTTCTACCTCTACCACGGGGAGATGATCTCGGAGAGGGTCCGCCGTGTCAGGGAGGCCCTGGGGACGGAGGTCTCCTACTCGGTGAAGGCGAACCCGAGTCTCGGGGTTTGCCAGCTCATTGCCTCGGAGCGAGAGGCCGGGGCCGAAGTCGCCTCCTCGGGGGAACTGGCGGTGGCGCTGGCCGCGGGCTTCGAGCCCGAGAACATCGTCTTCGCTGGCCCCGGCAAGACTGACGACGAGCTCAGGCGCGCCGTCCTCGAGGGCATCTTCGCCGTCAACGTCGAGTCTAGAAACGAGATCGACCGCCTCGCCCGTATAGCGCGAGAAACGGGCAAGGGCGTCGGGGTAGGACTCAGGATCAACCCCGAGGCGCAGCTGATGGGCTCCGGGATGCGCATGGGCGGGACGGTGGGACAGTTCGGCATGGAACAGGCGGAGCTCGGGGAGGCGGTACGGAAGACGCTTGCCCATCCCGAACTTACCCTGCGCGGCGTCCACGTCTACACGGCGACCCAGGTCTTTGAGGTCGGGCCTCTCCTCGAGCACTGCCGCAATATCTTGGAGATCTCGCTGGAGGCGGCAGACCGGGCTGGCGGCCCGCTCGAGATGATCGACTTCGGCGGCGGCTTCGGCGTCCCCTATTTCGAGAAGACGGGTGAGTTCGACCTCGACGGCTTCGCCGAGGGCTTCCGCGACCTGCTCTCCTCCTACCGACCGGATCCGCGCCTCGAAGGGTGTCGCTTCCTGTTCGAGTTGGGGCGCTACCTTGTGGCCGACGCCGGTGTCTATGTCACCAGGGTCGTCGACGTGAAGGAGACGAGGGACAAGACCTTCGCCGTCACGGACGGCGGCATGAACCACCACCTCACGGCGACGGGGAACATGGGCCAGGTCTTCAGGAAGGCCTACCCGCTCCTCAACCTGACCCGCATGGTTGGGGTGCCTGAGGAGGGTATTGCCGTGGCCGGGCCCTGCTGTACGCCGCTCGATGTGTTCGGCAACAACATCCCCCTGGCCACCCCCAAAGCTGGGGACCTGATCGGGGTCTTCTACAGCGGGGCTTACGGCTTCTCGGCTTCCAACCTGGGCTTCCTGAGCCACCCCACGCCGGCCGAAGTGCTGCTCTTGCAGGGCAGCGCGCACCTCCTGCGTGCCGGCGGCACTCCCGAGGACGTCTTGAGCGGCCAGACAGCGCTCTCGAGACCGTCAAGGGAGTCCAGCGTACCAGGGTAGATGGATGTCGAGGCCACGTGAGCGCCAGGGGGTCCGAAGTTGAGCCAAAGGCCGGCGAGCACCATAGCAGCACCGTACACGGTGAGGGAGGTCCGCGACGCCGCCCCCTCCGAGTGGGACGGCTGGCTCCGCAACTCGCCAGGGGGCGGACACGTCCTGCAGAGCTACGCGTGGGGCGAGTTCAAACGGCGCTCTCACTGGAGGCCTCTGCGCCTGGTGCTCGAGAGAAACGGCGAGGTGGCCGGGGTAGGTCAGTTCCTCGCCTACAACACCGTGCCCATCCCCGGCCTCCTGGTGTACTGCTCCAAAGGCCCCTGGCTGCCCTGGGAAGACGAAGAGGCGGTCAGGGCATTCTTCAGAGGCGCGGCCCATATCGCTGGACGCGCCGGTGCGCACACCCTCAAGATCGAACCCGAACTCCCAGGACGAAGCGCCGACGTGAAGGATTTTCTCCATGACATCGGTTTCCAAGAGGCCCGCTACGCCCTCAACTTCGACACCACCGTTACCTTGGACCTGAGCCTCCCTGAGGAGGAACTGCTTGCAAGGATGAACAAGACCACGCGCTACAAGGTCCGCCGGGCCACGCGGGAGGGCGTCGAGATAGTCGAGCCAGAGGACTTCGAGGCGGCCTGGGAGACGTTCTACGGGTGGCTGGAGGACACGGCGGAGCGCAAGCCTGGTTTCACCATCAGGAGGCCTCGCGAGTATCTGCACGACATGATGCGGGCGATGCGCGACGCGGAACAGGGACACCTGTTTTTCGCCGCGCACGAGGGGACGCCCCTAGCAGGCATCTTCATCTTTACCTTCGGGGAGAAGTACTGGTACATGCACGGGGCCTCGAGCACAGAGAAGCGCGGCTACAGCCCCAACCACCTCCTGCAATGGGAGGTGATGCGCTGGGCTAAGCAGCGCGGCATCAGGTACTTCGACATGGTAGGCATACCCAAACCCGAGGACCGCAACGAAGACGACCCTTACTACGGCGTCTACAGGTTCAAGATAGGCTTCGGCGGGGAGGTCACGGACTTCCTAGGATGCCTGGATCTGCCGATCAAGAACGCAAGGGCCAAAGCCTGGTACAGGTTCGAGCCGGCGTACTACCGTCTCTATTACAAGCTGAAGGGCAACGTCTTTTACTAGAGCCTTTCTCGAAAAGGATGAACCTTTCCGAGAAAGGAGCCATCAGCTCTCAGCTTTCAACTTCTTGATTGCCGAGCGCTGATGGCTCGGCGTGTATAAGGGTTCAACCTTTTTGCACGGCGCTGTAGCTTGTCTTCACGGCGCTTCGCGCCTGTCAGCACGCTGCTTCGCGGCTTGTCAGCCGGTCAGCACGTCAGACCGCGTCCGTTTGGACGGGAGCACGGTCGGGTTGCGGGCGCTAATAGAGGGTCACTTCACACGTCATTCCCGCGGGGCCTGTCCTCGCGAAAGCAGGAAGCGGAAATCCGCTACGGGCCAGGAGAAGGTTTTGGCGCAGCGGCGGTCTTCGTTGCGTCGTTTAATCCCTTGCGCGCAACGAGCAATCAGCCGACAGTCAGCAAAAAGCTGAAATGCTGATAAGCCAGCTGGCTGAGCCAAACGGCGTGCTGAAAAGGAGCCCCCCGGTAGCGTTGCTACCGGGAGGCTTGGATCATCTCAGTGGGGATCTATCTCTATTCTGATGCTGCAATGGATGGACCATAATAGTCACCATTGACCTCCGCCACGGGCACATCTGACGGGGGGATTGATCTTCCGCCTTCCACCAGGGCCTCGTAAGACGTATTCCACTTATCCCTGTAGACGACCTTGCCGTTCACTTTCCTCGTGTAGTGCGTAACCCACTCGGAGGCGTTAGAAGTCATGTAGACCGGCTCTGATGACATCGTCACGTCCACGTCGTCGGGGACGCCATAGACCTGAGCGTAGATGTAGTTGTCGTTGGCCACATACTCCTTCAGAAGGATATAGCCGTCGGTGGTGTTCTTGAACTTCATGTCCAGGGCCCCGAACCACACCGTCGCGTCCATTCCCGGTCTTATGTAGGGAAGCTGCGTGTCGTGCGGGTGGCGCTCCACTATCTCGAGGCCGGCGTAGAGGGCCGCGTTGTACAGCGTCGAGGTCACCTGGCAGAGGCCACCACCGAGGCCCGTGCTCGTCGCGCCGTTGATGATGACGTGCCCCTCATTGTAGTCGAGGCCCGAGACAGTGTCGTTCAGCGAGAAGACCTCTCCGGGGGCCAGGAACGTGCCACTTATGGCGCGCGAGGCGATACCGAGGTTGTCCACGCGCTCCTGGGTGTGGTCCGAGGTGGCGCGGTAGTTGGTGTGGTAGGAGCCGATGAGCTGGGTCGGCTTCTTGGCCTCGAGCTCGGCGGTAGTGTACTTGGGCTTGTCGACGGTTATCGGCACCTCGTACTCACGCTTGCCTTCGAAGATCCCGCCCTGTATCGCGTCGAGTAGCTTCTCGCCCTCGACGCTTCGTCCCTCGCGGCTGGGCTCGACGATGATGTCGCCTTTAGAGCCGAAGTCGTAGCTGGCCTCGACGGGTTTGACCGTCAGGTCGTTGTAGACGCTGGTCAGGACGCCGTCCAGACGGTCGCGGTCGAGGCTGACATCGATCTTGCCCTCCTGCTCGGTGACATCGAGCGCCGAACCCAGGCGATCTGGTGTGACCATCCAACTCTCCCCCTCGGCTCTCAGCACCAACTGCTCGGAGAGGGCTCCCCTAGCCTTCTTCGCCGCCGCCTCTGCCTCAGCGGTCGTAACCCCGGGGGCGAGCGACTCGCCTCTGAGTCGGGCCTTCCCGCTCATGTCGTCGATGGCGCCGTTCACGCTCGCCATGGTGGCCGCGACGTTCAAGTCGTAGCCGTTGCGGGAATTCGCGACCTCGACCTCTGAGCCGTAGATCTTTACCTCGGCCTCCCTTGGGGGGCGGTCCACCTGGGAGGCGATCTCGCGCACCTCGCCCCGCGCTTTCGCAGGCCTGTAGTCGATATCCGGAGGTATCGTCGCCCCGCCGAAGGAGGCGCGCAGGCGCTCGGAGAGGCGGTTCAGGACGTTCCCTTCGCGCCCGATGGCGTAGGCCTCGTCCACGGTCTCGTTTATGTTGAAGCTCACGCCCATTGCGCTGGCTTTGCGGGTGACATGCCCGGGGCCGTCGAAGTCGATCTCTTCGAGCGGCCCCACGACTTGGTCCCTGACGATCTGACGCGCCTCGGCCGATGTCTTGCCGCCCAAAGAGACGTTGCCGACCTCCACGCCGCGGTGTACCTTGCCCGAGTTCAGCCAGAAGTCCGCCGCCACGAGCACGGCGATGATGGCACAGACGATAATTACCGGCCCCGCTATCCCCCTACGCCGGCTGCTGTCCTTGCCCGAGTCGAGGGGGTTCAAGCTGGATGGGTAATAGTCGGGAGATACGTCCTCCCCGCTCTTACTGCGCCTGTCCCGCTTTCTCCGGTTTTTGAGACTCAACTATCTACCCTCCGCGTGCGGCCTTCCACGCGCCCGAACGACAGATTCCTGGAGAGGCCCCCCCTCTCTCTTCTGGCTGGCGACCCATCGCCCTGGCCCGAACGAGCGCCGCCCGGAAAGCCTAACACGGCGAGGATGGGTACGCCACCTTTCTTGCCGGTGTCTGCGGGACCGGGTAGCCACCAGGGGAGGTACGATCTCGTGCTCCCAGGCACAACATCTGGCTCGTCGAATCAGGAAATCGCGTCCCTGTCGGCCTCCCCCTCCGGGTCCTCCAGAGTCACCGCAGGGGTTCCCAGGGTCGCGCCCTGGCTCTGGATCAGACGCCGCTCGGAGTCGTACGCGTGGACCATCATCGCGAGCTCGAGCCTGTCGCGCTCGACGGGGAGGGTCCCCGCCTCCTCCTGCCTGGCAAGCTCTGCGCCCTCGACGCCAAGGGCTTTCTCGAGCTCCCCGATCCTGCGCCGCATCTTGAGCCTGCCGCCCGGCGTCAGGCGCAGGTAGGTGCGCTCGTCCGGTCCCTCGAAGGGATAGACCCAGGCGCTTCGCAACCAGTACTGAAGGATCTCGCTCCTTAGCTCCTCTTTGTTCCTAAGCTCCATGAGGCTCTCTTCCGTTTCTTGCGTAATTTATCCTCTTCCACCCGGAAACTCCACCGCCTCCCTGGCGTATGAGAAGGGTATCATGAGCCCCACGCGGAGAGACCCCAAGCTCGCGCCCTGGAGAAGGCTAGGGGAGTCCCTAGCTGGCTCCTTCGCGGCCCGCGCGGGAGGACTCCTCGCCTCTGAGTTCGCCATCTGGGACAGGGAGGGCGAGGATATCGGGCGTCTGAGGCTTCACGGAGCAGAGGGCGCCGAACTCGAGGTCGGGGGTCTGGAGGCGCGGATCGAACGCTCCGCCCTCACCGGCTACACCATGCTCGCGGAAGACGCGACGATTCTCGCCTCGGTACCGGCGGGAGCCCTTGACACGCCTGAGATCAGGTGCCTCGACCGCCTCTACAAAGGCCGGTTATCCCTCCTGCGCAACACGGCCAGGGCCGGGCCGGCAAGCGGAACAAGAGACGATACGACGATGCACATCAACGGCGGCCTGACCAACAGGAACTACAACATCTTCTTCGAAACAGGCGACGAAGGCGCGTTGCCCGTAGCACTGTTCCTTCTCTACCGCCTCGTCTCCCTCAGACGCGAAGCCTACCGTGCCAGCTGAAGGCGACCGCAGGGAGCGGTGCTGAGAGCCGCGAAGCGGCGTGCGGACAAGCCGGTCAACGCAGCCTTGGCGGCAGCGGGAGGTTCTTGGGCGTGGCGTAGACAGTTACCGTCGAGCCTTCGGGGGCCCGGGTCCCCGCGGCCGGGTCCGTTGCCCAAGTGACGCCGCGCGGGGCGAAGCCTTCGCGGTAATCGCGGACGTAATCGACCTCGAAGCCCCTATCGTTTAGGGCATCGGCTGCGTAGTAGTCGTAGAAGGCCGTTACGTCAGGGACGAGGACCATCCGCGGACGGTCCGGCTTACCCGTCAGGGAGGACTTCGCCTGCGTTACCGCGGCGACGTTCTCGCTACCGGACTCATGGGACGTCCCGCCTGCGCCGTCCTGTGGAGCCGGCGGGGGTTTCGTCTCGACAGGGTTCATCCGGCTCAGGGTTCCTGCCACGTCGCCACCTTTTGGAAGCCCGATCAGGCCCGAGGCCAGCGCACCTCCGCCGCCCAGGAGGAGCATCATGGCGAGGCCCGAGGCGAGGACGAGGCCGGCACCGCGGGCTTTGCTACGCGCCGACCTGGGCGCCTCCGTCGTCCCCGATCTCTTGGGAGGGGCTTCTATCTCTATGTCGTCGAGCATCGCGTTGGCCGAGAAATACCGGTCCCTTGGGTTCTTGGAGAGGGCCTTCATGATCACCGCCTCCATGCCGGGCGTGATCCTCTTGTTCAGCCTGCGCGGCGGCGTGGGGTCTTTGTGTATGTGCTGCCTTGCGAGGTTCTTGACGTCGCCTGAGAACGGCGGCCTTCCCGTCAGGCAGTGGTAGAGGAGCACACCCACGGAGTAGATGTCGCTCCTTGGCGTCGCGTCCTCGCCCTTGAGTTGCTCGGGTGACATGTAGCGGGCGCTGCCGACGATCTCGCCTGGCTCACCCGTGGCGGCATCGTCCTCCTCGACGATGCGGGCGATGCCGAAGTCCGCGACCTTGACGGTGCCCTCCGACGTAAGGAGGATGTTGGAAGGCTTGATGTCCCTGTGTATGATGCCCTGCCTGTGGGCGTAGGAGAGCGCGTGCAGAAGCTGCGTCGCCATCCTCCTTACGAACTGCTCGTTGAGACGCCCACTGCGGCCGCCGAGAAGGTCCCCAACATCCCTGCCCGAAACACACTCCACAACTATGAAGGGCACCTCGCCGTCCTGGGAGATATCGTAGACCTTCACGATGTTCTGGTGATCGAGGGAGGCCATCGCGCGGGCCTCCTGCCTGAAGCGCCGACGGAAAGAGGGCACCTCGGCGTAGTGGTGATGGAGGGTCTTCAGGGCAACGGCACGACCGAGGATGTCGTCTTCGGCCCTGTAGACTACCGCCATCCCACCGGAACCGAGCGTGCTCTCTATCCTGTAACGTCCCGCAAGGATCGTTCCAACCGACGTTTCCAGCGTCTTACCACCTCTACCGTAAGGACCTTGGAATGCAATAAGTATATATGCCCGAAGACAGTCCAGGTACACTACCAGAGGGCGACTATGACGTTACCCAACATACTGGAGCCTGTCAAACGCGCGTGCCACATTTAGTGGCTCGATCCCGCCGGGATAGGCCGTGTTTGGCGCATTTTCGGCGACCGTGGGGAGAGAGAAGATGAAGACGGACTTCGGCGCCTACCTGCGCTACGAGGAACTCACTCAGACGTTGCACGCGCTCGCCGAGGAGCACCCCGGGTTGTGCAAGGTCGAGTCCATCGGCAAGAGCTATGAGGGGCGTGAGATCTGGCTCGCCGAGCTTACCAACTCGGAGACAGGCCCTGCTGAGGCGAAGCCGGCTTTCTGGGTCGACGGCAACACCCACGCCGGCGAGGTCACTGGCTCGATGGCGGCGCTCTACCTGATCGAACACCTCCTCGAAACGCACGGCTCGGACGACCTCGCGACCAGCCTCCTCGACGAGCAGGCTTTCTACGTTCTCCCCCGCCTCTCCCCCGACGGCGCCGAGCGCTACCTGACGACGGCCTTCACCCTGCGGGCGACCGTCAGGCCCTGGCCCGAGCCCGAAGAGGAGCCGGGCCTACACCCCGAGGATGTCGACGGCGACGGCAACATCCTCCAGATGCGCCTCAAGGACGCGGGCGGCGAGTGGCGCGTCTCCGACAAAGATCCGAGGCTCATGGTTCCCCGCGCCCCAGACGAGGACGACCCCGACGCCAGCTACTACCGGCTCTACAGGGAAGGGATCTTCAAGGACTACGACGGCTTCGAGCGGAAGATAGCGCGTCCCCTCTACGGCCTCGACATGAATCGCCAGTACCCTTATCACTGGCAGGCCGAGGACGAGCAGAAGGGCGCAGGCCCTTACCCGCTCTCGGAGCCGGAGTCGAGGGCGCAGGTAGATTTCTTGCTCGGGCACAAGAACGTTTTCGGCGTGCACACCTACCACACGTTCTGCGGCGCGATCTTGAGGCCCTACTCGAACAGGCCCGACGACGAGATGCCCGAGCACGACCTCGAGGTCTTCAAGGCGCTGGGCGATCGGGGCACGGAGATCACATGCTACCCGAACATCTCCGTCTACCACGACTTCCGCTACGACCCGAAGAGGTCCATAACCGGGGCCTTCGACGATTGGGCCTACGACTCCTACGGCGTTTTCGCTTTCACGATCGAGTTCTGGTCCATGGCGCGGGCCGCAGGGGTCGAGGTGGACGACTTTATCGGGTTCTTCCGCGACCCGCCCGAGGAGGCGTCGCTGAAGATGCTCGCCTGGAACGACAGGGAGCTCGGCGGTGATGGCTTCGTCCCCTGGAGGCCCTTCGACCACCCTCAGCTCGGACGCGTGGAGTTGGGGGGCTGGAAGACCAAGTTCACGGCCCAGAACCCGCCGCCCAAGTTCCTCAGGGCGGAGTGCGAGAAGCTAACCCGCTTCGCCCTCTCCCACGCCTCCACGGCCCCTCGCCTGCGGACCCGCCTGGAGACCGAGGAGCTCTCGCAGGGTCTCCGTCGTATCGAGCTTGTAGTCGAGAACACGGGTTACCTGCCGACGCAAGTCACGAAAGTAGCCGCCGACAAGAAACTCGCGAGGCCCGTCGAAGCCAGGATCGAGCTGCCGCAAGGCGCGAGCCTGGTATCTGGAGAGCGGGAGGTCGAGCTCGGACACCTCGCCGGGCGCTCCGCGCTGGCCAGCAACAGGTGGAAGAGCCCGGCCTTCTTCGAGGGGCTGCCCTCGGATTACGCCGGACGGATGGTATGGATCGTGCGGGGTGAGGGGCCCATCGAGATCGAGGTGCGCGGTGGGAGGGCCGGTAGCGCGCGCCTCGAAACGAGGTAAGCCGTCAGCTTTCAGCTTGAAAGGTGGTTGAACCCTACATCGCACGCGCTATCAATGGCCAAGACTGGCCATCCACAAATAAGCTGATGGCTGAGAGCGAGGGCCTTTAGGCTCGAAGCGTGCTGACTGGCTGAGATGCTGAAGTCCAGTACTTTAGCGGATCTCCATGACCCAGGCGGCTACCCAGCCTTCTTCCGACCTCACGTAGTCGCCCCTCCACGAGACGCCCTTGAGCCTGTCGAAGATCCTGGCTGCTTCCGCCGGGTCGTCGAGCCCGATCTCAACGCCCAACGCCTCGATCTCGCTCCTCGGAACCTGGACCGGGATGCTCTCGAACCTGTTCTTGATGACCTCGCGCATCCTGATCTGCTGCCGCCTGTCGGGGGTGCGATATCTGCCCTCTCTGATGGCCGACCTCCTCTTCGAATAAGGGACAGTCTGCCCCTCCCCCCGGAAGGAAACTGTCGTACAAAACACTACGTAAGGTCTGTATTCGGCTGATCAGCAGATAAGTGTTAACTCCACCCTTCTAAACCTTCCGCTTCTGCCTCCGGCCGCTCTTGAGAAGCGAATAGCCGACGGGGACGACGAGCAGCGTCAAGAACGTCGAGGTCGCGAGGCCTCCTACGACCGTTATGGCGAGGCTCGAGGAGATCAGGCCGTTACCCCCTCCCGAGAGCCCGAGGGCGAGTGGCATCAGGGCGAAGATGGTGGCGAAGGCCGTCATCAAGATGGGCCTGAGACGCGCCTGGCCGGCCGCCAGGATGGCCTCGTCTGAGGTCTCGTAACGGTCCTGCGCTCTTATGGCGAAGTCGACGAGCAGGATGGCGTTGGAGACCACGATCCCGATAAGCAACAGGATGCCTAGCAGTGAGGGCACGGAGATGGCGGTGTTCGTCAGGTAGAGCGCGCCGAAGGCCCCAACCGACGTGAGGGGCACGGCGAGCAGTATCACCAGCGGGACGCGCAGCGATCCGAAGAAGACGACCAACAAGAGGAAGACGAGCGCGAGCGCCACGATTATCGAGAGGAAGAGGTTCCTGAAGCTCTCGTCTATGTCTTCGTTCTCGCCGCCAACCTGCGCCGTGACGTCCCCCGGCAAGTCGAGGTCGTCGATGGCCCGCTGGGCATCCGTCGAGACCGTCTGGGTGTCCGTGGAGGTGATCCCACCGGTGACCGTGACGGCACGCTCCCCGTCGGTACGGCTGACGGCCGCCGGAGACTCTACCTTCTCGACCTCGGCGACGTCTCCCACGGTGATATCGCTCTCTACAGGCAACTCTCGCACCTCATCCAGGGAGTCCGCGGAACTCTCGGACACGCCAACGACAACGGGCGTATCCCCGAGCGTCGTCACGGTGCTCTCGCCGAGAAGTGAGCCGAGCGAGCCCGAGACCGCTACGGGCGAGAGCCCTGCTTTCGCGGCCTTCTCCGGGTCGACTTTGATCTCCACCTCGGGGTTGCCACCCGAGAGGTCGCTCTCCACATTGTTCACGTCATCGAGTTTGCGGAACTCGTCGGAGACGAGATCCGCCGCCCTTGCGAGCTCTACTTTGGAACCGCCGGTAAGGACGGCTTCGAGCCCGCCCTGCGGCGGGCCGTTCGAGAGGATCTCGACCTGGAAGTTATCCCCGTAGAGGACGTCGCCCTCTTCATCCACCCGATCCAGCGTCCGCCTGACGTCCGCGCTCTCTCTCAGGTTGATGAAGGCCTGGGCTTTGTTGGCCGGCCTGAGGGGGGATTCGGGGTCCTGGGTGTCCTCACCGCCGATGGAGACCTGGTAACTCTTTATGCCCACGTCCTCTTGCAGGAAGTCCTCGAACGGGCGCAGCTCCTCGCTCGTCCGCTCGAGGGCCGTGCCCGCCGGCAATTCCACGTCAGCGATGAGGAGACGCTCCTCGCTCGGCGGGAAGAAGGTGACGGGCAGGAACCGCACGAGTCCTAGCCCCCCGGCGAAAGCCAGAAACGCAAGCAGCAATACCGCCAGCCTGTGCCGCAGACTCCAGCGCAACATCGGGGTGTAGAGTCGCAACAGCAGCCCGGCCCTCTGTGTGCCCTCGCCGGGGTCTACTTCCCTCGCCTCTGGCGCGCGGTCTACGGTACGGCGCCTGAGGAAGATGCTGACGAGCACGGGGATTATGGTCACGGCCACGACCAGCGAGGCGGCCAGCGCGAGGGCGACGGTGAGCGAGAGCGGGACGAAGAACTTGGAGACTATGCCGCCGACGAGGGCCAGGGGGGCGAAGACGGCTATTGTCGTTAGCGTCGATGAGGTGATCGCGCTTGCCACCTCTGTGGTCCCCCTCAGGGCGGACTCCTCCGGCTCGTAGCCGCTCTGCACGTAACGATAGGAGTTCTCGAGCACCACTATCGCGTCGTCTACCACCCTGCCGACGGCTATCGTCAGGCCAGCGAGGGTAATGATGTTCAGCGTCAGGTTATCTACCCAGGAGAAAAGGAGGGCGGCGAGCACAGAGGTAGGCAGAGAGACCGCGGTGACCAGGGTGGCGCGCATGGAGCGCAGGAAGGCGAAGATCACCAGTATCGCGAGAAGGGCCCCGACGAGCCCCTCCTCGACGAGCCCGTTCACCGACTCCTCGACATCGGTAGCGGAGTTGGCCACGACCACAACCTGGTTACGCCCTATCTCACCCCGCACCTCATCGAGTACCTTCTCGACCTCTGCAGCGACCTCTACGGTGTTGGCGTCGGTCTCCTTGACCACGTTCAGGCCCAGGCTCGGCTCCCCGTTGGTACGCGAGATCCCCGATAGGTCCGAGCCGACCTCGCGCACCTCGGCAACGTCCCCGAGCAGGACCGGCTCCCCCGCCGCTGCGGGAGATCCCATAATAGCAGCGACGCCACCAGCGGGGGGGGCAGAAGCGCTGGTCGGTGGAGCGGAGACGCCGGCCGGGGCGCCACCCGGTAGAGCGGCAGCGTCCGGGACATCTACTGACGAGGCTGAAGGAGCCCCGCCAGCATCGCCGCCGGCAACGCCGACGGGAAGGTCTTCGAGGGCCCTGGTTCCCCCGAGCTCACTGGTGGTGCTTACGGGGGTCTCGCGGCCGTTCACAGAGACGCTGCCCACGGGCGCGTCCACCTTCACCCCGCTTATCGCGCCGACCACGGCGTCGGTCGAGAGACCCTTCTCCTTTATCTTGTCGGGGTCGAGATCCACCTGGATGCGTTTCTCGGCGCCCCCGATCACATCGACGCTCGCCACGCCGTCGACCTCCTCGATGGAGGATACGACCTCGTCCTCGGCGTACTCGGTCAGGTCGGCGAGGTCCCTGTCCCTGGCCGCCAGCGAGAGCGACAGGATGGGGAACTCCGAAGCCGACTGGCTCTCGACCTCGGGATCTCCTGCCTGCGAAGGAAGCTGTACGCCGTCGAGCGCCGCCTGCAGGTCGGACTCGGCCTCCTCGGTGTCGGCGTCGAGGTCGAACTCGACGACCACGACGGAGAACCCCTCGGAAGAGGTGGACCGGACCGACTCTATTCCTTCCACCCCGTTTATGGCGTCCTCGACAGGCTGCGTGACCTGCTCGTCTACCAGGTCGGGCCCGGCGCCGACCACGGGGGTCGAGATGGTGATGATCGGGAAGGAGATGTCGGGTAGGAGCTCCTGATTGAGGCGCGTCGTCGCGTAAGCCCCACTCCCGATGAGCAGTATCGTCGCCAGGATGACCACGGACTTGTTCGCGAGACACCAACGGACGATCCTCTGCATCAGATCTCCTCCATCCAAGCAACAGCGACGCCCCTGCGTCTAGCGTCCGCAAGCGCCTCTGTCGTCTCCTGACAACCCCCGCCACACATTCCTCTCTACTCCTCCCCCGCCGCGCCGAGGCTCCCGGCGAACAGCCTCAGGCCCTTGACGAAGGCCAGGGCTTCCTCGTCGGTCATCTGGCTCATAGCATCGTGCAGCGGGCGACGACGGTCCTCCACGATGCGCCTGGCCACCTCGTGCATGCCCTCCACGTAGTCGACGAGGACGACCCGCCGGTCCGCAGGGTCGCTGTGGCGGTCTACCATCCCATGCTCGGCCAGCCTGTCCACAAGCTGAGTCGCAGCAGGTGGCGAGACCCCCAGCTCCTCAGCGAGCCGCCCGACGGACCGCGGCCCGCGCGTCAGCGCTATCAAGACCTGAATGTGCCCCGGAGAGACCTGAACGTCCGTCGGCAACCCGCGACGTGCGATCTCTCCCATCTCCACCGGACTGGGCCGCTCGACCAGGCGCATCAAAGTCGGTAGCAACATCAAGGTCTCGTCGATAAGACGCTCCCTGTCCATGTGAATTCTCCCACAAATTTAAGTTGCTTATATAAACCGCTTAAATGTTATCCTAGGCTCAGTGTTTGTCAACGAGGAATCTTGCCGAGGCTTTCGGGTACGATCCTAGCGTCGAGGAATTCTTTAGGAGGCGGGATGAAGCTGAGGACGACGCTCCTGGCGATCGTGAGTATGGGTGGGGGGCTGGCGCTCTACAACCGGTGGTTGGAGAGAAGCGGCGGGCGGCTTCCGAACCGGCTCGGCGGCGAGGTGCGCTACTACCGGTGGCGGGGTGGGGATCTCGCGTACTCGGTGGCGGGTGAGGGTGAGCCGCTGCTCCTGGTGCACGGCATCTACGCCGGGGCGTCCTCCTTCGAGTTCCGCAAGAACTTCGAGGAGCTGTCGAAGAGCTTCAGGGTGTACGCTCTGGATCTCCTCGGGTGTGGTATGTCGGAGAGGCCTGCGCGGCGCTACGAGCCAGAGGACGTCACGTCGCAGGTCGAAGACTTCGCGCGGGAGGAGATCGGAAATTCCGCCCACCTCGTAGCCAGCTCGCTCTCCGCGGCGCTTGTCTTGCCAGCCGCCGTTCGGAGTCCGCGGCTCTTCAGGAAGCTCGTCCTCATCTGTCCGACGGGCCACGGGACCCTCGACCGTCGCTCCGGACGGCTGGGAGATGTGATCTACGGCCTCTTCCTCGCTCCTGTCCTCGGGAACACGCTCTACCACGCCATCGTCTCCAAGCGGGGCATCAGCTACTACCTCGAGAACATGGCCTACCACGACGCGACACTCGTGACAGAAGATCTGGTCGAGGGTTACTATCGCACGAGCCACCAGCCTCAGGCGAGGTACTTCCCTGCGGCCTTCGTCTCGGGCAAGCTCAACCTCGGGGTCGCCGACCTCTGGCCGCGGGTGCCGCACCGGACCCTGATCTGCTGGGGTCTCGAATCGCGTACGGCCCCCGTCCGCGAAGCGCAGCGTTTCGTGCAACACAATCCCCGTTCCGAGCCACGCATCTTCAAAGATGCCGGCCTCTTGCCACACGACGAGCGTGCCCTGACCTTTAACGAAGAGACGAAGACGTTCCTACTTGGAGCGGCTGGCTGAAGGCTCAGGCCTTCAGGATTGTGACGGTGCTTGTCAAAGAGTTGAGCCATGAGATGACAGAGCAGGTGCTTTCAGCAAGAGGGACCGCGCCGTGCAAATCCTGATCCCTGTTGCCTGATACCTGATGCCCGGCAAGCAGAAGGCCCGGGCCTTCTGCTTGCCGCTTTGAGATCGCTATCAGCCTTCCACTATCGTGACGGTGCAGCGGGAGACGCATACCGTCTTGCCGTCTTCGTCCGTGATGCGGACCTCCCACACCTGGCTCCTGCGTCCTACGTGCGCGGGCACCCCGACGGCCGTGAGCTTCCCGCTACGTTTGGGCCTGACGTGGCTCGCGTTGATCTCCGACCCAAAAGCCACCTTCCCCGGCGGACAGTTCAAGAACCCTCCCGTGCTCGCCACGCTCTCCGCCAGGACCACGCTCACCCCACCGTGCAGATACCCGAACGGCTGGTGGTGCCTCTCGTCCACGGGCATCGTCGCCACCACCCGCTCCGGCGTGAGCTCCACGAACTCGATGCCAAGGTTCCTGGAGACACCCTCACCACTCTTGAGAACGTCCTCTAAGTCCACGACGCCTGCCTTTCATCTCGCGCGGACATCGGGCCGTGTCGCTTCACTGTTTCACGGCGATACCGCCGCGGGTGGCGCGTCTCGCTCGCAAGAAGGAGGAGAAGCCCTCGACCACGAGCGAGAAACCCAACCACGCCCACCCGACACCGTACAGGATCCACAACACGGCGCCGAAGGAACCAAAGTCACGCGAGAAGGAGATCAGGCCGCACAACGACCCGACGACGAAAGGCAGCAGGCCCCAGGTAGGCAATGCGCCGTCGCTAGGGGATGTGACGGCGAAGAGGATCGATCCCACGGCCACAACGAGCAGCCCGATCCGGAAGGCGTTGTACGCGGGCGCGGTCACGATGAAGATGTCGTCTACGCCGAGCCAGTACAGGCCGATGTCGCCCGCCACGACCATGACGAGCCCCACGATGGTCACCAAGAACCCCAGTTTCTCCAACAGGCCGGAACGTTCCGATTGGCGCAACTGGATACCGATCAGGCCGAGGAGGATGAGCAGCGGGGCCGGCCAGAACATCTTCCAGAAGACGTTGGGGGTGTGGAAAGCGAGATTGGAGATGTAGACGCCCGTGGGAGAGAGCGCCCACAGCGCGCCGCCGGGCACGCACAGCAGGCCGCTCCACCTGAGGAAGAATGACAACAGCCTACGCAAAAGCTCTCTTTTCTACCTGAGACACTGGCGTCACCGATTAGTAGTGGGGCAGGGGGCCGCCGGCGTCCTTGATTATGTACTCGTTGAACATCTTCTTCACCACGTCCGGATTCGACGAGGCGATGTTCTTGTCCATCTTCGGGTCGTTGTCCAGGTCGAAGAGGTGGGGGTCCGAGCCGTCGTAGCGGCTGAACATAGCGTACCTCTCGTCGCGGGTCCAGACGTGGTCGTGGTAGCCGGCGGTGAAGTGGGGCCTAGGGCCCGGCTCCTTCCCGTCCAGCACGACGGAGAGATCCTGGCCCCCCATCTGCGGGTGTGGCTCGAGGCCCATCGAGCCGAGGATCGTCGGCGCCACGTCGTGGGTCGAAGCGTAGTGGTCGCTCGTCTGTCCCGCGCCCTTGCCTCCGGGATGTCTGATGAAGAAGATAGTGTCGATCAGCTCGGGGTAAAGCGCGCCGGGGACCTTGCCCGCGTAACCGTGCTCCCCGAAGGCGTGCCCGTGGTCCGAGAGCACGATCAGCATGGTGTTGTCCAGGAGCCCGAGGCCATGTGCCTTGTCGAGGAAGTGGCCGAGCCAGTGGTCGGCCATCGTCACCTCGGCTGAGTAGCGCGCGTGCATCCGCTTGAGCTGGCTCTCGGTGAGCCAGTCAGAGGGCCCGCTGCTCGACGTTACGGGCTCGGGGCCGTCGAAGCCGTCGCTGTAGAGGTCGATGTACTTCTGAGGCGGGTCCCAGGGCTCGTGCGGGTCGTAGTTGTCGACGAGCATGAAGAAAGGCTGGCTCTCCTTCGCCATCTCCAGGTACTCCGCAGCCTTCGTGAACACCTGCGGGGCGAACCAGTCCTCCTCGCTCTGGCGGCCGATGGTATTCGCCCAGTACTGGCGCATGATCTCCTCGGCGTGCGCGGCGTGCGGGCCGCCGATCAGGGTGTTCTCCATCTTCTTCTCGGAGGCGGGCGAATGCGGCCTGAAGTAGTCCCTTTCCTGACCCCGGATAAAGTTGAAGGCGTGGAAGCCGCGGTGCATGTCGTAGAAGGGCCTGAACTGGTGCAGCGTGTCGGTGACCATCAGGTTGTAGAAGCCCTCTGAGAGCAGAATCTCGGCGAGCGTCGCCTGGTCTCTGGGGATCGGCTGCCAGCCCCAGAGCCTGACGTCTTCCTCGTACCACGGCTGCCAGTTCCTGAACGGGAAGGTCCTTATACCCGTGTGGATCGCGCGCCGCGCGAGGATCGTTGGCAGGGACTCGGGATGCGACCGGTCGAAGCGCAGGCTCTCCTTGGCGAGGGCGTCGAGGTTGGGCGTATTGATCCAGTCGTTGCCGTAGACCCCGAGGTGGTCTCTTCTGAGGCTGTCTATTATCACCAGTATGACGTTCATTCTCGATCCCCCACTCGGAAGGTATTCGTCGGACACGTGCGTTAGGTTCTTGGTCAAGCCGCTGCACCCTGCCGCGCCGAGCATGGTCGCCGTCGCTGCCCCGGCGCCAGCCACCTTGAGGAAGTCCCTGCGTGTGAGGGTGCGCTCCTTCATCCCCCACCTCCGGGTACACACAGGCAAGAGAGAACTCCGGTTTTCACTCGACCGGCTTGCTGGGCAAACTTCTCCAGAGCGAAGAGCGTCTTCGTGTCCATCTACAAGGCCTTCCTTATCACATCGAACCAGCCGCCGGAGATTGTAGCGAATAGCGACTCCGTTCGCAGAACGTCCGCCGACTCCCGCACTCCTGTCGCCCTGAGACTCGCACCGGACCGGACGTTGGTCTAAGGTATGCGCGGCGTAAAACACTTACCAAGGATGGGTATGCACTCAGGTACAGAGAATTTAGAAGACACTCTCTGCCGGACGCGGTCCTCGTGAACTGGCTCGTTACGGGCGGCTGCGGGTTCACCGGGACGGCCCTGATCCGGTCTCTGATGGAAGAGGGTGGTCACGGCGTCAGGGTCGTAGACAATCTGGTCGTGGGGACGCGCGAGGACCTGGGCGCGGCCGGCGATTTCGTCGAAGTGTCTCCTGAGGGTCTCGGACCGATGGCCCCCGGCGCATCGGTCGAGCTGGTCGTCGGCGACATAAAGGACGAGGATCTCGCGCTGCGCGTGGCGCAAGGAGCGGATGTGATCGTCCACTTCGCGGCCAACACGGGGGTCATGCCCTCTGTCGAGGACCCGAGGGCGGACTGCATGAGCAACGTCGTCGGTACGCTCAACTACCTCGAGGCCGCCAGGCACGCCGGGGTGGGACGTTTCGTCTTCGCCTCCAGCGGGGGTACGGTTATCGGGGAGGCCGAGCCGCCGATACACGAGGAGATGGTCCCGCACCCCGTGGCGCCCTACGGAGCGAGCAAGCTCGCGGGCGAGGGCTACTGCTCAGCGTACTTTCAGACATTCGGTATAGAGACCGTGGCGTTGCGCTTCGGCAACGTCTACGGTCCCCTATCTGGTCACAAGAACAGCGTCGTCGCGCGCTTCATCAAGCGGGCGAGGGAAGGGGAGGTGCTGGAGATCTACGGCGACGGCACCCAGACCCGCGACTTCATCTTAGTGGACGACCTGATCCGGGCCGTCCGGCTCTCGGCAACCGTCGATGGGGTTGGAGGCGAGATCTTCCAGATCGCCACCAGCGCCGAGACGACGGTGCAGGAGCTGACGGACAGACTCCTCCCTGCCCTCGCCGCCGCAGGCATAAAGGACATCGAAGTCCGCAAGACCGCGGCCCGCAAAGGTGAGGTGCGCCGCAACTACGCCGACACCTCGAAGGCACAGAGGATGCTAGGCTGGAAGGCCGAGGTCGATCTCGACGAGGGTCTCAGACGCACCGTTGACTGGTTCGTGGAAAAGGAAAGGTCCGGCCACTAGCGGCCGGCGGTCACTCCGGGTCGCATCCGCGTCACCAGGTAGAACACAGCCTGCGCCACGGCCGCGACAAAGGTGCCGAGAGCCAGGGAGTAGGAAACCCTCTCGACGATCCCCACCCCGAGCGCTGCGATGCACACGGCGGCAGCGAGCAACCCGACGAACCACCCGAGCGCGGCGAGCCGCCCATGCCCGAGGGCGAAGAGTCCCTGGCTCACCGTCTCGGAGAGGAGGTAGAAGGCGGCCATCGCCGCCAGCGCGACGAGCACGGCCCGGCTCGCGTCGAATTCTGAGCCGGCAAAGAGCCTGAGCCCCCACTCGCCGAGCAGCCAGGTCCCCCCTACCATGAGGGCGCCGACGAGGCCAACGACCCCGAGCGCCCTGACCACGAAGCGGTCGAAGGCCGCCCTGCCTTCGGTCGAGAGCACGCGGCTCGTGCGGGGCAGGAGCGCGCCGATGGCGGGGCTCAGGACGTATTGTGGGATGCGCGTGAAGATCAGCGCCGCGCTGAACACGCTCACCTGCGCGTAGGTACCGTCGAGTAGGCGTGCGAGGATCGGCCCCCCGTTCATCAGCGCCTGGGCGAACGCCATGCACACGAGCACAGGCCCGGCGAACTGGAGCGCCTTCCCTGTAGAGAAAGGCTCGCCCTCGCGCTCTGGGCGGGTCACGGGCGCGGGCCTGACAGCCAGTACGCCTACGACTGGCGCGATCACGATGGCGAGAGCTGGGCCGAAAATCCCGAATCCCGCGACGAGCAGCGCGGCGGCGAGGAGCAGCCTCGCCGCCGACTCGGCCACGATCTGCACACCCAGTCGAAGAGATTGCCTGTGCCCGTTGAAGATGCCGCGCCGGAAGTATTCAGGCGCGTAAAGGACCACGGCGACGACGAACGCTACGGTAAGCCACGGGTCTTCAAAGAGTTCATCGGTGAGCAGCGGGCTCGCCAGCAAAGCACCGAGCACGAACGCCGCCACCAGCCCGATCTGCCAGTGTTTGACCGAGGAGACGACGGGACCCCAGTCTTTGCCTCGTGCCTCCCTCTCGGCGACGTAACGCCCCAGGGTCTGGGTGGCACCTATCCAGAGCACCTGCACAGTTAGGAAAGTGGCCGACCACAGGAGGGCGAGCGGCGCGTAGCCGTCCTTGCCGAGGGCATGCGTACACAGGCTCTGGAACGCGAAGGTCAGCGCACCCGAGACGGCGAAGGATGCCGCGATGTAGACGCTCCCTGCGCCCGCTCCATGTTGTCCTTTGAACAGGTTAGGCATCAGGTTTCTCTGCTCGCATAAACGAGAGTGTATCCGTGCGTTAGACGATCGTCTTCGCACCCTTCGCCAAGAGAGATGTTGCCGGCGAGATCAGTCGCCCTGGCAGCTGACCTGACGGCTGAAACCTGATGCCTGAAGCCTTTACCTCAGCCACGTCGAGATTATTACCCTGAAGACCCCGAGAGGGTAGGCAAGTTTCGGGGGCTTCTTGGTCTCTCCGGCAGCGCGGCTCAGCATCGAGACGGGGACCTGCTCGAAGCGCAGCTTGTGCTTGAGGGCTTCGAGGATGATCTCGTTGGCGTTGAAGCGGTCCTCGCGTAAATTGAGCTTGTGGAGCTCGGAGACCCTGATCGCGCGGTAGCCGTTCGTACAGTCGGAGACCTTCACGCCGGTGAGCAACGAGATCATTCGCGAGAAGAACACGACCCCGACGTGCCGGACGCTCCCGGATTCTTCGTAGAAGCCCATAAAGCGGGAGCCGAGCACGAAATCGGCCTTCCCCTCGATGATGGGCCTCACGAGCCGCTCTAGCTCCTCCGGCTTGTACTGCCCGTCCGCGTCGAGGTTGACGACGACCTCAGACCTCTCCTCCCGCGCTATGGCGAAGCCGGTCCTCAGGGCGTCGCCTTGGCCCCGGTTGACCACGTGGGCCACCACGGGCACGCCCTCCTCCCCGGCGATGTCGGCGGTCCTGTCTTTCGAGCCGTCGTCCACGACCACCGTCTTGACCTCGTGGCCTAAGATCTCGTCCGGGACGCCGCGCAGGACACTCCGGATGCCACCCTCCTCCTCGTAGGCCGGGACGACTATCAGCACCTCGCCGGGATGTCCCTCGGCCCTCTCCTTGGAGGAGAGATACCTCTCGGAGTACTCCTTTACGGCGAGGCCGGTGACGATCTCGCCGCTGCGGCGCACGGCCTCGCGCACGCGGCCCAGAAGGTTCAGAAAGAGCCCGAAGAGCAGCAACACAGCGATCGAGAGCAGCGCGAAACCGCGATCCTCGAGCCCGAGAAGTTTGGTAAAGATCCCGAAGATCTGCGGTACGACCGAGACGAGGACGACGCCGAGGGCGATGAGCAACGAGAGGAGCAGGTCGAGCCTGCTCCCCCCTCCGCGGTACCTGTAGACGCCGTACGCCGTGAAGAGCAGCGCTATGACGACGCCGGCAATGCTTATGTGTTCCGCCAGCAGCATCAGATCTTGCTAGGCTCTGCGGGAGCCTTGCCCGTCTTCCAGCTCGCGCTCGGCATCACCACCTCCGGGTCTACTCCGTCCCGATGCTCCAGAGCCGCGTAGTACAAAGATAGGCTCACGATGCCTACCGATAGCCTTCTTGCTGGTGTATGCTCTCCTCCTGCGGCCTCCACAGCGAGGTGGCGGGAATCTTCGAGATGTCGCAGCGGTGGGCATACTTACTGGCTATCTCGGTGACCTCCTCTAGCAGCCCGTCGCTTAGGGTTGTCGGTTGCAGGCCTAGGTCGAGGAAGCGATCGTTGCGGACGTGCAAATCGTTCTCGGCAGCCTCGTTACGCGGGTTCTGCACGTAGTCTATCTCTGCGCCCGTGCGCTCGGAGACTAGCCCGGCCAGGTCGCGCAAACGGTGAGTCTCGGTCATCTGGTTGTAGACGTTGACGCGGTCGCCCCTCTCGGGCGGATTCTCCAGGGCGAGCTGTATGCAGCGTACGGTGTCCTGGATGTGGATGAAAGCGCGGGTCTGGCCGCCCGTGCCGTGGACGGTGAGCGGGTAGCCTACAGCGGCCTGCATCAGGAAGCGGTTGAGGACGGTGCCGTAGTCGCCGTCGTAGTCGAAGCGGTTTATGAGGCGCTCGTCCAGCCTGGTCT